>PJTQ01000224.1_pt1 | contig 59523 bp, 47 predicted proteins | sample 1512231 | NCBI WGS metagenome assembly PJTQ01 (sample SAMN08177688, study PRJNA422409) | Soil metagenome, whole genome shotgun sequencing project. | isolation source: Soil (3) enriched on wood chips | place: USA: Madison | collected 2015-01-15 | reverse complement strand
TGGCGAAGGCGTTGTCCCAGTTCCATTCGCCCGATGCGATCAACTCGGCCGGGGTCTTGGCGCCGGCAGCCTTGACCAGATCGTTGTTGACGAACATGGCAAAGGGTGAGGTGGAGAAGGGGTAGGCGTAAAGCTGGTTGTCGCGGGTCCACAGGCTGAGGGCCTGGATAGAGAGGTCCCACAAATCATAGCCTTCGATATTGGCGAAGGTTTCGTTGAGCGGGGTAAGGGCGCCGGAATTGACGAAGTCGGCGGCGCTGGTTTCCAGAATCCATGCCAGGTCCGGCGGATTGCCACCGGCGATCTGGGTGGTGAGTGTGGTGGTATAGCTGTCGAAAGGCAGCGGCTCGAAGCTTACCGTGACATTGGGGTTTGTGGATTTAAAGCCTTCGGCAATTTCATTGAACATGGCCAGATGCGCCTCATTGGCGCTCCAGATGGTCATGCGCAGATTGACCGCGTCCTGCGCCCAGGCCGTGCCGGTGGACGCAAGGCCCAGAATGATGCTGGCGAGCGCCGCCGATGTTCTCAGATGATTGGTTTTCATGTTTGTTCCTCCTTTTCAGACTAGTAGCCACGCACGTCCGGCCAGCGGATCTCGATCCCTTCCGCGTAGAGACATGCCTGGAATTGGGTGAGCAGGGCGTCGTCCGCCTGCACCTGATGGGGCGTCAGCCCGCTATTGAGACAATGAGCGGCGAGGAGCCCGGCGACTTCGCCGACATTCCACTCCACCGGATGCAGCCGGTAGCAGCCATTGGTGATGTGGGTCGTGCCCATGTTCTTGCCGCCTGCGAGCAGATTCTTGACCCGGCGCGGCAGCAGCGAGCCCAGCGGAATTTCAAAAGGCGCGGATTCGACGTCGACGTAATTATCGCCACCGGTGGAGGGGTGCAGGTCGATGCGGTACATGCCGATACCGACGCTGTCGCGGTATTGCCTGGACAGATTGTTGCCATGGATGGTCATGGACACATCCTGTTCCACAATGCGGGTGACCGGCAGGATGCGACGGCTTTCGCGGATATAGGGCGCCATTGCGAGGCCATGATCGGTCCCGGTAATGTCGCCACGCAGACGCAGGCCGGGGAAACCCTGACCGCCATCGACGCGCGGGGCCTCGGTCTGGAGCCAGTAGAACATCGAATAGGAAAGCTCGGCCGCGGACTTGAGATGAGCGGCCTTTTCCTCTTCGGATACGTCGATGATTGTGTGTTCCATATAGTCGATCATCGGCCAGTTCACGAGGCAGATGTCAGACGCATAGGCGCCGGGCACGAAGTTGCGGCGGGCGGCGATGCGGCGGAAAGTCCAGAGATTGCCATCGCCGGCATTGCGGCGCTGATCGGCATCGACCAGCAGCGGATCGTCATCGGGATTGGGTGTGAAGGACCGGGTGGTCAGCTCCAGCGTGCGCGGATGAGGTGCGGTGAAGCCGAGCAGCGGGCCGCCCCAGAAATCGGGTTGTACCTTGCGCCAGTATTCATAATTTGCAGGCTTATCGATGACCTGATTGCCGTCGACATGATCAACGGCAAAGCAGACGGAAACGGCCTGCACATTGTCGGGCTGGGCTTCGGACGGTGCGCTGGGCTCGCCGGTATCCGATTGCGCCTCGAAGCCCTTGGCATATTCTGTCCCGGTCATGGGCAGGAGATCGCCCAGCTCTGTCGCGTCAACCACATAGGGCGCGGCGACGACGATCTGGTCGCCACTGTCGCGGTGGCGGAGGCTGATGGAACGCACGACATCGCCATCCATCTCGGCGGCAACGGGCTGATAGGGCTGGAGCACGAGCAACTGGCCGCCGCCGCGCCATGGCGCGAGCATGGCTTCGATGACGGCAACGCCAACGCGTGGTTCGGCGCAGAGGCGACTGACCCAGCCGGCGCCCGGATTGAGATCACCCCAGGCGCGACTTTCCGCCGTTAGTGGATAATGATCCCGGTAATATTGACGGATACCGTTACGGAGCTGGCGATAGGAGCGGGTGACACCGAATTGCTCGACCCAGGAATGCTCGTCGGGCGGCACGGCCTGGCTGGTGAGCTGGCCGCCAAGCCATTCATATTCCTCGGTGAGGATCACCTTGCGGCCCAGGCGCAGCGCACCAAGGGCGGCGGCAACACCGCCAAGGCCACCACCAACAACGAGAAGATCGGCCGAATAGTCTTTAATCATCAGGATTTCTTGGATTTTGGGGAATGGGGACCGAGGGTGTCGCCCTCGACCGGTTCACAGGGCAGCAGAAGCTGCTCGACAGGCGCGCCATGCTCGAGCCGCCGCACCAGCATTTCGGTAGCGGCGCGGCCCATGGCTTCGCGCGGAATAAGGAAAGAGGTGAAGCGGCGGCCCGGTTCTGCCGCGCCAATATGGTTGCCGAGCACGACGATGGAGAGATCGCCCGGCACCGAGAGGCCGCGCTGGCGTGCCACTTGCTCAACCGCCATTGCATCGACCAGTTCGGTGAAGAAAACGCAGGTTGCTCCTGCGCCAAGCAGGGAATCCAAGGTTTCGGCAGGCGGACGATTAACGGCGGGAATAGTGAGAACCAGATCGGCTTCACCGACGGCGCGGCTAAAGCCGTACCAACGATCCAGGGTGGATTCGGCGCCTTCGTTAAGCCCGACATAGGCGATACGGTCATGGCCCATTGCCTTGACTCGCTCCACCAGCGCGGAGGTGGCAGGGGCGTAGTCGCCGCCGACATAGGGCACCGGGCCGCCGGCATCGTCACGACGACCGACCGCGACAAAGGGGAAATCGCCAGCCACCAGGCGCGCCAATTCTGCGCTGTCGAATTTGCGCCCCAGAACAAGGCATCCATCGGCCAGCCTGAGACGGACATTCTCGCCAAAAATCTTGCGTTGTTGCGCGGCGCCGGTCAGCAAGAGCAGGTCATAGCCCAGGGCCTGTGCTGCCTCCTCGATACCGAAGAGGAACGGGGTGAAAAAATCGGCCTGACCCGAGGGAAAGGCGGGCTCATAGGTGAAAACGCCGAGAATGCGATTGATGCCCTTGACCATGCGCCGGGCTACCGGGTCGGCGACATAGCCGGTTTCTCGAATGACCTTTTCGACCCGCTCGCGCGTTTCGTCGGGAATGCGCGATTGCGCGGCAAGCGCGCCATTGAGCACGAGAGAGACCGTCGCCTGACTGACACCAGCCAGCTGCGCAATATCCTTCTGAGTCAATCGCTTACTTACCACCAAGCGTTCCTCCTCGAATGCTAATACGTATTAGCTGCTAATGCGTATTAGCAGTATGGAAAATTGAGGTCAATGGTGCGTGGTGATGAATCGGGGACAGGGCTGAAAATGAGTGTGCAATGACTCGAGCAATTAAGCTCGATAGCCTGTAATTCAGGGCGTTCCGGCACGCTTACTTACTGGCCTTCCGTTTCGCAATTCATCTGCTTTGATGGCCAAAGGCTTCCAGAAATCGTGCCGTTTCCCGTTCGTCCTCGTCCAAACCATCGACAGGCTTCAGCCGGTTCGAGCGTTTTAAGGTGCTGTTCAGCCAGGATTTGGGCATGGCCGGATGCACATAGCATTGGCGGCAAACCGAGCGGGTATTGCCCAGCTTGGCTGCGACCTGGTCGATGACTGCATTGATGGTGCGCGCCCGAGCAGTCTTGGTTTCCGGTAGCGCTGTGGTTGAAAATAGACCGAATGCGCGCACCGTTGCGGCCCAGGTGCGGAAATGTTTCGAGGTAAAATCGGGGCCAGCGAATTCGCCGATATAGTCGTTGACGTCGCGTGAGGAGATGGAATGGCGACCATCTGCATCCAGATATTGAAACAGATGCTGGCCGGGAATGTCCTGCAGGGATTTCAGCAGGTTGGCGATACGACGGTCAGCGAGCTGCAATCGCCATTCCTTGCCGGATTTGCCCTTGAATTGGAAATGCATTGTCGAGCCGGTAATATCGAGATGGCGATTGCGCAACGTGGTGAGGCCGAAGCTTTTGTTGTCACGCGCATAGGTCGCATTGCCGACGCGGATCATGGAATTGTCGAGAAGCCAGACAATTGAGGCAACCACGCGTTCATGGCCAAAGCTCCGTCGGCGCAGATCACGCTCCACCTGCTCCCGCAGCTTGGGCAGGGTTTTCGAGAAATCGACAAGAGTGTCAAACTTGGTCGCACTGCGATGGGCGGTCCAAAGGTCATGATAGCGATATTGCTTGCGGCCCTTTTCATCCCGACCGGTGGCCTGAATGTGGCCATTGCTGTCATTGCAAATCCAGACATCGGTCCAGGCGGGCGGAATAACCAGCGCCCTAACACGGGCAATATCGGCATCAGACGGGCGGTTGCCGTGTTGGTCGAGATACGTAAATCCGCTGCCGCGCTTCTGCCGCCGCAACCCGCTTTGCTCGTCCGAAGAAAAGGTCAAGGCGGGTGCGGGACTGATTTCATCGGCGCGCATCCGATCGAGAACAAGTCGTGCCAGTTGCATTCTCGCGCTCCTTCGCCTCCCGAAATGTGGAAGGGCAAAGAAATGTTCCGGGTGCGCGTAAAGGTGATCCCGGAACAGGCTGGCTTGTCGGGCGTTGAGTCGGGCAGTTTTTGTCAGGATTTTTGCCATGCCAGCATCCCGCCCCATCTGGAAAGGCCAACTTCGCCTCTCGCTTGTGGCCATCCCGGTTGAATTGTTCAGCGCCGCCCGCACCAGCGCCAAGCCGAGCTTCCGGCAAATTCACGAGCCGACGGGAAAGCCGATTCACTACGAAAAGGTGGTCGCTGGCGTTGGCCCGGTGGACAAGGACGAGATCATCAAGGGATTTGAATATGAAAAGGGCGATTACGTCCTGCTCACGGATGACGAGATTGACGCAGTGAAGCTTGAAACACGCAAGACGCTGGAGTTAACCCAGTTCGTCGGCGCCTGCGAGATCGACCCGATCTATTACGACAAATCCTATTTTGTCGTGCCCACCGATGAGCTGGCCGAAGACGCATTCCGGGTCATCCGCGACGCCCTGCGCAAGACCCAGAAGGTGGGGCTGGGCCAGCTCTCCATGCGCGGAAAGGAATATCTGGCGGCGATCAAGCCAAGCGGCACCGGCCTGATGCTGGAAACGCTGCATTACGAGGACGAAATCCGCAAGTCGGACCCGTTCTTTTCCACCATTTCCAGCAAGAAGGCCGAGGCCGACCTGTTGGACGTGGCAACGGCGCTGATCGAGAAGAAGACGGCCCCCTTCGATGCGGGCGCTTTCAAGGACCATTATCAGACCGCCTTGCGCGATCTGATCAAGCGCAAGATGAAGGCCAAAGGGCGCAAGATCAGCACCAAGGACGACGCGGCCTCTGAACGGCCCAGCGGCGAAAATGTCGTTGATCTGATGGCAGCCCTCAAGGAGAGCCTTGAGGGTGGCAAGAAGGCAACCAGACCGTCCTCGACAAAAAGCGCGACGCAAAAATCGTCGACCAGCACGCGCAGGAAAGCGAGCTAATCGTGGCGACCAAGGCAGAGGACCTGCTCAAGGACTATAAGGCAAAGCGTAACTTCGCCAAAACGCAGGAGCCCGCCGGTGCCATGCCCCAGGGCGGGGCAGTGGAACGTGGTGCTTTCGTCGTGCAGAAGCATGATGCAACGCGGCTGCATTACGATTTCCGTATTGAACTCGATGGCGTCCTGAAAAGCTGGGCCGTCACCAGGGGGCCTTCCAATAATCCCGCGGACAAGCGCCTCGCGGTGCGCGTCGAGGACCATCCGCTTGAATACGGCACGTTCGAGGGCACAATCCCCAAAGAGGAATATGGTGGCGGCATTGTCATGCTGTGGGATCGAGGAACATGGGAGCCGATCGGCGATCCGCATGAGGGGCTCAAGAAAGGCGACCTCAAGCTTCGCCTCTTTGGGGAGCGGATGAAGGGCGAATATGTTCTCGTCCATATGAAGGGCCGCGACACCAGGAGACGCTCGGGGCCGGATCGGGAAAACTGGCTGTTGATCAAACACCACGATCCATATTCCCGCGACAAGGATACGCTGACCACGCGTTTTACGCGCTCGGTCGCCAGCGGCCGAGATTTCAAGGGCATCGCTTCGGGAGCGGAGCCGACAAAGAAAACGGATGTGGAGGCGGACGCCGTCTGGCATTCCGACCCGGACAAGGCCGAAGAGGCCGATCAGAAAACCCGCATGGACGCAGAAGCTCTAACCGGCAACACGCCGGCCTTCCGGCCTTTACAGCTAGCGACCTTGGTCGACAGTGTTCCGGCAGGCGATGGCTGGCTGTTCGAGATGAAATATGACGGCTATCGCTGTCTTGCTGCCGTGGATGGCGATCACGTCCGGCTCTATACTCGCAACGGGCTCGACTGGACCAGTCAATTCGGCGCACTGGTGGAGCCACTGCAAAACCTCAAACTGGGTTCGGCGCTGATCGACGGGGAAATCTGCGCTTTCGATGCGAAGGGGCGCACCGATTTCACCACGCTCAAGACCGTGCTCTCCGATGGCGGGCGGCTCGAATTTTTTGCCTTCGACCTGCTTGAACTTAATGGCAGGGACCTCACCAAAAAGCCGCTGACCGAGCGCAAGGCGGCACTGGAAAAGCTGCTGGGCAAGTCGGTGCGCAAGGATCCGGTGCAATATTCCTCCCATGTCACGGGGCACGGCCAAAAGGTGTTCGAGGCACTGTGCCGGGATGGGCATGAAGGTGTCATCGCCAAGCGCGCCGACGATCCCTATCGCGGCGAGCGCACCAGAAGCTGGCTCAAGATCAAATGCCTGAAGCGGCAGGAATTCGTTATTGGCGGCTGGTCACCTTCGGCCAAGCGCAAAGGCTTTGCCTCCCTACTCGTTGGAGCCTGGGAGAACGGCAAACTGCTTTATCGTGGCCGCGTCGGCACCGGCTTCAATCAGGATATGCTCGAAGAACTCGGGGCAATGCTGCAAAAACTGGAGCGCAAAACCAGTCCATTCGCGGCAGTACCAGAAGAATTTGCGCGCAACGCGCATTGGGTGAGGCCGGAACTCGTGGCCGAGATTGCCTATGCCGAGCTGACCGGCGACGACATTCTGCGCCATCCCAGTTTTATCGGCCTGCGGGAGGATAAACCAGCTGAGGAGGTAAAAATAGAAAAGCCGGTGGATCTCGATGACGGTGAAGAGGTTGCGGAACGCCTTGGGGTCCGTCTGACCTCGCCAGACCGGGTCGTCTATCCCGGGCAGGGGATCACCAAGGCGCAATTGGTCGCTTATTATGAGGATGTCGCTGAGGCGATGATGCCGCATATCGAGAACAGGCCGCTCAGCCTGGTTCGTTGTCCGCAAGGACCCGCCAAGCACTGCTTTTTCCAGAAACATGATACAGGCGGGTTTCCCCCGCAATTGCTCTCCAGCCCGATTGCCGACAAGGATGGAGACAAGAAGGACTATTTCTATATCAAAGAATTGGCGGGGCTGGTCGCTGGCACGCAGATGAACGTGCTGGAATGGCATGTCTGGGGTTCGCGGTTTCCCAATATCGAAAAGCCCGACCGAATGGTCTTCGACATTGATCCCGATGAAGGGCTCGACTTTTCCGCTGTCACCACTGCTGCCGTCGATATTCGAGACCGGCTCGATGGTCTGGGCCTGACGAGCTATCCGCTTGTTTCTGGCGGCAAGGGCATTCATGTCATCGTGCCGCTGAAGGCGAGCAAGGAATGGCCCGACATAAAGGCCTTTTGCCGCGCACTGGCAATACGCATGGCCGAGGATGAGCCCGATCGCTTCACGGCCAATCTGTCCAAGGCCCGCCGCAAAGGACGGCTCTTCATCGACTATCTGCGCAATGAACGCGGTTCGACCGCCATCTGCCCCTGGTCCATCCGCTCGCGCGAAGGGGCGCCGGTAGCTGTGCCTCTGGAGTGGGACGAAGTGCCCAAGCTCAAGAAAGCCAATGGCTTTACGCTAGCGGATGCAGCCGGCCGCGCAAAGGATAAAGAGGCATGGGCGGACTACTTCAAGCTCAAGCAGACCCTTACGGCAAAGATGCTCAATGCCGTAGGGGCCGACAGGGAGTGATCGCGGGCCCGCCTCAGAGCGTGGCGAGTTCCCGATTGCTCAGGCGACGATCATAAGCGTCACGGATCGTCATCTTTTCTTCCAGAGCATCGATAACAGTCTCTGCAAAGTTGGTTTCATACATCTCGGAGAGGTTGTTGAGTCCTCCGGGGGTGAAAACGTTGATCTCCAGCACCTTGTCACCCACGATATCTAACCCGACAAGGAACATGCCATCGTGAATGAGCTTCGGACGCACCGTATCGGCGATTTCCAGCATGGTGTCGGTGACCTCTACCGGAGCCGGTCCGCCTCCCACATGCACATTTGAGCGGATTTCGCCTTTTGCCGGCACGCGGCGGAAAGCGGCATATTTGCCGTCCCGCATCAATGGACGGCCATTCATCATGAAGAAGCGCACATCGCCCTCTGTGGCTTCGGGCATATAGGCTTGTGCGATCAGGTAACCCTCGCCGCTGACAGCTTCAAAAATCTGGTTGAGATTGTCGTCCTTCGGCGAGGTGATCTTGAAGACATTCTTGCCGCCCGAACCCTGCAGCGGTTTGACAATGGCACCCTTTTTTTGCCCGTCGATAAAGTCGCGTATTTCCTGAATATTCTTGGAAATCAGGGTTGTAGGCCGCACTGATGGTGGAAAATCCTGAAAATAGAGCTTGTTTTGCGCCTGGGCCAGACCATCCGGGTCATTGACGACAAGCGTGCCACGTTGCGCCGCCATACGCCCGAAAATCACCCCGATATTGGCGGCCCACGGCCGGTCATTGGCGTCCTGCGAAGGATCATTGCGCAGGAACAGCACGTCGATTTCGCTGATGTCGAATTTCTGAACTTCAGCTTTGTCAGCGATCAGGTCTTTGTGCAGCGTTTCGGTCTTTTTATAGCTCGAGCTCGGCAATATGCGACCCAGCACGGAAAGGCTGTCATCGGCGTGGAGCACGAAATCGGCCGGGGTTACATAGCAGATGTCATAGCCGCGGCTGACCGCAGCCAGAGCCAGTGCAGTCGTCGAAAAATTTGGCGTTTCATCTTCGATCGAGTTGACGAAAAAGGCGATGCGCATGGCCGCTCCTAAGCTTGCAAAAGGTCGATTGGTGTAAGACCGGCCCGAAGCCGGTCGAGGCGCGCATTGGCGCCACGAGCAGAAAGAAATTGCGGTTCCAGCCGTGCCGACTTGAGCAGCCCACGAACGCTCAATTCCTGCATGACTGAGAAATGACCGGCGGCAATCTTGCCGAGCCAGAATGGATCGAGCGCTCCGCCATTTTTGAGATGCGCGAGGATTTCCAGCAGCCCACGCAGATAGATGGCATCCTTGGCGAGGCCGCCGCCGCGATAGACCCGCAGGGCAATGCTGAAGGCGCTGCTGTCGCTGAAGCCGTTCTCCTTGCTGAGCAGGCGGAAGGTGTCGACGAAGCTGGAGCCATCCAGCATTGCGTCGACGGCAATGACCCTGCCCGCCAGCAGGCGCAGGCGCGCCACATTCATGCCGCCAGCCAGAAACTCGGCCAGAACAGCCAGCCCCTCCTGAGTGCCCTCATAGCCCGCGAGACCAGATCGGAAGAGCTTGAGACCATGACCCGCGCCATTGAAATAGGTGAGCAGGTGCACACCCACTTCATGGCTCAGAAGAGCTTCGACGCGATCCCTGGCCATTGTCGTATTGCGCGAAATCAGCAGCCTTCCATTGGACACCATGAGGCCTGCCGGCAGGTCGTCACGAATATCGATTTCGGCGGCGAAGCTTGCTGATTGTCCAGCATAGTTTTCTATCATGGCTCGCGCGCGCTTTTCGACGAACCGATAATCGACATTCTCTGCCTCGTTTCGTCCCGCCTTACGCGCAGTCTCGCTCAGCAGTTGAGTGGCCATCTCTTTCAGGCGCGGCTCGACCGAGCCATAAAGCGCTCGGCCTAGTTCCTTGAATTTCCCGTCTTCTCGCAGCGACAACATCGAGAGCTGCAAATCCAGCTCCTGTTGCTTCTCCTGATAGAGGCGGAACAGCACCGGATCTTCGAAATGGTCGAGCGCGATGGCAAAGAGGGCGCGCTTGGCTGCGGCCACTTCAAATGTCAGCGGACGATAAAGAAAATGCGGCGCGCGCTGGAACGTGCCGGACTTAAATTCCTGCCAGGCCGCATCGGCGTTGATCGGCGTGACGGCCAGCAAAAAATCGAAGCGACTGGCGATGTCATCGATGGCCCGGTCGGCCCGACTGACCGCATCAATAAACACCCGGCGGCCCAAAGCGCGGTGGCTGTTGAGGGAAAGCGTGGTTTCCGCACGGACAAATTCGGCGGCACCCTGAAGAATGGCGTCAACGATATTGGCAGCTAGCCGGTCGCGCAATTCCGGATAGATCACGCCCTTCTGTGGCGCCTGGTAGATTGGGGCAAAGCGGATGGTGAGAACCGGAAATTTCTGTAGCTGCCGCAACAGTCCCGTCGCCTTGTCCTCAATCGCATCCAGCCGCTCTATCCGGGGGGAGCGATAACGCGCGTCAACCTTCTGCATGGCGCCGGCAAATGCGTTGCCAGCGGCCCGCGTGGCGTCGTCGGGCGTATTGGACACGGTTACGGCGAAAGGCGCGAGATAGGGCGCGTCGGCCGCCAGCTTATCTTCCGCCATTTCGCCGATATCAATGACGAGAAAACTGCCGAACCGCTCTTGCACGATCGGACCGACAACAGACAGAACGGTGACGGCATCCTTGATGTTTTGCGTCAACAGATAGGCCGCGTTGCCGCTGACCGCCTCCTGTGCTGCAGCCTGCGCTTTGCGCCCGATATGCACGGCGATATAGGGCACGGGCCGGTCGATATAGAGCCTGCCGCGCCCTGCAAGATTGAGCCGGATCGGCTCGTCGCGCTGCAGGCAGTCCTCAAGCTCCGCAATATCGATCGAGCGCTTTTGTCCCTTCATGCCTGGGCGCCCAAGGCTTTTTCGAGCAAGGGAAGGGTCGAGGCAAAGGCTTGCCTCAACGCATGGATGACCCATTGATCCGGTTGGCCTGTCCACTCGTCCATGAAGATTTTCTTTACCTCCACCGCGATGGCGCAGCCCGTCGCGGGGAAATGCTCATGGACGAAGCGGGTCTGCTCACCCTTGCCGACAAAGGCGACATTCTCGCGCACGTCGAGGGGGCGTCCCTGAACGTTGCATTGGCGCAGGCGCTCGATGAATGGATCGAGCACATGGGCCCAGCGTTCCCGATCCATGGAAAAGGTGCCGATATTGATATCCGGTGCTGCATCCTGTGGCGTGGGAAGGGACGATGGCCCATCGCGGCGGTGGTTGTAACTATGCATGTCGAGCAATACGAAGCGGCCATGTTCGGCTTCGATGTCGCTCAGCATGTGGCGCAAGGCGGAATAGTAACTGGCGTGCTGCCGCATCAGCCGCGCCACCTCATCCGCAGCAGGTTGCTCGCGCCAGACGCGGAGGCCCCATGCCTGATCCGGGTGAAAATAGATTGCACCTTCTGCGGCTCGGTTAAGGTCCAGCTCGAACCGCGACCGATGGACGATAAGCTGGTTGGGTATTTCTGCGATAAATTGAGCCGTGAAGGGATCTTCTTCCCGCAGCCGCCCCTCGGCATCGAGCGCCATCTTCTCGGCGAGTTGTGGCCAAACCTGATGGCCGTCATGAATAGCTGTGCCCACCAAAGGGGAACGAGAGCGTTGGATCGAGAAGATCGAGGATGGGTTTGAGGCTGGGCCGGTGAAGTTTTCCTGCATGGTCACGAGAACGTCAGCGCAGGAGCGGAAGTTCCGTCTGCTCAGCGTGCATCCAGGTCGATCAGGGCAATTCCGCTGTCCTGATCCATGCGCTTGCGGAGATGCGACGGCGTCTCTGTAAGGTTGATTTCGAGCGTCGGCCGCACCAAGCCACTCTTGAGATGGCCAGCGCGGGCCGATCCGTCTCGCAGGCCTAGAACAGCATGAACATGCACCGCAGGCGCGCCATCATGCCCCAATGCAATGTCGCCGGTGAAAGAGGCCACTTCCACCTGCTCGTTCACGGGAATGCTGGAATATTGCCTGGACTCCCAATCGAAATAGGCCAGTTCAGCGCGCTCAAACGCGCCAATCGCCTTGAAGCTTGCCGCTGAAAGCTGCTCCTCCCGAGCAAAGGAATTGAGGCATTCCATCACTTCGTCGCCGCTGGCGAGAATGATGGCAAAGGTCTTTTGACCATTGGTTTCGTGAATCAATCTGCTTTGCATGGTTTGTGCGCCGCCGGTCAGGCGATCCCTTTCCCGCCCGTGACACCAAAGACTTCGCCGGTGATGAAACTGCCTTCCTGTGAAGCGAGCAGCACATAGACAGGCGCAAGCTCAACGGGCTGCCCGGGACGGCCAAAAGCGCTGTTCTTGCCGAAATTTTCGACCTTTTCCGGAAATTGCCCGCCGCTCGGTTGCAACACTGTCCAGAACGGCCCCGGCGCAACTGCGTTCGCGCGAATGCCCTTGTCTATCAACTGTTCAGCCAGGGCCTTGGTATAGGCAACGATCCCGGCTTTGGTCGTTGCGTAATCCAATAGATGGGCAGACGGTTCATAGGCCTGAATAGAGGCGGTGGTGATGATGGAAGCGCCGGGTGGCAGATGAGGAATAGCGGCCTTGGCGATCCAGTGGAGCGCGTAGAGATTGGTCTTCATCGTCTTGTCGAAATCGTCGCTGGAGACGTCATCGACAGAGGCGCGCGCCTGCTGCCGCGCCGCGTTGATAACCAAAACATCGAGCCCGCCCAATTGCTTGACGGCGTCGGACACAATGGACTGGCAGGTCTGCTCCTCGGAAATGTCACCTGGCAAGGCCACAGCCTTGGTTCCGGCCTGCTCGATATAGGAAATGACCTCGCTCGCATCGTCAATTTCATCGGGGAGGAAATTGATAGCAACGTCGGCGCCTTCCCGGGCGAAGGCAATTGCCGCTGCGCGGCCAATTCCTGAATCGCCGCCGGTAATCAGAGCCTTTCGACCCAGCAGCCGCCCAAAGCCGGCGTAACTTTCCTCTCCATGGTCTGGTGTCGGCTTCATCTTGGCCACAAGACCGGGCGGTGATTGCTCCTGGCGCGGAAAAGGGGGCGCTGGATACTGGTAGCGCGGGTCCTGCATTGTAAATCGATCTGTCACTTGAACCTCCATCAACTGGTTCCCAATGTGTCAGCACGGGTAAGCGTTCCCCCGATGTGGTCGCATGTAAAAATACCGGGACAGCATCTGTGCTGTCCCGGTCGTGCAGTGTGACGGTTTTGATGGCTGCTGTCAGACTGAGCTGGCCAATAGCGTTGCGTTGCCGCCGGAGGCGGTGGTGTCGATGCAGACGTGGCGTTCGTGGCGCAGTCTGCCGACATCGTCAGGGCTGCTGAGAAGAGGCAGGAGCGCACCCGTGCGCCTGCTCAGGGCACGACGGATATCCGCCAGCGTTGCGGTGTCGCCAAACCAGGCTATTGCTTCAAAACCGGTGCCCTTTTCCAGATTGGCGAGGTCGAGCGCTCCGAGGCTTGTGGGCACCTGCGCCTTTTGGGCCATTTGCTGTTGGGCCGCGATGTCGGCGGGAGTGGGGCCGAGGCACAGCAGGGTTCCGCGAGGACGGGTCAGCAGGGTGTTGGTTTCGCCGGTCGGACCGGGCAGGGTGGCTTCTGTTGCCTGAAGCGGGGCGGGGGCGCGGGTGAAGCGTGGCAGATAATTGGGACCGCCAGCCTTGGGGCCAGTGCCTGACAGGCCTTCACCGCCAAAGGGTTGAGAGCCGACGACGGCGCCGATCTGGTTGCGGTTGATGTAGATATTTCCGGCGTGAACGGCTTGGGTGATTTTCTGAATGCGTGCCGAAATGCGGGTGTGCATGCCGAAGGTCAGGCCATAGCCTGATGCATTGATGTCAGCGATGACCTTGTCCAGCGCTTCGCCCTTAAATGTAGCGACGTGGAGCACCGGTCCAAAAATTTCCTCGGGAATATCGGCGATGCTGCCGACGCGCAGCAGGGTAGGCGCAATGAAATGGCCCTGATCCGGCCGGCTGATCTGGTGCAGGATGGCCGCGCGGTTCTGGCTGACATAGGCGTCGATCTTGTCGAATGCCGGGCTGTCGATGACCGGGCCGATATCATTGGCCAGCAGCCATGGGTCGCCCAATGTCAGCTCGTCCATGGCGCCTGTGAGCATGTCGAGCGTGCGGGGCGCGACGTCTTCCTGCACATAGAGAATGCGCAGGGCCGAACAACGCTGACCGGCAGACTGGAAGGCTGAGGCGATGATGTCGCGCACGGCCTGTTCGGTGAGTGCGGTCGAATCGACAATCATGGCGTTGAGCCCGCCGGTTTCGGCGATCAGCGGGGCCTTGGGATCGAGATTTTCCGCCATGGCCTGCTCGATGCGGCGCGCGGTGGGCAGAGAGCCGGTGAACGCCACGCCAGCGAGCGAAGGGTGCGCGGTCAGCAGCGCACCGACTTCGGGTCCGCCCGGCAGCAGTTGGATGGCGTCTGCGGGAATGCCTGCCTCATGCATAAGCTGAACGGCACGGAAGGCGATGAGTGGCGTTTGCGGCGCCGGTTTGGCGAGCACTGGATTGCCCGCGACAAGCGCAGCGGCGATCTGGCCGGTGAAAATTGCGAGCGGAAAATTCCATGGTGAAATGCAGCTCACGGGCCCGATGGGGGCTGCGGAGAGCTTTGTCGCTTCTTCGGCATAATAGCGTAGGAAATCGACGGCTTCGCGCAGTTCGGCAACGGCATCTGCCCATGATTTTCCCGCCTCTCGGGTGAGCAGGGCGAATATTTCGGCGCTGTTGGCTTCATAGAGGTCAGCCACCTTACAAAGTATTTCGGCCCGTGTGGCGGTTGCGACGGCGCTCCATCGGGACGCATTTGCGGCCTCTATTGCCGCTTCAACCTGCGCTTTGTCGGCCTCGATGATAGAGCCGACATGATCGTCCGGGCGGGCGGGATTATACATATCCGTGGGCGAATTGGTCGATTGGCCTGCGCTGAGCGGGCTGCCGTGCCATTTGTGAGTATGAAACGCTTCGCGCGCCGCTTCCATTGCCTTGAAGGCGAGCGGGTCAGTCAGGTCGAGGCCGCGCGAATTGAGGCGCTGACCGAAAATGGCCGATGGCGCGGGGATGGCGGGATTGGCCAGCCCATCGCTAAGGCTCAGCAGCTTGGTGATCGGGTCTTCTGCCACCTGTTCGGCGGGGATTTCCATGTCGGCGATCTGGTTGACGAAGGAGCCATTGGCGCCGTTTTCGAGCAGACGCCGAACGAGATAGGCCAGCAAATCCTTGTGCGGGCCGACCGGCGCATAAATGCGGGTGGTGGTGCCGTTTTCCTTGCGCAGAAGCTCGTGCAATTGCTCGCCCATGCCATGCAGGCGCTGGAATTCGTAGCTGTCCTTGCTCCGTCCGGAGGCGCTTGCCAGATGCAGGATCGCGGCGGTCGTGTGGGCATTGTGGCTGGCAAATTGCGGATAGATGTTTTCGGCGGGGAGCAATCTGCGGGCAGCGGCTATGTAGCTGACATCGGTGGCCGCCTTGCGCGTATAGACCGGGAAACCGGGCAGGCCCTGAACCTGCGCCCGCTTGATCTCGGCATCCCAATAAGCGCCCTTGACCAGCCGAACCATGATCTTTCGATCAAACTTTGCCGCAGTGGCATTGAGCCAGTCGATCAGCGGCAGGACGCGCTTGCCATAGGCTTGCACCACGACGCCAAAGCCGGTCCAGTTGGCGAGTTCGGGCGTTTGCAGAACCGCTTCGATAATGTCGAGCGAAAGGTCCAGGCGGTCGGCTTCCTCGGCGTCGATATTGAAGCCCATATTGGCTTTGGCGGCGGCGAGGGCCAGCGTGCGGGTGGTCTCGACCAGTTCGGTCATTACGCGGTCGCGCTGGGCGACTTCATAGCGCGGATGCAGCGCGCTGAGCTTGATGGAAATGCCGGGATTGTCGCGCACCGCCGGATTGGTGCAATGGGGCGCAAGGCTGTTGATGGCGTGCAGGTAAGCATCGAAATAGCGGCGCGCGTCATGGGCGGTGCGGGCCGCTTCTCCCAGCATGTCATAGGAATAGCGATAGCCCTGTGCTTCGGGCTTCTTGGCGTTGGCAATCGCTTCCTCGATGGAGCGGCCAAAGACGAACTGGCCGCCCAGAATGCGCATGGCCTGTCCCACTGCTGCGCGGATAACAGGTTCGCCCAGCCGGGCAATGGCGCGGTGCAGCGCGTTTTTTGGGCCGACTTCCGGTGTGCCGACAACGCCAGCGGTGAGGTTCAGCGCCCAGGAGGAGAAATTGACCAGAGGGTCGGCGGAGCCACCGGCATGGCGGGCCCAGTCGGCACCGCCGACCTTGTCCTGAATGAGCGCATCGACCGTGGCGCTGTCTGGCACGCGCAGCAGCGCTTCGGCCAGCGACATCAGGGCGAGCCCCTCGTCGGTATCGAGACCATATTCGGCGAGGAAGCTTTCCATCAGGCCGGGGCGGCCCTGTTTTCGCACGGCGTCGATAAGGCCGGCGGCGCTGGCGCTTATCGCCCTTCTCTGCGCTTCGTCCAGACCGGTTTCGATGATCAGGCTTCTAACGAGATTGGTCTCGTCGGCATAGAGGCTGTTGCGAAGGGCGATGCGGGCGCTGGTCTGGTCCATGGTCGGGCTCGGGAATGGATGATCGAGCGATGATGCCAGAACTCGTCAAGGCGTTTCGCCTGACTTTGTCTCGTTTATAATCTATATCGCTTATCAGTTGTCAGTATGGCAGGGGAAATCACTATGAATGGCGGCATTAATGGTGAATTAGACCAGATCGATCGTCGTATTCTGCAGGAGTTGGAAAAGAATGGGCGGATCAGCGTCGCCGAGTTGAGCCGCAGGGTCAATTTGTCCAAGACGCCCTGTCAGGCGCGCATCAAGCGGTTGGAGCAAGCGGGCTATATTCTGGGCTATCGTGCCGTGATCAATCCGCAACGCATGGGACTGGCGCATGTGGCTTTTGTCGAAGTGCGGTTGAGCGACACACGCAAACCGGCCCTGGAGGCGTTCAACAAGGCGGTGCGGGCGCTACCTGAGGTCGAACGGGCGCATATGATTGCGTCCAATTTTGACTATCTGTTGCAGGTGAGAACCAAGGACATTGCTGCCTATCGTGAAGTGCTGGGGGAAAAGATTTCGGCTTTGCCGCATGTCGCGCACACCTCCACCCATGTGTCCATGGAGGCGGTCAAGGACGATGCAGGCTGATTACGCGCCTGGAGAGGCGCCGATGACAGCCGGGCTTGGCGCGACCTGATTGCGGCCCCCGCGCTTGGCTTCATAAAGTGCTGCGTCGGCATCGGCCAGCAATTGGCCCGGCGTAGATTTGTTGGTCAGCAGGCTGGCAGCGCCGAGGCTGGCCGTGACGATAGTGGTTTGCTCGTTATCCAGCCCGTGATGGGGCAGGGCAGTATTGGCAAGGCGGGCGCGAATGCTTTCTGCCAATGCTATGGCTGTCTCGAGGTCGGTATCGGGCAGGATGGCGAGCAATTCTTCGCCGCCATAGCGGAAGCTATAGCCTTTGCTGCCGATGGTCTCGGTGAGAATGGTGCTGACAATACGAATGCAATTGTCGCCGGACAGGTGCCCATGCACATCGTTATAGAGCTTGAAATGGTCGATATCGAGCATAATGGCAGCGATGCGCCGACTGGTTTCTCCTGCCCACAGATTGTCGAGCAGCGCGGTGAGCGAACGGCGGTTGCGCAGGGTGCTGAGATCGTCGTGTTCGCTCTGGAAGCGCAGGCGTTCGGTCAGCAATTCGCTGCGTTTGCGATGCAGAAAGGCACGACGCTCCGATTGTTCCAGTGAATGCGCGGCCAGCAGCAGAAAGGCGCTGAACGTGACGTAGAAGGTGACGATGCCCGTATAGGTTACGTCATCGAAACTGCCATTGAGACGCGTGGTGATGATCTGGATAGCGACAATGCCGATGACCCCGATCGCGGTCGCGTAAAAGCGGGGACGCAACAGAACCACCAGAAACAGCAAAGTGCTGACCGTGCCTGTCTGGTAGATGAAGGCATAGGAGCTTTGGGTGCTGGCCAGAACGCTCATGGGCAGGAAGGTTCCAAGCAGGCCCACGCCGATCGAGAGATATTCGTAGAGGCGGGCGCTAGGCCTGAACCGCATCAGCACGATGACGGCGATGCCGTAGGGCAGGAAAATGCCGAAGCGATAGATGAACAGCAGATCGGCCTTGTCGGCCATCATGCTCTGGTCGCCCAGATAGCCCAGACAGTAGAATAGCGTACCCAAAGAGGCCCAGATCGGCACCATGGGCGCGCGTTCGCTCAGATAGTTTTGCAGAAATGCGGCTTCGACCGCTGGGGCAAAGCGCATTCCACGGCTGCGCCGTTCAAATTCACGATCCAGAACATCGGTGGTTATGGCAGCAGTCTTCATTGGCACAGAATGACCGGCTCGCTTGAAGCTCGCCTTAATCGAATTGGTGAACCCGGCATTACCGCACGGAGGGCATTTCAGGCCTTTTTGGACACCATGCGCGCCATAGCCGCACGGGAGGAAATGTCTCCCAGTCCGATAGACTGCTGCATCTGCGCGCTGCCGACAGCGCCGGCCTGAGCATTTATCTTGGCGATTTCCGCCCGCGCCACCGCGCGACGTTCACGATGGAACTGCAATTGCGCATGTGATGAAAACTGCGCAGCATTCCAGCGATTGATTTTCCCAGACACTGACATGTCTGAAGAATGGGTAATAAAGCTTAATGAGGGGTTAAACGCTAGTGCTGGATCACCACAAGGCCCGCCGCGCCCGCCATCATCGCGCCCGCAGTCTTGTTGAGGCGGCCCAGCGCCTTTTCACTTCTGAACATTTCTCGCGCCGCTGAGGCCAGCCATGCATAGCCGCAGCCGATGATGAGGAGGACCACGACCACGATGGTGGTCAGCTCGATAAAGGCCAGCGGATTCATTTCACCCAGCGGCACCACGCTTGGCAGAATGGCGAGATAGAAGACGATGGTCTTGGGATTGCCCATGGTCAGCGAAAAGCCGGCAAGGAAGGTTTTCCAGCCACGCTCGTTTTTCGGCTTCATCTGTTCGGCGCCGGGTTTGGCGGTCCAGAATTTGTAGGCGATGTAGAGCAGATAGGCCGCACCAGCCCAGCGCACGATGGTGAAGATCGGCCCGAAATGAGTGGCGATGGCTGCAAGGCCGAACACGGCGAAGAGGAAATAGACCAGATCGCCTGCCAGAATCCCGAGCACCATCGGAAAAGCCCCCTTGAAGCCGCCGCCAAGGGCGCGTGCCACCACAGCCGCGACGCCGGGGCCGGGCACGAGCACGGCAATGGCATAGGCGATGGTGAAAGTGGCGAGGGTGAAAAGGTCCATTTGGGCGGGTCCGTTCTGAAGTCGGCGGACACTACGCCTGCGTGATCCGATTTGCCAGAGCAGTTGACGGGGCGACAAAGAGGATTATGTTTCACCCATCGCAACTCGACCGGACGGTACCCAATGGATCGCAACCCAATCGCAAAGCCAACCTGCTCTGCCATCGGGAAACTGTCGAACCATGCCTGCTACCGTTACGATTTCGCGTCTTACCTATACCGGCCCTGATAGCCGGGTTCTTTTCTCCAATCTTGATCTCGGTTTCGGCCCGGGGCGCACGGGGCTTGTCGGGCGCAATGGCGTCGGCAAGACCACGTTGTTCAGGCTGATTGCGGGAGACCTTGCGCCTTCGGGCGGGTCTGTCAGCGTGTCGGGCCGCATTGGTATTTTGCGTCAGCAGGTGCAGCCGGGACCGGATGAAACCATAGCCGATCTGTTCGGTGTGCGGGCCGGGCTGGCCTTGCTTGAGCGTGCTCTGGCGGGAGAGGCCGACGCCGAGGAACTGGCGGAAGCCGAGTGGACGCTCGAGGCCCGGCTGGACGAAGCGCTGGCGGCGCTCAAGCTCGATGTAACGCCGCAAACCCTGCTTGGCGAACTTTCCGGCGGGCAGCGGACGCGGGCGGCGCTTGCCGCTCTCTTGTTCGAGGCGCCCGATCTGATCCTGCTCGATGAGCCGACCAACAATCTTGATGTGGATGGAAGGGTGGCGGTGGCGGAGATGTTGGCGCGCTGGCGGGGCGCGGCCATCGTGGTCAGCCATGATCGGGATCTGCTCGAACGCATGGACGCCATTGTCGAGTTGACCGGCCTCGGCGCGACCACTTATGGCGGCAATTGGAGCTTTTACCGCGAGCGCAAGGCGCAGGAACTGGCCTCGGCGCAGTATGATCTTGATGTGGCCGAGCGGCAGGTGCGTGAGGCTGCAAAGGCCGCGCAGGAGGCCAAGGAAAAGCAGGACAAGCGCGATGCCGGTGGGCGCAGGAAGGGTGCCAAGGGCGATATGCCAAAGATTGTGGCAGGTGGGCTGAAGCGGCGGGCCGAGGCCACGGCTGGCAGTCTCGACCGGCTTGCAGGAAAGCAGGCCGACGCCGCAGAGGCGCAGATCGAGTCCGCGCGGGCCAGGATCGAGGTTCTGGCACCCTTTGCCGTGAAGCTGATGCCGAGCGGAGTGCCATCCGGCAAGGTTTTGCTGCGGGCGACAGGCGTTACCGGCGGGCACGATCCGGAACATTCCGTAATCCGCAATTTTGCCATGGACATTATCGGACCGGAGCGTGTCGCCCTTACCGGACCAAACGGGGTGGGCAAAACGACCTTGCTCAAACTGCTGACGGGAGAACTGGCGCCGCTGTCCGGTGCGGTGCAGGTCGGTGGCAAGCTGGCCGTGCTGGATCAACAGGTGGCCCTGCTGGAGCGCGATGAAACAATTGTGGAGAATTTCCGGCGCCTCAATCCCGAAAGCTCTGTGCAGGACTGCCGATCTGTCCTGGCGGCGTTTCAGTTCCGCAACGATGCGGCGTTGCAGAGAGTGGGGACGCTGAGCGGCGGCGAAATGCTGCGGGCCGGATTGGCCTGCGTGCTCGGCGGCAAGGTGCCGCCCATGTTGATCGTGCTGGACGAGCCGACCAATCATCTCGATGTCAGTGCGGTGGAAGTGGTGGAAGCTGGCCTGCGCGCCTTCGATGGCGCGCTTCTGGTGGTCAGCCACGACCGGGCGTTTCTGGACAATATCGGGGTGGGGCGGGAGGTGGTTCTTACCTCTCCCTCGGGGGAGAGGTCGACGCGAAGCGGCGGGTGAGGGGGCCTTTCATAAACAAGGAAGGCCCCCTCACCCGGATTGCTTCGCAATCCGACCTCTCCTCCGAAGGGAGAGGTGAAGATCGTTAAGGCAACCGGGCCAGCCGCTCGGTCAGCAGCTTGTAAAAACCATCCGCGTTGCCCGAGCGGAAATAGGTCGCGTTAGGGGCGCGGCCGGTGACGTGCCAGTAATCCACCACAGTCATGCCCACAGTCAGCTCGCTGGCGGTTTCAATGGCCACATTGCAGTGGCGGCCCTCGAACAGGTCAGGCTGCAGCAGATAGGCGATGACGGTGGGGTCGTGGAGCGGTGCGCCTTCCCAGCCATATTTCTTGAGGTCGAAGCCTTCAGAGAAGGTCAGCATGTCATAGACCGCCTGGCCGCTTTTATTGCCAAGCGCCAGAATCGCGTCGAGGCGGGCGGGCGTGGACTGGATCATATGGGTAACGTCGAGCGGCTGGATCGTGATCGGCGCGCCGCAGCGCATGACCACATCGGCGGCTTCAGGATCGACATAGATATTGAATTCGGCGGCGGGCGTGATGTTGCCAACCTCGAAATAGGCACCGCCCATCATGACGATTTCCTGGATGCGCTCGGCAATGGCCGGTTCCTTGACCAGCGCCATGGCGACGTTAGTCAGCGGCCCGAGCGTGCACAGGGTGATGGTCTTTGGTTCGGCATTCATCAGTGTGTCGATGATGTAGTCGACGCCGTGCTGGGCCTGAAGCGGGATCGTGGGTTCCGGCAGTTCGGGGCCATTGAGGCCGGTGTCGCCATGGACATGCTCTGCGGTCACCAGTTGACGACGCATCGGGCGGGAACATCCGGCATAGACCGGAATGTCCTTGCGGCCGGACAATTCGACCACCTTGCGCGCATTGATGGCGTTCTGGTGCACACCGACATTTCCCGCAACCGCGACGATGCCGAGAACGTCGAGTTCCTCCGGCGAGGCGAGGGCGAGCAGGATAGCGACGGCATCGTCCTGGCCGGGATCGGTATCGATGATGATTTTGCGAGACATGGCGTTTCTTCTGGCAACGAGAAAGGATTCGCCGTGAGCTTAGCGAAGCCTTTCGCCATGGTCGATGACCCTCGTGAGGCAGGAACGAAAGCGCCTATCGAAACGTTTTCATGCACCCTCCTTCTGTGGAAATCATTCATGCTTCAGTCTCGCGCCAAGGCCGCTCTTTCTCCCGACATGAACGAAAGCCAGTTTGAGCGGGTGTTGAACAATGTCGCGCGACTGGCCGTGGTGGGTATCGGCTTTGCCGTTCTGCTGACCATGCTGCAGGTTGGGCAGGTCTTCCTTGCGCCGGTCACGCTCGCCATCGTCATTGGGCTGATGTTCGGCCCGGTGGCCGACAGGCTTGAAAGCTGGCATGTGCCGCCAGCGCTGGCGGCCGGTGTGGTGGTCCTGCTGTTGCTCGGTGTTATCGCCGGTTTTGCCACGCTTTTTGCCGTCCCCCTCAGCGAGTGGGTGGCGCGTGCGCCAATCATTTGGGCCAAATTGCAGGACCAGTTGGCCAATTTGCGTGAGCCGCTGGAATCGATCGGTGAATTTCAGGCGCAGATCGGCTCGGTTCTGGGCAGTGGCGAGGCCATGGCGGTTACGGTGGAAGATGGGAGCGCGGTGACGGGTGTCGCCATGCTGGCTCCGGCCATTCTGGCGCAGATCGCCATTTTTCTGGCTAGTCTCTACTTTTTCGTCGCCACGCGCGACCATATCCGCATGTCCGTGCTCTCCATGTGCGTCACGCGCCGTATGCGCTGGCGCACGGCGCATGTGTTCCGTGATGTCGAGTTCAAGGTCAGTCGGTTTCTGCTCACCGTCACCATGATCAATCTCTGCGTCGGTACAGCCGTCACCCTGGCGATGTGGGCCATTGGCATGCCCTCGCCGCTGCTCTGGGGCGCCATGGCAGCGGTGCTCAATTATGTGCCCTATGTCGGGCAGGCGATCATGATCAGTGTATTGCTGGCGGTGGGGCTTGGTACGCAGACCGACCCTTTGGCCATATTGTTGCCGGTCATTTGCTACGCCAGCATTAATTTTCTTGAGGGGCAATTGTTTACGCCCCATTTCATTGGCCGCACGCTGACGCTCAATCCCTTCCTTATTTTCCTTTCCATCACCTTCTGGATTTGGGCCTGGGGTCCGGTGGGGGCGCTGGTGGCGGTGCCATCACTGTTGATTGCGCAGTCGATCATCGCCAATGCCCTGCCCAGCAAGCCCGTCAAACCCCGTCGCCCGGTGCGTCGCACCCGGCAGATGAGCGACCGCGATATTTTGCTCGCCAATGCGGCGCAGGTCATCCGCGAGCAGCGGCAGGATGAGAACTCGGAAGAAGAACAGCGCAAACAGGAACGGATGGAGCCGCCACGCGGAACGGCGCCCACTGGTATCGAGCCCTCTGCTGGTTGAGCAGGGCGTATTTGCATTTCCGACGCTTGACGAAATGGGTGGCGCGGTTCCAATTTCGGTGCCCCTAGGGCACCGGAGTTTCCCGACATGGCAGGCGAAGTTATTGCGCACGCGGCGGAGGCCGCGCATCACGGCGTTGATCTGGTGCCGATTGTGGCCCTCCTGGCCGCAGGCACGCTGGCTGTACCGTTGTTCAAGCGGCTCGGTCTCGGCGCTGTTCTGGGTTATCTCGCAGCGGGACTCTTGCTCGGCCCATCCGGTATCGGCCTGATTGCCGATCCATCCGGCATGCTGGCCGCAGCCGAATTGGGTGTTGTGCTCTTTCTCTTCATCATCGGGCTTGAAATGGAGCCGTCCAAGCTCTGGGCGTTGCGGCGGCAGATTTTTGGGCTGGGGGTCATTCAGGTCGCCATCTGTGGCGCGCTGTTGACTGGCATCGGCATTCTTCTCGGCTTTGCGCCCGCCGTGGCCTTTGTTTTCGGCATGGGCTTTGTCCTGACCTCGACCGCCATCGTCATGCAGATATTGAACGAGAGGGGCGAGCTGGCCACCGATAGCGGCCAGAAAATGGTGTCCATCCTGCTGCTCGAAGATCTGGCCATCGTTCCGCTTTTGGGCGTTGTGGCCTTGCTTGCTCCGTCGGGCGCCGATGAAAGCCTGGCTGCCCGGTTTATTGGAATCGGTGCAGCCATGGGCGCCATTCTTCTGCTGATCTTTCTGGGCCGGAAGATCATGAACCCGTTTTTCGGCGTGCTGGCGAGAGCCCGGGTCCGCGAGGTGATGACGGCGGGTGCGCTGCTGGTGGTATTGGGTGCGGCCCTGCTGTTCGAGGTCAGCGGATTGTCCATGGCCATGGGCGCATTCCTTGCCGGTGTGTTGCTCTCTACATCATCGTTCCGTCACCAGATGGAGGCCGATGTCGAACCGTTCCGCGGCTTGCTATTGGGCCTGTTTTTTCTCGCCGTTGGCATGTCGCTGGATTTGGCCGTGGTTGGTCAGAACTGGCAGATCATCGCGCTGAGCGTTGTGGCCTATATGCTGGTCAAGGCTTTGGCGATCTACATCATCGCCCGCGTTTTGAAGTCAAGCCACGGCGAGGCGCTGGAGCGTGCCGTGTTGATGGGGCAGGGCGGTGAATTCGCTTTCGTGCTCTATACGACTGCTGCTTCAGCCGGGCTGATCGATGCGCCAACCAATGCCATTTTTACCGCGACAGTCATCATCTCCATGGTGCTTACGCCCTTCGCCATGATCGGGCTCCGTTACCTGATGCCCAAGACAGTGCAGTCCATGGATGGCGTGGAAACGGCGGAAAATCTCTCGGCCAAGGTGTTGATCATTGGCTTTGGCCGCTTCGGGCAGATTGCCAGCCAACCGCTGCTGGCGCTGCGGCATTCGGTGTCGATCATCGATAATGATACCGAAATGGTGCGTGCTGCCGCCGAGATTGGGTTCAAGGTCTATTATGGCGATGGGACGCGGCTGGATATTTTGCGGGCTGCGGGCGCCGGCACGGCCGATCTCATTCTGGTCTGCACCGACAAGAAGGAGCAGACATCCCGCATCGTTGAATTGCTGCATCATGAATTTCCGCTGGCACGGGTCATGGCGCGGGCCTTCGACCGGGTACATGCCATCGAGCTTATTCAGGCGGGCGCCGATTATCAGCAGCGCGAATTGCTGGAATCGGCGTTCACCTTTGGCGGTGAAGCCATTCGCCAGCTCGGCGCAGATGAGCAATTGATTGAAGATGTCGTTGAAGGGGTCCGCGACCGCGACCGGCAGCGTTTTGAACTGCAATTGGGGGGCGATGACTGGCGTACCGGCGGGCAATTGCTGCTCAGCAATGCCAGGGAACAGGCGCGTGAAGGCGGGGTCGATGTCGACCAGGCCGAGCCCCCGTCGCAGGGCAGCTAGGCATTGGCTTCACGCATGGGGGCTTTTCGATGCACAAATTAAGTGCAAGACTACCTCCATTCTGAGGGGAATATCGTCATGAACATTGGACCGCGAGATGCCGCAAAAGCCGATCGTCTACGATGCCCCTACGCCCGAACCCCGTGCCTCTACAGTTGAAGCTATTCAGGCTGAAATTCTTGAACGGCTGATTTATTCGGTCGGCAAGGATCCTATTGTTGCCCGACCACATGACTGGCTGCGCGCCACTATCCTGACGGTGCGCGACCGCATCATGGACCGCTGGATGGAATCGTCCCGGGAGACATGGCGGACCTCGAACAAGCGCGTCTATTATCTCAGCCTCGAATTCCTGATCGGTCGGCTCATGCGTGATGCCATGAGCAATGTGGGGCTGATGGAGCCGGTGCAGGAGGCGCTCAGGAACCTCAATGTCGATCTCGGCGATCTGCTCAATCTTGAGCCCGACGCTGCGTTGGGCAATGGTGGTCTTGGCCGTCTCGCTGCCTGTTTTCTTGAATCCATGTCCTCGGTCAAAATCCCCGCCTACGGCTATGGCATTCGCTATGTGCATGGCCTGTTCCGTCAGGAAATGAGCGAGGGCTGGCAGGTCGAATTGCCAGAAGACTGGCTCGCGCATGGCAATCCCTGGGAATTCGAGCGCCGCGAAAGCGCGTATGAGGTTGGCTTCGGTGGTCATGTCGAGCCGGTGAATGATCCGGATGGGTCTGTGCGGCAGGAATGGCGGCCCAATCAGCATCTGCTGGCAGTGGCTTATGATACGCCCATTGTCGGCTGGCGCGGCGCGCGGGTAAATACCTTGCGCCTTTGGAGCGCGCAGCCGATCGATCCGATCCTGCTCGACAAGTTCAATTCGGGCGACCATATCGGCGCGCTTGAAGAAAGCGCCAAGGCCGAAGCCATTACCCGCGTGCTTTATCCCGCCGATTCAACTGCGGCCGGGCAGGAGCTGCGTCTGCGGCAGGAGTTCTTCTTTTCCTCGGCGTCGTTGCAGGACATCGTGCGTCGTCACCTCCAGCAATATGGTGATCTCGGCTCGCTCCCCGACAAGGTAGCGATCCAGCTCAACGATACCCATCCGGCCATTTCGGTGGCCGAGCTGATGCGTATTCTGGTCGATAACAACGGCATCAAATGGGCCGATGCCTGGCGGCTCACCAAGGGCACGTTCGGTTATACCAACCACACCCTCTTGCCGGAGGCGCTGGAAAGCTGGCCGGTGGCTCTGCTCGAACGGCTTCTGCCGCGTCATATGCAGATCGTCTATCAGATCAATGCCGATATTCTGGTCGAAGCGCGTAAGAAATCCGGCTTTACCGATCAGCAGGTGGCGGCGGTGTCGCTGATTGACGAGCATGGCGGGCGGCGGGTTCGCATGGGCCAGCTTGCCTTTGTCGGATCGCACTCGATCAATGGTGTGTCCGCACTCCACACCGAATTGATGAAGCAGACCGTGTTCTCGGATCTGCACAAGCTCTATCCCGAGCGCATCAATAACAAGACCAATGGCATCACGCCCCGCCGCTGGCTGATGCAGTGTAATCCCGGCCTGACCAAGCTGATCACCGATCGGATCGGCCCGGATTTCCTTGATGATATAGATAAGCTGAAGGGCCTTATTGCCCATGCCGAAGACCCTGGCTTCCAGCAGCAGTTTGCGACGGTGAAGCTGGAAAACAAGAAGCGGCTGGCCAAGCTGATCAAGGATCGAACCGGCATAGTCGTGTCGCCCGATGCCTTGTTCGACGTGCAGATCAAGCGCATCCACGAGTACAAGCGTCAGCTTCTCAACATCATCCATGCGGTGGCGCTCTATGCCGAAATCCGCGCCCATCCCGAGCGGGACTGGGTGCCGCGCGTCAAGATTTTCGCGGGCAAGGCGGCGCCGAGTTACTGGAACGCCAAGCTGATCATCAAGCTGATCAACGATGTGGCGCGGGTGGTGAACAATGATCCGGCGGTGCGCGGCCTGCTCAAGGTGGTGTTCCTGCCCAATTACAATGTGAGCCTTGCCGAAGTCATCGTGCCTGCGGCCAATCTGTCCGAGCAAATATCGACGGCTGGCATGGAAGCCTCAGGCACCGGCAACATGAAATTCATGGCTAATGGTGCGATCACCATCGGCACCTTGGATGGTGCCAATGTCGAAATGCACAAGGAAGTCGGCGCGGACAATATCGTCATTTTCGGGCTGAGCGCCGATGAGGTCGAAGACAAGCGTGGGCGCTCGGAAGTGCCGCGTGCCGCAATCGATGCTTCGGCGCGCCTGCGCGAGGCGCTGGAATCGATCTCCTCGGGCGTCTTCTCGCCCGATGATCCGCATCGCTATCGTGACCTGATCGGCGGGCTATATGATCATGACTGGTTCATGGTGGCCCGTGACTTTGACGCCTATGCGGCGGCACAGGAGAAGGTCGACAGGATCTGGAGCGATCCAGCGCACTGGAACGCCATGGCGATCCGCAACACGGCCTCTGTCGGCTTCTTCTCGTCGGACAGGACGATAAGGCAATATGCTGCCGAGATATGGAACGTGCAGACGGCCTAGAATGAACAGCGCGCGCGGGCAATATTCGTTGAACAACAACGAGACCGCGCGCGTTACTGAAATCCTTTCCGTGCCAAGACGGGAAGCGAGTGGGGGAAAGTGGGCGTGAGTTCAACCAAGGAAAACTGGCAGGCAGACGGGCGTGAGGTCGAGGCTATCATTGCCGGACGTCATGCGGATGCCTTTGCCTTTCTGGGGCTGCATGAGGTTGAGGGGCAATGGGTGCTGCGCGCCTTTGTGCCTCATGCCGAAACCCTCAATGCCTATACGCTCGATGGCATGCCGCTGGGCCACATGATTCCGCGTCACGCCGCTGGCTTTTTTGAAAGCAAAGTCGACCTCAAGGCCCGCCAACCCATTCGGTACGAAGCGAAGAACGCAGGCGGTACCTGGACAGTCTTCGACGCCTATTCCTTTGGCCCGGTTCTTGGGCCTATGGACGATTACTATATCGGCGAAGGCAGCCATTTGCGGCTGTTTGATAAGCTCGGTGCCCACGAAATGGAGTTCGAGGGCATCCACGGCACGCATTTCGCCGTCTGGGCCCCCAATGCGCAGCGCGTGTCGGTCGTCGGGCCGTGGAATGAATGGGATGGACGCCGCAACCCCATGCGCAACCGCAAGGGCATCTGGGAAGTGTTCATCCCGGTGCTCGGCACAGGCACGATCTATAAATACGAAATCGTCGGCCCCGATGGTCAGGTATTGCCGCTAAAGGCTGATCCCTATGCGCGACAGGCAGAATTGCGCCCGCGCAATGCCTCTGTCGTGCCTGATCCGACACCATTCAAATGGACCGATGACAAATATATGGAAGAGCGCGCGAGCCGTGATTGGCGGCGTACGCCCATGTCCATCTATGAAGTGCATCTGGGCTCATGGCGCCGCCGCCCCGATGGTGGCTTCATGTCCTATGATCAATTGGCCGACCAATTGGTGCCCTATGCGGCGGATATGGGTTACACCCATCTCGAATTTTTGCCCATTTCCGAGCATCCCTTTGATCCAAGCTGGGGCTATCAGCCGACCGGGCTTTTTGCGCCAACCTCGCGCTTTGGCGATCCTGCGGGCTTCGCAAGGCTGGTCAATGCCGCGCATGAAGCCGGGCTTGGTGTCATCCTCGATTGGGTGCCAGCGCATTTCCCCACCGACGATTTTGGACTGGCGCGGTTCGACGGCACGGCTCTTTATGAGCACGAAGACCCACGGCAGGGCTTTCACCCCGACTGGAACACGGCGATCTATAATTTCGGGCGCAAGGAAGTCTCGTCCTTCCTGACCAATAATGCGCTCTTCTGGTTCGAGAAATTCCATATCGACGGGCTGCGGGTCGACGCCGTCGCGTCCATGCTCTATCTCGATTATTCCCGCCAGCCAGGCGAATGGGTGCCAAACAAGCATGGTGGCAACCAGAACCTTGAGGCCGTTGCCTTCCTGCAAAGGGTCAATTCCGAAATCTACCGAAACTTTCCCGGCGCTTTCATGATTGCCGAAGAATCCACCTCATGGCCGGGCGTCAGCGCGCCCACCTATGCCAATGGGCTGGGCTTTGGCTTCAAGTGGAATATGGGCTTCATGAACGACACGCTGCGTTACATGAGCCGCACGCCGGTCCATCGGCGTTTCCATCACAACGATCTCACTTTCGGCATGATGTATGCCTTCAGCGAGAATTTCGTGCTGCCGCTCAGCCATGACGAAGTGGTGCATGGCAAGGGCTCGCTGCTCAACAAGATGCCGGGCGATGACTGGCAGCAATTTGCCAATCTGCGCGCCTATCTGGCGCTGATGTGGGGCTATCCGGGCAAGAAGCTCCTGTTCATGGGGCAGGAATTTGCCCAACGCGAGGAATGGTCGGAGAACAAGGCGCTCGACTGGTATCTGCTTGATGCGCCGGCTCATGAAGGGTTGCGGCGGCTGGTGGCCGACCTCAACGCGGCCTATCGCAGCCTGCCTGCCTTGCACGAACGCGATTGCGAGCCGGAAGGCTTTGAATGGGTGATCGCCAATGATCACGCCAATTCAGTTCTGGCATGGGTCCGCAAGGCGCCGGATTCCGATCCGGTTCTGGTCATTACCAATCTGACGCCTGTGCCGCGCAGCCACTATAAGGTGCCGCTGCCAATTGCGGGGCGTTGGGTGGAGCGCATCAATTCCGACGCTGGCTGGTATGCCGGCGGGAATACAGGCAATCAGGGCGGCGTTGAGGCCAAAGCCGTCGAGGGGCGGCATTGGCCCGCGGAGGCTGAGCTTTACTTGCCGCCTCTGGCCACGATTTTTCTGAAATATGAGCCGTCCTGAGGGGGCGGTTCGGGAGCGATGAGACCCGGTTCAATCCGGGCAGGAGGAGAGTAGAATGGCAGATTATCGGGTTCCCTCGTCTCTGGCGCGCGAAGCCATGGCCTATGTGCTGGCAGGCGGGCGCGGCACGCGACTAATGGAATTGACCGACCGGCGCGCCAAACCGGCCGTCTATTTCGGCGGCAAGTCGCGCATTATCGATTTTGCGCTGTCCAATGCCATCAATTCGGGCATTCGCCGCATTTCGGTGGCGACGCAATATCAGGCCCACAGCCTTATTCGCCACCTGTCGCGCGGCTGGAATTTCCTGCGCACAGAGCGCAATGAGAGCTTTGACGTGCTACCGGCTTCGCAGCGCGTGTCCGAGACCCAGTGGTATGAAGGCACCGCAGACGCCGTCTACCAGAACATGGACATCATCGAGGATTACGGCGCGCGCTATATCGTCATTCTGGCGGGCGACCATATCTACAAGATGGACTATGAAATCATGCTGCGCCAGCATGTGGATACCGGCGCGGACGTGACCATTGGCTGTCTCGAAGTGCCGCGCATGGAGGCGACCGGTTTCGGCGTCATGCATGTCGACGGCCGCGACCGCGTGGTCGATTTTGTTGAAAAACCGAAAGACCCGCCGGGTATTCCCGATCGTCCAGACATGGCTCTGGCTTCGATGGGCATCTATATTTTCGAGACGCGGTTCCTGATGGAGCAGCTCAAGCGCGATGCCGCAACCGAAGGCTCCAGCCGCGATTTCGGCAAGGATATCATTCCGTATATCGTCAAGAACGGCACGGCGTGGGCGCATCGCTTCAATCGCTCCTGCGTCCGCTCCAGCAATGAAAAAGTCGCTTATTGGCGCGATGTCGGCACCGTGGACGCCTATTGGAAGGCCAATATCGACCTGACCGACATCAATCCGCAACTCGATCTCTATGACCGCGACTGGCCGATCTGGACGCATGCCGAGATCACGCCGCCTGCCAAGTTCGTGCATGACTTCGACGGGCGCCGCGGCTCTGCGGTTAATTCGCTGGTTTCCGGCGATTGCATCATCTCCGGTGGCCATTTGCAGCGCACGTTGCTGTCCACCGGCAGTCGGGTCCACTCCTATTCGGCGCTCGAAGAGGCCGTAGTGCTGCCCTATTGCGATATCGGGCGGAATGCGCGGCTGAAAAAGGTGGTCATCGATCGCGGTGTGAACATTCCCGAAGGCCTGGTCGTCGGTGAAGATCCAGAGTTTGACGCCAAATGGTTCCACCGCACCGATGAGGGGGTGACGCTGATCACCCAGGCCATGGTCAATAGATATCTGGCGGACCGATGATTGAAGTTCTCTCGGTTACCTCCGAGCTTTACCCGCTGATCAAAACCGGGGGACTGGCCGATGTGGCCGGTGCCCTGCCAGCGGCCTTGAACGGTTCCGGCGTTACCATGCGGACGCTGGTGCCCGGCTATCCCGCCGTCCTCGGCAAGATGAAGGGCGGGCGCGAGGTCGCAAAATTCGATGATTTGTTCGGCGTGACCGGGCGGCTGATTGCCGGACGGGCTGAAGGGCTGGACCTCATCGTTCTCGATGCCCCCGCGCTCTATGATCGTCCGGGTAATCCCTATATGGGCCCGGAGGGCTGGGACTGGCCGGACAATTGGAGGCGTTTTGCGGCCTTGTCATGGGTTGCGTCCGAGCTTGGCCTTGGTCTTGTGGAGGGCTACCGCCCGCAGGTGATCCACGCCCATGACTGGCAGGCGGGGCTCGTGCCTGCCTATGTCAAATATGGTCCCTCATCGACGCTCAGGACTGTCATCACAGTTCACAACATGGCGTTCCAGGGGACGTTCGGCGCGGAAATCTTTCCGCAATTGCGTCTGCCGCAACATGCCTTCTCGGTGGAGGGCGTCGAATATTATGGCGGCGTCGGCTTCCTCAAGGCCGGCGTTGAATGTGCTGATGTCGTCACCACCGTGTCGCCAACCTATGCCGCCGAGATCCGCACGCCGGACTTCGGCATGGGCCTGGAGGGATTGCTGAACAATCGTTCATCAACGGTATCCGGGGTCCTCAACGGTATCGATATGCAGGCCTGGAACCCGGCCACCGATCCGGCGCTCAAGCAGACCTATACGACCAGCACTATCCAGCATCGCCTGGCCAATAAATGGGCCGTGATGGAAGCGTTCGGGCTCGATGTTCTCGATGGTCCGCTCTTTGCCGTCGTCAGCCGACTGACCTGGCAGAAGGGCATCGATCTCATCGCCGCCAATATCGACATGCTGGTCGAAATGGGTGGCCAGCTTGCTGTTCTAGGCTCTGGCGATGCTGAGCTGGAGAATGCGATCCGCGCCGCATCGATGCGCCATCCGGGTCGCGTGGGGCTGATCACCGGCTATAATGAACCGCTCAGCCATCTCATTCAGGGTGGCGCTGATGTGCTCATGGTGCCGTCTCGCTTCGAGCCTTGCGGGCTGACCCAGCTTTATGCCCTGCGCTATGGCTGTATTCCTCTCGTCAGTCGCGTTGGCGGGCTGAATGACACAGTCATCGATAGCAATGTGGCAGCGTTAGCGGCCGAAGTGTCGACGGGTGTGCAATTTGCACCGCCTAGCGAAGCGGCTCTGGCCGATGCGATCTGCCGGACATTTGCTCTCTACGCCGACGAGAAATCCTGGAAGAAAATGCAGAGGCGCGGGATGAAATCGGACGTGAGCTGGGCCACCAGCGCCGCCCGTTACGCCCAGCTCTATGCCTCGCTCACCGGAATGCCGATAAATGACAATTCTGACAGTTAAAACAACGCCTTATCCCGATCAGAAGCCTGGCACATCGGGCCTGCGCAAGCGCGTGCCTGTCTTCAGCCAGCCCAATTATGTCGAGAACTTTATCCAGTCGATCTTTGATAGTCTGGAAGGGTTTGAGGGTGAGACGCTGGTCATTGGCGGCGATGGCCGTTTCTACAACGATTTCGCCATTCAGAAGGCCATCCGCATCGCGGCAGCCAATGGTTTTGGCCGGGTATTAGTGGGGCAAGGCGGCCTGCTTTCGACACCTGCGGCCAGCAATATCATCAGGCATTACAAGGCTTTCGGAGGACTCGTGCTGTCGGCCAGCCACAATCCCGGTGGGCCGGACGGCGATTTTGGCATTAAATACAATATCGGCAATGGTGGTCCGGCGCCGGAAAGGATTACCGACGCGGTCTTTGCGCGTTCGCAGGTGATCGACACCTATAAAACGCTCAATACGCCCGATATCGACCTCAACGCCATCGGTAGCCAGCATGTCGGTGATATGGTCGTGCAAGTCATTGATCCGGTTGCTGATTATGCGGCCTTGATGCAGAGTCTGTTTGATTTTGAGGCGATAAAGGGGCTGTTTGCTTCCGGCTTCCGCATGACGTTTGACGCCATGCATGCGGTTACCGGCCCCTATGCTCATGCCATTCTGGAAGACATGCTTGGGGCACCCAGGGGTACCGTGATGAACGGAAAACCTTCGGCCTCCTTCAACGATGGGCATCCCGACCCGAACCTTGTCTATTGCAAGGACATGTATGACCTGCTGATGACGGAGGACGGCCCCGATTTCGGCGCAGCGTCCGACGGCGATGGCGACCGCAATCTTATTATCGGGAAGAACCGTTTCGTCACCCCATCTGACTCGCTGGCCCTGCTGGCCGCGAATGCACATCTGGCACCGGGATATAAGCAAGGCATTGCTGGCATCGCCCGCTCCATGCCGACCAGCGCGGCGGCTGACCGGGTGGCAGAAAAGCTCGGCATCGAAATGCACGAGACGCCCACGGGCTGGAAGTTCTTCGGCAATCTGCTCGATGCTGGCCGCGTCACCATTTGCGGTGAGGAAAGTGCGGGCACCGGCTCGAACCATGTGCGCGAAAAGGATGGCCTTTGGGCCGTGCTGCTCTGGCTCAACATCCTCGCCGTGCGCAAGCAGGGTGTCGATGAAATCGTGCGAGAACACTGGAAGACCTATGGCCGCAATTACTATACGCGCCATGATTATGAAGAGGTCGACGCCGCAATTGCCAATAAGCTGGTTGACGATCTGAGGGCGCAATTGCCGTCCTTGCCGGGCAAAATCTTCGGCGACGATCTTCAGATCGCCTATGCCGATGACTTCACCTATCTCGACCCCGTCGATGGCTCGACAAGCGCCAAGCAAGGCATTCGCATCGGCTTTTCCGACGGATCGAGAATAGTCCTGCGCCTTTCCGGAACCGGGACAGTTGGCGCCACGTTGCGGGTCTACCTTGAACGCTATGAAACGGCCGACGGACGCCACGATCTCGATACCCAGCTTGCCCTCGAGCCGCTTATCGGGATCGCCGAGCAATTGGCAGGGATCAAAGAGCGCACCGGACGGATCGAGCCCAGCGTCATCACCTAGATCGGCCTTATCAATGAAACCAGAATTGGTGCCCGGTGCCGGGCAGACACAGCAGCTCGGCGCTACGGTCACCCCGGATGGGGTGAATTTCGCTGTTTATTCGGAAAGCGCCACCACTATCTGGGTGTGCCTGTTCGACGAAGCGGATCAGGAAATCGGGCGGTTTGAGCTTGATGTGCACGTGGACCATATCCGTGCGGGGCTGATCGCCAATGTCGGCGCGGGTGCACGCTATGGGCTGCGGGCCGATGGCCCCTACGATCCGGATCAGGGGCTGTTTTTCGATCCCAACAAGCTGTTGGTTGATCCCTATGCCCGCCATCTCGATCGGGTTTTTGTTCGCTCGCCCCGCCTGCGGCTTGGTCGTGAAGAGGCGGTGGATACGGCGCCCCTCGTGCCCAAGGCGATTGTTCGCGGCATAGCCGAAGAAAAGGCCAAGCCACGCAGGAAAAAGGTGCCCGGTCTTTTCTATGAACTCAATGTTCGTGGCTTCACCATGCGCCATCCCAGCGTGCAGGGACCGCTTCGCGGTACGGTCGCGGGGCTGACGACCAAGCGGGTTATCGACCATTTCAAATATCTCGGCGTCGACACGGTGCAATTAATGCCAACCGCCGCCTGGATCGATGAGGGCCATCTGCCCGCCCTCGGACTTACAAATGCCTGGGGCTATAATCCCGTCGCCTATTTCGCGGTTGATCCGCGTCTTGTGCCGCGTGGGCCGCAGGAATTGCGGGTGATGACCGACGCCTATCGCAAGGCGGGCATCAGCGTCATTCTCGATGTTGTCTATAACCACACCGGCGAAGGGGACCAGCAAGGGCCGATCCTGTCGATGATGGGGCTCGATCCGCAGACCTATTATCGCTGGGTCGAGGTGGATGGGAAAAAGCATCTCGTCAACGATACGGGTACTGGCAATACGCTGCGTTGCGATCATCCGGCGGTGCAACGGCTCGTCATCGAAAGCCTGCGTTATTACGTGGAAGAACTCGGCGTTGCTGGTTTCCGCTTCGATCTGGCCACTGTCCTCGGGCGCGACCCGGCTTTCAATCCGGAAGCCGAGATGCTGCGCAAGATCAAGGAAGACCCGATTCTCAGTCAGGTGATCCTTGTGGCCGAGCCCTGGGATCCCGGTCCGGGCGGTTACGCCGTGGGCAAGTTCGGGCAGGAGTTTCAGGAGCATAACGACACCTATCGAGACGACGTTCGCGCTTTCTGGAAGGGTGAGCCGGCCAAGATCGGTGCATTGGCGGGCAAGGTGTCAGGCTCTGCTGAGCTGTTTGATTTTGCAGGCCGCAAGCCGCATCACGGCGTCAACATGCTCGCCGTCCATGACGGATTTACCCTGCGTGATCTCGTCAGCTATCACGACAAGCATAACGAGGCGAATGGCGAGAACAACAAGGACGGGCACAACAACAACCAGTCCTGGAACTGTGGTTTTGAGGGCGAGACCGACGACGACGCCATCAATGCCGCGCGCAAGCGCGACGTCCGCGCACTCCTTGCAACCCTCTTCCTGTCTCGCGGTACCCCGCTCATCCAGCAAGGCGATGAGCTGTATCGAAGCCAGCAGGGCAACAATAATGCCTATGCTCAGGACAATGAAATCACCTGGCTCGACTGGGAAAATGCCGATGGAGCGCTGGCCGATTTCGTCGCGGCAATCAATGCCTTCCGAAAGACGCATCCAGCGATCAGTCACGATCATTGGCTGACCGGACAGGAGCGCAATGGCATCCGCGATGTTGTCTGGCTGCATCCCGATGGCCGCGAGATGAACGAGGGCGACTGGAACGATTCAGGTGCTTCGGTTCTTGGCATGCAACTGCGGCACAAGGACGATGAGGTGCTCGTCTGGTTCAACCGGCGCGTTGAGCCGGTGGTGGCGCGGTTGCCGGAAGGAGACTGGGTAGTGGGCATCAAGTCGGATGATGGTGCTGAAGTGCCATTTACGGAAGGGACTGCGACCCTGCCGCCGCGTTCGGTGGTGGCGTTGGTGCGGGGCCAGTAAGGCTGCGACAGGCGCTAAGCTCCCTTCTCCCCTTGAGGGAGAAGGTGCCCCGAAGGGGCGGATGAGGGGTTTGGGACTGTCCGCAGGCAATGGGTACGTGGATAGGCCGGAACCCCTCACCCTAATTTTCTGCTGAACGCAGAAAAAACTGTCCCTCTCCCTCAAGGGGAGAGGGGAAGGGCCGGTGGCTTACTGTGCCGCTTGCGCCTCGAAGCCGCCGTGCTTTTCGATGAAGCTGATGATCTGATCGAGACTTTCGCGGCGCAGCAGGTCGGTGAACACGTAGGGACGGCCTTCGCGGACCTTTTGTGTGTCGCTTTCCATCACCTCCAGACTGGCGCCGACATAGGGCGCAAGATCGGTGTGGGTGATGACGAGCAGGTCCGAGCGGGAGATGGCTGGGCCACCCTTGCGGGGGATTTTTTCGCCTTGTGCCACCGAGATGACATAGATGGTCAGATCGGCAAGATCGGGTGAAAAGGTGGCGGCCAGATTGTCGCCGCCGCTTTCGATCAGGATGATGTCGAGATCGGGGAATTTACGGTTGAGATCGTCAATGGCCGCGAGGTTGAGTGACGCATCTTCCCTGATGGCCGTGTGCGGACAGCCCCCGGTTTCGACGCCAACGATGCGGTCCTCGGATATGGCCTGAACGCGCGACAGGATCAGGGCGTCTTCCCGCGTGTAGATGTCATTGGTGACCACGGCCATGGAATAGCGGTCACGCATGGCCTTGAGCAGCATTTCGCACAGTGTCGTCTTGCCCGAACCTACAGGACCGCCAATGCCGATACGCAGGGGACCGTTGAGGCTTTTGGGCATGATCGAACTCCGAAATCAGGTGAGGCGAAAATAGATGAGAACCAGGAAACCCAGCCCGAGGAACAGGCAGAGCGGCGAATAAACGCGGCGGTCGTTGAGGCGGAAATTTGGTTCCGGGGTTATCGTGGCCCACCAGGCTGTGTAGCCGACAATACCGCGTGCCAGAAATACCAGCGACAGGGCGACGCCAATGATATTGAGCCAGAGGCCGCCGCTGTCGTGATCGGCCAGAGCCAAGGCGAACATGCCCGCTGCGAAAGTGGCGATCGAAACGGCAAGCGAAGCCAGTTTCGGCGGCATGCGCTCGATGTCGCGGAAGCCCACAACAGTTTGCGCCAGCAGCTTTTCGTTGCGGATCGGCCATGTACGACCGAATGCCCAGAGCATGTGGGCCATGGATATTGCAAACAGCGCAATGAACATGAAGGAGGCGGTGAACATGTTCATGAGCGGAAAATCCTTGTGCGCAGTGTTTCATGCTTCATTTGAGCAATATCTGCGCCATATGCAATTGTGCCGATATCGTCCAGTGCGGCATGCTGGCACAGATCGGCCTGTTGTGCGATTGCCGGTTCCAGAGCGACCATGATGGCGAGACCGTCGCTTTGTCCGATCGGCACCAGGCGCACGGAAACGGACACCTGACTATGGATGCTGGCGGTGAGAAAGGCGATCAATGTATCGCGTCGATCTATGCCATGCGCGCCGGCCAAAGCGCCAATTGCAATCGGATAGGGGCAGGGAAGGGGGAGGTTGGGCTTGGGCTCGATTGGCCATGCCATGGCAGCATCGATAAAGGCGTTGCCGGTGATCGTCGTCTCCGCGTGGCGCTCGCGCGAAGGCGTTAGCGCGAGGCAGAAATCGGCCAGATCGGACAGGTGTGCGGGCTTGTCATGATTGGCATGAGCATGGGCCAGGAGAATAGCATCGGTCTTCAGGCCACCATGAAACAGCGTGCCCTCCAGCCAATCCTGTGCGCTTGCCCTGTCGCAGACCCGACCCTCGACAATCGCTGTCTCGAGCCCGGCCGACCAAGCGAATGCGCCCACCGGGAAGGCGGGAGAGAGCCAGGTCAGCAGTTTCTGTAAATCGGCGCTCAAGGACGGTTCAGCAGCGCATGCCCGGCTTCGGCATGGCTATGGCTGTGATAGGCGCCGTGCTCGGCAAAGAAGGGCTCGCTGACATTGGCAATTGTCGCGCCCAATCCTTCCAGCATGGTCTTGAGCACATGATCGCGCTTGATCAGGATGCGGTCGGCTTCAAGCTGGGCCGGCGTGTGGCGATTGCCGATATGCCAGGCCAGGCGCAGAAGATGTCCGCCGTTCCTGGCGCGGATTTCGTAGAGCAGTTCTTCGGCGGCGATGACCTCCACCAGCCTGCCATCGTCCAGTTGCAGCACATCCCGATTGTCCAGCGTGATGGTCTGTGGAAAGTCGACCAGCACTTCATCGCCATGCACCAGACGCAGTAATTTGCGCCGCAAGCGGCGCTCGTCATGTTCAAGCACGACAAGGTCAAAAGGAATGCCCAATCCATGATCGGGCGGCAGGATGGCTGAAACACGGAGCATGACTGGACTAACCTACGGAGTTGAAGAACCGGGCCATCAGGAAGACCTGATAGAGAATGTGAATTACGACAATGCCGAGTTGCACGCGGCGGTCTTCACTGCGCCAGGCAAGTACGCATAGAGCAAGGCCCACCGGCACCTGGATGAAATAGCTCCAATCGAAATGCGCCCAGTGTTCCTGTCCCTTGATCAGCGTATCAACGGTATCGAATATGAAGGTGGTCGCCATCAAGCCAAAGAACCAATGGCGCCGTTTGATGAAGAAGTCTTCGTAGCCCTTATATTCCGAGATGTTGTCGGCAGAGAGCAGGGCAACCATCATGAACAGGGTGATGGCATAGAACATAAGAAACAGGACAATGCCAAAGCTCCAGATCTGCAGGCTGCGCAGGGCGAATTCCCACCACCAAAACAGCAACAGTTCGAGCAGCATCGAAACCACCCACAGCATGTGCAGTGTGGAGACCTTTGCCCGTATCGGGTGCTGGATAATGCCGGCCACGGTCAGCAGGAGGCGGGTGATGCCGAGGCCGATGACCGTCCCCATGACGATACGGACATGGGGAAAGAGTTCGTGGGCGAGCGCAGGATCCATCTTGGCCGATCAGGGCGTATTGCTGACAGAGGTGCAGGTGGCGAGGGGGGCAGCGTCTTCATCCTGCATCAGATCGCGCAGCGTGGCCTCGCCCTGATGGCTCCACCATTCATATGGCCCGGATATATATCGGGCGCCTGATGCGGAAATGGTGGTGGCAAAGATATGATTGACGCCATCCACCGGCACGATTGCCAGAAAGTTGGGTGCGGCGTTGATATATTGAACCAGAACTGTCTGGTCGTTGTCGCACTGATAGGCTGCGATATTGCGTTCGATGTCGCCGGTGCTTTCCAGAGTAATCGACAGGGCGGCGCTGGCCGTGACCGGGCCGGGCGCTTGATCCTGCGCCCAGACGGCGGGCGAGAAAAACAGCGCAAAGGCGGCAAGGGCGAGACGTTTGGTGTTGATCATGGCGTTTCTCCAGGAAGCCGAAGCATTTATGCCCATGTTCAACCAGAATCGTGACGATTGCGAGATCAGACGTGCCAGACCGTCAGAACAGGAAATAACGTTGCGCCATCGGTAGCACACTGGCTGGCTCGCAGGTCAGCAAAATACCATCGGCGCGCACCTCATAGGTTTCAGGATGCACCTCGATATGGGGTGTCGCACTATTGAGTTTCATGGCCGCTTTGCCGATGCCGCTCCGTGTGTTGGACACGGGCAGCAATTGCTTGTCGACACCAAGACGGCTGCGCAGACCTGCATCATGCGCGGCCTGCGAGATGAAAACCACCGATGAGCGGCTCACCAGCTTGCCATAGGCGCCGAACATGGGGCGGTAATGCATGGGCTGGGGTGTGGGAATGGAGGCGTTCGGATCGCCCATTGGCGCGGCGGCGATGGAGCCACCCAACAGCACCATATCCGGCTTCACGCCAAAAAAGGAGGGGTTCCAGAGGACGAGGTCGGCGCGTTTGCCCACTTCCACCGAGCCGATATGCTGGCTCATGCCATGGGCGATGGCGGGGTTGATCGTATATTTGGCGATGTAGCGACGGACGCGGAAATTGTCATTGTCGCCGGTTTCTTCCGGCAATGCGCCGCGCTGACGCTTCATCTTGTCCGCCGTCTGCCAGGTGCGGATCAGCACTTCGCCAACCCGGCCCATGGCCTGGCTGTCTGAAGAGATGACCGAGAGTGCACCCAGATCATGCAGGATGTCTTCGGCGGCGATGGTTTCCTTGCGGATACGGCTTTCTGCAAAGGCCACGTCCTCAGGAATGGACTGATCGAGATGGTGACAGACCATAAGCATGTCGAGATGCTCGGCAATGGTGTTGTGGGTGTAGGGCCGGGTCGGATTGGTCGATGAGGGAATGACATTGGGTAGGCCCGCGACCTTAAGAATGTCCGGGGCATGGCCGCCGCCCGCGCCTTCGGTGTGGAAGGCGTGGATGGTGCGGCCCTTGAAGGCGCCCACCGTATCTTCGACAAAGCCGCTTTCGTTGAGCGTGTCGGTGTGGATCATCACCTGCACGTCATATTCATCGGCAACAGTGAGGCAATTGTCGATGGTCGCGGGGGTGGTGCCCCAATCCTCATGCAGTTTGAGACAGGACGCTCCGGCGAGGATCATTTCTTCGAGCGGTGCGGGTAGGGCGGCATTGCCCTTGCCGGCGAGCGCCAGGTTCATCGGAAAGGCATCGAAGCTTTCGATCATGCGCTCGATATGCCACGCTCCGGTGCAGGTTGTGGCAAGCGTGCCGTGGGCAGGGCCGGAGCCGCCACCCAGCATGGTCGTCACTCCGCTCATCAGCGCTTCTTCGATCTGCTGGGGGCAGATGAAGTGGATATGGGCGTCCATGCCCCCGGCGGTGATGATCTTGCCTTCACCGGCAATGGCTTCGGTAGACGGCCCGATAATGATGTCGACACCCGGTTGGGTATCTGGATTGCCCGCCTTGCCGATCCCGGCGATCAGACCGCTCTTGAGGCCGATATCGGCTTTATAAATGCCGGTATGATCGACGATGAGTGCATTGGTGATGACGGTATCGACCGCACCCTGTGCGCGCGTGCGTTGCGACTGGCCCATACCGTCGCGGATCACCTTGCCGCCACCGAATTTCACTTCCTCGCCATAGATAGTGAAGTCCTTCTCGACCTCGATGAAGAGTTCGGTGTCGGCAAGCCGCACCTTGTCTCCGGTCGTGGGACCATACATGTCGGCATAGGTGGCACGGGAAATGCGGGCGGGCATGGTCAGGCTCCAATCCTGCGGAAAAGAAGTGTGAAATGGTCGGCATGACGTATCGCCCGGCCCTCAGGGAGGGCCGGGTGGATCACGCCAAAAAAGCGGTCAGCTATTCTGTCTGTTAGTTGGCCGAGGCCTGAAACTGCCGATAGACCACGACGGCGCGGTCGATCATGGCATCGAGCAGACCCTCGCCCTCGGCAATGGTCCTGTCGGAGCGCAGGGCGCTGGCAACGAGAGATGTTGCCAGAGCTTGCATGGCATAGGCCTGCTTTTTCTGGCCTGCTTCTTCGGCGGCCTTGCCGCGTGTCTTGAACGAGTTCAGCAATTCGGCGCGGTTGGCGTCCGACATAGCTTCCTTCGCAGAGCTCCAGGTCTGCTGCTTCATCGTGTCCGACAAATGCGCTGCGAGACTGCCAATCACGGCAATGGCCGAGCCGTCCTTCTTGGCGGTCTTCTTGAGATCGTTGAGGACCAGAGCCAGATGCTGCCTGACCTGATCCTGCTGGTTCTTGGTTGTATTGCTGGTCATCGCTGTCTGGCCGATTGAGAAATTCAGGCGTCCTTAAAGCAGCTTTTGGTCTGCTGCGCCATGGCAACAGACCGGTTTTGCTTATGTGACGCAGAATACTCACAGATCGCCCATGATCATCTGGCGGAAACCGAAAACCCGTCGTTCGCCTGCCATTGGCACAAGGCGCACTTCGCGCGTTTGCCCCGGCTCGAAGCGAACCGCTGTACCCGCAGCGATGTCGAGCCGCATGCCGCGCGCCTGCTCGCGGTCGAAGCGCAGCCCGGCATTGGTTTCGTAGAAATGGTAATGTGAGCCGACCTGAATGGGGCGGTCACCGGTATTGGCGACTTCGAGCGCAATCTGAACGGCACCGACATTGAGCTCGATATCGCCTTGTGCCGGAATGATCTGGCCGGGGATCATGGTCAGCTCTCCCATCAGGCGCCGAAGGCGAGCCAGAGGCCGCCCAAAGCCGTCGCGCCACCGGCAATGCGGGTCAGAACCCTGCCGCTGAACCGGGAGAGCAACATGCCCGCGCTAATGCCGGCTGCGTGGAGCAGGGCGGTAGCGAAAATGAAGCCAATGGCGAATTGCCATGCACCGGCGTCACCGAGTTCTCCGCCATGCGCATGGCCGTGGAAGAAGGCAAAGAAACCGACCATTGCAGCAACGGCAGGTGTCGGGATGGGCAGTGCCAGCGCGATGGCGATGCCGATGAAGATCACCGAAGCGAGAATGACGGGTTCGACGAAGGGCAAAGGCACCCCGCCAATGGCAAAGGCAAAGCCGATGGCCATGGTGCAAACGAAGGCTGCAGGCACTATCCAGACCGCGCGCCCACCCTGCTGCGCGGCCCAGAGGCCAACGGCTACCATGGCGAGGATATGGTCCAGACCGAACAGGGGATGGCTGAAGCCGGCGGCGAAGGAGCCGTGCTCAACGGGATCGAGGTGGGCAAAGGCCGGAAGAGTAGCAGCGGCAGAAATTGCCAGAACCAGAAAGGCGCGCTTGAGCATGAGATTTCCCTTTATCGAATAGGCTGGTGGACGGTGACGAGCTTGGTCCCGTCTGGAAAAGTGGCTTCGACCTGCACGTCGTGGATCATTTCGGCGATGCCCTCCATCACCTGATCACGGCTGATGACATGGGCACCTGCCTCCATCAGTTCGGCTACGGGGCGCCCGTCGCGTGCGCCTTCGACGACGAAATCGGTAATCAGCGCGATGGCCTCGGGATGGTTGAGCTTGACGCCGCGCTCCAGACGCTTGCGCGCCACGATGGCGGCCATGGCAATCAGCAGCTTGTCTTTTTCGCGGGGGGTGAGGTTCATCGCGTCGAAATCCTAAAGATGCCAAAGGCGCGGCAGGCTGCCTGCGCCGGTCAATTCAAGCAAGGTCGGTACGATCATCCGTCGCAAGGCCAGTCCGCTCTCGGCCATGGCTCGAATGACGAGACGCTGGCCATTGACGCTGGCGGCGATGACGTGGCCCTGCGGGAAGGTGGAGCGAACACGCTGCAACAGCGCTTCGGCGCGGTCTGTGTCGGCAGCGACATGAACGATTGTGGCAAAGGCGTTGTTGCCTGCAAGCAGCGACAGGCTATCGCGCTCGGTATTGCTGGCCGACAGACTTGTCGCTTCCGCGTGGATCAGACGGCCATTGCGCCGGATGCGCCAGTTATCGCGCAATATTGCGTCGCGCGCTGTCTCGCCCATGGCGTCACGGCCGAGCAGGACCGATTCAATGGCGGTCAGCGTCGCGCCTTCCGAGAGGTCGACCTCCAGCCGCCGGTTGAGCCTGCTGGCATCATAAAGAATGGTTTCCTGCGGTAGCCAATCGAGATGTGCGCCCGTTCCTACACTCAGGCTTGTCTCGACCAGAGCCGTGTCGCCGGTCGAGCGATAGCTGCGCTCGCAGGCCTGGGTGGTGACAATAAGGTGGCCGCGGTCAGCAACCTGCGCGCCCCATTGCAGGTGATCTCCGCCGGTAATGCCGCCTGCCGTATTGATGAAGACAGCTTCCAGTGCGGAGGAATGGGTATTGGGCAGTCGAATTTTTGCGCAGCCGTCCTGAAACAGGGTGTCGAGACAGGTCTGGTCAGCGCGCTGTTTCGTCGACACGCGAGCAATGCCGCGCGCCCTCTGAAGGCGCGGCATGTCACTGAAAACGGAGGGCATGGAAACAGCCATATTGCCCATCACACCATCAGGTGTCGGCGTACTTCGGGCAGGTCGAGATCGCTCGCCAGGCCCGAATGCATGATCTCGCCGCGATCCATGACATAGATGTCGTCGGCAATTTCGCGGCAGAAATCTAGGAATTGCTCCACCAGCAGAATGGTCATGCCCTTTTCATCGCGCAGGAATTGCAGGGCGCGGCCGATATCCTTGATAATCGATGGCTGAATGCCTTCGGTCGGCTCGTCCAACACCAGAACCTTGGGGCGGGTGACGAGGGCACGGCCGATGGCCAATTGCTGTTGCTGGCCACCCGAAAGGTCGCCGCCGCGACGCCCCAGCATGGATTTGAGCACTGGAAACAATTCGAAAATATATTCGGGAATAGTGCGGTCGCCACGCTTCAGGCCCGCAAACCCGGTCTCAAGGTTTTCCTTCACCGTCAGCAGCGGGAAAATCTCACGGCCCTGCGGCACATAGCCGATGCCCATGCGTGCGCGTTTATAGGGTGGTGCCTTTTTAAGCGCCTCGCTGCCGAAAAAAACATCACCGGAGGAGATGTGATTGATGCCGGTAATGGCGCGGAGCGTGGATGATTTGCCCACACCATTGCGACCGAGGACCGCGGTGATCCTGCCGGGCTGGCAGGTGAGCGAAATACCCCTGAGCGCTTGTGCCGCGCCGTAATGGAGATCGACAGTATTGACTGAGAGGGCCTGGTTCATCGTCCGAGATACCTTTCGATCACGATGGGATTGGCGCTGACCTGATCGAGCGAGCCTTCGGCCAGTACTGCCCCTTCAGCCAGACAGATCACGCGCGAGCCGAGCTCGCGCACAAAGCTCATGTCGTGTTCGACGACGACGACCGAGCGGGTCTGGGCGATTTCACGCAGCAATTTGGCGGTTTCCTCGGTTTCGCTATCGGTCATGCCCGCTACCGGCTCATCGACCAGCAGGAGCTTGGGATCTTGTGCAAGCAGCATGCCAATTTCCAGCCATTGCTTTTGCCCGTGGCTGAGATTGGCAGCGAGCTCGTCCTTGCGGTGCAGGAGGCGCACAGTTGTCAGGATTTCGGTTATGCGCTCCATGTCCTCGTTGCTGGCGGTGTAAAAAAGCGTTGCGAAGATGCCGCGTGGCTTCTTCAGCGCCATTTCGAGGTTGTCCCAAACCGTGTGGCTCTCGAACACGGTGGGTTTCTGGAATTTGCGACCGATGCCCAGATTGGCGATGGTGGCCTCATCGAGCTTGGTGAGGTCGGTGCGGCCATCAAAGAGCACTTCTCCGGCATCGGGGCGGGTCTTGCCGGTAATGATATCCATCATCGTGGTCTTGCCGGCCCCGTTCGGGCCAATGATCGCCAGCATTTCGGCGGGGCGGACGATGATGGAGAGGTTGTTGATGGCTTTGAAGCCATCGAAAGCGACCGAGACGCCGTCGAGATAGAGCATGGTGTCCTGCGAGGTTTTCATGGGCTTACTCCGCAGGTTTGATTTGAGAATTGTCGAAACTGGCCGGGTCTTCGCCCTTGGCCATGTCGTCGGATTGCACCGGTGTTGAGGGTGGTGCGACATGCTCTATGCGGCGTTTTTTGAACAGCTGGTTCCAGAGGCCGACAATGCCCTTGGGCAGGAACAGGGTGGAGATGACGAACAATGTGCCGAGGGCGAACAGCCAGAGTTCGGGCAGGGTGGTGGTGAACCAGGATTTGCCCAGATTGACCACGATGGCGCCGATGATCGGCCCGATCAGGGTGCCGCGCCCGCCCACTGCCGCCCAGATGACAACTTCGATGGAATTGCCGGGCTCGAACTCACCCGGATTGATGATGCCGACCTGCGGCACATAGAGCGCACCTGCGATCCCGGCCATGACGGCCGAAATAGTGAAGGCGAAAAGTTTTACATATTCAACGCGGTAGCCAATGAAGCGCGTGCGGCTCTCGGCGTCGCGCACGGCCACCATGACCTTGCCGAGCTTGGAATTGACGATCCCCGAGCAGATCAGAACCGAGACGGCCAGGGTGATCGCGGTGGCGGCGAATAGTGCGGTGCGGGTGGTCTGTGCCTGGATGGGTGCGCCCAGAATATCCTTGAAATCGGTGAGGCCATTATTGCCGCCAAAGCCCATATCGTTGCGGAAAAAGGCCAGCAGCAGGGCGAAGGTCATCGCCTGTGTGATGATGGAAAGGTAGACGCCGGTTACGCGACTGCGGAAGGCGAAGAAGCCGAAAACGAAGGCCAGGACCCCCGGGATGAACAGAACCATCGCACAGGCGAACCAGAAATTGTCGAAGCCCTGCCAATACCAGGGCAGCTCCTTCCAGTTCAGAAACACCATGAAGTCGGGCAGGTTGGGATTGCCGTAGACACCACGGCTACCGATCTGGCGCATGAGATACATGCCCATGGCATAGCCACCCAGCGCGAAGAAGGCGCCGTGGCCGAGCGAGAGAATGCCGCAATAGCCCCAGACGAGATCGAGCGCCAGCGCCAGGATGGCGTAGCTGAGATATTTGCCCATCAGCGAGACCATATAGGTCGGCACATGCCCGAACTGGCCCGGCGGGATCAGCAGATTGGCCATGGGGACGAGGATGGCCACTGCGAGGAAGATGGAGATGACCCAGACGGCCTTTTTGTCGAGCGCGCGGAATAGGGCTTGGGTCAGCATGGAATTTTGCCTTTCGAAAAGGCCCCCTCACTCGGCGCTGCGCGCCGACCTCTCCCCCTAAGGGAGAGGTGAAGAGGACCAAGGTCGCGGAGCGATACCTCTCCCTTAGGGGGAGAGGTCGGATTGCGCAGCAATCCGGGTGAGGGGGCCTTACGCACTTGCATCATCACTGCTCCACCGCCCTGCCCTTGAGCGCGAACAGCCCTCGGGGGCGACGCTGGATGAAGAGGATGATCAGCACCAGAATGAGGATTTTGCCCAGCACTGCGCCGGCATAGGGTTCGAGGAATTTGTTGGCGATGCCGAGCGTCATTGCGCCGACCAGCGTGCCCCAGAGATTGCCGACCCCGCCGAAGACCACGACCATGAAAGAGTCGATGATGTAGTTCTGGCCCAGGTTCGGCGAGATATTGTCGATCTGGGTCAGCGCCACGCCGGCCAGCCCGGCAATGCCGGAGCCGAGGCCGAAGGTCATGGCGTCGACAAAGGGGGTGCGGATGCCCATGGACGAGGCCATTCGGCGGTTTTGAGTCACGGCGCGCATTTGCAGGCCCAGCGCTGTACGATTGAGCACCAGCAGCAGGAGGGCGAAGACCACGGCGGCAAAGATGACGATCCAGAAACGACCATAGGTGATGGAGAGGCCGTAGAATTCAAAGGAACCGCTCATCCAGGTGGGGGCGATGACCATCTGGTTGGTCGGTCCGAAAATCGAGCGCACGCTTTGTTGCAGGATCAGGGAAATGCCCCAGGTGGCGAGGAGAGTTTCGAGCGGGCGACCATAGAGCCAGCGGATGACGCAGCGCTCGATGCCCACCCCAATCGCGCCGGTGACGAAGAAGGCGGCGGGCAGCGCGATGAGCAGGGAATAGTCGAGCAGGAACGGGAAGTTCTGGCGGATGATGAGTTGAACAATGAAGGTCGTGTAAGCGCCCAGCATGACCATTTCGCCATGCGCCATGTTGATGACGCCCATGACGCCGAAGGTGATGGCGAGGCCGATGGCCGCTAGCAGCAGGACGGAGCCCAGCGAGACGCCAAACCAGACATTTTGCAACGCGCCCCACACCGCGCGCTCCTGTTCGAGCCCGGCGAGCGCGGACTGGATGGCGGGACGCAATTGATCGGGCACGTTGTTCATCGCGCCGGTAAGGATGGTGATGGCAGAGCGGCCAGTGTTTGAGGCGATCAGCGGAATGGCGTCGCGCCTGTCCTCGATGCTGGCGGTGTCGTCGCCAAGGATGGTGACGGCCCGCGCAGCCTGCATGATGCGCAGAACATTGGCATCGGTTTCAGCTGCGATGGCTTCATCGAGCAGTGGCAGATTGGCGGGATCGGGTCTGGATAGGAAGCCATTGGCGGCAGTGAGACGGGTCGATGGATTGTCGCTCATCAGCGTCATACCGGCGAGCGCGGTGGCGATGTCGCGGCGAAGACCGTTATTCACGCGGATACGGGCGAAATCCGCGCCGTCGGGGGCTTCAATGGTTTCTCCCGTCGCCGGATCGAGCCAGTTGGAACTGCGCTGGATGGCGACGAGGCCGGAGACTTTATCCGCGTAAAGATTGCCATCGGCCAGTGCCTGCAAGGGCGCAATGACGGCAGGTTCGCCGGTCGCGGCGAGGTCGGTGACGATCTTGCCGAGTTCGCGCAGGCTCGCTTCGCCCATGGATTGCACCAGTGCCGGGATGTCGGTGGCGGTGTCTTGGGCGCGGGCGGTGTTTATCGGCAGCAGCAGGAACGGCAGAGCCAGAAGTACCAGGCGGAGAGCGCGGAGGATCAGCATCGCGGGGCAAGTCCTTGTCGTTCTTTGGATTGGGCGGGACGGGAGTACGCGGAGCACCCCCTCCCAACCTCCCCCGTCTAAGGGGGAGGTGCTGCATCGTGTGTGGGGCAAGATTTGTGTCCAGATCACCGGCCCGACACCTCCCCCTTGACGGGGGAGGTTGGGAGGGGGTGAGGAGAGGCACGAGGCCCGCCCACTTGCCTTTACTGCGCGGCGCCGCAGGTCTGGGTTTCGGTGTTGTAGTTCCCGCAATTGATCGGGGCGGTCCAATCGGCCTCGAGCATGGCGCTCTCGGGCAGGAAGTCGGACCAGGCGTCGCCGGGGACGAGGTCTTCGGTTTCCCAGACCACGAAGAACTGGCCGTCGTCCTGGATTTCACCGATCAGCACCGGCTTGGTGATGTGGTGGTTCGGGAGCATGGTGGCGGTGCCGCCGGTCAGGTTCGGGGTTTCGAGGCCAACAATGGCGTCGATGATGGCGTCGGCATCGGTGGTGCCGGCTGCTTCGGCAGCAGCAACCCAGAGATTGAAGCCGATCATGTGGGCTTCCATCGGGTCGTTGGTGACCCGATCTTCCGAACCGATAAAGGCCTGCCAATCGGCGATGAAGGCGGCGTTTTCAGGTGTGTCGACGCTCATGAAGTAGTTCCATGCGGCGAGGTGCCCGACCAGCGGGGTCGTGTCGAAGCCGGAGAGTTCTTCTTCACCGACGGAGAAAGCGACGACCGGGATGTCTTCTGCGGCCACGCCCTGATTGCCCAGTTCGCGGTAGAACGGCACATTGGCATCGCCATTGATCGTGGAGACCACGGCGGTCTTCTTGCCGGCCGAACCGAAGGCCTTGATGTCGGACACGATGGTCTGCCAATCGGAATGACTGAAAGGTGTGTAGTTGATCATGATGTCTTCCGGCGCGACGCCGGAATCGAGCAGGTATTGTTCCAGAATCTTATTGGTGGTCTGCGGATAGACATAGTCCGTACCGGCCAGCACCCAGCGCTCCACGCCTTCTTCTTCGGCGAGGTAATCGACGGCGGGAATGGCCTGCTGATTGGGCGAAGCGCCCGTGTAGAAGACGTTGCGCTGGCTTTCTTCGCCCTCATACTGCACAGGGTAGAACAGCAGAGAATTGAGCTCTTCAAACACCGGCAGCACCGACTTGCGGCACACCGAAGTCCAGCAGCCGAACACCGCATCCACATTGTCGACTTCGATGAGCTGACGGGCCAGTTCAGCGGCCAGTGGCCAGTCCGAAGCAATATCGACCACGACAGGCTCAAGCTGCTTGCCGAGCACGCCGCCCTTGGCGTTTTGCTGCTCGATCAGGAACAGCATCGTGTCCTTGAGCGTGGTTTCGGAAATGGCCATCGTGCCGGACAGTGAGTGCAGAATACCGACCTTGATGGTGTCATCCTGCGCCAGAACCGGCGTCATGGGCAGGAAGGCGCTGCCCGCGAATGCAGCAGCGAGAAGGGCGCTTTTGGCGCTGAATTTTTTCATTCTGAAGTCCCTCTGAAGATTGTTCCCCGAAGACACCAAGGGAGGCGTCGGGGTGACACTGGGACAGTTCTTAATGCGGGCCCTATACGTCGATTGACGTAAGTGCGGGCTCGACGAATTTCGCTGCGGCGCTGAACACCCTGAAAAACCGCGTGATTTTGCCTCAAAAGCTGCTATTCAGACTTTGGCGAATTTTTGTGCACTCAGGTGAGCGGGTTAAGAAATAGGCGAATGGCGCGGCAGCGGATCATCCCGATCAGGCGTGAATATAACCGCTGGGTGGCAAACCAGACGCTGGAAGACTATGCGCTGCGATTCACCGCGAAGTCGGCCCGGCGCTTTTCCAATGACCGAATTTCCCACACGGCTATTGGCGCGATTTCATTTCTGGCACTGGAGGCCATCGGTGGCGCAATCACGCTTTCCTACGGCACCACCAATGCGTTGATCGCAATTCTCGTCGCCTCCATCGCTATCCTGCTGGTCGGTTTGCCGATCGCGCGCTATGCGACGCGGCATGGGGTGGACGTCGATCTGCTGACACGGGGGGCAAGCTTTGGTTACATCGGCTCGACCATTACCTCGCTGATATATGCCAGCTTCACCTTCATTCTTTTCGCCATCGAAGCCTCGATCATGGCCAGCGCTCTGCTGTTGGCCTTTGGCCTGCCACTCTGGGCTGGCTACATCATCTCGGCGGTGGCGGTCATTCCGCTGGTAACGCATGGCATCGCCATGATCAGCCGCTTCCAGATATGGACGCAGCCGGTCTGGATCGTGCTCAACATCCTGCCCTTTATTTTTATCGCCTTCATGGATTGGGAGAAGTTCGACCTGTGGCGAGCCTTCAACGGGCTTGGCCAGCCGGAAGGTGCGGCGGGGACGATTGCGGCATTTGAGGTCGCCAAATTCGGCGCGGCCTCGGCGGTCATTCTGGCGCTGATGACCCAGATCGGGGAGCAGGTGGATTTTCTACGCTTTTTGCCAGCAGAAGGGGTTTCCAAATGGCGACAGAGGATTGGGATTTTTCTGGCGGGGGCAGGCTGGGTCGTCGTCGGCGCGCCCAAGCTGGTCGCTGGGTCGTTCCTCGCCTTCCTCGCCCTGTCGGCAGGTGTTTCCCCCGAACATGCCTCCGAGCCCGGCTATATGTTCGCCGTGGCCTTTGGCTACATGATCCCCAATGAGTTTCTGGCGCTGATGCTGATGGCGGTGTTCGTCGTTATCAGCCAGCTCAAGATCAATGTCATGAACGCTTATGCGGGGTCACTGGCGTGGTCGAACTTCTTTTCACGGCTGACGCATAGCCATCCGGGTCGCGTCGTCTGGCTGCTGTTCAATGTTGCCATTGCGTTGCTGCTTATGGAGTTGGGGATCTATCGGCTGCTCGAAGAAACGCTTGGTATTTTCTCGATCATCGCCATGGCGTGGCTGTGTTCGATTTCTGCCGACCTGTTCGTCAACAAGCCGCTGGGGCTGGCGCCGCCGGGCATTGAGTTCAAGCGGGCGCATCTTTACGACATCAATCCGGTGGGCGTCGGCTCGATGCTGATTTCAGCGAGCATTGCGCTGGCGGCCCATTTCGGCGCCTTTGGCGAAATGGCCGCGGCGCTTGCGCCCTATATTGCGCTGGTGGTCTGCTTTATTGCCTCGCCCAGTATCGCCTGGGCGACCAAGGGCAAATATTATCTGGCGCGCCGGCCGCGCAAAGCCTGGGCCAACCAGACGTCCCTGACCTGTTCGATCTGCGAGCATCCGTTTGAACCCGAAGATATGGCGCGGTGTCCGGCCTATGCCGCGCCGATCTGCTCGCTCTGCTGTTCGCTGGATGCCCGCTGCCACGACATGTGCAAGCCACATGCGCATTTCCGGGCGCAGACCCATGCCGTCGCCTCAAGTGTGTTGCCGCAATGGGCCATAGCCAAAATGCAGACCCGGCTGGGGCGCTATGGCATTTCCATGGCTGCCGCGCTGGGCATTCTCGGCGGGACAATGGGATTGATCTATTATTTCGCGGCACGGTCGGCCCCCAATACTGCCGACGTGGTCGGGGGTACGCTGCTTGTCGTATTTTTCGTGCTCGCCGTCGCGGCGGGGGTCATGGTCTGGTTTCTGGTACTTGCCCATGACAGCCGCCTTGTGGCCGAGGAGGAGAGTTCGCGCCAGAATACGCTGCTGCTCAAGGAAATTGATGCGCATGGCAAGACGGATGCCGAATTGCAGCGTGCCAAGGAAAAGGCAGAAGCGGCCAATCAGGCGAAGTCGCGCTATGTCGTCGGCCTGAGCCATGAATTGCGCACGCCGCTTAATGCGGTGATGGGCTATGCGCAAATTCTCGAACGCGATGCAAATATGCCGGAAAACCGGCGCGGTTCGGTGCAGGTGATCCGCCGTAGCGCCGAGCATCTCTCGGGGCTGATCGACGGCTTGCTCGATATTTCCAAGATTGAGGCGGGGCGGCTGCAGGTCTATTCGGGCGAGGTCAATATCCAGGATTTTCTGGATCAGATCGTCGACATGTTCCGTCTGCAGGCGGCGGCAAAGGGCCTGGAGTTCCTTCATGAACGGGCCGATGCCCTGCCGGTCTATGTGCGGACCGACGAGAAGCGGTTGCGGCAAATTCTGGTCAATCTGCTTTCCAACGCCATCAAGTTCACCGCCTCGGGTTTTGTGCAGTTCGATGTCGGCTACCGCATGCAGGTAGCGACGTTCACCATTGAGGATAGCGGCAGTGGTATCGCGCACGATGATCTGCCGCATATTTTTGAACCTTTCGTGCGTGGCGAGGCAGAGAAGAACCGCTTTACGCCGGGGCTGGGGCTTGGGCTGACCATCACCAAGCTGCTCACGGAAACGCTGGGGGGTGAAATCACCGTGACCAGTGAGCCGGGCACGGGCACGCGTTTTCAGGCGCGATTGATGCTGGCCAAGGTGGAGCGGCCGGTCAAACGAGTGTCAGCGACGCGCCCGGTAAGGGGCTATGCCGGTCCACGGCGGTCGATCATGGTGGTCGATGACAATGAAGATCACCGCCAGATGATGCGCGAGATGCTTGAGCCGCTGGGGTTTGAGACGGTGACGGTGGCGAGTGGGGCAGGGTGTCTGGAGAACCTAAACTTTCTATCCCATGATGCTTCGTTGAATGGCCTTCTTCCCTTGAGGGAGAAGGTGCCCGACCTCTTTTTCATCGATATTCGCATGCCCGGCATGAATGGCTGGGAGCTGGTCGCGGCGTTGCGCGAAAGCGGGGTTGCTGCGCCCATGATCATGCTATCGGCCAATATTGGCGATGGCGCCAATCCGACCCATGCCGATGCGGGGCATTCCGATACGCTGGCCAAGCCGTTCGACCTCGGTCAGCTCGTTGACCGGATCGGCACCCATCTCGGGCTGGAATGGGTTCATGCCGAGCCGCCAAGCGAAACGGTGTTGGGCAAGCTGGTTTCTCCGGGGCAGGAGGCGCTCCGTGAACTCGCCAATCTCGGGCAGATCGGGCATGTGCGGGGTATTGAGGCCAAGCTCAACGCGCTGGCTGCCGATCCTGCCAATATGCCGCTGGTAGAGGTCTTGCGCCGACATATGGAAAATTTTGATTTCGAGGCCTATGCCGAAACGCTGGAGCGGGTGCGCCATGAGCCGGATTGAGAAAGAACAGGACATCGTGCTTCTGGTTGACGATTCTCCGGAATCGCTCGGCTTTCTGACCTCGGCTCTGGAAGATGCGGGTGTCACCGTGCTCGTCGCGTGCTCGGGCGAGGCGGCGCTCAACATTGTCGAGCGGGTTATTCCCGATGTGGTGCTGATGGATGCGCTCATGCCCGGGCTCGACGGCTTCGAGACCTGCCGCCGCATGAAGGCCATGGCACAGCTTGCTCATGTGCCAATCATCTTCATGACCGGGCTGACCGAAACCGAGCATATCGTGCATGCGCTTGAAAGCGGTGGAGTGGATTACCTGTCCAAGCCCATCAATCTCGATGAATTGCGTGCCCGCATCCGTGTGCATCTGGCCAATGCCCGTCGCGCCCAGAGTGCCAGGATCGCGCTCGATGCCGCTGGGCGCCATCTCGTCGCCTTCGGTCTGGGGGGCGGGGTGTTGTGGTCGACGCCGCAGGCCAATCGGTTGCTGGAACGCGTGGGGATCGACACGCAAGTGCAGGCGGAAATGTCGCGCAGTTTTGTGCTCTGGCAGGCGCAGCAAGGCAGGAGCGCCCAGCCCGGTGATGGATTCGACCTGTCGGGCCATGGCGGAAAGGGGCTGCAATTTGCCTTTTTGGGCATGGTTGGCGGTGATGAATATCTGTTCCGCATCAGCCGCATGCAGGAAGAAGGGCAGGAGGAGATGTTGCGCCAGTCCTTCGGGCTGACCCAGCGGGAGAGCGAAGTGTTGCTCTGGATTGCGCGCGGCAAGTCGAACCGGGACATTGGAGAAATCCTCGGTCTCAGTCCCCGCACCGTTAACAAGCATCTTGAGCAGGTCTATGCCAAGCTGGGCGTCGAAAACCGTGCCTCGGCGGCGATCAAGGCTATCCAGTCCTTTCAGGCGCCGTTCGAGCTGTAGGGTCGCGCCCCTGCATGATCACAATTCATCGCTTTGCCATTTTAGGGGGAACCGGCACCGGGCTCTGCCGTTTTGTTGCTGACCGGACCGCGAATGGCCGGATGAAACCTGACGGAACGCCAACAGAGCCTCCGTCATCCGAACGGTGGACAAAAGGCAAAGGTTGACGCTCCTTTGTCCTATGTTCCCGAAGGGGTGCGAAACTTCGGTTTCGCACCCTATTTTGTTTGTTATTATAATAATTCTACTTATTTTTGGCAGTTTTCATTTTTGACTTAATTGCGTGTGAATACGTATATTATCGTTTACCAGTTGTTCGTTGCAAAATTATCTTTGATCTATTCATATGAAACTATACGACTACTTCTTCGTATTACTTTTGCGACACTGGGTCGTGCGAAGAGGAGATGAAAAATGAGACTGTTTACTGCAGCGCTATTTTCAGCTGCCCTACTAGCAGGTGCAGTGATGCCAGCAAATGCGCAATCATTGCTGGGCATCATTGGCGGTAAAGACGACAAAGCGCTCATAACCATTGGTTCGGGCAATAGTGGCAATTCTGGTCTGGTCAATATCGGCGTCGGTGGAAAAAATCAGGTGCTCGACGCCAAGGTTGGCAATGGCAATATTGGTTCGGCTCGTGTCGGCTCAGGCGGTTCGTCCGGTCTGGTCGATGCCGATGTCCGGTTGCTCAATAACAATGCCCGTGTTGGCGTCGGTATCGGTGGCGGCAATCGCCTGGTGAATGTCGATGTTGGAATTGGTAATCCGGGCAATGGCAATGGTAACGGCAACGGGAATGGCCCGGGTAATGGGAGCGGGAATGGCAATGGTTCGGGCGGCGGCATGAGCAATGCTGGCTCGGGCGGTTCCAATTGCGTCGGCCTTGCCAATGTCGAGCTTGAGCGGCTGCTGGGTGCCACCCGTATCGATGGATCGTGGAGCCGGGCCAGCAATGTGCAGATTCACCCGGTCCGCGTCTGTCCCGAACAGCGCAGCTGGCTGGCTGCTGCCCTGGCCAGCACCAATCTGGGTGCTGCCCTGCGGTCGGCCATTGCCGCAGATGCGCTGCTGACGGCCTCGCTTAGCCGGTCGTCCTATTCGGCGGATCGCGTTTTTGCGGTGCAGCGCAATGGTGGTCAGTTGACGATGTTCGTCTACTGATAAGAGCAGAAAATTAGACTTGCCAAATTGCGCGCTATCCCGCTGATTTCGGATGTCATTCGATCTTGATGGGATAGCGCGCAATGATTTTGCAGCTGGATGCTACCGACCGAAAGTTGTTGCGGGAGTTGCAGGCGGATTCGCGGCGCAGTGTGCAGGTTCTGGGTGATGCGGTGGGGTTGTCGGCGTCAGCCTGCCATCGCCGGATCAAGGCGCTGGAAGACGCTGGGCTGGTGTCAGGTTATTCGGCCCGGCTCGATGCGGGTCGTCTTGGCTATACGATGCAGTTCTTCATCGAGGTGGGGCTGACCAGCCAGAGCGAGGCGGCGCTGGAGGCCTTCGAGGCGGCGGTTCAGGATATTCCGGAAGTGCTGGAATGCCACCTGATGGCGGGGCAGTCTGACTATATCCTGCGGGTGGTCTGCCGCGACCATGAGGATTTCGAGCGCCTGCATCGTCGGCTGAGCGCGCGGCTTCCCGGTGTGGCGCGCATTCATTCAAATCTCAGTATAAGGATGGTCAAGGCGGGCGCAGGTTTGCCTGTCTAGTAGCCATCAAAATTGCGGCATAATGATCATGTTTTAGGCAAATGAATTTTATGACGCTATTGTAGTCATAATATGCTTGCGTCTGGGCTTTTGCTGCGCTTGATTTCCTCCAACGAACAAAATTGGGGACGTCAGAATGCTTTCACGCCGCGCTTTCACCGCACTTACTCTCAGCAGCGCTTTAACGCTTTCGGTCGTGCCAGCCTTCGCACAGGCGATCGATGTGAAGTTTACGCTGGACTGGCGCTTTGAGGGGCCCGCCGCCGGCTTCCTGTTGGCGCAGGATAATGGCTATTTCGCCGAAGAAGGGCTCAACGTCACCTTCGATATCGGCAATGGTTCGGTGGAAGTGATCCCGCGTGTGGCGACCGGCGCCTATCAGATGGGTTTTGGCGACATCAATTCGCTGATCAAGTTTCTCGACGAAGATAAGTCGCAGCCGATCAAGGCGGTGATGATGGTCTATGACAAGCCGGTGTTCTCGGTGATCGGCCGTAAGTCGCTGGGCATCACGGAAGATCCGAAATCGCTTGAAGGCAAAAAGCTGGGCGCGCCGCCGCCGGATGGTGCTTTTGCGCAATGGCCAGCCTTTGTCGAAGCTGCTGGTCTCGACACTTCGGCCATTACGCTGGAATCCATCGGTTTCCCCGTGCGTGAGCCCATGCTGGCTTCTGGCGATGTGGATGGGGTGTTCGGGTTCGCTTTCTCGGTGATCCTCAATCTCAAGGCCAATGGCGTACCGGACGAGGACATTTCCACCATTCTCTTTGCTGACCACGGCCTCAATCTTTATGGCAATTCGGTCATGGTCAACGAGGCCTTTGCCCAGGAAAACCCTGAGGTGGTGAAGGGCGTCTTGCGCGCTTTGGCGAAGGGCTTCGCCGACGCCGTGGCCGATCCGGCTGCTGGGGCCGCCGCCGTTCTGGCGCGCAATGAAATCCTCGATCTCGGCACGGAAACCGCCCGTCTCGAAATGGCCAATGAGATGAACATTAAGACCCCCTATGTGGTCGAGAACGGGTTCGGCAATGTCGATGCGGAGCGGCTCGCCGCCTCCATCGAGACGCTGAAGATTTCGATGGGTCTGCAGGGCAATGTGACGGCCGACGACATTTTCGACGCGCAATATCTGCCGCCCGCCGAAGAACGCCAGCTGCCCTAGGGCCCAAAGCTACCCGGTCCGGGCATTAAGGGAGCCCGGGCTTCATTCCCCGATCCGTTCATCCCGAGGGAACGGGAACGGATCGGGGTGGGCTTCTGCCACTGCAAAATGGAGTCGCACATGACCTCTCCACTGGTTTCCATCGAGAATGTCGACATGCGCTATGGCGGGCCTGACGGCACGCTGGCGGTGAGCGGGCTCGATCTCAAGATCGACCGAGGCGAATTCGTCGCCGTGGTCGGCCCCTCGGGATGCGGCAAGTCTACGCTGATGAAGCTCACCACGGGCCTGCATATTCCCCAGCAAGGCGCGGTAATCGTCGCCAATGAGGAAGTGACCAAGCCGATCTCGATTGTCGGCATGGCGTTTCAGAACCCGACCATGCTGCCCTGGCGCACGACGCTGGAAAATATCCTGCTGCCGCTCGAAATCGTCGAGCGGCACCGCCATCGTCTGCGCAAGCATAAGGCTGAATATGTCGAGAAGGCCGAGAAGCTGCTCGAAACGGTGGGGCTGAAAGGCTTTGGCGCGAAATTTCCATGGCAGCTTTCCGGCGGTATGCAGCAGCGCGCCAATCTCTGCCGGGCGCTGATCCACGAGCCGGAATTGCTGATGCTGGATGAGCCGTTCGGCGCGCTTGACGCATTCACGCGCGAAGAATTGTGGTGCGTCATCCGCGATCTGCATGCCGCGCAGGGCGTGACTATCGTGCTCGTCACCCACGATCTGCGCGAAAGCGTGTTCCTGGCCGACAAGGTTGTAGTGATGAGTTCGCGCCCCGGCCGGGTCATTTCCGAACATGTCGTGCCCTTTGCGCGGCCGCGTCAGCTTGGATTGCTTTATGAGCCGGATTTCAACGACATGGTGCAAAAGCTACACGGTGAAATCGCTACTGCGAGGGCTGCCGCATGAGCGCGCTGGAGACCATTACCCCCGTTGCCGCCCCAAGCCGTCCGGCCATCAAGATCGATTGGGTGCGTCTGGCGCCGGTCCTCTATACAATCGGGTTGTTTCTCATCTGGGAAATCGGGGTCCGTCTTTCCGGCCTGCCGCATACCATATTGCCCGCGCCGTCCCGCGTGTTTGAAGCCATCGTCCAGTATTGGTCGCCAATCTGGAAGAACTCGATGCAGACGCTCTATACAACCGTGCTCGGCTTTTTGCTGGCGGTGGTCGGGGGACTGGGTATCGGGCTGTTTATCGGCTGGTCCAAGACCATTTATGCGGGGCTTTACCCTATCATGGTCGGGTTCAACGCCATTCCCAAAGTTGCGCTGGTGCCAATTCTGGTCATCTGGTTCGGCATCGGCACTGTGCCTGCCGTGTTGACGGCATTCCTGATTTCCTTTTTCCCCATCGTGGTCAATGTCGCCACCGGCCTCGCCACCATCGAGCCGGAAACCGAGGATGTGTTGCGGGCGCTGGG
>PJTQ01000218.1_pt1 | contig 61087 bp, 45 predicted proteins | sample 1512231 | NCBI WGS metagenome assembly PJTQ01 (sample SAMN08177688, study PRJNA422409) | Soil metagenome, whole genome shotgun sequencing project. | isolation source: Soil (3) enriched on wood chips | place: USA: Madison | collected 2015-01-15 | reverse complement strand
GTTGACTTCCCAGTTCCAGTTGTGACCGGTCGCCGAAGCTTCCGTGTTGATGTCGTCGATGATGTGGTAGCCGGCGTCGATCGCGCCGTACCAGCCATCGGGCTCAGCCGATGCTGCGCCGGCCGACAGGGCCAGGGCGGCCGCCGCGCTCGACGCCAGGATCAAACTCTTGACACGCATGTGATGCGGCCCTCCGAGGTTTGTTAGCAGAACTTGGCGACATATTGTGACGCCTAGGGGCTCCTTATCAGCGTCACCTTACCGGGTCGAGCGTGAAACAGCGAAAATCAGCTTCTGGAGATTAGGCGTGTTCAGGATGCTACAGAAAGCCAAGCGCCGCGTTTAGCTCAAGGGAGCACGTCCGCCCCTTCTCTCGAGAACGTCCGAGGCGACGATCTGAGAAAAACCAGAAATGATATGGTAAAGCGAACTAGCAGGAGCGGCTTCATCGATGAATGAGCCATTCTCTAACCTCTTGTCGCGCCATAGTCCCTCATCCGTCAAGTAAAGCCATAGAGCGCGTTGTGCCTTTTCAGCTCCCGACATGAAGCGCTCCTTCTCATTAGATGGCGACATGTCAGCAAGCAGCAGCGCAGCTTTGAGCCATTCAGCCTGAGGCCAAAGACGCGCGCGGCGTATACGAACGTTCCCGACTTCATCCAGCGCATCCACCGCAACTTGACCGCGCGGATCAACACCCTCTTCTCCGCGAAGGTACAGGGTCTTCGCCGCCTCCAACCACCCTGGATCACCACCCCGGCTACGCAAACGCGCCAACAGCCAAGCCCACTCGAACTGATGGCCGGGCTCAACCACTCGCCCGCCTTCCCCACAGAGAGGAGACCAATTGGAGTCAAAAAACTCTTTCAAGCGTCCGGTCTTGGCGTCCATGAAGAAGTTCGTCGCCAGACTGGCCGTCTGCTCAGCCAACATAACCCAGGCACGATCTGTGCTGACCTCGGCCCAAGCCAAAGCCGCTTCGAGCAGATGCATATGAGCATTTGACTGATAAGGTCGCGCGCCTGTTTCAATGACGGCGCCGTAGCCATCTGTTCGTTCGAGCAGACGCCTCCGCACGCCGTGGGCGATGGCTTCAGCTCGCCCTCCAAGATCAATCCCAGCCTTTTTGGCCGTCGCCAACGCCAGAAGGAAAAAGGCCTGATCATAGACGCGGAACTCTTCTTGGAGCGGCTCGCCGTCGTGAGATAGCAGCATCCGCATCAGCCCATCAGACCGCAGAAACCTGCGCTCCAAATAGTCGAACCCGTCGAGAACAGCCCTGCGCCAAGGCCCTTGCCACCCCATCAAGCCAGCCTGAGCGAAAACATAAATTTGGCGCGCTTGAGCGCGCGCGCGCCGGTCAGCAGCCACTTCCCTCCCGTCGAGACTTAGAAGCTCCGCGAAACCTCCGTCTTCGGCCTGCCCCACAGAAGCCCACAGCGGCAACGCGCGAAGGCGCAGCCAATCCCCAAGACGGCCGGCGCCTGCTTTGAGTTGTTCAGCCTGAGGATTGACGAAATCTACATGTTGTGGCGACGATTTATGTAATCGCTTCACCACCTTTTTGACATCTTGGGCCCGAGAAAGATCGCAAACTAAAATGGCGTCGTTTTCCGCAACGATCGCCAGGTTCTTCACTCCTAGCGCCGCGATGACAACTCCTTCTGGCGCCCGGACCAAACAACCTTCGGCGTCCTCAAAAATATGCCCCCCAAACTCCCCCTCGCCGGTCGCCGCAACCGCGTCCCAAGCACCAAGGTCGGACCACTGGAAATCAACCGGAAGCACCCAGGCGCGCTGAGTGTGTTCCATCAAGGCGTAGTCAATAGATACCTTGGGCGCTGAACAGAACGCCGAGCCCAACTCAATGACGTCGCCTTGCAAACCGGTCACCGCTCCCTTCGCCGCCTGAAGGACACCTGGGGCATAGTGCCCAAGCTCGGCCAGAAGAACGTGAGAGGAAATAATAAAATTACCGCTATTCCAAAGGTAACCGTTCTCAATACATGTTTTCGCTACACTGCAATTCGGCTTTTCAATAAAATTGCAAATAGGGGACAACGATTCATCAGATGGTTTAATGTATCCATAAGCGACGGACGGATTCGTCGGCTTAACCCCCAAAGTGACTATATGTCCATCCAGTGCGGCGTGGCCCGCTTCTCGTACAGCCGAGCAGAACGCATGACGATCAGTTATATGATGGTCTGAGGCGACAAAAACGTTCACACCTTCCGGGTCGTGCTCATGCGTCCAGGCAGCTGCAGCCGCCATCGCTGCTGCAGAGTCTCGCGCTTCCGGCTCTAGCAAGACTTGAGCGAGGACGCCGACTTCATGCAATTGATCTAAAATAGCAGCCCGGTGCGCTCGGCCCCCAATGACAATAATACGCCCCCCATCAGAGACTAGCGGCTGAATACGTAGAGCTGTTTCCTGGAAGAGCGAGCGATTGCCAGAAAGAGGAATGAACTGTTTGGGCCTTGAGGGACGGGAGGCTGGCCAAAGCCTCGTCCCTGCGCCACCACACATAATGACAGGATAAAATCGCATAGAGCCGAATGTTAGTCTGAATCGAGAGGGAACAGCAGTACCATCTTAGGATCAACAATATTGCAAATCCCAAAGCGCCTTCTGACGTGACTCCCGCGCCCTTGCCCGCTATCGAGCGCGCACCATGATAGAGACTGATCGGCAATCCGAGGAACGCGGCTGGGAGACGGCGAAGACGCTCGCTGAGGCCCTGCCCTATATCCAGGTGTATGACCGCGAGACCGTGGTCATCAAATACGGCGGCCACGCCATGGGCGAGAGCGCCGTGGCGCGGCAGTTCGCCGCCGATGTGGTGCTGCTGAAACTGATGGGGGTGAACCCCGTGGTCGTGCACGGCGGCGGGCCGCAGATCAGCGCCATGCTGGACAAGGCGGGCGTGAAGTCGGCCTTCGTCGACGGCCTGCGCGTGACGGACAGGGACACGATGGCGGTGGCCGAGATGGTCCTGTCCGGCGCCGTCAATAAAGAGATCGCCCACTGGATCACCGTCGCCGGCAAGGAAGCCGACGTGCGCGGCGTCGGCCTGTCGGGCAAGGACGCGGGCCTGCTGACGGTCGAGAAGACGCGCCGCACCAAGCGCGACCCCGACAGCATGATCGAGCATGAGGTCGATCTGGGCTTCGTTGGCGAACCGACCAAGGTGGACCCCAAGCTGATCAAGGGACTGATCGCCTCGGAGACCGAGGACTGGGTGCCGGTCATCGCTCCCATCGGCGTGGCTGAGGACGGCCAGACCTATAACGTCAACGCCGACACCGTCGCCGGGGCCGTCGCCGGGGCCCTGCACGCCAAGCGGATGCTGCTGCTGACCGACGTGCCAGGGGTCAAGGGCGCCGACGGCGAGATCATCCGCCAGATGACGCTGGACGAGGCGCAAGGCCTGATCGACGACGGCGTCGCCACCGGCGGCATGATCCCCAAGCTGGAGACGGCGATGGCCGCCATCCGCGCCGGGGTCGAGGCCGTGGTCATCCTGGACGGGCGCCGTCCGCACGCCATGCTGGTCGAACTGTTCACCGAGCACGGCGCCGGCACACTGGTCAAAAGGAAGTGACGGGTCCGGCGTCGCAGGCGGCGCCTGAAGCCGCTCTCTCAGCGACCGAGATCGGTGCGGACCTGCGTCATGTGCGGTCCTGGATCTTCGACCTGGACAACACCCTGTATCCGCCCGAGACGCAGTTCCTGCGTCAGGTGGAGCAGCGCATCAATCAGTACGTGGTGCGGACTTCGGGTCTGGAATCGGCCGAGGCCCTGTCGGTGCAGCGCGGCTATCTGCACGACTACGGCACCTCTCTGGCCGGTCTGATGATGCACTATCAGATCGACCCGCATCACTTCCTGGCCGAGGTGCACGACGTGCCCCTGGATGCGCTGACGCCCGATCCGGGCCTGCACGCGGCGCTGGAGCGGTTGCAGGGCCCCCGTCTGGTTTTCACCAACGGCTCGACCGGCCATGCCGAACGGGTGATGGAGAAGCTGGCGCTGACGCACCTTTTCGACGGGGTGTTCGCGCTGGAGGACGCCGATCTGATCCCCAAGCCGGACCCGCGCACCTTCCAGAAGATGCTGGCGCGCTTCGGGGTCGATCCTACGACCGCCTGCTTCTTTGAAGACACGCCCAAGAACCTCGAGCCGGCCCGTGATCTGGGCATGACCACCGTGCTGGTCGGGCCCAAGGCCTTCATCGCCCAGGGCGACCATATCCAACACCGGGCCGCCTCCCTGGGCCCCTTCCTGACCACCGCCGTGCTTGACGGAGACGCGCAATGACCGACCTGACCCATCTGGAATCCGTGATCGAGGCCGCCTGGGAAGATCGCGCCGAGGTGTCGTCCGCCACGCGCGGCGAGGTGCGCGACGCCGTCGAGACCGCCCTGGCCCTGCTCGACTCCGGCCAGGCGCGCGTCGCTTCGCGCGGCAAGGACGGCGTCTGGATCACGCACCAGTGGCTGAAGAAGGCGGTGCTGCTGTCCTTCCGCCTGAACGACAACGTCATCATGCGCGCGGGCCACGCGCCGACCCTGCCGCTGTCGGCCGATCATCCGGTCGCCGTCGGCCCCTTCTGGGACAAGGTGCCCAACAAGTTCGGCGACTGGAGCGCCGCCGACTATCAGGCCGCAGGCTTCCGCTCGGTGCCGGGCGCCATCGTCCGCCGCGGCGCCTATGTCGGCAAGAACGTGGTGCTGATGCCGTCCTTCGTGAACATCGGCGCCTATGTCGATGAAGGCTCGATGGTCGACGCCTGGGCCACGGTCGGTTCGTGCGCCCAGATCGGCAAGAACGTCCACCTGTCGGGCGGCGCAGGCATCGGCGGCGTGCTGGAGCCGCTGCAGGCCAACCCGACCATCATCGAGGACGGCTGCTTCATCGGCGCCCGCGCCGAGGTGGCCGAGGGCGTTATCGTGCGCGAAGGCGCGGTCCTGGCCATGGGCGTCTACCTGTCGGCCTCGACCAAGATCGTCGACCGGGCGACCGGCGAGATCTTCCGCGGCGAGGTCCCGGCTTACTCTGTCGTCGTGCCGGGCGCCCTGCCCGATCCGAACGGCGGCCCGAGCCTGTACTGCGCCGTGATCGTCAAGCGTGTCGACGCCCAGACCCGCGCCAAGACCGGCGTCAACGAACTGCTGCGCGACTGATCCTAACCAGGTCTGCGAAAAGGCGCAGACGAAACAGGCTCGTCAATCTCTCGAAAACAGGCCTAATGGCTGGATAGGTTTCGGGAGAGGGAACCATGGCTGTTCATCGACTGCGCCGTATCGCGATTTCGGTCAGCGTCCTGGGCCTGCTGGCGACGCCGCTGGCCGCCTGCGGCGGAGGCGGAGGGGGGACCGGGGGCGGCATTGTCACGCCGACGCCGCCACCGCCGCCGCCACCTCCGCCTCCGCCTCCGCCTCCGCCCCCGCCCCCGCCGATCCCGTCAGAGGCGTCGCGGGAATATCAGCGCAACTGGGGCGTCGGCGACACCAACGCCTTCGCCGCCTGGCGCACAGGCGCGACCGGACGCGGCATCACGGTCGGCGTGGTCGACTCCGGCATCCGCATGAACCATCAGGACCTGGGCGCGAACATCTCGCCCCTGTCCACCGACATTGTGGCCGGACGCAATCAGCGCGAGGACCAGGACGGGCACGGCACGCGCGTCTCCAGCGTCATCGCGGCGCCCTTCAACGACTACGGCACCGTGGGCGTGGCCTTCAACTCGACCATCCTGTCGATCCGCGCCGACGTCAGCGACTGCACCAAACCGGAAGACAAGATCTGCTTCAAAAGCAGCGACCTGGCGCGCGCCCTGGATTACGCGGTCCAGAACGGCGCGCGCGTGATCAATCTGTCGCTCGGCGGCGAGAGCCCGCTGGGCGCCCAGTTCGAGGCGGCCCTGCTGCGCGCGGTCAACGCGGGCGTGGTCTTCGCCATCGCGGCCGGCAATGAGGAGGGCGCCAATCCCGAATGGCCGGGCCGCTACGCCAGCGATTCACGTTTCCTCGGCGCCATCATCGTCACCGGAGCCCACGACAAGGCGCAGCGGATCGCCGACTTCTCCAACCGCGCGGGGGTGTCGCAGAACGTCTTCCTGTCCGCGCCGGGCGTCGACGTCATCGTCGACTGCGAAGGCGACACCTGCTGGCGAGTGAACGGAACCTCCTTCGCCTCGCCCGCCGTGGCGGGGGCGCTGGCCCTGCTGCTGGAGGCCTTCCCCAACCTGACCGGACGGCAGGCGGTCGACATCCTGCTGCGCACCGGGCGCGAGGCGGGCGATCCGGGAACCGATGTCGTCTACGGCCGCGGCCTGCTGGACATCGGCCGCGCCTTCCAGCCGGTGGGCGCGACCTCGGCGCCGATGGCGAACGGGGCGGCGGTCGATATCGCGCTGGAGCCGGGCGCCCATGTGGGCGGACCGTTCGGCGACGCCCTGGGCCGCACCGGCGCGCTGAGCACCATCGCCTATGACGAATATGAGCGGCTGTTCCGCGTCGACCTGGGCGCAGCCTACGGCCCCGCGCCGCGCCGCAGCTATCAGCCCAGAAATCCGACGCCGATGCAGCAGTCGCAGGTGACGCTGGACGCGCCGGGCGGGGCGCGGCTGTCGCTGGCCGCCGCCACGCCGGTGGCCGTGCCAGAGCCGGTGGTCGCGCGCTACACCCCCTTCGACGCGCCCTGGCTGGGCGACGAGACGCGCAGCGAGGCTTTGTTCGACGTACAGGCGGGTCGGTTGTCCCTGACCGCCTGGCAGGGTCAAGGCGGCGCCAGTTCGCCCTTCCGCAGCGGGTCCGGCGACGGCTTCGTCGCCCTGACCCAGGCGGACCACGCCCTGCGCGGGGCCATGAAGTTCGGCGCCCTGACCTTCAGCGCCGAAAGCGGATCGGGCGACCGTCGCGCGCCGCTGCGCCCGGTCGAGCGCGACGCCTCGACCTACGCCCGCGTCGGGCTGGACTGGCGTTTTGCAAGCGGAGAACAGGACCGAGGGGGCCTGTCGTTCAGCCTCGGGGCGCTGGACGAGCGGATGGGGCCGCTGGGCGCCTATCTGCCGACGCGCTCGGACTTCGCCCTGCCGTCGCGCACCCGCTTTGCGGCGATCGGGGCGGATGTGGCGCTGGGACGCGGCCTGACGCTGTCGGGCGAGGCGGGCTTCGGCCGCACCGAGCTGGAGGGGCGGTTCCTGCATCTGTCCGCCCCGGCGCTCAGCTCGACCTGGCGCATCGCCCTGCAATCGGCCTGCCCGTCCTGGTCCATCGCCAAGGCGCTGGGCTGCAGCAGCCTGAGTTGGGAGATCTCCCAGCCCCTGCGGATCGAGGACGGGATGTTCAGCGCCTTCCTGGCCGATGCGCCGCTGGAGTATTTCGACCCGGTGACCTTCTCGGAGCGGCGCTTCTCGGCCGCGCCGTCGGGCCGACAGATCGACTTCAGCGTCCGCAGCCTGCACGCCCTGCCCGGCGGGTCGTGGCTGCAGCTGGAGGCCGTGGCCAGCCGCGAGGAGCAGCACCGCGCCGACGCCCCGACCGGCTACGCCCTGCTGGGCAGCTGGCGGCGAGGGTTCTGAGGCCCGTTGTCTTTCCTCCCCACAGCGGGGGGAGGGGGACCGCGTAGCGGTGGAGGGGCTGCGTGCAGACCGGACCAGATGGCGAGACGGCGAGCTGATTCCGACAGGCCGGCGCCCGTAGCTGACCCCTCCACCACTTCGTGGTCCCCCTCCCCATTTCATGGGGAGGAAAGCAAAAAGGCCGACGATCGCTCGCCGGCCTTTCCTGTTTCAGCCTGTGGCTTCGCGCTTAACGCTCGACACACATCGCCACGCCCATGCCGCCGCCGATGCACAGGGTGGCCAGACCCTTTTTGGCGCCCGAGCGCTTCATCTCGTGCAGCAGGGTGGTCAGGACGCGGGCGCCCGAGGCGCCGACCGGGTGGCCGATGGCGATGGCGCCGCCGTTGACGTTGACCTTGGCCGGGTCGAGGCCCAGCTCCTTGACCACGCAAATCGACTGGGCGGCGAAAGCTTCGTTCGACTCGATCAGGTCCAGATCGGCGACGGTCCAGCCCGCCTTCTCAAGCGCCTTCCTGGACGCCGGGATCGGGCCGGTGCCCATGATGGCCGGATCGACGCCCGCCGTGGCCCACGAAGCTATGCGGGCCAGCGGCTCAAGCCCGCGCGCCTTGGCTTCCTCAGCCGACATCAGCACCAGGGCCGCCGCGCCGTCGTTGATGCCCGAGGCGTTGGCCGCCGTCACCGTGCCGTCCTTGACGAAGGCAGGCTTCAGCTTCTCCATCGCCTCGAGGGTCGCGCCGTGGCGGATGTATTCGTCCTGATCCACGACCACGTCGCCCTTGCGGGTCGAGATGGTGACGGGCGCGATCTCGTCGGCGAATTTGCCGGCCTTCTGGGCGGCTTCGGCCTTGTTCTGGGAGGCGACGGCGAAGGCGTCCTGAGCCGCGCGGTCGATCGACCACTTGGCGGCGATGTTCTCGGCCGTCTGGCCCATGTGATAGCCGTGGAAGGCGTCGATCAGGCCGTCCTGCAACATGCTGTCCTTGAGGCCCAGCTCGCCCATCTTCTGGCCATTGCGCAGCTGGGCGGTGTGGGGCGACTGGCTCATGCTTTCCTGACCGCCGGCGACGACGATCTTCGCATCGCCCTGCACGATCTGCTGATAGGCCAGGGCGACGGCGCGCAGGCCCGAGCCGCACAGCTGGTTCAGGCTCCAGGCCGGAGTCTCATTGGCCAGACCGGCGCCGATGGCGGCCTGACGCGCCGGGCCCTGGCCCGCGCCCGCCTGCAGCACCTGACCCAGGATCACCTCGTCCACATCAGCGGCGGCCACGCCCGCGCGCTCCAGCGCCGCCTTGATGGCGACCTCGCCCAGCTTGGAGGCCGGAAGGGTCGACAGGGCGCCGAGGAAGGAGCCGACCGGCGTGCGGGCGGCGGAGACGATGACGACGTCGGTCATTTTTATTCACTCCCTGGAGAAATCTTTCGCGCGAGGTTGTGACGCATTCGAATGCGTCCGTCACCTGTTGCGTTGCAGCAATCAGCAAAACGTCATCGCCGCGCCGCAGCATGATGAAGGAACGATGCCCGCAGCCGCGCTTTCACCAAGGGAAGGAGACGTCGCCGTGTCGAGAGCCCGCCCATGCTGAAAAGTCTGACCCGCCGCATCTGCACCCCGGACGAACTCGACATGATCGAGCATTATCAGACGCGAGCCGAGCGATTGGCCGATCTCTGGGTTCACGCAGTGGGACTGGCGCTGGCGGCGGCGGGCGGCGTGGTGCTGGCGGTGCTGGCCAGCGTCTATGCGGGCGTCGGCGCGGCGGTTTCGACGGCCATCTACGCCCTGTGTCTGGTGGCCATGCTGACGGCCTCGACCATCTACAACCTGACCCATCCATGTGCGGCGCGGCCGGTGCTGCGGCGGCTGGACGAGGCGGCGATCTTTCTGATGATCGCGGGCAGCTACACCCCGTTTACAGCCGTGCGGTTCGAGGGCGCCTGGTCCGTGGGCTTCACCGCCGCCGTCTGGACGATGGCCTTTGTCGGCGCGGGCGTGAAGATGCTGGCGCCGCGCCTGTCCGACGCCTTCTGGAGCGTGATCTACGTCCTGTTCGGCTGGGTGGCCGTGTTTGCGCTCAAGCCGATGATCGAGACGGTGCATCCGCTGGCGCTGGGCCTGCTGGTCGCGGGCGGGCTGATCTACACCGCCGGGGTCTTCGTCTTCATCAGCCAGAAGGTGAAGTTCCGCCGGGCCATCTGGCACGGCTTTGTGGTGACGGGCGCGGGCGTCCACTGGGCCGCCGTGCTGATCGGCGTGGTGCTGGTGAACGGCTGAGGCCGCAGCGGAAGACGGGACTCGCCTTCGCCGCCGCAATGCGGGATGCTTGGGCGTTGCAACATCGCGAGAACAAGCGTGGCCGACAAGAAATCCGAGGGCGGAAAAACCCGTGACGGCATGGTCGTCATCAAGAAGTATGCGAACCGGCGGCTCTATAACACCGCCACCAGCGCCTATGTGACGCTGGACGATCTGGCGCGGATGGTGCGCGAAGGCGTGGAATTCACCGTCTATGACGCCAAGACCAATGACGATCTGACGCGCCAGATCCTGACCCAGATCATCTTCGAGGAGGAGAGCCGGGGCGAGGCCCTGCTGCCGGTGCAGTTCCTGCGCCAGCTGATCGGCTTCTACGGCAACTCCATGCAGGGCGTGCTGCCGTCCTATCTGGAGATGTCGCTGGACAGCTTCACCCGCCAGCAGGAGCAGCTGCGCGGCCAGTTCACCCGCGCCTTCGCCGCCGCGCCCGGCGGCAATCTGATGGAAGAGGCCGTGCGCCAGAACATGGCCATGTTCGAACGCGCCATGCGGATGTTCCCCGGCTTCGCCCACGCTCGCCGCGAAGGCGAGACGGCTGAAACGCCCGCCGCCGAGCCCAAGGCGGAACCGGCCAAGGACGACGCCGCGCTGGACGAGATGCGCCGCCAGATGGACGAGATGCGGGCCCAGATCGACCGCCTCGCCCAGTCCAAGGGCTGAACCGGCATGACGGACGAGATCCGTCCGGTCGGCGCGGCGGGCCCGATGAACGATCCTGTCGTCGAGGATCGGCGCGAGACCGACCGCCGTCGCCGTGAGCGGCGTCGCGCGCGCGCCCTGGTCCCGACCGAGGCCGAGGGGCCGGACGAGGCGGCCGATCCTGCCGCCTCCCCGGCAAAGCCTGCCGTCACCCCGCCCCCGCCGCCCGCCGCCTTTGCCGCCCAGGTGCTGGGCCAGTCGGGGCAGAAGCGCGGGCTGAAGGGCGGCGTTCCGGTGCTGGATGCGGCGCGCACCACCTATCTGGGCCGGGAATACTCAGGGCGGCACGATCGGCGCCCCTCGCCGGGACGCGCGCGCAAGACCGAGATCTGACGCCGACTGGCGCCTGAATTGCGAGGACGCAGGCTCAACCGTCCTCGGATCGCGCCATGCCCGCCGCTCTCAGCCTCGCCGCCCGCCTGTTCGACGCCACCGTGGTGGCGGTGATCTTTCTGGCGTTCAGCTAAGGGGCGCTCATTCCCACCGCTCATCCCGGCGGAAGCCGGGATCCAGTAAGAGCCGCTGACTCGGCGGCCTATGTCAGCGGGTGTAGCCAAAGCACTGGGTCCCGGCTTCCGCCGGGATGAGCGGGTAGAAGGCGCGTAGCTTAGAACTCGCTGATCGCCCCCGGACGGCGAGAGCGGGACTTCAGCCACATCACGCCCAGCAGGTCGGAGAAGGACGCGCGCAACCGTCCCCAGTTGGTGTATTTCGACCGGCCCGTCTCGCGGTGGCGGTGATCGACGTCGAGGTAGCGGTTCTCATACCCCTCGCGGATCATCAGGGCGGGCAAGTAGCGGTGGATGTGATCGAAGTAGGGCAGGCGCAGGAAGACGTCGCGGCGGAAGGCCTTCAGCCCGCAGCCGGTGTCGTCGGCGTCGTCGCCCAGCAGTTTCTTGCGGATGCGGTTGGCCCACAGCGACGCTTGGCGCTTGGCGTTGCTGTCCTGGCGCTTGGCGCGCACGCCGCCGACCAGGGCGACGCTGGGCGGGGCGGCCAGCAGGGCGTCGACCAGACGCGGCGCATCGGCGGGCGGGTTCTGGCCGTCGCCGTCCAGCGTCACCACGATCGGCGCCCGCGCGGCCAGGACGCCGGTGCGCACCGCCCGGCTCTGCCCCGCATTGGCCCCGTGCGACAGCACCCGCAGGGCGGGCAGTTCGGCCATCGCCGCCTGAAGCTCGGCCAGCGTTGAGTCTCGGCTGGCGTCGTTGACGAAGATCATCTCATAGGACCGTCCGACGAAGGCCTCGGCGATTTCGCGCGCCAGAGGCACGGCGGCGCCGGATTCGTCATGGACCGGCACGACGACGGAGATATCGGGCGAGGAAGCGGAGCGGTCGATCATCGACGCTCTTTAGCGCAGGCCGCGTCTCGGCGAAACGCTGACGCGCGGCGTTGCGCCTCATGGCGCGAAGGCGTCAGGAGGCGAACAGCTTTGCAATGAAGCAAAACTCCATGAACACGGTCCGCGCATCTCGGCCTGACCTGCCCGATCCCGCCCTGCCTCAGGCCGACTGGTCGGACCGTTTCGAGGTCGACGGCGTCCCAGGTCCTTTGACTGCGCGTCAGGCCCTGGAGCAAATGACGGCCCGCGCGCCCGGCTGGATGGAGCCGCTGATGGCGTTGCGCAATCGTCTGGTCCGGCTGGCGGGTCTGAAGCCCGCCCGCATCGATCAGTTTCCAGTGATCGAAGAAAGCGACGACGCAATCGTCGTCGGATTTGACGATCGCCACCTGGATTTTCGCCTGGTGATCCGCGTCGACGGCTCGTCCGCAACGGCCGACAGACGCGTCAGCATCGCCACTCTGGTGGACCGGCATAATCGTCTTGGCCGCGCCTACATCGCCGTCGTGACGCCTTTTCATAGACTGATCGTGACCCGAATGCTGCGGGGCCTTTCAAGCTGAAGCTTCCGGGCGCCGCACCCGGCGTGATACGAGTGCCGCATGAACCGCCCGAACCTGGATCGCTACATCGCCGGCTGGCGCGGCCCTGTCCTTGCGGCCCTGTTGGCCCTGATCGCGGGCCTGCCCGGCCTGCTGCTGCTGCCGCCGCTCGATCGGGACGAGAGCCGGTTCGCCCAGGCGACGGCCCAGATGCTGGAGGGCGGCGACTATGTCGACATCCGCTTCCAGGACGATCCGCGCTGGAAGAAGCCCATCGGCATCTACTGGATGCAGGCGGCGGCCGTGGCCGCGACCTCGGATGTCGAGGACCGCAACATCCAGCCCTATCGCCTGCCGTCGTTGCTGGGCGCCATGCTGGCGGCCTGGGCCGTGGCCTGGGCGGGCGCGGCCCTGTTCGGCCAGAGGGCGGGTTTCCTGGCGGGCGTGATGCTGGGCGCGACCTTCCTGCTGTCGACCGAGGCAGGCATCGCCAAGACCGACGCCATGCTGGCCGGCCTGACCACCCTGTCGATGGCGGCGCTGGCGCGCATCTATATGGCGACGCGGGCGGGTGAAAAGGCGGACCGGCTGCACAAGCTGCTGTTCTGGGTCGGGATCGGTCTGTCCATCCTGATCAAGGGGCCGATCGGCCTGCTGGTCGTGGCCCTGACCATCATCGCCCTGTCGATCTGGGATCGAAACGTCAGATGGCTGGGCCAGTTGGGGTGGGGCTGGGGCCTGCCGCTGACGGCGCTGCTGGTCGGGCCGTGGGCCATCGCCATCACCATCGCCACCGACGGCGGTTTCTGGCGCGAAGCCATCGGCGGCGATCTGGCGCCCAAGATCGCGGGCGCGCATGAAAGCCACGGCGGCTTCCCCGGCATGTATGTGCTGCTGTCGCCGCTGCTGCTGTTCCCCGTCACCCTGATGCTGCCCGCCGCCCTGTCGACCGGATGGCATCGCAGGGTCGAGCCTGCGGTGCGCTTCGCCGTCTGCTGGCTGGTCCCGGCCTGGCTGATGTTCGAATTGGCGCCGACCAAGCTGTGGCACTATACCTTGCCCACCTTCGGCGCGATCGCCCTGCTGGCCGCCGCCGCCCTGACCCAGCCGATCGGCAAGATCTCGCGCGTGACCGGCGCTTTGCTGGGCCTGTTGGCGGCCGTGATCATCTGCCTGATCACAGTCTACGGCCTGACCGAGTTCGGCCGCTCGACCGCCCAGACCTGGGCCACCGTCACCATCGTCTTCGCCGTCATGGCTGCCGCGGTCGGAGGCTTCCTACTGGTCAACCGCGCGGCGATCACGGGGGTGCTGATCGCCGTCGTCTTCGGCATCCTGGCCCACGCAGGGCTGGCCGGGACCATCCGCCAGCTGCGCCCGCTGTCCATCGCGCCGCGTCTGGTGCAGACGCTGGACTCGGCCGAGTTGAACCCCGCCCAGGGCCGCTATCCGGGGCCGGTGGCCATCACCACCTTCCATGAGCCCAGCTTCGTCTTCCTGACGGGTAAGGAAACGCAGTTGACCGACGGCGCCGGCGCCGCCCGCGCCCTGGCCGAGGGTCGTCCGGCCATCGTCGAGGCCCGCGACGACGAGGCCTTCCGCCGCGCCCTGGCCGATCTGGGCGCCGCCGGGCGGGCCGTGGGCGTGGTCAGCGGCCACAACTATTCCTCGGGCGACGACGTGCGCCTGACCGTCTACGCTCCGGCTGGGGCAGGCCAAAGGAGCATCGCCCGATGAGCCGCTTCATCCAGATCGTCGAGGTCGGCCCGCGCGACGGCCTGCAAAATGAGAAGACGGTGCTGGAGCCGGCCGTCCGCGCCGAGTTCGTCCAGCGGCTGGAGGCGGCGGGGGCGAAACGCATCGAAGCCGTCAGCTTCGTCCACCCCAAATACGTGCCCCAGATGGTGGGCGCCGAAGAGGTCATGGCCGCCCTGCCCCGCGCTGAGGGCCGCAGCCGCATCGGCCTTGTTTTGAACGGCAAGGGATATGACCGCGCGCTGGGCACGGCGGTGGACGAGGTCAACGTCGCCATGTCCACCACCGACGGCTTCGGCCTGAAGAACCAGGGCCTGAGCGTCGATCAGCAGGTGCAGATGCTGTCCGACATCGTCGCCGGCCGCGCCAATGCTGGGGGTTCGCCGGGCGCCGCGCCGAAGCTGTCGGCCACCCTGTCCTGCGTCTGGGGCTGCCCGTTCGACGGCGAGGTCTCGGTCCAGCAGGTAAGCGACCTGGTCGCCCGGATCGCCGCGCTGGGCGTCGAGGAGATCGCCTTGGCCGACACCATCGGCGTCGGCGATCCGTGGAGCGTGACGAAAAAGGTCGAGGCCGCCCGCAAGGCCGCGCCCGACGCGACCTTGCGCCTGCATTTCCACGACACCCGCAACACCGGCCTGGCCAACGCCTACGCCGGCGTAGAAGCCGGCGTCGACGTGCTGGACGCCTCCGTCGGCGGCATCGGCGGCTGCCCGTTTGCGCCGGGCGCGACCGGCAACATCGCCACCGAGGATCTAGTCTACATGCTGGAACGGGCCGGGTATTCGACGGTCTACGATCTGGACGCCCTGATCGAAACGGCCCGCTGGATCGGCGCCCAGATCGGCAAACCCAACCCCAGCGCCCTCAGCCGCGCGGGCGGGTGGCCGAACAGGCGCTGAGAGCTCAAAACGCCCCCAGAACACTTCCAATTCACGCCTATCGATATAGATAGATTACAGTTTCCCCGTCGACAAAGTGTCGGCTCATTTGTCGAGAAAATTTTGGTCCCCGCTCTTCAATCACTTCGAGATTATTTTAGGAGGCTGCCGGCGCTGCAGAGAGAAGTGTATCGGATGCAGACGCAGCTGAACACTTTGCACTCTATGCTTGAAGAGCACAGACGCGAGATGCGCGTCTTGTACAATAGCCGAGCCCTCCCGGAAAATTCGTTGTGGCGCGGTCAACCTCCCTTAATCGAAGGTGGTCCCGCTAAATCAGCCTTTCCTCGTTCGACCCTTTGTCGGCAAGACAGTTTCGAACAGCCATATTTCGCCTATTGGTCGCAACGTCTATGCGAACCCCTTCGGTATCACCGCAAACTCTGGGAGTTCGTCTTCATCTGCCAAGCTCTGCATGAACGGAAAGTCCTTAAACCAGGCGCGAGAGGTCTAGGTTTCGGCGTTGGCTCCGAACCATTGAGCGCCTATTTCGCCTCGCAAGAATGTGAAATTCTGGCGACGGACATGGATGTCGCCGCTGCCGAGCGCATGGGCTGGACAGCGACCAATCAACATGCGGTGGGCAAGAACGCCTTGAGCAAGCCTCAAATCTGCCCCGAGGAAATATTCGAACGGAATGTCGAGTTCCAATCAGCTGACATGAACGACATCCCCCCCCACTTGAATGATTTCGACTTCTGTTGGTCAGCGTGCGCACTCGAGCACCTAGGGTCCATTGAGCATGGTCTAGCGTTCATTGAGCGGTCGGTCGAATGTCTTAAACCAGGCGGGTGGGCTGTTCATACGACAGAGTTCAATACAGCATCAAATGCTGACACTATTGATAACATGGGCACAGTTCTATTTCGCAAGAGAGATTTCTTGGCTCTGGCCGCACGTCTCAAGGCCAAGGGTCACAAGGTAACGCCCTTTGATTTCAATCTCGGGGACGGACCAATCGATCGATATATCGATCTCCCACCCTACCGACCACAGCCACACCTCTACATGGCACTGTCCGGTTATTCGACCACTTCGTTCGGCATCATTGTCCGGCGCGGCGCAATCGCCTGATCGTCCTGCAACCAGCCCGCGCGTTTAACAAATCGCTTACTGAGCAATCATGACTCGTATTTGCATCGATGGCTTCAATCTCGCCCTTCGGCGAGGAACTGGTATCGCGACCTACGGGCGCAACTTGCTATCCAACCTACAAGCCATCGGTTTCAACACCGAGGTTCTCTACGGTCCCGACGCCGCCCAGAACGCGACCGGCCTACTCAATGAAACTGCGCTCGTGGATGTTGAAAGACCCCCGAAGAAACTTAACCGCAAGGATAAGGCGCGTCGTTTCATTAAGACGTTTGACGCGCGGTTTGGTAGGACCGCGCACCCAATAACCCCTTCCGGCGAAGTCATTTGGCCAAGCCACGGAGGGGGGCGGCCTGACGCCGACCGATTCTGGGCATCTTCGTCCTTGTTCGCTCAAGCAAACAGATCGATGGCGGCTTATGGCGTCGGCGTTCCATTGACATTCAGAGAGACTCCGGAAGCACCTCCACCCGACGTCATGCACTGGACGACCCCATTGCCTGTTCGGGCCAGGAACATACCGAACATAGTTACTTTCCATGATCTGATTCCGCTGCGCCTACCGCACACGACCATGGATAACAAGGCAGTGTACCTTAACCTCTGCCGTCAAGCGGCACGAAACGCCGATCATATCGCTGTTGTGTCCGAGAAAACTCGACAGGACGTTGAACGAATTCTCGGTGTATCACCCGACCGCATCACCAATACGTATCAAGCCGTGTCGCTTCCATCGCATTTAGTAACGCGCGCCCAGGAAGATGTGGAGCTTGAACTGGAGGGAATATTCCGCCTTGGATGGAAGAACTACTTCCTCCATTTTGGCGCTATTGAGCCGAAAAAGAACCTCGGCCGCATTGTCGAGGGCTATCTAGCCTCGGGCTCCAAAACCCCTCTAGTGCTCATTGGCGGACGGGCATGGCTCGACGAGGGCGAGACCGCCCTACTATCACAGGTGAAGCGCGATGGGGGCCCTAACGCGGATCGGATCCGGCAGTATGAATATATGCCATTCTCCCTCCTGATCAGTCTAATCCGCGGAGCCAAGGCGACACTGTTTCCCTCGCTGTACGAGGGCTTCGGATTGCCCGTGCTGGAATCGATGGCTCTCTCGACAGCCGTACTAACGTCTACGGCCGGCTCGCTGCCAGAAGTAGCTGGCGATGCAGCGGTCATTGTCGATCCCTACGACACCCAGACGATTGCTAAAGGCATCCAGGCTTTAGATTTAGACGAATCCTTGCGCGACGAACTCGTCATACGAGGAAAGCTGCAAGCGGCGCGCTTCACTCCTCAAGCTTACCAGAACCGACTACTCGACCTCTACGCCAAGATTGGAGCGACGCCCTGATTCAAGCGGCCGACAACTCTGCGGTCTTGAAGTCACGCTCCGACCGAGCTCTCCTTTTCCGCCTTCCCGGGCACGAGTCCGCGACCAATGCCTATCGTCTGGCGCTGACAGCCGCTAAAGCCGGGCTGCTTGTCCATCTATCGCCGTACTGGCCGGATAACGAGACGATTTGGCCCGACGAGACTCCCTTGCTGGAAGTCGATATCAGCTCGGCGCCTCGCCTATCACTATTCGCATTCGAGCAACTTCATGGCTTCCAACTGGATTGGGTGGAATTGTCCGCGCACCTGTTCGCTACAGAACAACTGACGCCTGACCTCCTGCTCCCAGAAACAGTCTGGCGGCAAAGGTTGAGAGGCGTCGCGTCGATAGCAATCACGCTCATTCGAGAGAGCGGTGCAGACATTGTACTCGTCCCACACGGCGCAGAAATAATATCGCGGATTATATCCCAGGTCGCATCAATCCTAAATAAGCGCGTACTATTTTGGGAAAGTGGTTTTTTCCCTGAGCACCTATATCTCGACCCTCAGGCTCCACATTTTTTTCGGGGCGAAGCTAGAATTGATCTTCTCCCACTCTCTAAAGAACCGCCAACGGACCAAGCTCGAGCTTTTCGAGAGACTTGGCGAAATCAACGGCGCAGTAAGTACGTTCAGGAAACCTCAGGCGAAGCTGAGCTCGCGAGATGGGCAGGCGGCGATTCACGCCCTATATTGTTCCTGCCTGGACAGGTAGCCACGGACGCCAATGCTGTGGTTGGCCTGAGGACATTCAACGCTTTAGGCGACCTCTATCGCGCGGCGATAGCTGCGGTCCCCCCAAATTGGCGAATTTTATATAAGCCCCATCCTCTTGAGACTGGAAATTCACTTGCGGATATTCAGGTAGATGGCGATCGCTTCCTATCTCTCAATATCGATATTCACGATGCGATTGAGACCTGCGACGCGGTTCTGACGCACTCTTCCAACGTCGGGCTCGAGGCGCTGCTCATAGGTAAACCCGTACTCTGTTTGGGAAGGCCAATCTACTCTTTAAAGGGCCTGACAATTGATCTGGATCATCCGCGCGATCTCACTCGAGTCTTAGAAGCAGGGAAGCTACCCCCCCCACGGGACAACCACGTTCTCAGCCTGCTCGATCAGGTCCTGCGAGAGGCGCTGATTGCGGACGGGGATGTGGAGGCGCTCAAACAACGCGTCGCGCAGAGCCGAACCGGCTCCCCGCAAGGTTCGCGGCTGCCCTGGTATAGCGTAACCGTAAATGCCTTGGCCCAAGCGGCATGGTCCATCGAAGCGGAACTCAGAATGCGCGGGCGCCTAGACATGGCCCTGGATGCCCTTCCTCCGCATCATTTTGCGACCCTAGCTAGTCATTTAGATCTTGAAGCGCTTAAAGCTCACCGCTTCGGTGGGCCGTCAACGCCTCGCAGCAGCTATGCGCCACGACCGACGCTCGACCTTGATCCTATTCTGGGGCTGCCGGCCGCTTATAGCGACCTGCGGCTCGAGAATCTCATCGACCCGGTGCGAGCCCTGCACGACACTCTTGAGCAGCACGCAGAGAGGCCTCTGGTGCTTCAGGTCCCCGCGTTACATGATGACGCCTACGACACCATTCAAGACTTCGACCTGACCGCAGTCAGGGAGATGGCGGCACTGGCCCGATGCGCGGAACTGACTATTGTCGGCCAAGAGGACGGTCGCTTGCGCGCTCCCGAAGGCGCCTCCCAACTAGTCCTTATTTTTGGCTCCCTGCCATCCGGCGCTCAGCACGATCTATCAGAAGCTACAGAATTCAGGTATCGTGATTGGCGAATTCCTCCGGATGCACTAGAGGCTCCGCTCGGAATCCGAACCTCCAGAGGAATCGAAATATCTACCGCTTCGATCCATGAGCTTTATGGCCCGTTCATCCCCATACCTCCCGGAGAATGGATTCTACGTTGGCGCATTAGGCCCAAACGACTTTCAAATGTCTGGGCCATCTTTTTCAATACCCTTTTGATGCGGCCTCACAGGCACTACTCTGAGTTAAACATCGAATGGGTCGAGCACCAGCAAGACGCGGCTCGCGCCATCACCCAACCGGCTTTTGGAAAGCAGTCTATCTCCTTCCAATCCAGCCGGAACGCCATCTATGAAATCCGCACTTCGTGGCCCGCTAAACAGTCGCGCCCGTCGAGGGCCTTAGCCTGCTTCGAGTATTTTTATCTGACGCAAGTACGGTCTACAGACGCCAATCTCGAAGATCACGCGTCCCGCCCCATTCGGCACACTCATGCACCCTGACAATCCACTGCAAATCTTCAAGGCCGCATATCGATATGCAGCCGCGCCCATCGCCCGTTGGCGGCCCAAAGGGAAGCCGCGAGCTTTCTTTTTTGGCCCCCGCAGGCGTTGGGCCGAGATTTTGGCATCGCATCCAGAAAGCCGATTTGTTTTCCGAACCATCCATATCAGCGCCTTTGAGTTTTATGCCTCCATCGCGCCTTGGATACTTTCGGATCACCGTTCTACCGTTCTAGTAGACGGAGACGCTCCGTCTTTCTTGAGGCACTTCAGCAAAACGTATCGTGTGCCACTGTCAGAGATCACAGCGGTCGAAGAAGAACAGGCATCTCCGCAGCCACAGACAGGTGGAGACACTAGGCCCCCCCTGCCGTCATGGTTCCAACGCAGCGGCGGGCCGAACCTGACTTCGAGCCTCTCCAAAAAGCGTCCAACATTTCTCTATATGCCCTGGATCCCGGAGCATGGGGACCGACTGGTCGAGTTGCTCGCCGATCCAGCTTATCAACTTGTCCGCTTCGACCTCATCAAGGATGTGGACGACAATGAAGTTCGTCGCAACGCACTGCATTTCGCCCGATCCAAGCCGCACCTCTACAGGAAGATGGTAATAAGGCGCCTGATTCCTATAAGAAATCAGATTTCCGGATTCATTTTTACTTTCGACTGGGCGCCTGTAATGCGCCTAATAGTCGAAGCTTGCCAGCAACTTGGCATTCCCACCATATTGATTCCTCATGAATCTGTCTTCGTGAATCGCGATCTCTACTATGTGGATCCGGTCAGCAAAGCGTCGCGCCCCCTCTGTGATATGATTTTGGGCTGGGGCGAACTTCAGCGTGCTATATTTCTTGAGCGCGGATATCCGGCTGACCGCTTCCACACCGTTGGCGCGCCTAAGTTCGACCGCTACTTCGACTATCAGCCCAGCCTCGATCGCGAAGCCTTCCATCGCATATTCGGCTTGAACAGCGCGAAGAAGACGATCCTATTTGCTTCCCAGCCCCTCGACTCTCAAACTGACACGGCGCTTGCGAGAAAAGCGCAGCGCGCGGCTATCGCCGATCTCCTTGAATACGCAAGAGACCGACACGCCCAGTTGTTGGTGCGCCTCCCGCCATCGAAAGACGATATAGTCGGCCAGGAACTTACCAGACATATTTTGGCCTCCGGCCTTGCCGCCATAGACGATGCCGAATGTTACCTCGTGGATGCAGAAGAAGCCGTGCATCACGCCGATGTCGTGACTTCGATGAACAGCACCATGCTATTCGAAGCCATGCTTGCTGGCCGCCCTTCACTATCGATGAAATACATCGAATTTCAACAGATGTGGGAACAGGCTGGCATCCGGTCAGCATCCAACATAGTCGAAGCGACTCCGCTGCTCGATGAAGCCCTCTCTGGCCGCTTCACACATTCCGCGGAAGGCATGGAATGGGCTGGGGAGCAGTTCGGCGTTGGAAGTTTCGACGGTCGCGCCGCCAATCGGACGCGCGCGTTCCTAGCCGGAGTAGCAAACAAGACGACCACGCTTCGCTCCCTGGCCTCTCCCGTGGAGCGGCTGTTCACGTCACAAGAGCTAGACGTCGTCAGCATCCCAGGTGGCGAGACAGTGCTGTCTTCCTATCAAAAGTACCTTTTGAAACAGTTGAATGCACGCACAATCGTCGATGGCGCAGTTGGTCTTGACGGCATCAGAGCGCTGGCCTCGGCTGAAGCGTTCCTTCAATGGGGCATCAAGGACGACGAAGCGGTTGAAGCTCAGAACGCTGCAGCGCGCGCGCTGGGGCGGCCAGTGATAATCGTTGAAGATGGGTTCATCCGTTCGATAGACATCGGTCTTTCCGGCGCACCGGGTCTGTCTATCATTCTTGACGACACGACAGCCTATTACGACGCTACGAAGGCGTCACGTTTAGAAGGCCTGATCAAGCACAGTCCCGGGTTGACCCACGCACAGCAGCAGCGCGCCCGTGCTGCTATAGATAGAATCGTGACGGCTCGGATCTCGAAATACAATCACGCTCCAGATCACCCGATCCAGATTGGTCGCCAAGACCGACCCAAGATTCTAGTTATTGATCAGCGGCTTCGGGACCAATCCGTGATTTCCGGCTTGGCCAATGAAACCGCCTTCGCCGATATGCTTGAGGATGCCGCCAAACGACATCCTGACCACGACATCATCGTGAAATTGCATCCAGATGTCATAGGAGCAGGTCGGTCGGGCTACCTGAACGATGAATTGCTGGAGCGCGTCCAAGAAAAGTACGGCAATCTTTATCCAGTACGGATCGACATAAACCCGTTCGCCTTGTTCGACCTGGTTGAGGAAGTCTATGTGGCGACCTCCGGCATGGGCTTTGAGGCGCTGATGGCCGGAAAAGCTGTTCGTTGTTACGGTGCGCCTTTCTATTCTGGATGGGGCCTGACCACGGACACAATCCCAACGCCGCGGCGCAATCGTCAAAGTAGCATCGAGGATGTTTTTTACCGCGCCTATATCCAGTCGAGTATCTATTATAATCCCGACCTCGCATGCCGCGTCGAGCTAGAGGATTTCATCGACTATATCGAGACCTCTCGAGAAGCGGCATTCCGATCACAGGACACATCGAGAGAAGGTGAGGCCGGTCTACAGGAGAGAACAGCCCCGCTCTAGGCTCAGGTCCCATTGCATCGAAGCGCGATCTATTTCGGTCTCCTGAGGATCCCGGACCATGATTGATCTGTATTTGATGAGGGACAAGCAGACGTCTCGGATGGAGCCCTTTTTCCCCAGAGCCGCGGCAAGCCGCGCGTCGACGGCTGCCGGGTGTTGAGCCGGATCATCTTCGTCAAGCGCAACGGCCCGCGCCGTTATCGAGCGCTAGCGCATCGACTAGACCCACGTCAGGCCGTACTCGGCGCACGGGGGACTGACCCGAAGGCAATACGGCCAGGCCCGCGCCCGTTGGGCCTCGCTACTTGATCAGCTCCGCCGCAGGTCCTCCCGCCGGCGATGCAGATCGGCTATCGCCCCTCTGGACTCTCATAATGATTAGGGAGCAGATGGGGCGCGTCCAGGTTTAGGTGGACCGCCTCGCACAGGCACCGCTCCGAACGAATGCCGAAGCGATAGCCCGAGCAGCGGCATCTGGATCAGCAGCTCCGGGATCGATGGAGGGACGACCGATCGCGCTCAGAGCGGCGCAATCCGCCATCCGCGGCCACATGCCGCTCCAGAAAGAACTGGTAGAACAGGGCCTACTGAATGACCCGCGGTCGCCCTTAATCGCTGTACCTCCCGCCCCAACGACCAGGGTGAATCGGCAAGGCTGCCTTTAGGCCAATTGCCTGTGGCCGTCTATTTCAGCGAAATTCGATCAAAGGATGAATCGAGGGAAGGTAAGGTTGGTCTAGAGGAGAGACGCCCCCCCCTCTAGCCTCGCGCGCGCAATCTCTTGCATCAGAAGAAACTGATCTTCCCAATCGACATCCATCGCCACGTCTTCGCTGATCTCAAAGAAGTGCGACCTGGCGGTAATACGGTCCCCTGCGGCACGCATCACATCAAACGGCATGAGGTATATCGCGTGATTGATGTCCCAGAGGGGTTCTAGATCCTGGCTCCTCGGCCACTTCTCGAGCGTATTGTCGTAGTTGAACGGTCGCCCATCTTTCCACAGGAACTTCTGGACCCTACTTACGCTTACAAGACTGTCGCACCCGGAAGTTCGGGCCCGCTCATATTCATCCAGCGCCCGATTATAGGTATCTGCGCGAACGAAGGGGTGGGTAACGTGCGTCCAGAGCAGCGTTCCATCTGTCGACAGGTGGGCGATGTAGTCCTTGATAAACTCCTCCATTGAAGTCGTCCCCCTCCCATATTGGTCGGGCCGCTCCATTGGTTCAACGCGGCCGTCGAAGTCGCGCGCAAACGTTGCAGCGTAATCCAGAACAGCCGGATCATTGGAAGAGACAATGATCCTCGACAACCGCGAAACCTTCGAGAGTTGCAGCAGCTTGAGTTCGAGAAGTCCCCCAGCAAAGCCAGCAAATGGACGAGTGTTCTTATGCGGCACTCGCTCGCTACCCGCCCTAGCCGGAACAAATCCGATATACGACATCATTCACCCTTGGTGTCATTTTAGATCGAAAATCAGCAAAGCGATCTTATTATTCATAATCCATACCGCCGCCCGATAGAGCCTCTCACGTGTATAAACACGAAGAGATCGGCGCAATGAAATATAAAGTGCGACATCACCTACAAGTCTAGCGCTATCGGCTGCAACACCTGCAACAAATAATCGAATAACAGCGGCAGCAGAAAGGACGACAGCTATCGCCATTCTGTACCTACTTTGCCCGCATTGGATGATCAGCGGGAAGGGATGGCCGAAGACGCTTCCGGTTTCTCAGGGAGGCGCTCAATGCAGCGATCGATGAACGCCTCCGTGACACCATGCCGACTTAGCATGCATCGCAACGACATTACGCTCAGGACCGGAAGCACATCCCTGTTCGTGAGGGAACTTTCCCTTGAACGATCATGAGCGCACGCACGCCCCCCTATCAGCTAGCCGCCTTGAAGTACTTATGATGCTCGCTGTCGTTCACTTTCTTTTCTTCCGAGCCGACGATCATCTCAGCCTCGCGGATCTTGGTAACGAAGTCTGAAAATTCGGAAGTTGTGAGATCCATCGCGACGGCGTCAAAGTGAGCCCACTCCGTATTACCCAGTTTAACATGCTTCTCGACCATCCGCGCGCCCGCAGCTACCGCCAGGGCTGAAGCGACCCAACCGAAGTCGTGGCTAGAATAGGCAGGAATGATACGATCGTGCTCTCGCGCCAGATCGCGATAATGGCGGATAACACCCACGTCACAGTCGTGAAGCGGCGTGGGATAGGCGGAGTTGCACTGCATCAAATACAGACGATCACACTGGGTAAACGTCTCAACGACCCATTTCTCGTAGTCGCCATCCGTCATGCCGGTCGAGAGCGCCACGCCGCCGCGATATTCTCGCGCCACCAGCTCCAGATAATCCTTATGTTCCGAGATCGTCGACGGCAGTTTCACCAGTTCGGGTTCAAACTGCTGCATAAACCGGAAGGAGGTTTCGTCGAGCACGGACGCGAACCAACGGATCCCGACACTCTTGCAAAGCTGGTCTAGCCAGTCAAAATCGTCCCGATCCAACTCCAGCTCATGGCGGTAGTCGCGGAAAGTCGTACCGAAGGGCGACACATATTTCTTATCCAGTTGCTCCTGCGTGTAGAATGTTTCCACATCGCGCTTCTGGACTTTGACGAAATCAGCGCCGGCGGCCTTGGCAGAACGCACCATTCGCTCAAGGCGATGGCGGTCGCCAAAGTGATTAGTTGTCAGTTCCGCTGTAATCAGAACCTGACTCGATGAAACAGGGGCGCCACGCGCAGCCGACGGCAGGAACTGCGCGGTCAGGTCTTCGGGACTGATCGCGGAGAATACCCGATCGCCCACATGCTGAACGGAGAGTTCGCTCTCACGCAGCATGTAAAGGGTGTTGAGGAAATAGAATTCCTGAGGAACAATCCTTGCCTCTCGCTCGCCGCGCGCCGGCGGCGCATAGTCGTGCCCAATCGCCTTCGCGTATCCATGCTCGGGCGAGAAGTCGAAACCTAGCATGTAAACCGTCTGTGGCCGGCCTCGCGCGGCAGCAATAATACGCGCCAGTCGCAACGCCGATAGGAAGAGGATGTCCTCAAGAACAAAATCGGCCTCGGGCTGTTCGCTCACGAGACGACTCATCATTACATCAGTCCCCTCCTGAGAGCCCGGCACATACCGCGCGCTCGCAAGACTGCCACGCTTCGGGCGCAGATCGGTCGAGGTGATGTAAAGTCGCGAGCGCCAGCCGCTCGCGCTAAGAGCGTCATGCACCCATTCATCGTGGAAAAGCGTGATGTCGCACGGAGCGATACGCTCCGCATCATTAACCCCGATCACCAGGGCGTTCGCCATCACGGCTGGGTCTATCCGATCAACCGAGGGACCTTTGCCCAGAATGAATATCGTGTCGGTGCCGTAGATCGACGCGATATCCCGCACCTGTCGCGTAAGCCTGTCCATCAGATTTTACCTTCTTACGAGTGATCGTTTTGTTGCGCTGTCGACGTCTCATTCCCGCGCGCTACGCAATCGCTAAGTCCAGATTCTGGATACACCAGACTGCGGGCCAAGTTAACCCGAACCTGTTCCTCTATCGCGGCCCACTAACTTTAACAGACCGTACGCTGACGATTGCCGGATACTCACCTGACGCAAAAAACATAACGGCCGCCCCTCCTTCCCTGCCAGAGAATGCGATATTGAACTCGCCCCCCTTGACGACAATAGGAACGATCTCATCCGCTCCCGGGGCTGCGTTGATATCCTTCACTCGAAGATGGACGCTTTGATCGGGGTCCGCTCCGGAGAAAATAACGCGCCCTGCCACTTTGATCTCAGCGCCTCGCTCCGACGCGACGTTTGCATATCTTAGAGTCTTGTCAGCTAAGTATGATTCACCGCCCCGAAAGTTCGGCGCGGGCGGCAAGGTGCTATCAACCGGAGCTTGCTGGGCAAGATAGACTTTGCGCTCCTTGACCAAGGCCCAAGGCAAGCGAATTAGGCCGCGGAGCGAGCGTACGCGGGTGATTGTGTTTCCAAGACGGTAAGAAAATTGATTCCGCACCTGCTGCTTCGCCTCGGGCACAGCCAGCAATGCTGCGCGCACCGACGCCTCCGTCCGAGTCAAATCGAGCGACTGGCGAGCAAGCTTCGCCTTTAGCTTCCGCAGCTCTTCCTTCGCAACCGCAAGCTCGGAACGGCTACGGCTGGCAGAGTAATAAAGCCGATAAAGCGAGTATTTTTTCACCTCATCATTATCGAGGATCGCGTCTATTTCTGCACTATCCATCACAAAACGTCTCACTCGAGGTCAATGGGAAGACCTCATGGCCCGGCGATTTGTAATATCGACCCGGTACTTCCGATCAGATGCAAGCATCTGACCATCATAAGGCCGGCCATCTAGTACGATCTCACACCCATGCTCCGCCGCCAGCATAAGGCCCGGAAGGAGATCCCACGCATATGCGCCGCGAGGATTGCTAAAACGAGCATATGCGCCACGAACAACGTTATAGAGATTATATACCGCGCACCCCATCAGGCGGCTTTCACCACCCTCGGCTATGCCGTCGACAATCTCCGGGCATATCGACGATGAGAATCCGCGGATGCGGGACAGGATGGGCGTCACGCTGTCCCCCGTCATCAACCGCTCATTCAATTCCGGCATGAGGAGCATGCTGCCCAGATGCCGCTGATCTTCCCACAGAGTGAAGCCAACGCCCCACTCCTTCAGTCCGGAGCAGAAATTTTCCGTGCCATCTATCGGGTCGACGATCGCGTAGAAGCCCCTATTTTCATCAGAAGCGATTAAATCCGAATAGCTTTCCTCTCCGACGAAAGTCAGATTGGCGATACGATCTTCCAGAAATTGTCGAATAACGTCTTCCAGGTAGACGTCCGCCGCGGTTACGGGACTTCCATCTTCTTTCCAGGCCACATCATAACGACGCTGCTGGACCTCCGGCAGGCTCTTCATGACGAGCTCGCTCAAATCCGCCATAAGCGAACGGGTCTCATCCAAGCGCCCAGTGAATTTCGCCATCAAGCCATTTCCTCGCTGCTACGCTGCGAAGCGGTCTCACGGGACCTTTCGCCGAGCAGTTCCTCAAAATTTACCCGGGGCAACGATTCCAACTTACCGGATGGCGAAGCATTGAAGAGGCGCGCGCCTGATGCGTGAATTGCCTCCTGAAGATTGGCGAACGCCACATTAACCGCTTCAGCGCCCGTGCCGCCCGGTCGGAAATTAGCCAAGCGTTCCCGTTCCTTGGCCCCCCCTCCGTAAAAGTGCGTCGTGGGCCCCTCGTAGTCGAGGTCCACTCCAATAATATAAATTTCTTTGTAACCAAGCAGATGTGCGATCTGAGTAGCGACTATCACGACCGTCTCGCCACGGTTAAGCGTCCATCGATCGTGCGTAAACGGGGCAAGAGAAAGCTTGAGACCGGAGCTTCCGTAAGGAATCGCGTCATCGATGAGTTTGCCGCGCCACAAACAGTTGCTCCCGATAAACGCCTGCTTGACTAGGCGCGTATCAGCATAAAGTTCCTGCCAGTGACTATTATAAACTAGGGCGTCGCCGATCACCAGATAATCAGGCCGAGGAAGGCCGAGTTCCATAGAGCGCAGTCCGCGATTAACGCAGAATAGCGTCTCGCCTTCCAGAAGATGGAGGGGAAGAGTCGCAAGCGAAGGCGCATTGCCAACGATAAAGCACCGTCCGCCCTCTACCGCAGGAGGCATCGAGAGATCGAACTCTAGGCAATACAGGGCACGCCAGTCCGCGAGCGTGCGAGCAACCCCGTTATGCTCAAGGCGGCGCGCGGCAGCTTCCAGGCGCACGACAATGTCCTCGCAGGTCGGCAACCTGAGCATGATCGAATCAAGAATGGACAGAACATACTGATCATTGCCGCTGTCCTTCATGAGGTCGAGAAACTCGACAAAGATCCCCTCTGCCTCCTCCTTTCGGCCGCGGCCCATGAGAAAGTCCGCCTTGAGACGCGCGAACGTCCACGCGGCCGAGGGCTTGGTCGGGTCGAAATTCTCGAAAGTAGGCCCCGCCGTTAGCTTTTCAAGAGGCTCCCAGGAGCGCCGCTGAAGGAAGAAGCGGGCCATTTCCGCCCGTGTCCCCAAATCGAGATCGCCGCTCGTCTCCATCAATTTCAGATAGTCGCCATGCGTGACCTCGCCCGCCTTGGCGTCTAGAAGATTGGCCAAGGAGCGCGCCACAACCCGGCCATCGTAGATGGCCGACACGCGCACCACCAATTCATTGATTTCGGGCGGGAGGAATGTTTCAGGGCGATCGTGGACCTGGACGGTCCTGTACAGCCACCTCAGACTCGAGACGCCTTTCGCCTTCGGCAGTCGCACCTGCAGCGAAGCGCTTAATAGATCCGCCAGCGCGGCATAGTCGTTCCGTCTATGCGCGATCTCGGTTTGAGCTCGCAGCCACAGGCTATCTTTCCCAAACCGCTCCACATACTCGCCAACGACGCCCTCCGCTTCATCAAATCGAGAGCTTTCTATCAACGACTCGATGAGGAGGGTGTAGGAGGTCGGCGCATCATACTTGTCGATCAAGCGCCGCAGCCACCAAATGCTTGCACTCTGGCGGCCATTCTGGATCAGCAACTGACAAATTCTTTCGACAGCCTCAAGCGGATAGAAGCGCCGCGCTTTACGAGCGAAACCAGCCGCTTTCACGTGGTTCACGGTGCTGAACAAGGCGGCCAACGTCACATAGGCTATGCCTTGCGACTGGCTCGGACCCATAGCCCGAGTTTCCTCGATGGTTTTAGTCAGCCCCAGCCTGTAGATCCAGTTGGTAGGCATCTCTCCACGATAAGACGCGTCCTGAGCCTCAACTCTCTTCCAGCGCTCGAGCACTATGGGCCATGAACCCTGCTCCAGAGCGATTTCAGCGTTGAGAAGCAGCAAGGCGACATTGTCAGGATGGCCTGACAGCTGCTGCGTGCATAACCGCTCCGCACCAACTGAATCTCCTCCTTTTATCAATGATTTAGCTGCATTAACAAAGAATCTGATCTGATCTGGACCTTGACGAAGCTCGGCGCCTTGAACCCAGTATTGGGATGCGGCAGCCCAGTCGCCTTGAGCGTCAGCAGCCAAAGCTAAGGCTCGCCACAACAGCCCGCTTCTCGGCGAGTGAACGACACCTTCCTCAGCGAGAGCTCGAGCACCGTCAACATCGCCCGTATGAATCAAGGCTTCACAGATTGACGCCTGCAGTATCGCCGGTCGCTCACCGCCAGCGTCCTTAGCGCGCTCCCAACGCGCAACAGCCTCCACCCAATGCCGCCGAACATAGGCAAGCCTGCAATATTCGAAAAGCAGAGCCGCCGAATTAGGAGCCGCGATCAGCCCATCTCGGATCGCCGTTTCAGCTCTGACCCAGTCCCCCATCTCGGCGTACGCCTTGCTCAAGCCCAGATAAGGCTCGACCCGCAGATTTAGTACATGCTCCCAGGCCGCCTTCGCCTTTTCCCATTCTCCTCGAACAGCCGCTTCACGCGCAGTCTTGGCGCTGTTTTCGGCGGAGCCGCTAAACACGGGTTTCTTCGAGCCCGCAGACGAATTCGAGCGCGGCAAGGAAGCGGATCGCGTTTCGAAATGTAAAAGCGGGTTAGTTCCAAGGGCCAGCGCATCAGGGTTTCGACGCACGTAGTCTGCTGCATCGAAACTCGCACTCGGGCTATAACCGAGCGATGCACCTAAAAACACATAGTGTTCTTCGGGACTCATGCCCGACCGGGCTACCTCTTTATATTTACGCCTATACCAATCAGCATCAAACAGATCGGAGGAACGAATATGATCAACTTGTTTGTCAAAGCTATGCATCAATAATACCTAGACAGGACGCGGAGGCGCGACATTAAACAAACCGTCACGGAAGCATCGACCCTCGAGGCCCATGCCAACCTCGCTTGCACGACCGCCTTTGGGAATAGCGGCAGAACACCGTGTGTCAACTCAGTCTTTCAATTCGAGCGCCCATGAAATCGAACCGGCCCCCTAACGAGCTCTCGATCATCACAACACGTAGCTCAGTCTTCGATCCTTTGGTCCAAGCGTGTTCCGTCTCGAACTCAAAAACACCCTCTCTTCCAGGACAGAATTCGTGCCGGACGAAATCCGCCACCGCCCCGAACTCGAAATAATACTTGTGTCGACACGACCACTTGTCAAAAATCAGGCGTGACGTTGCGCGCCAACGCCCCGCCGGAAGGACGTCATACGGCCCCCATACAAGATGGCGCGCTCGACCTGCGACGTCCATTCTGTGCAACACATCCCGCGTCTCTGCTTCGCGCATATCGTAGCGAAAGCGTTCTGGCGGCCAGTTCAAAATAGCGCCCGGTGGGATCGTCTTTTTCTTGGGGGACGAAATCAGACTGCTTTCAGCCATGCGTAGATATCCACTGCTTCTTCCACGTCGTGGAAAATACGCGCCTGTCCGCTCTCTATAAGCAAGGCGCGATCACAGATGTTCGTAATGAGCGTGGTGTTGTGAGAGGCGATCATGAAAGCTCGATCCGCCCGTTTCTTAAAAAGCTCTTCGTTGCATTTCTTTTGAAAGCGCGCGTCTCCGACAGCCACAAGCTCGTCGACCAGGTAACAGTCAAACTCGATAGCTAGAGAAAGGCCAAATGCAAGTCGCGCCCGCATGCCCGAAGAGTAATGTTTGGCCGGCTCCTTGAGCGCCTGCCCAAGCTCAGCGAAATCGTCTACTCTAGCCAGGGTTTCCTGATAGTCGCGCTCATATAGGCGAGACAGGAAACGTATATTGTCCAATCCGCTTAGACTACCCTGAAACCCGCCAGCAAATCCGATCGGCCATGACGAAGTCATCCGCCAATCAATGCTGCCCGCACTCGCCGGAAGAGCCCCCCCCAGCATCTTAATCAGAGTTGATTTCCCCTGACCGTTTCGTCCGAGAATCGCCAGTCTCCCATTGCGCTCTAGGTCAAAATCGAGCCCGCTAAAAAGAGTGCGATCGGCATGGCGATACGCCTTGGCCAGCCCTCGGACCCTGAGGCCTACCTGATCCGGAGAAGAGGAGAGATCGGTCACTCTTGACGGTGCTCACGCAATCCAGCCCACAGGAGCCGTCCTAAGAGATAGACGCCCAAGCTACTGAGGAAGATGATCAAGATCGCCCGCATCCGCCTGGGTTCGGTGGGCATGTCCGCAAGGTTCGGCTCAACAATGCGATCCAGGTAGAGCTTCTGACGTCGCACATCCTGCCGTGCAGTGACGAGCGCCGCAGATGCTTCCGTCAAGGCACGATCAGCGAGTTCCTTCTGCAACATCAAGCCCTCATAGGTAGACACTTTTGGTGCAAGAGACCCTGAAGCACCAGCCAGATCGGCCCGGGCGGCTGCTATCTGCGAATTATAGGCCTCGATGCGCCCTTGAAGCGCGGGAATCTGGGGGCTCTGGGGCGCACTCTGCTGCAACTGAGCGAGCTCGGCGCGTAGCTGGGCCGCGGCTACCAATAGGCCAGATACAAGCTGACTAGACTCAGCCGCCGCCGTTTGAGGATCGATAAAGCGTTCCGTGTTTCTGAAGCTCGTTAGTAATTGTTGAACTTCTGCATGACGGGCGGTCGCCTCAGTTACAGCAAGTTCCGCGTCCTTTACAGCATCAGCCGCAGCTCTTTCATTCAGACGATTCACAAGATCTTCACCGGACGACAAAAGCGCCCGACTAATCGTCTGAGCATCCTGAGCCGTGAAAGCCTGGACTCGAAGCGTGGTGATGCCACTGCCACCATTATAGCTGACGGAAACGTAGCGCCTCAAAACATCATACTGAGCTTCATCGGAAGGCGATACGAATGGCGCCGGATAACGGGAGAATAGATCGACGCCTTTTCGCCCGAACACTGCCGAAAAGTCGAACTTCGTATTCAGCGCCGCCGCCGCGTCGCGTGAACTCATGTATTCTTGGATTGCAAAAGAGTCGGCGACACCCGCCGACAAACCAACATTTTGGAGCATCAGCCCGAGATTACTAGGGCGCGCTTCATCCGTTTTGCGCACCACAAAGTGAGCTTCGGATACGTAACGCGGCGTCGCGATCACCCCCCAGTAGAGAGCGCCCAAAACTGTAGGCAGCAAGACCACTAAGACGAACGACAAGGAGATACGCCGCAGCGCCGCGAACCGTGAACGACGAGCACCAGACGAACCCTCGACGGGGCCGATATAACGCAACTGTTCAGTCATAGTGACCGTCGATCCTCGAGGCATTAGTCAACATCGACATAGCCTTCTGCGTTCTTGATGAGAAGCAATCCCGCGAGCATCAGGGCAAGAGCGCACGCGATCGCATATCCAGTTCTGAAATGAGTCGTGACTTGGTCGCCGAACACTCCGGCCCGCACCATTTCAATAGCATTTGGGAATGGAACCAGCAGGTAGGTTTCACGCACGGCCACAGGAAGCCAATCGATCATGAAAAATACCCCGGAAAGAGGGATCAACGAATAGCTTAGGAGAGGCACGATGCGCTCCATGACGTCCGACCGCATCGCCAGTCCGGAGAATACGAATCCTGTCCCAGTCGACATGAACCACATCAGCGCCCAGCCGCCATAGAGCAATATATAATCGTGTGGAACAGTGACCTGTTGAAAGAGCAGGAGCAAAAGATAGACGAGCAAAAATGCTGCTGTCGCCCCCGCGAATTCGAGCACCGCTCGCGCTAGGTAAAAATGCAACGGCCCCAGGGCCCGATGATAAAGCAGGCCGAGATTAGCGCTGACAGCATTCAGGCTGAAGCTGATACTGTGCCGCAACAGGATGAGACACATGTAGCCCGACATGGCGAAGGCAGCCACATTCACACCATGTGCGCTGTGGCTACGGATAAATGTCCACATCAGAATAACGCCGACGCAGAATAAAAGCGGCTCACCCACGACCCAAAGGAAGCCAATCCCGCGGCGCCCATAACGCGTGGCCATCTCGCGCATCATTAATGCGCCGATGATGTTCGCTTGACGAACGATGAAGGGGCGACCCACGCCTACTGAAGTTTCATCGATAACGCCAGACATCTGGCCTCCTGAGTGGGAGGCATGATGTTGCCGCCGCGCGCAAACATAAACGGCGCTTGGCGGGAAGCAAGCCCGCCAAGCGCCTGACGCGCTTACAGGTTCAGCAGCGCCGGGTCGCCGCCCTGGGCGGCGATGTTGATGCTGATGGCCTTTTCCGCGGCGTAGCGGATGAGGCTGTTGGGGCCGCCGGCCTTGGGGCCGGTGCCGCTGAGGCCTTCTCCGCCGAAGGGCTGGACGCCAACGACCGCGCCGATGATCGAACGGTTGACGTAGACGTTGCCCGCCGGGACCAGTTCCATCACTTCCTTGGCGAAGGCGTCGATGCGGCTGTGGACGCCCAGCGTCAGGCCGAAGCCGCGCGCGGCCAGCTTGCCCGCGACCTTTTCCAGATCCTTCGGCTCATAGCGGTAGACGTGCAGGATCGGGCCGAAGACTTCGCGTTCCAGGAAGTCCGGGGTCGGGATCTCGGCGATGGTCGGAGCGAACAGGTCGCCCTTGTCGGCGCCGGCCGGCAGTTCGGCGCGGGCGATGATCTTGGCTTCCTTGGACAGGCGCTCGACGTGGGCTTCCAGATTGGCGCGGCTTTCGGCGTCGATCACCGGGCCGATGTCGGTCTTGGCGTCGGTCGGATCGCCCAGCACCTGGGCGGCCAGGGCGCCCTTCAGACCCTCGATCAGGGCGTCGGCCGAATCCTTGGGCGCATAGAGGACGCGCAGGGCCGAGCAGCGCTGACCGGCCGAGCCGAAGGCCGACAGGATGACGTCGTCGATGATCTGTTCCTTCAGCGCCGTGGTGTCGACGAACATGCCGTTCAGGCCGCCCGTCTCGGCGATGAAGGGGATGATGGCGCCCGGGCGGGCGGCCAGGCCGCGGTTGATGGCGTTGGCGGTGTCGGTGCCGCCAGTGAAGGCCACGCCGTCGATGCCCGGATGATTGGTCAGGGCGACGCCGACCGTTTCGCCGCGACCGGGGACCAGGGCCAGCAGGTCGGGGTTCAGACCGGCCTTGTAGTAGAGGCGCACGGCTTCGGCGGCGATCAGCGGCGTCTGCTCGGCGGGCTTGGCCACCACGGCGTTGCCGGCGGCCAGGGCGGCGGCGATCTGGCCGGTGAAGATGGCCAGCGGGAAGTTCCACGGGCTGATGGCGGCGAAGACGCCGCGGCCATGCAGGACCAGTTCGTTCGTCTCGCCGGTCGGGCCCTTCAGGGTCTGGCGGCCGCCGAAGTCGCGCTCGGCCAGCAGGGCGTAGTAGCGGCAGAAGTCGGCGGCTTCGCGCACCTCAGCCACGCCGTCGTTCAGCGTCTTGCCCGCTTCACGCGACAGCAGGGCGACCAGACGGTCGAGATCAGCTTCCAGCGCGTCGGCCATGGCGCGCAGGACGGGCGCGCGGCCTGCGCCGCCCAGACGGTCCCAGGCGACCTGAGCCTCGGCGGCGGCGTTGACGGCGGCGTCGACGTCCTCGACCGAGGCTTCGGAGACATGACCCAGCACGCGGCTGCGGTCATAGGGATTGGTGACGTCCTGCGGGTTCACCCCGGCGCGCAGCTTGCCGCCGATGATCGGGCCGGCGGTCAGCTTCTCGCTGTCGACGCGCTCCAGAGCCGCCGCATGAAGCTCGCGGTCGGAGGACTGCGAATAGTCGCGGCCGAGGGAGTTCTTGCGGTCACCGTAGATGTTCATGGGCACAGGGATCTTCGGATGGCGGTCAGGCTGAGCCTCGACCGAGGTGATGGGATCGGCGGCCACGTCGGCCGCAGGCACGCGCTCGTCCAGCAGGGCGTGGACGAAGGAGGAATTGGCGCCGTTTTCTAGCAGTCGGCGCACCAGATAGGGCAGCAGTTCTTCGTGGCCGCCGACGGGGGCGTAGGCGCGCACGACGACATCGCCCCACTCGACCTTGGCGCCGTCATACAGAGCCTCGCCCATGCCGTGCAGGCGCTGGAACTCGATGGTCACGCCGCGATCGGCGGCCATGCGGTGCACGGCGGCCAGGGTGTGGGCGTTATGGGTGGCGAACTGGCAGAAGATGTGGGGAGAGGCCTCGATCAACGCCTTGGCGCAGACGAGGTAGTTCAGGTCCGTCGCCGGCTTGGTCGTGAACACCGGATAGTCGGTCCGGCCGTTGACCTGGGCCAGCTTGATCTCGGTGTCCCAATAAGCGCCCTTGACCAGACGCACCATCAGTCGACGGCCCGACGACTTGGCCAGTTCGGCCAGCTTGGCGACCGTCTCGGTCGTGCGCTTCTGATAGGCCTGGACGGCCAGGCCCAGCCCCTGCCAGTCGCCCAGCGCCGGTTCGCGCGCCAGCCGCTCCAGCAGCTTCAGCGACAGGGCCAGACGGTCGGCTTCCTCAGCGTCGATGGTGTAGTTGATGTCGTATTTGGCGGCGATCAGCGCCAGACGCAGGATGCGGGGATAGAGCTCCTCCCACACCCGGTCTTCCTGCACCGCCTGATAGCGCGGCGACAGGGCCGACAGCTTGACCGAGACGCCGTGGCCGCGCTCGGGGCCCTCGCCCTTGGCGGTCTTGCCCACGGCCTCGATGGCGTCGGCGTAGATCTTTTCATAGCGTTCGGCGTCGGCGGCGGTGCGGGCGCCCTCGCCCAGCATGTCGAAGCTGCACAGCCAGTTTTCGCGATCCGAACGCTTCAGGGCCGCCTCGATGGTGCGGCCGACGACGAACTGCTCGCCCATGATCTTGACGGCGGTGGCGACGGCCTGACGGATGACCGGCTCGCCCAGACGCCCGACCAGACGCTTGAGGAAGTTCGGCAGGTCGGCGCGCGCCTCCTCGTCGACGTCGACCAGCTTGCCGGTCAGCATCAGACCCCAGGTCGAGGCGTTGACGAACAGGCTGTCCGACTGGCCCAGGTGCGAGGCCCAGTCGGCCGAGCCGATCTTCTCGGCGATCAGGCGGTCGCGGGTGTCGGCGTCGGGCGTGCGCAGCAGGGCCTCGGCCAGGCACATCAGCGCCAGACCTTCGCGGGTGCCCAGGGAGAACTCCTGCAGGAAGCTTTCGACCACGCCCTGGCGCTTCTGGCTCTTGCGGGCGCTTTCGACCAGGCCGATGGCGTCGTTCAGGACCGCCGCGCGACCGTCAGGCGTCAGCGGCTCGGCGGCCAGCAGTTCGGCCACCACCTCACGTTCGTCCCGGTACTTGTTCCGGTCCAGCTCATCCCAATGGCGAAGATCGGTCGGCGTCATGAAATCTATCCTGTGAATTTCCGGATATATGGTCAGTGCGCGCGAATGTGCATCGCATGATCACCCACAACTCCGCGTAAGCTTCGGGATACGCTCGTCATTCCAGAAGAATTCGGCGCCTGGACAGGGGCGCGCGCGGAGAGGATCATTTACCGGAGGGAGAACCCTCTGCACAGCGCATTATCATGCCGTCTCGCCTTCGTCATGCGGAGCGTCTAGAAGTTTCACCTTCGCGAACGGCTCAAGGCCCTATCGACTTCATGCGCATTGTTCTGGTCACCGACGCCTGGGAGCCTCAGGTCAACGGCGTCGTCCGCACCCTGACCCGTACCGTGGCCGAGTGCCGCGCCATGGGCCATGAGGTGGAGGTCATCGAACCCAGCCAGTTCAAGACCATTCCATGCCCGACCTATCCGGAAATCCGGCTGGCCCTGGGCGCCGAGGAAGAGATCCGCGAGCGCCTGCGCGCCTTCGAGCCAGAAGCCGTTCACATCGCCACCGAAGGCCCGCTGGGCATCGCCACGCGGCGCATCTGCGTGGAGTGGAAGCTGCCGTTCACGACCAGCTATCACACCAAATTCCCCGAGTACGTCTCGGCCCGTTTCCCGATCCCGGTGCAGGTCGGCTACGCCTATATGAAGTGGTTCCACAAGCCGTCAGGGCGGCTGATGGTGGCCACCCCGACCCTTCGCGACGAACTGGTCGAGCACGGCTTCAAGAACGTCTCGCCGTGGACGCGCGGCGTCGACACCGAGCTGTTCCGCCCCGACCTTGAACCAATCTACAAGGAAATGGGCGGCGATGAGTGGCCCCGCCCCTTCTTCCTGAACGTCGGCCGCGTGGCGGTCGAGAAGAACATCGAGACCTTCCTCGGGCTGGATCTGCCGGGCACCAAGATCGTCGTCGGCGACGGCCCGGCCCGCGCCGAGCTGGAAGAGAAATACCCGGACGCGAAATTCCTGGGGGCCAAGTTCGGGGAGGAGCTGGCGCGCTGCTTCGCGGACGCCGACGTCTTCGTCTTCCCCAGTTGGACCGACACCTTCGGCCTGGTGATTCTGGAAGCGATGGGGACAGGCACGCCGGTCGCCGCCTATCCGGCGCACGGCCCGATCGACCTGATCCCCGGCTCTGGCGCCGGTTTCATCGACGATGACCTGAAGACCGCCTGCCTGAAATGCCTCGAACTCGACCGCAAGGACGTGCGCGCCTATGCGGAGAAGTTCAGCTGGCGCGCCTCGGCCGAGCAGTTCATCGAGAACCTCCAGCCCTATCCCGAACCCGCGCGCGGCCGCTTCTGGCGCCGCCTGCGCCGCGTGGCGCGCCTGAGACGCCGGGCGGCGGCCTGAAGCCCGGATTGCTAGTAACGCTGAACGCGAACGGCACGACTGTTGCCAGTCGTCAATACGTAACTGCCAAGCGCCGCACGGCGAATCCTGACCGGCTGCCCAGGTCGATTCTGGAAACGGACAGGGTCAAAATCCACCTGCGCCCACTCTGACCCGTCGCCCAGATGGAACCGCCACTTTCCATCGACCTGCTGCACCGCGTGACTTAACGTCGACTCGATCGCATCCACACGCTCATCTTCGCCTCCACCGCCGAAGAGCGCGCCCATGGCTGGCGCGGCGAAACCAAATAGCTGGCGCTTGAGCTCCGTAACCTTGCTGCGCTCCACCACAACCAACTCACCCGCCGTCTGCGCAGCGGCCATGCGATCAGCGACCGAGTCGTAGCAATCCACCCGAGCGAGCCGGTCCTCGATCTTCCGGCATTCCAGCAAGGGGGACAACCCAGCGGCCGCAGGATCGATCTGAGCCCAAACCGACGTTGGCGCGGCAAAAATCAATGTTGCCGACAACCCCAGAAAAAGAGCCGTTTCTCGGTGGGATCCGGCCGAGATTCCAAGAAAAATTCGCCCGACTTGTCTCTCTGTCTGCACGATAAATCCTGACTAAAATAAGGCCTTGATGTGGCCAATTGGAGACACCGAGACTTCGTTACACCCGTCATCGTCCTTGAGATAGTGACGACTGCGGCAAAATGTCTACCCTTCGCGTCGATGTCGCTCGATGACCAATGCTCGCGATAACGACAGGAGAATAATGGCCCCGATAAGTTCTTCGGTTAACCGAGGAATGAGTCAGAAATAAAAGGAGATTTTCTTTGAGTTCCTTTATTAAACGTGAGCACCTGCTTGCATCGACCATGATCGCCGGCATCGCGATCCTCGGCATGGCCGGCCCGGCCGTCGCGCAAACAGGACAAGAAGAAGCGGCACGGGTCAGCGACATCATCGTCACGGGCTCGCGTATCCCTCAAGCCAATCTGACCACCACCAGCCCTGTGACCCAGGTGACCGGCGAGGACATCGACGTCCAGGGCGTGACCCGCGTCGAGGATCTGGTGAACCAGTTGCCTCAGGCCTTCGCCGCCCAAAACTCCACCGTCGCCAACGGCTCATCCGGCACCGCCACCGTTGACCTGCGCGCGCTCGGCTCCGACCGAACCCTGGTGCTGATCGACGGCCGCCGAATGGGCTATGGCTCGCCCAACGACACGGCCGCCGACCTGAACCAGATTCCCGGCCAGTTGGTCGAGCGTGTCGAGGTGCTGACGGGCGGCGCCGCCGCCGTCTACGGTTCAGACGCCATCGCCGGCGTCGTGAACTTCATCATGCGCAAGAACTTCCAAGGTCTGCAGATCGACGCGCAGTACGGCTTCAACCAGCACAACAACGACTACGACGGCCCCGGCAACCTGCGCCGCGTCATCGAGGGCCGCGCCGCCGGCAACCCCTCGCAGTTCCAAATGCCCGACGACAATGTGATGGACGGCTTCAGCCGTGAAATCACGATCGCCATGGGCGTCAATGCTCCAGACGGTCGAGGCAATCTGACCGCCTATGCCGGCTGGCGTAAAAACAACAAGATCCTGGGTCGCGATCGCGATTATTCCGCCTGTTCGCTGGGCGGCGAGGACGGGGCCGGCAACTTCGTCTGCGGCGGCTCGTCGACCAACGCCACGGGTCGCTTCCTGTCGCTGGAGAACGGCGCGAACCTGACCGTCGCCGACGGCGGGGGGTTCCGGAACTATACCGGCAATGACGCCTATAACTTCGGACCTCTGAATCACTATCAGCGTCCTGACGAGCGCTATACTCTGGGCGCATTCGGCAACTATCAGGTCAACGACAAGATCGAGGCCTTCACCAGCCTGTCGTTCAGCGACTACAGCACAGTCGCCCAGATCGCCCCGTCGGGCATCTTCTTCGGCGGCGGCACCTCGGCCAACGGCGGCTACAATATCAGTTGCAGCAACCCCCTGCTGAGCGCCAGCCAGGCAACCGCCATCGGCTGCGCCCCCGGCACCGACACCGTCGAGGTTCTGATCGGTCGACGCAACGTCGAAGGCGGCGGCCGTCAGGACGACATCAGCTCGCAGAACTATCGCGGGGTGGTGGGCATCCGCGGCGCACTGGACGACGCGTGGAGCTACGACATCGCGGCGACCTATTCGAAGGTCCAGCTGAGCCGTATCTACCGCAACGAGTTCTCCAACATCCGCATCGGCCGCGCCCTGGACGTCGCCATCGACCCCGCCACGGGCCAGGCCGCCTGCGTATCGGCGATCGACCCCGACGGTCCGACCGGCCCTCTGGCCCCGGTCGACGCAGCCTGCGTCCCCTACAATCTCTACGCGCCTGGCGGCATCACCCAGGAAGCCCTCAACTATATCCAGATCAGCGGCCTGCAGCGCGGCAGAACCGAGCAGCAGGTCCTGACCGGCGCGATGACCGGCGACCTGACGAAGTACGGCTGGGTCAGCCCCTGGGCTGAACAGGGCATGCAGATCGCATTCGGCGCTGAATACCGCCGCGACAATCTAGACGCTGCATCCGACGTCGCATTCCAAACCAACGACCTGGCCGGGCAGGGCGGGCCGACTCCTAACGTGTCCGGCTCGGTTCAGGTCTACGACGTGTTCGGCGAGTTCCGACTGCCGCTGATCGAAGGCCGCCCCCTGGCTGACCTGGTGTCGCTCAACGGCTCCTATCGTCGCTCCACCTATGACAAATTCAACTCGGACGCTTACGGCTTGGGCCTCGACTGGGCCCCGGTCCAGGACATCCGCTTCCGCGCCAGCTTCGCCCGCACCACCCGTGCGCCGAACGTGGTGGAGCTGTTCCGTCCGCAAGGCCTGAACCTGTTTGACGCAGATGGCGATCCGTGCGGCCCCAACCCCACCGCCACCCTGGCGCAATGCGTCGCCACCGGCGTTCCGGCCGGCCAGTACGGCCTGGCCACCAATGCCGGCGGCCTGCTGGAAAGCCCTGCGGGTCAGTACAACTATATGCAGTCCGGCAATGCCGACCTGTCGCCAGAAACCGCCGACACCTTCACCATCGGCACCGTCTTCACGCCGTCGTTCGCGCCCGGTCTGAATGTCTCGATCGACTACTATTCGATCAAGCTGAAAGATCGCATCGACATTATCGACCCGGTAGTCACCCTCGAACAGTGCTATGAGAACAACGACGCCACCGCGTGCGGTCGCATTGTCCGCAGCGATATCGGCACCCTCTGGACCACGGGCGGGTACATTGAAGCGTTCAACACCAATATTGGCGGCCTGAAGACCTCTGGCGTCGACGTCAACGTCAACTACGGCTTTGATCTCGAGCGCTTCAATCTGAGTCAGTATGGTCGCGTGGCTTTCAACTTCGTCGGCTCCTGGTTGGATAAGCTGGAAACCGACCCAGGCCTTGGCGTCGCCCCTTATGACTGCGCCGGCTTCTTCGCCGCAGAATGCGGCACGCCCAAAAATGAATGGCGTCATCGCGCTCGGATGACCTGGCAAACCCCGTGGAACAGCGACATCTCGCTGACATGGCGCCATTACGGCGAAGTCGAAAACCGCGGCGGAACCAACCGACTGGATGGAAAATTCGACGCCCAGAACTACCTTGATCTGGCTGGAAACTGGCAAGTTCGCGAGAACCTGCGGTTCCGCGCCGGGATCAACAACATTCTCGATCGCGACCCGCCGCTGTCCTACAGCGTGGGCACGACGGGCAACAACAACACCTATCCGCAAACCTATGATGCGATGGGTCGATACGTCTTCGTGGGCCTGACCGCCGACTTCTAAGCGGTCGCCTGAAAGATGAGGGCCGGCGAAACCATGTTTCGCCGGCCTTGTTTTTGCCTCGTTCAGATCAGTTCGGGCGCGACATCGAGGTCATGGCCGTGGCCTTGGCGCGTTCGGCGGCCAGTTGATCGGCGGGCAGCGGCACCAGACCGCGGTCCTGCAGATAGCCGCCGCGACCGACCGAGCCGTCGGACATGAACTCCTGAACGAACTGTTCGAGGCCCGGCGTCACGCCCACGTGGGCCTTCTTGACGTAGATGTAGAGGCTGCGGGCCAGCGGGTAGGAGCCATCGGCGATGGTGGCGACCGAGGGAGCCACGCCGTCGATCGTCTCGGCCTTCACCGTGTCCATGTTCTGCTCAAGGAAGGAGAAGCCGAACACGCCCAGCGAGCCCGGCGTGCGGGTCAGGGTCTGGACGATGGCGTTGTCGTTCTCGCCCGCGTCGATCCAGGCGCCGTCTTCACGCAGGGTGTGGGCCACGGTCTCGAAGCGGGTCTTGTCCTGCTTCTCGATGGCGGCGACGGCCGGGATCAGCTTGGCGCCCGGCGCCATGCCCAGCTCCAGGAAGGCGTCGCGCGTGCCCGAGGTCGGCGGCGGGCCATAGACCTGGATGCGGGTGGCCGGCAGGGCCTTGTTGACGTCGTTCCAGGTCTTGGCGGCGTTGGCGCCCAGTTGGCCGTCGGCGCCCGGGGTTTCCTTGGCCAGGGCCTCATAGAGGTCGTTCAGTTCAAGATTGAAGCTGGCGCCGGTGCGGGCGGTGGCGACGACGATGCCGTCATAGCCGATTTTCAGTTCGACGATGTCGGTGACGCCGTTGGCGACGCAGCGGTCGAACTCGCTGGCCTTCATCGGGCGCGAGGCGTTGGCGATGTCCGGGGTCGAGGGGCCGATGCCCGAACAGAAGGCCTGAATGCCGCCGCCGGTGCCCAGGGCCTCGACCCGAGGCGACGAGCCGCCGCCGTTTCGGGCGAAGGTCTCGGCCACGCGGGTGGAGAAAGGGAAGACGGTGGAGGAGCCTGCGGCCCAGATGCCCGTGCGGGCCTTCTGCGAGCCGGGGGCGCCGCCCTCGTTGTTTCCGCAGGCCGCCAGGGCCAGCAGGGCGGCCGCGCAGGCCGTGAACTTCAGTGTGCGGATCATGGCCGGACCTTCTCCAGTCGTCAGTGCACGACGCTTAAAGCAGGAGAATGTGACGGTCCGGCCAGACCTTTGTGACAGTCAGAGCAAACGTCGGCGCATGGCCTGCGACAGGAAGTCGATCAGGGTCACGGCGACGATGACCACGATGACCACGGCCGAGACGTCGCGGAAGGCGAAGCCGTTCATGCGGTCGAACAGCACCTGGCCGATGCCGCCCGCGCCGATCAGGCCCAGCACGGTGGCCGAGCGGCTGTTCGATTCGAAGCGGTAGAGGGCGAAGGAGGTCCACAGAGGCGCCACCTGGGGAATCACGCCCCAGACGATCTCGTGCAGCTTGGACGCGCCGGTGGCGCGCACGCCCTCGACCGGACCCTTGTCGATCGACTCGACCGCTTCGGAGAACAGCTTGGCCAAGACGCCCGCCGTGTTCAGGGCGATGGCCAGAACGCCCGCCAGCGGGCCCAGGCCCACGGCGACGACGAACAGCAGACCCATCACCAGATCGGGGATGGAGCGCAGCATGTTCATGATCCAGCGCACCGGCTGAACCACCCAGACCGGGGCGATGTTGCGCGCGGCGGCCAGACCCATGGGCACGCCCAGGAAGATGGCCAAGAAGGTGCCCCACAGGGCGATCTGGATCGTCTCCCACATCTTGGCGACGAACAGGCGCCAGTCGGAGAAATCCGGGCGCAGCAGGTCGGCGGCGAAGGTCTGGATATTGGCCGAGTTGGTGATCAGGCGCGACAGATTGCCCAGATCGACCGCGTCGATGCTGATCAGCAGCAGGACGGCCAGGCCGCCCCAGATCAGAATGTCCAGCGCCCAGGCCCCGGCCGATTTGGCGGGCGCCTTGGGGATGCCGGAGGCGGCGGCGGTAAGCGAAGCGTCGGTCAAGGCTGGACCTCGCGCAGGCGACGCAGGCGTTGCAGCTCGGCCTCGGCGCGCGCGGCGCCGGCGGCGTCGCCCTTGGCCTTGGCTTCGGTCAGGGTCTGGTCGGCGATCATCTCGCGCACCGGGTTCAGATAGGATTCGTCGGCCGGGTTGAAGCCCGAATAGTTCAGGTCCTTCAGGATCTTGCGCTGGCGCTCAGCCTCGGCGCCCTCGCCGCGGCCATAGGTCAGGAAGAAGCCGCGGATCTTTTCCTTGATCGCGGGATCCAGGTCCTCGCGGATGACGATGCCGGCTTCGGGAATCGGGGGCGAGCGCCAGATCTCCTCGATCTGGGCGGCGATCTGCGGGTTGGAGCGGCCGATGAAGACGGTGTTGATGGTGTTCGACGTCGCCACCTGCACCAGACCATTGGCCACCGCGAAGGAGTTGGCCTGATGGTTGGCCGTGCGCACCGTCTTGAAGCACTCGTTCGGCACGACGTTGTTGGCGTTGAACAGGAAAGTCATGGGCGCCAGGGTGCCCGAGGTCGACAGGGCGTCGCCGATGCCGAAGTCGTAGCGTTTGCCGCAGGCCAGCACGTCATCCAGCGTGATGCCCGAGCCCTTTTTGACGATCAGGGTCGACTGGTAGGAATCACGGCCTTCAGGGTCGACGATGCGGGCGACGACCTCGCCCTTGGAGCGTTCGATCGCCTCGATGGCGGTCTTGGCCGGGAACCAGGCGGCCTGAATCTGATTGCCGCGCATGGCCTCGACCAGCACGGTGTAGTTGGACGCGAAGTACGGCTTCACCGGCACGCCGACGGCCTTGGTCATGTCGTCCAGCAGGGGCTGCCACAGCGGGCCGGAGGACGCCTGCCCCTCGGCCGGAAGGATGGCGAAGCTGATCTCGGACGGAGCGCCCTTGGCGGCGCCCGCCTTGTCGCCCTGGCCGCAGGCGGCGAGGCTGACGGCCAGGGCCGCGCCGGCGGCCAGGCCCAGCATCCGGCGGGTCAGTTTGGAATGGGTCATGCCTTGGCTTCCCAGAACGCGTCCTCGTATTCGGGACCGTAGATTTCAATCAGGCGCTTGGTGTCCAGGCCGGTCGAGGGCCCGTCATAAACCACCTTGCCCTTCTGCAGGGCGACGACGCGGTCGCAGTAGCGGATGGCGTAGTCCACCTGGTGCAGGGTGACGATGACCCCCAGGCCGTCGCGCTTGTTCAGCTCGACCAGCAGCTCCATCACCTTGCGGGCCGACACGGGGTCGAGCGAGGCGACGGGTTCGTCGGCCAGGATGGCCTTGGCGCCCTGAACCAGGGCGCGGGCGATGGCGCCGCGCTGCTGCTGACCGCCGGACAGGGTGTTGGCGCGCTGGCCGGCGTATTCGGACACGCCGACGCGGTGCAGGGCCGCCATGGCCTTGTCCTTGTCCGCGCCCGGCCAGACGCCGAACAGGCCGCGCCACGACGGCAGGCGGCCGAGCGCGCCCAGCATGACGTTGGAGAACAGGCTCAGCCGACCCACCAGGTTGAACTGCTGGAAGATCATGCCCAGCCGTCCGCGGGCGCGGCGCACGGCGCCCGTGACGCGGCCGTTCTGCTGAACGACATCGCCGAAAACCGAGATGGTCCCGCCGGGATCGATCGGGTGCAGACCCGTGATCGACCGCAGCAGGGTGGACTTGCCCGAGCCCGAAGGACCAATCAGGGCGACCATTTCACCGGCGCCGACCTCGACGGACACGCCGTCGAGCGCCTTTCTGGCCCCGTAGGTCTTCGAGACGTCGCGGACAGAGGCGACGGCGGCTGTTGAAGAACTCATGAACCCATGGATGAGGTTGCGACAAAGGGGGCGCCGCATGACGCGAGATGGGCGCAAGGGCAAGTCTTAATGGCATGTCTGCGTCGATTACGTCCAGTGGGTGGGCCTTTTCGACACGGCGCCTCCGCCTCTAACGCCGCCCGTTCGACGGGGCGCCCCGGCCGCGCAACGCCGCCTCGCGGCCCCCGACCGGCCGCCTGTTCGCAACGCCGCGCCCAAGCCGCGTCACTTAGACCTGTCCAATAGGCCACGCGTGTCCGGCCCCGTCTCAGCCAAGCCGATGCCCGGCGGCTTGATGCAGACCATGGGACGCCATCGCCGCCCCGGATCGAGGCCCCGCCGCAATTTTTCCACTTTACATGACAGTCCAATGCCCCCATATCGCGCGCTCCGGCGGACCCCGTAGGTCCTACTTGCGCCGCTAACGCCGGGTCTGGGTTAACAATCATCAGGGGGTTACGTGAGTTGCACACGTACCAGCTTCCCCTGGACCTGGTCCGTCAGCGGTCCCCGGAGCGTCCGGTCGCACTCGTGCGTCCCCGCTCCGTTGCCGTAGCGGCGCAGTGGTTCCAGGATAATCTGAAAGCCGACGTCTTCTATGCAGTGAAGGCGAACCCTTCGCGCTGGGTCATCGAGACCCTGGTCGAACAGGGCGTCAACGCCTTCGACGTCGCGTCCCTGGCCGAGATCGAACTGGTTCGGTCGGTCAGCCCGAACGCGCGTCTGGCCTTCATGCACCCGGTCAAGAGCCGCGGCGCCATCCGTGCGGCCTACGCCGACCACGGCGTGCGCACCTTCGTGCTCGACAGCCATGACGAACTGAACAAGATCCTCGAGGCCACCGGCCACGCCGAGGACCTGAACCTGGTCGTGCGGATGGGCGTGTCGGCCGACGGCGCCGCCTATTCGCTGTCGGGCAAGTTCGGCGTCACCCCGGATCAGGCCCCCCCCCTGCTGCTGGCCACGCGCCAGGCGGTTCAGGACGGCCTGATGGGCGTGTCGTTCCACGTCGGTTCGCAGTGCATGCGCCCCTCGGCCTATGAGGCGGCGATGACCCAGGTCGGCCGCGCCATCAAGAAGGCGGGCGTCTTCGTCGACATCGTCGATGTCGGCGGCGGCTTCCCGTCGGTTTATCCGGGCATGGTCCCGCCGGACCTGAGCGAATACGCCGACGCCATCCATCGCGGCTTCAACGAGATGCCGGTGTCCGAAACGACCGAGCTGTGGTGCGAACCCGGCCGGGCGCTGGTGGCGGAATCGTCGTCGGTGCTGTGCCGCGTGGACCTGCGCAAGGGCGACGCCCTTTATCTGAACGACGGATCGTACGGCTCGCTGTTCGACGCCACCCACTCCCGCTGGCCCTTCCCGACCAAGCTGGTCCGGGACGGGGACTCGTCGTCGGAGCTGAAGCCCTTCCGCTTCTATGGTCCGACCTGCGACAGCATCGACCACATGCCGGGCCCGTTCTGGCTGCCGGCCGATGTGCAGGAAGGCGACTTCATCGAGATCGGCATGCTGGGCGCCTATGGCGTGGCCATGACGACGGGCTTCAACGGCTATGGCGAGCATGACATCGCCGTGGTCGAGGACGCCCCCATGGGTTCGATGTACGGCCTGGCGCCGCGCTCCATCCCGACGGTGCGCACCACGGCCGAGGAGAACGCCCGCAAGGTCGTCCGCCTGTCGCGCCCCAAGGGCAAGGCCGGCCAACGCAAGCGCAAACGCTGATCCACCACCACACCGCGCCTTGAACTGAAAAATGTCTCAAGGCTTTGGTACAAGCAGCGGCCCGTCGCTCCGTCCGGGCCGCTGTTCCTTATTGACGACGGGCGCTCAAATCCGAGGGAAACCGCTGAAATGAACGCTCCCGTTCAGTCGAACAAAAAAGCCGAACTGCTGGCCACCACCGTCGAGCACGTCGACATCACCAGCTTCGACGCCCGCCCGATCATCGATTCCATGCGCAAGATGTCGTTCAGCTCGCGCGACACCGCCCGCGCGGCCGACATCTTCAGCATGGCGCTGGAAGACGAGACCTGCTCGCCGTGGCTGATCCTGGCCGGTTCGACCTCGGCCGGCGGCTGCATGCACGTCTATCGCGACATGGTGCAGTTCAACATGATCGACGCCGTGGTCGCCACCGGCGCCTCCATCGTCGACATGGATTTCTTCGAAGCCCTTGGCTACAAGCACTATCAGGCTGCGGGCCCGGTCGACGACAACATCCTGCGCGACAACTACATCGACCGCATCTACGACACCTACATCGACGAGGAAGAACTGCAGGCTTGCGACCACGCGATCTATGAGATCGCCAATCGCCTGGAGCCGCGCGGCTATTCTTCGCGCGAGTTCATCTGGGAAATGGGCAAGTGGCTGTCGGAAGGCAACGCCAAGAAGCCCGGCTCGCTGATACAGACCGCCTATGAAAAGGGCGTGCCGATCTTCTGCCCGGCCTTCGTCGACAGCTCGGCCGGTTTCGGTCTGGTCAAGCACCAGAAGGAACGCGCCAAGGCCGGCAAGCCGTACATGATGATCGACGCCATCGCGGACTTCCGCGAACTGACCGACATCAAGATCGCGGCCGGCACCACGGCCCTGTTCATGGTCGGCGGCGGCGTGCCCAAGAACTTCGCCCAGGACACCGTCGTCTGCGCCGAAATCCTCGGTGAAGACGCCGAGATGCACAAATACGCCGTGCAGATCACGGTCGCCGACGTGCGCGACGGCGCCTGCTCGTCCTCGACGCTGCAGGAAGCCGCTTCGTGGGGCAAGGTTTCGACCACCTACGAACAGATGGTCTACGCCGAAGCCACCACTGTCGTGCCGCTGATCGGTTCGGACGCCTATAACCGCGACTCGTGGAAGAAGCGCGAACCGCGCCAGTGGGCCAAGCTGTTCGGCAAGTAAGAAGAGGCTTTCGGTTCGCCGAACGCATCAAGGGCCGGAAGCATACGCTTCCGGCCTTTTTTCATGCCCTGACGGCATCAGCCGCGTCCGCGCACGGAACCGGGCCGCCCCCCTGTCGATTGTTTCTAGTCCAGCCAAGGGAGAGATCGATGACCGACCCCAAGACCGAAAACGACGAAAGCCGCGAAGCCGCCGCCATGGGCGAGAAGACGGATCGCGGCCACCTTCGCGACGCCCTCAACAAGGCGCTGGAGGGCACCGATTCGGGCTCGGACACCCGGGCCGGCTCCCTGCGCGGCGGGTCGGCGTCGGGCTCCGAGATCGATCCGGACCAGGACGTCATCAACGACGCGCTCGCCCGTGAAGGCCTGGCCGCGCGCGACGCCGCCACCCGCCCCGCCGGCGGACCTGAACAGGCGCGCAAGTCCACCGGCCAGCCTGGCGACGACGTTGACGCCCCTACCGGTTGAACCGCCTTGCTGCCGCCGCACGGATAGGCCACGGTGCATCCAAGTAGCGACATTAAGGATGTAGTGGGAATGAGGCGTTGCGTGGCGATCGGGGTCCTGGCGTTCAGCATCGGGCTGGCGGCGTGCGACAGCCCCGCCGCGTCCCAGGGCGAAGCGGCTGCGATCCCATCGGTCGAAGCGGGCGCCGAGGCGGCTGCGGCCGACAGCGCCGCGGAAGCTTCGGCCGCCGTCATTCACGGCGCCCCGACCTTCGCCGCCCTCTATCCCGGCGCCCAGGCTGACGGCGCGCCTATCGCCGCCAACGGGCCGAGCGGGCCCGGCGGACTGATCACCTTCAGCACCGATGCAGATCCGGAAGCCGTCGTCGCCTTCTATCGCCAACGGGCGGAGAAGGCCGGACTGGCCTCGATCATGGCCATGAACCAGGGCGAGGCGCGCGCCTATGGCGCCGCCGCATCCGGCGATCGCGGCGCCAGTCTTCAGGTCGTCGCCTCGCCGGGCGAAGACGGTCTGACCTCAGTGCAGTTGTCCTGGAGCGCCGGGGCCTGATGCGCGCGCCGGGCGGCCCGCGCGCCATCACGACGGCGGCCGTCCTGGCCGTCCTGTTGAGCGCCTGCGCCGGAACACCCGCCGCCCTGCGACCCGACGCCGCCCGCGCGCCTGTCGTGGCGGGCTATCTGGACGAAGCCGCCGTGGCCGCCCTGGCCGACGCCGTCCCCCCGCCGCCTGCGCCCGGCTCGGCAGAAGATCTGGACGACAAGGCCCGATCCGCCCGCTTCATCGCCCTGGAAGACACCGACCGCTGGCTGCTGGCCACGGCTCATGCCGAGTTGCGCCCGCCGCTGGCGCTGCAGCATTTCGACTGCGCCCTGAACGCGCGCCTGGATCCGGCCGCCATTCCGCAACTGACCCGGCTGATGCAGCGGCTGTTTCATGACGCGGACAGCGCCGCCGAGCGGGTCAAGGCCCGCGCCCATCGCCCGCGCCCGGTCGGCGACGATCTTCAGCGCAACGCCTGCCAGCGGCTGACCGAGGCGGGCCGACGCAGCGCCTCCTATCCATCCGGCAGTTCGACGGTCGGCGCCGTCTACGGCGAAGCCTTCGCCGCCCTTGATCCGACGCGCGCCGAGGCCGCCCGCCGCATGGGCGACGAACTGGGCCGCAGCCGACTGGTCTGCGCCATGCACTATCCCCGCGACGTGGCCGCCGGCGACGCCCTGGGCCGCGCCGTGTTTCAGGCCGCCGCCGCCCAGCCCGCCTTCCAGGCCGATCTGATCGCCGCCCGTGCGGAATTGGTCGCCGTTCGAGCGACGGGCGCCCGCAACCCCGGCTGCGCGGCCGAGGCGCAAGCGCTGGCCACGCCTCTGCCCTGATGGCCGCGCCCTGATGACGGCGGTGCGATGAGCGTTCTGGCGACCTTCTTCCTGCTCTCCGCCGAGGCCTGGTCCCTGCCCGCCGCCCGCCCCTGCGACGCGCAGGAGATCGCCGCCCTGACCGCCGACGCCGATACGCCCTATCTGCTGGCCTGCCGCGCGACGCTGACGCCTCGCCAGACAATTATCCGTCCCGTGCGCATCATCGGCGCAGAGGCCTCCGGCGCCCAGTTGGACTGCGGCGGGGGGACGGTCGGCCGCCCGGACGTTCCGGTCGCGGCCTCGGCGCCGACCATCGCCATCTGGTCACGCCGTATCGACGCCGCTCTCTGGAGCCGTCCGACCGATGTCCGCATCCGCAATTGCCGGATCAACGGCGCCGTACGGGTCTGGGGCATGGGCGCCGATGGAAGCTACGACGACCTGCGCGCCTCTTCGCGCACAGAGGATCACACCGCCCGCCTTCAGGCGACGGCGCCCAGTCATGTGACGCTGGAACAGGTGACGATCCGCGCGGCCGGGACGATTCCTCTCTATGTCGGACCCGGCGTCACCCGGCTGAGCCTGCTGGGTTCGACCCTGGACGGCGACAGCGTCTCGACCGCCATCTATCTGGACGCCGAAAGCGCCGATAACCGGATCGAGGACAATCTGATCCGCACCCGAACGCAGCGCGAGATGATTGCGGTCGACGGCTCGGCAGGCAACCATATAACAGGCAACCGCTTCGAACTGGGGGGACGCCCCGGCGTCTTCCTGTACCGCAACTGCGGCGAGCGCGGGGTGATCCGGCACCAGACGCCGTCCCACAACACCATCACCGGAAATCTCTTCAGCGGCGCGTCCCGGCTGCGCCCGCGCCTGGTGGTGGAGAACGCCCGCCAGGGGAACCGCTCCTACTGCGGCGATGACAAAGGCTACCCCTGGGGCAGCAGCGTTGACGATCGAGACGGCGCCTCAGACAACATCGTTCGGCGCAATTTCAGAAAATGAGCGTATTTTTTGCACATGTTTCCGAATTGACTTCGGGGGGCGGCAATATTCTTCGATCTGTGCCATTATTGCCGCATTTCTGACTTGTCTGGGACTTGTCTAAGGCAATCCTCTTCGTAATGTCGCGCGGCAGGCCAAACGGTCCTGCTTGTGCCGCTAGCCGCCGGCTCAGCTTCCTCTGTGCGGGAGCGGGCGACGGCTTGTTTTGTTCAGGAGAGGGTCTCTTTTGAAAAAGAGAATTGTTCGCGAGTCCTTGCTCGCCTCGACCATTATCGGGGGCGCCGCCCTCAGCTTCATGGCAGCCACCCCCGCGTTCGCCCAGTCGGCGAATGAAGACGTCGCCGAAGTCGCTTCCATCGTCGTTACCGGTTCGCGCATCCGCCAGCCCGGCTATGAGGCTTCCAGCCCCATCACGTCGCTGAGCTCCGAATCGATCGCGATGTCGCAGCCGGTGGCTGTCGAAGAGCTGGTCAAGGACCTGCCGGCCGCCGTGCCGGCCGTCGGTTCGGCCACCAACAACGGCTCGGGCGGCGGCGCGACCATCAACCTGCGCGGCCTGGGCACCAACCGTACCCTGGTCCTGATCAACGGCCGCCGCGTGGTGCCGTTCAACCTCGAAGGCGTGGTCGACACCAACACCATCCCGCTGGCTCTGGTCGAGCGTGTCGACACCGTGACCGGCGGCGCCTCGGCCGTGTACGGCGCTGACGCCGTCGCCGGCGTGGTCAACTTCATCCTGAAGAACAACTTCGAAGGCGTCGAGGTCAACTCCTCCTACGGCTTCTCGGGTGAAGACGACGCCGTGCGTCGCAAGTTCGACGTCACTCTGGGCGGCAACTTCGCCGATGACCGCGGCAACGCCGTCGTCAGCTTCGGCTACACCAAGACCGACCCGCTGTACCAAGTCCGTCGCCCCTGGGGTGAAGTCGCCCTCTCCTCGACGACCGGCAAGCCGCTGGGCTCGGGCACCTCGGTTCCCGGCCGCTTCGACCTGACCCCCGTCCCGGGCGGCGTCGCCCTGCCGTCGGGCGCCGAACTGGACCCCACCACGGGCGCTCTGATCGGTTCGAACCACCCGAACTACAACTCGGCTGGCTACAACTACAACCCGTACAACCTGTACCAGACGCCGCTGAGCCGCTATCAGATCAACGGCCTGGGCAGCTTCAAGATCAACTCGGCCGCTGAAGTCTACAGCCACCTGACCTACGTCCAGAGCGATGTCTCGCTGGACAACGCGTCGAGCGGCACCTTCGGCAACACCTACAAGGTGCCGATCGGCAACCCGTTCATTCCGGACGCCATGCGCCAGCAGTTCTGCGGCGCCCTGCTGATCGATCCGGCCAAGTGCGTCGCCGGCGCGGCGGGCGACACCATGATGGACCTGACCATCAACCGTCGCTTCACCGAGATGGGCACCCGTCCCGTCGACATCGAGAACAAGACGGTCCAGCTGCTGGCCGGCGTCCGCGGCGACATCAACGCCGACTGGAACTACGACGCCTACATCTCGCACGGTGAAACCCAACAACTGCTGACGCGCCGCAACTGGGGTTCGCTGTCCAAGCTGCGCAACGCCCTGAACACGGTCTCGGCGACCGAGTGCCTGGTCCCCGGCTCCACGACTCCCGTCGCGGGCTGCGTGCCGATCAACGTCTTCGGTCCCGAAGGCACGATCACCCAGGAAATGATCGACTACATCAACCTGTCGTCGATGAGCAAAACCACGATCAAGCAGGACGTGGCTTCGGGCTCGATCTCGGGCATTCTGCCTGAGCAGTTCAGCAGCCCGTGGAGCGACCGCCAGATCGCCGTCGCCTTCGGCGCGGAATGGCGCCGGTCCAGCGCTGCAACCCGCGGCGACGCGGCTTCGCAGGCCAACGGCGAAATCCTGGGCACCGGCGCGCCGGTTCCGGATCGCAACGGTCAGTTCGAACTGCGTGAAGGCTTCGCCGAACTGGCGGTGCCGCTGATCGAGAACCTGCCGTTCATCCACAGCCTGAACCTGGAAGCCGGCTACCGCCAGACCGAGTTCAAGGCCGGCGGCTCGAAGACCAGCTACGGCAGCTACAAGTTCGGCGGTGACTGGTCGCCGATCGAGGACGTCCGCGTCCGCGCCATGTATCAGCGCGCCACCCGCGCCCCGAACATCGGCGAGCTGTTCAACCCGCAGGTCACCGGCCTGGGCAACATGGCGATCGACCCCTGCCAGCTGAACCTGATCAACGTGGCCGACGCCAACACCGCCGGCACGCTGAGCAACCTGTGCCGTCTGACCGGCGTGCCGGTTGGCGCCATCGGTTACGTGGCTGCGCCGAACTCGGGTCAGGTCAACCAGCAGACCGGCGGCAACCCGAACCTGGGTCCGGAAGAGGCCGACACCTGGACCATCGGCGCCGTCTGGCAACCGGCCTTCGTGCCGAGCCTGCGTCTGAGCCTCGACTACTACGACATCAAGATCGACAAGACGATCAACAGCCCCAGCCTGGCTGATGTCATGAACGGCTGCTACGACAAGGCTCTGAACCCGACGCTGGCGTTCAACGACAGCTGTAAGGCTATCCAGCGTAGCGCCGCCAACGGCTCGCTGAACGGCGTTGACGCCAAGGGCGTGATCCGTCCGTCGACGAACGCCGGCAACGAGCGCGTCTCGGGCTTCGACATCGCGGCCAACTACCGCGTTCAACTGGCCGACTTCGGCTGGGACATCGGCCGCGTCGACCTGAGCGTCAACGGCAGCATCCTCACCAAGCACGAAACCCAGGCCACCCCGGCCTCCGTGCTGCGTGACTGCGTCAACTACTACTCGGTGTCGTGCGGCGAGCCCAAGGTCAAGCAACGCTGGAACAGCCGCGCGACCTGGACGATGGGCGACTATTCGGCCTCGCTGAATTGGCGTCACCTGTCCGGCGTCGAAGTCGAGCCGAGCGCCACCAAGTGGTTCCCGGACTACGCCAAGATCGACAGCTACGACTACTTCGATCTGAGCGGCCGCTGGGACATCACCCAGACGGTGCGTCTGACGGCGACGATCAACAACCTGTTCGACAAGTCGCCGCCGATCGTCGGCTCGCAGATCGGCACCACGGCTGCGAACAACGGGAACACCTTCCCGCAGACCTACGACGCGATCGGTCGCTACTTCACCTTCGGCGCCACGCTGAAGTTCTGATAGCGCTCAACGCGTAAAATGAGAGAGGCGGAAGACCCCGGTCTTCCGCCTCTTTTCTTTTGGGGTCCGATTTTTACGAGGGCCGGATCAGGCCGGGCGCCCCTTGGCCAGGGCGCCGTACAGATCCGTCCGGCGATCGCGGAAGAAGCCCCAGGCGGCGCGGTGGCGATCCAGGAAGTCCAGGTCGAAGGTGTGGACCAGAACGCCGTCTTCACGGTCCAGGCTCTCGACCAGGTCGCCGCGATGATCGGCGATGAAGGAGTGGCCGTAGTAGGTCTGGCCCGCCGCCGTCACCTGCTCATGGCCGATGCGGTTGGCGCCGACGACCGGCACGACGTTGGACACCGCGTGGCCCTGCATGGCGCGGCGCCACGGGGCGGCGGTGTCCAGCGTGTCGTCATGCGGTTCGGTGCCGATGGCGGTGGGATACAGCAGCACCTCGGCGCCCTGCAGCATCATCGCCCGCGCCGTTTCCGGGTACCATTGATCCCAGCAGATGCCGACGCCAATGCGGCCGAAGCGCGTGTCCCATACCTTGAAGCCGGTGTCGCCGGGGCGGAAGTAGTACTTCTCCTGATAGCCGGGCCCGTCGGGGATGTGGCTCTTGCGATAGACGCCCATCAGCTCGCCGTCGGCGTCGATCATCACCAGGCTGTTGAAATAGTGCGGTCCCTCGCGCTCGAAGATGGAGACAGGCAGGACGACGCCCAGTTCCTTCGCCACCGGCTGAAGCTGGGTGACGGCCGGGTGTTCGCGCCACGGATAGGCGGCGCCGAACCACTTCTCTTCCTGCGAGACGCAGAAGTACGGCCCCTGGAACAGCTCCGGCGCCAGGATGACCTGAGCGCCCTTGGCCGCCGCCTCACGGATGAAGCCGATGGTCTTGTCGATGTTCGCCTGCATGTCCTCGCCGTACGAGGTCTGGATGGCGGCGACGGTAATTTGACGGGTCATCACGCGGGCTCCTGCTGGCTAATGCAATGGAAGGAACCGCCGCCCGACAGGGTGGCGATCGACGGCAGGGGAATGATCTCGCGATCAGGGAAGACGGTCGCGAGGGCCTCGCAGGCCAGGCGGGCGGCCATGTCGTTGCCATAGGTCGGCACGATGACGGCGCCATCGGCGATCAGAAAGTTCATGTGGCTGGCCGGGACCGGGCGTTCGTCCTCGTCCAGGATCAGGCCCGGCGACGGGATGCGCAGCACCCGGATCGCGCGACCGGCGGCGTCGGTCATGGCGCCCAGCGCCAGGGCCGCTTCATCGTAGACCTCCGCGTTGGGATCCTTGGGGCCGAAACCGATCGGGCAGGCGACGACGCCCGGCGCGACGAAGCGGGCCAGATTGTCGACATGGCCGTCGGTGTGGTCGTTCAGCAGGCCGTCGCCTAGCCACAGCACCTTCCTGGCGCCCAGGGCCGTGGCGAAGGCGGCTTCAGCCGTCGCCTCGGTCCAGCCGGTGTTGCGGTTGCGGTTCAGCACGCACTGGCGCGTGGTCAGCACCGTGCCCTCGCCGTCGTGGTCCACGGCCCCGCCCTCCAGAATGAAGTCGTGGCGGGTCAGGGCGACGCCCGTCTGTTCGCCGATCTGATCCGCCACCTCGTCGTCGTGCGGCAGGTCGTACTTGCCGCCCCAGCCGTTGAAGACGAAGGCCTGGGCCGAGGCCGATCCGGCGCCGAAAATCGGCCCCGTGTCGCGCAGCCAGATATCGCCGAAACGCCCGGCCACCACGGTCACGCCCGTCACATCGGCGAAGCGCGCCTGAGCCTCGGCCAGTGCCTCGTCATTGCCGACCATCAGCTTGACCTGTTCACGGCCCGGCCCGGCCAGGGCGCGCACCAGAGCCTCGACCTCAGCCTGGGCCGGTTCGAGGTTGTCCTCCCACAGCTCAGCGTGGCTGGGCCAGCCGACCCACATCGCGCGATGCGGCGTCCACTCAGCAGGGATAGGCGGGGTCATGGGCGAAGTCATGGGCCGAAAACGTCCACATAAAAGGGATGAAGCACGAAGGGGGCGAGATAGGCCCTGACGGCCTCGGGTTCAATGGCGGCGGGCCTCGGCGGGTCAGCCGCAACCCGCATCATATCCTCAAGCAGGGCTAACGCGCGGTGGGCCGCTCAATAAAGAAAAAGGGCGGCCCGTCGCCGGACCGCCCCTTCCCTGTCTCGATGCTGGTGATCCCCAGCTACGCCTTAGAAGGCGTAGGTCAGGGTCGCCTGCAGGGTGCGCGGCGCGCCACGGTAAGCATAGGTGCTGCGCGTGGCGTTATAGGCGCCCGAGATCGAACCGAAGTACTTCTCGTCGAACAGGTTCACGACACGCAGGGCCAGGTTGGAGTTCTTGTAGCCGAAGTAGCCCAGGTCGAACTTGGCGTCAGCGTTCACGACCGTATAGGCCTTAGTGTACAGGTCGTTCTCGTCGGTCACCCAACGCTCGCCCGTGTACTTGACCTGAGCCCCGACTTGCAGCGGACCGGTTTCGTACTGAATGCGACCGCCGAAGGTCCAATCCGGGGTTTCCGTCAGCGACTTGCCGCCCGTCTTGATGACCGTCGTGCCATCCAGATAGTCGTTGGCGATTTCAGAGTCCGTGTACGACGCCGTGGCGTACAGCGACAGACCTTCAATCGGCGACCAGCCGATTTGCGAATCGAAGCCGTACAGGTCGACGTCGCCCACGTTCGAGTCGAACGACACGCCCAGATCCTGATCGTAACGCGAAACGATGCGGTTATCGAACTTGGTGTACCACACGTTGGCCGAGGCCATCAGGGTGCCCGTCTGGTAGCGATAGCCGAAGTCGTAGGTCGTAGTCTTTTCCGGTTCGGTGATCGGCGAGGTGATGTCGCCGTTCGCGTCGAAGAAGACGGTGTACAGGTTGTCGGTCCGCGGCAGCGTCAGCGACTGGGCGAACGAGCCATAGACCCACTGGTTGCCGCTGAAGTTCCAGCTGACGTTGATGTTCGGCAGGATGTCGTCGAACTTCACTTCACGCGAATAGGGCGCGATGTAGCTCTGCGTGCGAGTGCCGAGTTTGTAGGTGCCGTCAGCCTGCTTGACGGCGTTCTCCGTCGAGCAAACGACCGAGCTGCTCTTGGACTGCGAGTAGCAGTACTGGTTCATCTCGCGCTTGAAGAAGGGCGCACGGACGCCGAGGTTGACGCGCAAGGTGTCGTCCAGGAAGCGGCCAGCGTATTCGACAGCGAACTGGTTCAGGGCGGCGTAGGAAAGGCGGTCACGCGTCCGCAGTTCATAGCCGTCCTGATTGACGATCCGGTGATCCTTGTCGCGCAGGCCCGCGAAGGGGTCGAAGAAGCGCGGGTTGGTCGGATCCGAGAAGTCGATGCGGCCGTAGAGGCCGGTCTGACGGTGACGAGCGTCGTCCAGCGTATAGGCGGCGCGCAGGGTTTGCGTGTCCGACATGCGCCAGATCAGCGATGAGCTGATGCCGTAACGCTGGGTGTGGGTGTTGTTGGTGGCGTGGACGCGGACGCTGTCCAAGGTGTCGCCGTCGCCGTTCAGGTCGACGCCGCCCGTGCCCGACGCGCCCTGGAGTGCGCGGTCGGTTTCCGACAGGACGAACTGGCCGGAGCCGCCGGTCGCCAGGGTGTACTGGAAAGACGGATCGAAGGTGAAGATCAGGCCTTCACGCAGGGTGAAGCGCGACTGAGCGCGGATGTTGCCGGTGTCCGACGGGTTCTGGCGCAGCGCCCAGTAACGGTTGCTGTTGGTGTCCAGATCGGCGACGTCCTTGCGGTAGGTCGGAGCCTTATAGACGTTATCGAAATCGCTGTCCCAGCTCACGCCGTCGGCCAGGCTGGCCGAACCGTCAGGGTTACGCTTCAACAGCATGTCGCCGTAATTGTTGTTACGGTTGCGGTTCCAGTGACCGGCCAGCGACACGAAGTCGCCGTTGTCGCGGATCGGTTGATAGATCTTGAAGTTGTACTGGGTCTTGTTCAGGTCGCCGAGGCCCTTGTACTTGTCGTACGACTGGTCCGAATAGGCCAGCCAGGCGCGCGTGCCCCACGGGCCCACTTCACCGGTATTGACCAGGGCGAAGACGCGACGGAAGTCGTTGTCGCCCAGCGAGCCCTTAATGCGGCCGCTGAACTCGGCCGTCGGGGCAATCGAGCTTAGGTTGATGGTGCCGCCCGAGGCCGAGGCCGTCGGGGAGTCGACGTCGGTCGTGCCGGTGTTGACCGAAGCCGTACCGATCAGTTCCGAGTCCAACTGCTGGTTGGTGTACAGCGAATAGTTGCCCGAGTCGTTCATCGGCATGCCGTCGAAGGTCTGCGAAATGCGCGGGCCGTCGAAGCCGTGCAGACGGATGTTGCCGCCCGACGAACCATAGGCGTCGTTGTTGGTGAAGCTCATGCCCGGAACCAAGTTCAGAACTTCGTTGATGGTCTGACCGGCGGCTTGGGTCTCGATGAACTCCTGAGTGATGGTCGAGCGCGACTTGCCGACGGTTTCAGCCACCATGGCGCCGTCGATGGTGCGCGGGCCGCGACGGCCCGTGACCACGACCTGCTCGACTTCAACGGCGGCCGTGCCGGTCGATTGAGCCGAAGCGGTCTCTGCCATGACGAAGCTGCTCATCAGGGCGGTCGTCGCCCAGAACAGCTGTTTGCGGATGGTCATCTGTCTGTATCCCCAGAGATGGAGGCGGAATGCCGTGCAAGCCGGCCATTATGTGGCCGCTCGATGGCCCCGGCCTTAAGCGCGCTCTAGGAAGCTCGAACGACAACTGGATGACAGAACGATGACAGCCCCCAAGGGTGGCCTGAGAGCCACACCATAAAGAGGGCCGTTCAGCGACCTAGGCTAGGCGTGTGGCCAGGGCGTCCGCGACGCGCTCGGCGGTGGCGTCCAGCGCACGGGGCTCGTGATAGTTGCCGTTGATCTGGGTCCGGCTGATCACATAGGCGCGGAAGGCCGTGAACAGGCTGCGGTCCGCGGGCGTCGGGGCGCCCCAGAAATCATCGAGCGGCTTTTGGTCGGTCAGTCCCTCGAAATCAAAGAAGGCCTGCCCCAGCACCTTGACCGGCGTGCCGAAACCGAGCGCCGACAGGGCCGCGCTGGAGTTATTGACCACCATGCCGCGCGAAGCCCGGCATAGCCGAGCCAGATTGCCCCCGTCGATGAAATCGACACGGCCCGTCAGACCATGCCTGGCCGCAAGGCGTCGCGTCTCACGGCCCAGGTTGATCACGCCGGGATCCAGCGGATGGTTTTTGACAAGCAGCCGCATCGACGCAGGCGCTGAGCGGGCGAAGCTGGCCATCACCCGATCGAGGAAGGACAGATTGTCGTGAATCTCGGAGTAGCGCAGCAGTTGGGCGTCGCCGTCCCGCTGCAGACAGGCGATAAAGAAATCGCCCTTGGCCTGGAGGCGGCCCACGTCCCTCGCCTTGGTGCCTGACGCGGCGAGAGTCAGATATCGCCGCACATGGCCCACGCACTGCCTCCACGGCGAAGCGGTGTAATAGTGGCGATAGTGTGGGAATAGCAGACGGCCGAAGGGCTGGACCGCATGATAAAAGCTGATGTTGAGGACGTGATGCGGCAGGATCTTGCCGACAGGCCTTGAAATCGGCAGTTCCGGCGGCGGCGGCGGATAACCTGCGCCCGAACGCGGCAGACCGCTCGACGCATTGACGCCGTCTCGCTCCAGAGTGATCCAGTCAGGCCGAAAATAGCCGTTCTCCAGCACCCAGACACGGGCGGGAAGTTGCTTGGCCTGGGCCAAGACGCCCTGATTATAGGGGCCGCCCTCTCCAAAAAGGATGATGTCGGTGAACTCTTCAGCCAGACGCGCCACATCCTGCGGCCACTGCGTGGCGGGACGGCGATAGACGAGGCCGCCGGCCCTCCCCCAGTTCGAAATGTCTCCGGCGTTGAACAGCATGCGGCGCACTTCGCCGCCCCGGTTTTCGATGGCGCACGCCAGCCTGCGCCCGAACCGCCCGAAGGGCGCGGACACGACAAGAAAGCGCCTTCCGGTCAGGTCGACAGGAGCCTGTAGGCCGGCGACCGGCTGGTCTGGATCGAAGGGCGCGAGCAAACGCTGATATCTCTCTAGCGACAGAGCCTTATTAAACTTCCGACCAGGACGAACAAGCGAATAGAGCTCGTGCGCCGCCTGAAGTTCAAACGGAACCGCCGAACCCAGGAACCTGAGCTCGGCGGAAGGTTCTTATCGACGCTTCTATGGTTGCGGGGGCCGGGATGAACCGGCCCCCTTGAGCCTTAGAAGTTGATGTCGACGGTGGCGCGGCGGTTCAGCGGCTCACGCACGCCGTCGCCGGTGGCCTTGGCCGGC
>PJTQ01000217.1_pt1 | contig 61239 bp, 65 predicted proteins | sample 1512231 | NCBI WGS metagenome assembly PJTQ01 (sample SAMN08177688, study PRJNA422409) | Soil metagenome, whole genome shotgun sequencing project. | isolation source: Soil (3) enriched on wood chips | place: USA: Madison | collected 2015-01-15 | reverse complement strand
CATGCCCCATGTATCTTCCTTCTTTTCTCGCCCTACGCATACCATAAAATACATTTAAAGCTCTTCTGTCATTTTCTACTTCAGGTGCAGCTAAATAAATTGCTAACATAAGTTTGTTTTCAGGTATTGAGAGATCCAAAGGTTGTTCAACAGCTTGAGGTTCAGCCCCAAGCTTTGTTAAAGTAGCAATCATTTGATAAGCATCTCCTGCATTACGACTGAATCTATCCCATTTTGTGAATAGAATATAATTCACTTTACTTTTTGATTGCTTGAGATTTAATAACAATTTTTTCCATTGAGGACGATCAAAAGATTTTGCAGAATGATCCTCAAAAAAAATATCTTTAACCTGGATGTTATTAATCAAGCAATATTTTCTTAATACTTCTTCCTGATTACGTTGAGAATATCCTTTGTCAGCTTGTTCATCAGTGCTTACTCTAATATATAAATCGGCAATTGTTGTCATCTCTTGGTGATTGGGTTAATGTCATTAAAATCTGATGAAAAGAAATACAACCTACAAATAGGCTTATCTAATATAGGAAACGATTATCCTAATGATCCACATCCTTATTTTCGAGACGTTTTGATACAGCTATATTAGCTAATTTTCTTAAGAATTCCAAAATTTTTTCTGCTTCTTCAAGAGTTATTTCCATACCTTCTTTCTGGAGCATCTTGAATGCTCTTTCCGGAGTGAGTTTGGTTGTTTCTTTGAAATCAGACATTTTAATTTAAATAGAAAAGAGTAAAATTAAAAGTTGACCAATTGCAAAGAGATAATTGACTGTTTAAGGACATAATTGGCAATATTTGTCCAAACAAATAATCAGTTTTTAGGATGGTGATAGACAATTACCAAAAATAAGTACTTGAAATTTAACATTTAGAGTACATTTTTGACAAATACTGGCTACTATTTCGCAACAGTTTTAAGTAATTCATTCTATAATTTTGATTTTCAATTAATAAGGATTTGATTGTTGTATCTCCTATCAAATTTATAAAGTGAATTGAAATGAAAAAATACCTTTCTGCAAAAAGTACAATAATTAAGGTCACTTCTTGCCTATATATAATTTTATTCGTATATGCTTCCGTAAGTAAACTTTTGGAATTTCAAGACTTTCAGACCCAATTGGGGCAATCTCCACTTTTAGGAGCATTTGCTTTACCTGTTTCTTATGGAATAATAATTATAGAATTATTTATCTCGTTGTTGTTGGCATTTGATAGAACCCGGAAGCTGGGTTTATATATGTCATTTACATTAATGATCATATTTACAACTTACATCATTATAATTTTGAATTTAACCACGTTCACACCCTGTTCATGTGGAGGTGTACTTGAATCATTAGGTTGGACAGAACATTTGATTTTTAATATAGCTTTTATATTGCTGGCTTTGATAATGGTTTATGAAAAATCAAACCTGAAGCTGATTGTATTTCTTTTTGTATCCGGGATATTAGTGGTCACTATTTTATTTCTGCTTTCTGAAAATGAAATAAAGCGGAACAATGCTTTTATACGAAAATACATTCCGCATGGATTGGAAGAAATTGGAGCGTACCCATTGGAGTCAAATGCTTTTTATCTGGCAGGAATGGATGATCGTTTTATCTACCTCGGGAATTATAATGCTCCGCTCATCCTCAAAACCGTGAGCCGTGACCTGAAAGAGTCTGAATTTATCCATATTGAATTTACGCATTACAGCCTGCCTTACAAAAGTACCCGCATAGAAGTGAACCCTCCTTACTTTTTTATAGCAGACGGCTCAGTCCCTGTTCTTTTCCGGGGTTCAATCAAAGATTGGAAAGCGGAAATATTTACGAAGGATTTGGCTTATTTCCAACAGTTCAAATCCATTGATTCTTCACAGGTACTTTTCACCACCATGAGTGCCAAAACTAAATCAATTGCTTTGGGAATCTTTTTAAATCAAGGGGATTCGATGGCACTTAACCTATCTGAAAGTGTAATAAGAAGCCAATCCGAAAATATTTTCGCAGCGGATGTCCATCACTCCGGAAACGAAAGAAGAACCAGCGGAGCAGGTCGAGAACCAAAAGCAAACGGCAAACAATTCGGAGAATATTGTTCGGACAAAAGGTATTCATTTGCCTCGTGGGGTATTGTGAGAACGGTCATTCGGAATAACAGCAGTTGTGTTTGGCTAAATATGAATGCTGACCCTTTTACAGTTTCATTTTATTATTAGTTGAAATGACGAATCAAAATTCATCCTTTAGAGGGAAAAACGGGACGAGTGTTCCTGATAATTTTGTTATTCATAATTATAGGTCTATTAAAGACTTTAAAAAATGAATATTATGAAAACAATTTTACACAACGGCAGAACCTTCATCATTTGCCTTTTATTTTCTACCGGCAGTATGAACCTTGCTGCCCAAACCCCCGAATTATTTGCAGACATTAACTCAAATGGAGACAGTAGTCCTTCAAATCTTACTTTTTTGGATAATTCCTTTGTTTTTAGAGCTATTGATAATCTGAATGGCGATGAACTTTGGATAAGTGATGGAACCGTATCAGGGACTCAAATGGTAAAAGACATCAATCCTTCTGGTGATAGCTATCCTATTAATTTTATTAACAGGACAGATATTGTCTACTTTGTTGCAGATGATGGCGTAAATGGCAGGGAACTTTGGCTTTCAACTGGAACTGAAAACGGGACTTATATGGTAAAAGATATTAACCCGACTGGAAGCAGTGTGCCAGATAATCTTATCAAATTTGATGGTCATTTGTTTTTTACTGCTGATGATGGTGTAATCGGGAAAGAACTTTGGTTGTCTAATGGTAATGCAAATGGGACATCAAGAGTAAAGGATATCAATCCAAACGGTAGTGCCTCTGTAAGTAACCTTTTCGTTTATAACAACAAACTTTACTTTTCTGCCAATGACGGTACCAATGGAACAGAACTTTGGGTAAGTGATGGAAGTACCGCCGGAACTGTGATGCTCAAAAACATCAACGCCACTTCAGATTCCAATCCAGCCAAGTTCACCGAACTTAACGGTCTTCTTTATTTTCGGGCAAATGATGGAATAAATGGATATGAACTTTGGGTTACTGATGGTACAGAAGCCGGAACGCAGCTTTTCATTGATATTGCTTCTGGAGCAAATGACAGTTATCCATACAACTTTTATGTAAGCGGAAACAAAATGTATTTTTCTGCACAGGACCCTGTTCATTATGAAGAACTTTGGGTAAGCGATGGTACGGTTGCAGGAACGTATATGGTAAAAGACATCTATCCGGATGACAATGGTTCGAGTCCAAGTTATTTTATGGAGTTTAATGGTAAAGTGTATTTTCAAGCAACAGATGGCACACACGCTGAAGAGTTTTGGGTAACTGACGGAACCGAGCCAGGAACGTATATGGTAAAAGACATCAACACCACCACGCAAAACTATGAAGGTTCTTTCCCTGATAATTTTACGGTTTATAACAACAAACTCTATTTTGCTGCAAATGATGGTACAGGTGATCATTTGTGGGTAACTGATGGTACAGAAGCCGGTACTGTGAAAATCGCTCCGGCAACTTATGACGAACCAACATCTGTAAATGATCTTTTCCTTTTTGAAGATGCGCTATATTTTCAAGCTGAATATTCTAATGCAATAGGCAAAGAGTTGTATAAATATTCAGACCCTTGTTTAGCTTATACAACACCCCCAAATGGAGAGGAAAACCAAACACTTAACCAAGGGGAAATCTTGGCAGATTTAGTGGTAGAGGGTGAAAATTTAGTTTGGTACAGCGATGAAAACCTGACCCATGAAATTCCCGATACTACTGTTGCCGTTGATGCAACAACTTATTATGTTACACAATCCAATGGGAATTGTGTAAGTCCTTCCTTAGGAATTCTGGTTACGGTAAATACACTATCAATTAATGATTTGGCAAGTCAAGACATTCAAATCTTTCCCAATCCTACAAAAGATATTCTTACGTTAAAAATAGAAAATCAAACCATCGAAAAAATAACTTTGATATCGGTTTCTGGGCAACGATTAAAAAGTTGGGCCAATCAAAATTCAATCAACTTATCGGCATTCCCGGCAGGAAATTATTTCATTCAAATCACAACCTCCCGAGGTACTTTAACCAAAGCCATTATTAAAAACTAATTCAAATCTATAATTAGAGGAGTTCTATTCATTGCCTAATCCTAATTTATAGGACTCCAATTTTTAAAATCAGAAATTATGAAAACTACAGTCCTTTTAATTACAGCAACCACAGCCATCTCCTTATTGCTGTTTTCCTGTGGAGATAGTAAAACCGTTGAGCAAAAAGTAGCGGAAGCCGAAGCCAAAACCAATCCTAAAAATACTAAAACACAAACTTTAAAAACAGGTGACCATACCGTTTCGTTTGAATCAATTCAGGAATGGAAAATAGATGAGAGAAGTTCTCAAATTCCACCAGAAGAAAAAGCAATTATTGTAGAACAAGTTGGCTATGCCCCTACTTACAGCGGCAAAGCAAGTATGGCAGATTTTATATATAGAAAAGGAAAAGCTCCTATGGATTTAGATGGGGCAATTAATGGGATGATTGGTGCGATAATAAATGACCCGAGTATTACTGTAAAAGATCAAAAATTAGAAGATATTTCAGATAGATATGGATTTCCTGCAAAAATAGGAATTGGCAGAATTGTAGAAGGAACTACAAACCCGTACCAATATCAATACAAAATGCTCGTAATTACTAACAAAAATGAACTTTATATGTTTCTTGGAATGTTTGAACAAATTGATGGATTTGATTCTAAATTCTTTGATGATGTTTTGAAAAGTGTGAAAATCAATAAATAATAAATTCAATAATAAATTATGAAAAAATTAGCTCCAATTCTCGCTGCACTTTGCCTGATAGCATCACTTGTGATGTATTTGGTAGGCAACAGCTCCGGTCATTTAAGCGAACTGAAAGATTTCTTTTGGGTGCCGCTTCCATTAGCAATTATCTGTCTATTGATTGCTTTTACAAAGAAAAAATAATTCATCCTTTAAAAACTAAAAATCATGAAATCACTTAAAATTTTATTTCTGTTTACTATTTTATTGTTGACGGTAAATTTGGCGCAAGCACAAGTAAGTGCTGCCACCGTAAAAGCCGACGTAGCCAAAAAATTTACAGGAGCCACTTCCATTGAAGTCATCGGCAACGGAACCTATACCGAAGAATGGGAAGGCAGTACCAAAGTATATTATCATCGTCGTCAGGTAAAAGTTGTTTCTAAAACCAGTTTTGCGAAAGAACTGCCAGATTCCCGAGCTATCGTTGATGGAATGGCCGTTTATACCAAACAAGGTGGTAAATATGTGTACAAACAATTCAATCCGGGCTATGAAGAACTGACCGGAATGCCACCGATTGATAGAGACAAAATAAACAAATTGATTGCTGAAAACTTATGCAAAGAATTGGTGGTAAATTGCAATCAGATTCTGGCAGAATCATTCCCGAAATTAAAGATGACCGAGGACTCAAAAGTTACCTGGTATTCGCCCACTTCGTTCTCTTTTCATATTGATTCTATCCAACTCAAACGCTGGCGGAACAGCACCACCGTGGATATAGAATTGGGAAAAGCCGACATCCGGTTTTACCGAGATGATATGAACAGTGAGTGGACAAGAGTACTGCACGGAAGCGGCTACACCCGAGTAAAAAATATTGGCGAAGAAAAATATCCGGAAGGTGAACTAGATAAAAAGAAATATTTAAACCAGGCAGTTCAATAATAAGCGTGTTCACTAAATATTAATTACAAAAAATAAAAAAGCAATGAAAAATTTAAAAATAAAAGTTTTGCCTATTTGTATTGTGGCGAGTAGTTTAATGGCATTGGCAATAACAGCTTGCAATGACAATCAACCCAAAGAAAAATCGGTTGTTGACCAAATGGTAGAACAATCCAAATCAAAAGAAATGGAACGTAAAAACGCAAATGAAGCACCCAAAGAATTAAACGTTGGCAAAACCACGATTACCTACCATTCGCAATATTCATTTGTGAAAAACGAAAATAGATCCCAAGAGTTGAAATCTTTCAATCCCCAAGTTGTGAATGCCGGATTTTACGACCAAAATATTTCCAATTTAAAAGGAAACATTGCATTGACTTATATCGATAATTCTGTCCAGCCCAATCTTGAAAATGCAATTGACGGGCTTCTCAATGGGTATAAAAATATGCCGGGAGCTGAAATTACAGATGTAAATAAAAAGGACGTTTCCAACCAATTTGGCAATCCTGCAATAATGGCTTCCGGAAAAATTAAATTATCCAAAAACGGCGAAACCTTTGACGGTACTTTCCAAAATCTTTCGATTTTAAAAGGAAATGAAATTTTCAATTTTCAAGCCTTTACCGATTCGCCCGAAAAAGCAAAAGAAATTGAGGAAGTGTATAACTCCATTTCCCTGAAATAGCCATTTATCACTTAAAAAACTTTGTATGAACCGTTTCTTGCTATTTATTTTTTTGATGATTTCCACTATGGTGTTTTCCCAAAAATACAGTAGTCAGCGTCCTTATTTGCGAGGTGTGTACGAAGTGTACGATTATGTACACCGGACGATGTACAGCGATGAACTAAAAACCTCGGAAGATAAACTCCTGAAAGTTTTCAGCAATGATTTGTTTATCAGTAAAGAGCGAAAAGTGCTGAATGAAAATGGGAAACATTTGATGGACGAGTTAATGAAAATCAAAACAATGGATCAGGGTTACGATTTTCAATATTGTTGGGTTCCGATTGAAAAAAATCAAACCGACAGCACCTATGAATGGTTTAACAAAAATCAAACGAAATTCGGTCAGTTATCCATAAAAATAGAAGACGGCACAAATCGCCTTACCGACATTCAAATCGGGCACTACATCGGAGAAACCGAAAAGAATCTATTCCGCTCGATGTCCTGCACACAAACCACGGCAGGAGCAATTGTACGAGGAAAACGGGAAGGATTGAACGATGTAAAACCAAATGCAAAAGTTTTAGCACTTTACGAAGAAAGCGTGTACTGGCAGGAAGCTACTTTTTTGGATAAAGCAGAAGATGGTTTTTGGGTGCAAGTTTCGCCAAATTTGTCAAAAGTAAAAACCAGCCAAATCGTTCCACTTGAAATCGTGAAGGGCGACCTCACTTATTATCGCAAAAACAATCAATTTGTACGCACAATAATTGCGGACGTATCAGGTACGAAAGTGAGTATTTATGATACGGACGGCAAAAAAGTTACCTTAAACCGAAACGAACTGTTTTTTAAAATCAACACCTACGAAAGTATCGATACAGAAAGTCAATTGTTTTCGCATTGATACAGATTCACTCTTTTTAATCGGGTTACATAATTGACTTAAAATTAAATCGTAAATTCCCCTATTCTATTTAAAATCAAGATGCAAAAATCTTTTCTTCTTTTCCTTTCACTCTTTGTCTTGTGTAGGTTAAATGCACAGGACAAAGCGAGAATTGACAGCCTTTTACAAGTGGTGGAAAGTCCAAAAATGGATACCGCCACTGTTTATGCCTATTGCTATCTTTCTTCTGAACTGGTAGGATTGGAAAATGACAAAGCTAACTTTTACGCAAAAAAGGGATTGGAAGTAGCCGAAAAAATAAACAATCCATCTATGCAGGCTTGGGCTACACACGTTTTAGGAGAAAGCTATGATTATTTAGGAAAAGCAGACAGTTCGCTGATTTATTTTGAAAAATCCATTGCCTTAAAACGTAAACTGAAAGACAAAGACGGCGAAGGAGCATCCAACATCGGTATCGGGATGCTGTATTTTTATCAGAAAGATTTGGGCAAGGCGGAACACTATTTTAATCAGGCATTATCACTTTACACGCAGGTGAATAATGAAAAACGAATGGGTGCTGCACTCAACAACCTCGGTGCGGTTTATCGCAACCAACATCAATACGAGAAAGCCATAAAAACCTATAATCAAGCGTATGATTTAAAACTTAAAACCAATGATTCGGTGGGAATGGTAAATGCTTTGGCAAACCTGGGAACGGCTTACCAATACCTGAAACAATACGACAAAGCCGAAAAATACCTGATGCAAAGCCACGATATTTTGAAAAAAACCAAAGCCAAAAACAATCAGATAATGAACTTTGCAGCTTTGGCCCAACTTAAAATGGAACAAGGAAAATATGCCGAAAGCAAAATGTTTCTCGACCAGGGAATTGCGGTAGGAAAAGATTTGGACCAACCGCACGAAATGATGGAATTGTATCAGGTTTATACCGTGTTGGATTCTTTAAGCGGTGATTACCAATCGGCTTTTCAGCATTTGCGTTTGCAGAATGATTTTCAGAAAAAAATAACCCAAGCCAAGTCCAAAAAGGAAATGGAAAAACTGGAACTTATTTACCAGACACAGGAAAAAGAAAAAGAATTAGCCCTGCGTCAAACGATTATCCAAAACCGGAACAAAACCATTTGGATGATTGCCGGTATTTCTGCCTTGTTGCTTATCGCTTTATTGCGTTTGTTTTGGCTGCGAAGCAAATTGCACAAATCCAACAGACAATTGAATGATTTGGTAAAGGAAAAAGAAAATTTGGTAAAGGAAATTCATCATCGGGTAAAAAACAATTTGCAGGTCATCAGTAGTTTGCTCAATATGCACGTCCGAAAAGTACGAGACCCACAATCTAAAAAGATTTTTGATGACGGTATTTCACGCATTCAGGCAATGTCGCTCATTCATCAAAACATTTATGCACATTCCAATCTGCAACAGATTAAACCAAGGGAATATGTAGAAAAACTGGTACAGCAACTGTTTGTAACCTACCAAATTCCGGACAAGGCGATTAAAATCCAGACCAGTATTGACGATATTGATTTGGATATTGAAAAACTGATGAGCATTGGATTGATTTTGAATGAAATTCTTTCCAACGCTTTTAAATATGCCTTCAACGGCAGTAGGTCGGGCGTTATTGATATTTTACTACATCAGCCAAAACCTAACGAAATAGAAATGATGGTAAAAGACAACGGCAGCGGTATCAGTATAGAAATGATTGATGAACCTGGCGATTCGCTTGGCATGCGTTTAATTCAGGCGTTCAGCGAAAAATTAAAAGCAACATTGAGCATTGGCAACGTAAACGGGACTACCTATAAATTTATTTTTGACCCAACCCAATGACAGAAGTTTTACAAATATTGATTTTGGAGGACGAACCTATTATTGCAATGGATTTGAAGGATTATTGCATCGAATTGGGGCACGAAGTGGTGGCGGTTTGCTACGATTATCAACAGGCTTTGCAGCAAATTGAATTACGACAACCGAACTTTGCGTTGGTGGACATCCGCATTGGCGATTACGAACACGGATTGCGTTTCGGAAAAAAGCTGAATGAAGAATTTGGTATTCCGTTTATCTACATCACTTCTTTTTTTGATGATAAAACCCTACAACAAGCCAAAGCAACTTATCCTTCCGGCTACCTCGTAAAACCGATTACCCAAGGCGGATTGACGGCTGCTATTCAAATCGGTGCCGCCAATTTCAAACAATGGCGCAATGGCAATAATTTAGAAGAGAAAATAAATAAATACAGCCACTCGCCGCTCACGAACCGCGAAACCGAAATCCTTCAACACTTATTACAAGGCAAAACCAACCACGAAATAGCCGAAGCACAGTTCGTAAGCATCCACACCATTAAAACGCATCTCAAAAATTTGTTCCTGAAGTTTGATGTAGAAAATCGGGGGCAATTGATAGTGATGATGAACAAGTAAATTCTAAATGGAAGGATATAAAAAATCAGCGGTTACACTTTTATTACTCATCTATTGTTCTTGTCAGGTACAAAAACAGCCCCATTCAACTCAATCACAAAACGCAAAAAGCAAACATCAAATTTCTATTACAATGGATACTGCCAATTTTACATTACCTCCATTAAAATACAAAATGGATACCCAAAATAACAATCCTTTTGATGTCAATGCAAAAGAAAACATCTTCTTCTACGATGGTGCATTTTCCTGTTTGGTCAGTGACAGAAAAGAGCTTAATTCTTTTCACGACCAGTCAAAAACCATTGTAGTTTTTGAATTGGAAAGACTTGATTTGGCACAAAATGGGGGTATCATCAAACAATTTGGTCATCCAGAAGACTTCAAATCTCCCAATAATAAAGCACAGTTTATGTTGCTATCCAACGAAGAGAACATTAGCTATTTCAACCGTAATGAAGAAGTAATTGCTACCACTTCTTATTTAGTTACCGTTCAGGGGAAATTTTATGGTCCATTGAGTTCAATGGTTTGGGATGATTATTCAACTTGTCAGGCTTATGCTCAAAAATTTTCCCAAGAATCAGGTAAAACTATACTTGTAAGCCAAATACTTTCCATTTCAGATAGGCATTGAAAATGACGGTGGGTTTATAGATTTCCTCATTATTACCGGAATCACTAATATGACAGTTTTAAAAAGAACTGTCAAGGAAAGTAACATATTGAAATTTCAATTAAAATTAAAAACAGAACAATAAAGGAATAACCTGCATATCTTATTAACGAATTTCGACATTAAATGACAAGATATTATAAAAAAGCTATAGATGAATTGGAAGAACAGATTAATGAAATGCTCTTTGAACAAGAAAATCAATTAGTTTCTTATGAAAAAGTTATTGAGCATATTTTGCTGAAAACTGCTAAGCTGAAAGAATATGTTCTTAAAACAGGTTTTAAAAATCAGCAAGAGGAAATTCATTTTTTTAAGCACATCAAGCCACAGTTTATTGCAAAACTAATATATTATAATTCCATTTATAAAATCGAAACAAAAAAGCCTAATGGAACAAAAGCAATCAGAAAATACCTCAATGAAGAATTGAACAATCTCAAAAGGTTCTTTGACAACAATCTTGAATTCTATAAATATTATCGAACAAATAACTCATTCATTGATGATAAGCTGTTTGTTCGGGGCAAACACGATATAAAATTGAGCTTGGATACTGTTTATTTTGAAACCGACCATAGGTTTTCGACTTCTCACGATTATAAAGCGGCAAAGATTATCGCCAACGATTCTGATACAAGTTTATATTGAAGACCAACTGAATAACAATAATCATAAAAAGCCATCCGATAAATCTTTATTAAACTGGACAGAAAGCAAAACGTCTTTAACTGAATTGATTTATGCTCTACATTCACAAGGTGCATTTGGCAGTGCGGATATAATAGCCATAGCCAAAACATTTGAAAACACGTTCAATATTAGTTTGGGCGATTTCTATCATACGTTTATGGAACTCAAAGCCCGAAAAATAAACCGTACCAAATTCCTTGACAATCTTAGAGAAAACCTGCTTAAAAAAATGGATGAAGAGGACGAAATATAGTAGATGCCAATAAATTCATTCTTTAGAGTGAAAGAAGCTGTATTTGAAGAAGCTAATTTAGCTTTCATAAATATGTATGGTTTTGGAAACTACTTTTACTTATCATTTGCCCTTCAATAATTTCCTGTACATATTGTTGGGATTTTTTGGACTAATGTGTTTGATTGGCGCGGTAATTCCCTTTAGTTTTCATTACAGAAGGTCAGAAATCAATAATCATATTTTCTTTTATGGCGGTTTGTTTTTGGTTGGATTGGTTAGTATCATTATTGTGATTGCCAAAATAAAAAGCAATCGCTCTTTAGCTAATGCCCATAAAATCAGATTAAGCAATACGGCTTTGGAAATTCCTAAAGGCAAGTCCGATTTGATAACCCTATCGTATGAAGATATCGTGGGTATTCAACTTTTAGAAAACAAATTTCGGGGCGATATTCTGATGATTAAATCAAAAAGTAAATCTGCATCTACACTTTATATAGACGGCAAAGGATTTGAATCTGCAAATGAATTCCAAAAATTTCAAACCGTATTAAAAACAAAAATCAAAATTCCTTTTTAACAATTAAAATTTAATGAAATGAAAACTGTAATCTTTTTAATGTTGGGCTTATTTTCTGTGAACAGTCTGTTAGCACAAAAAGTTGCCCCTGAAGTTTCTAAATTTCTTAAACTGGAAAATGCCAGAAAGAAACCCGTAGTCGTGGAAATTGACCTTGAATGGGGTAAAAAGCGAGAAGGCTGTAGAGGTATGGGCATTTGCGACGCTGATATTGTCATCAAAAACAAAGGCGAACAACATCAACTGATTGGTTATGGACAAAATAAACTGGCAATAGTTGTCTTAAAATCTAAAATGAGCCAGGAAAAGTTAAAAGAAAATTTTAGCACAAATAAATTTGTATTGGAGCAAGATTTTGTTTTTTCAAATGCAATTTCAGAAAAATTTAAAGCTGGTTCTGAATTAAGTGGTAAGTTGAAACTAAACAAAGATTCATACGCTTTAGAGGAATTGGAAAATTACTTTATCATTTATAAATAGTATGAAACGCGATTTCAAATACAAACTCCCTTATCAAAATCTGTATCCTTTTTTGGTATTAATAGGAATTGCACTTTTATTGGTTGGCGGAGGTTATTTAATGAGTGATTTTGACACGACAAATAGCCCTATAAATTATGGCAAATTGGGTAGAGGCACGTCAAGAAATGCTGTAATCGACATAGGAAGCTTAATTGTAATCGTCCTTTTTATCGCATTTCTTGTCAATGTGATTAAAATAATTCTATCCGGTTTAAACCAAAACAAAATCAGGTTTGAGGAAGACGATTTCATCATTCCGAAAGGGAAAAGTGGTTTACGAAAAACAAATTACTCTGATATTAAACGACCAATAGAAAGGCGTTTTAAAGCATACTTGACCCTAAATCCTAAAAAATTTGAATTCAAATCTTTCAAAATTTATGTCAAAGGTTTTGCCACCGAAGATGAATATTTTCTGTTTGAAAAATTATTGCAGGAATACGTTGCTAAACTACCCGAAGAAAAACCTAAACAAATTTGGGAATGAAACACATATCCACAACTATAATCATCTTCTTTATGTGTATGCCATTTGCCGAAAGTTACAGTCAAACGGTTTTCAAATTTTTCCGAGAGTTGCCCGACTCGGCAGTAATGAACTTGAATACGGAAGAACGGGAAAAAATCATTCAGATTTCCAAAGACAACAAGGATTGGAACGATGCCGTAAAAGATTTGAATACCCAACAAACCAACTTTGTATTTGAGGAAGTGAACACCAAAAATAATTACCTGAAACTCATCGGGAATTTTGAAGGGAAATGGGAAATGAAAGTATGGACTATTTCCAGCACCTATTTCCTTATTGGCATTTACAGAGAGACCTGCGGACCTATTTGTAATGCAGAGCAATTGGATTTTTATGTATATCTGAAATCGAAAGGGTTACAAAAGCTAAAATTAACAACCGTTTTCCCGGTACAGAAAATACAGGAATATATTGCCGAAAAACTACTGCCACCTTACACCATTGAAGACGATAAAAGTTTAGGTCATTTACTATTTCAGTTTAGTGAGGACAGTGATATTAACGTTTTTTGGAATAAATCTATGGCTGAAAAATACCGGTTCGAATTAAATTTTCAATTGTATTTTTTGCCTGATAACCTCAAAAATGAAACCTATTTTGGAATTAAAGAGAACTAATATGCAGTATCAAATTTGTTTTATCGTTGGACTTGTTTTACTGGTTTTGTCGTGCTACTTATTGTACCAAAATATTGCCTTTTTAAAAACAAGCGAACGGGCAAAAGGCGAAGTAATAGAACTGAAAAAAATACACAGAAGCACGAGCAAACCCACGTACAAACCGGTGTTTGAATTTGTAACCAAAGAAGGAAAAATAATCATTCATACTTCTATTTCTAGTAGTAATCCACCCACCTGGAAATTGGGCGAAAAAGCCGTTTATGCCTACAAATCCGATGCACCGGACAAAGGAAAAGTAGTTACTTTTTTTGGTGTTTTTGGGTGGGTGGTAGCGTTGGTTTGCGTGGCTTTACCGCTATTGGTTATTGGTGGCGGATATTACCTTTCGGAAGGGTTTTTACAATCTATCTTCAAATAGGTATTAAGGGAAATGGAAGTTTGGCAAATGTTTGTTTTGGGAAGTTTGTTTTTAATCTTGGCAATTTTTTCCTTGATAAAAACAATACAATCATTCCGAACTAAAAAAAAGGTTTTTAAAAAAATAGTCTTGGTTATATCAACCTTGATTTGTGGCTTTTTAGCATTTTGTTTCCTTTTTGCCGGAGCCATTTCGGGTGTTTTTTATACGTTCTTTTCAGAAGTATTCGGAGGAATTTTTAGTGTAGATTATTGGAACGGAAAATAGAAATTTTATAAAATCATTAATATGCTAAACCCAATTTTAAAAGAAAAATTATTGATTGATTTGAGTTGTGGCTTGTATGTGCTCTTTCTGTCACCAATGGTTTTAAACATCGTAAACCAAACCGTTTACGGTTGGGGAAATGCAAAAGGAGCAGGCATTTTGGCGGCTGTTTTACTTCTTTTTAATGTAATGGATATTTTTGCTGTTTCGCCATTTGTCAGCCAAATTTTGCACGAAACAGAAGACCCTAAAATGTTGTTTTCAAAACAAATTTCTTTGATTTTGTTAATCGTTTTACACGCAGTTGTAACACTGATTACCGCAATTTTCGCATTTCAAATAGTGGGTTATACATTTGAAAATCACGCAGTTTTTTTAAGTATCGTTATCCTATTCATTTTGGCAAAAGAAGTGTTTTTGTTGCTTAATTGCCTATCCGAAATGCCTAGAACACTCTTCAGTCCTATCATTTGCAAATTGGTTATTGCATTGTATTCCTGTTTAATTTTCACCATTTTTCTGGATGCCAACAAAGGCAATCCACCCTCCAATCTTTCTATGATATTGTTGAATTTGGTGGCGATGGGAATCTTTTTTGCCTTTTTTTATTATGCTATGCGATTGCCTTTTACATTTTATTCGGTTGTTCATAAAACAAGTACTTACGACAAACTCATTGGATTTGCTTCATTTTTAATTGCATTTCTTCCGTTTGCATTTCGTAAATTGTTTTAAGCGTTCAGGTAATTAATCTGCTGAAAAACTAAATCATAAATTGACAAAGCATTAATCCTGTTGCACCAAATGCTGTAAGTCCGGGTCATTTTTAATCCGCTCCAATTCTCTTTCAACGATATGCAGAATATCAGTCTTTATCCGGCGGTAATTGCTTTCAATACCGACTACTCCTAATACTGCATTATTGTCGGTGCGTATGTTTGCGAAATAGTTAGGTACTTCCAATTCACTACTACCTATCTCTATACCGCCCGAAGTTTCGATAATGCCCGAACCTTTAGTAAATAGTGGGGATTCAACCACTTCATAGTCTAACCCTGCGTGTTTGATAGCTTCTTCGCTTGTTGGGTATTGCTCTACGATTTGCCCCAAACCGTGCCACGCTTTTTGTTGTACTGAAAAGAAACTGTGTTTTCCTGTTCTCTCGTTGAAATGAATGTTATGTGCCATTTTGATAAAATTTTGATGTTAAAAAATGATTGAATACTCGTTGTTAGAATGGTAAGTCGTCCTCTGTCTCTTTTACTGTGACCTTGTTGTTCTCCGTTGGTGCAGTAGCCTTTACGGTCTCGCTTCTCTTATTACCTCCGTGAAACTTGATATTTGAGGTATGGAAATTCAAACCTGCTTTCGGCTCTCCGTCTTTGCCTGTCCACGCTCTTGTGCTCACCCTGCCTGTGAGTTCTACCAAAGTGCCTTTGGTCAATAGTGATACTACGTTTGCCGAAATCCAATAGGCACAATCGAAGTAGGTTGTTTGCTCTACTCGTTCACCTTGTTTGTTACGGTAGCTTTCGTTGGTAGCTACTGAAAAGTTTACTACTTGTTTGTCCCGTGACGTGGTGCGAATTTCTGCATCCTTTGTTAGTCTTCCGATGATAATCATAATCGTTAATTTTGAATGTTATACAATCTTGTTAGACTTCCTTTTTCCCCTGCTTTGCTTCGCATAAATTTTTTCAAAAGAAAAAACGGAAAAAAAGAAAGCCACAAAAGGGTATGGGCGAGGGTAAAAGACAAAAGGAAACGGAATAAGTCCCGAAGGGTGGGATTACGAGTTTTGCGAGTAAGACCATTATGCCGTAGTCTTTTGGCAGGAGAGTGCGGCTGGCGCCCATTACACCTTAGCTGCCTTTTTATCCGTTTCGCATTGGGAAGATTTGGTATTAATTATTGTGGAGAATTTGTACTGTAGTTTCTTTGGGCTTAAGAACAAAGCCAATATTATAAACTGTATTGAATGAAGAAAATAAACTAAAAACGCTTCCTTTTATTCAAAAGAAGCGGCTAATTTCTTGAGATCATCAAAGAAATGGTTCGAAAATTGTACCGGCAAGTCCACTTACGCCAAATGGCGCCATTTGAAGACAAATGGTGCCATTTTTTTGTGAATTGACTTTTTTTATTATTGATTTACGTTTCCTTTTTTTAGATAACGTTAATGATTAATCCAATTAATTGTATTTTAAATATACAATAAACATTAAATCTACAACGATAAACTACTTCTTAAAATTCCATTAAAATTAACCACAATCGGTTAATTTCGGAACAGAAAATTTATTTCTATTAAAATAAATTTGCACGATACTTAAAAAGTAAAACTAACCTATTCAATGAAACTAATCAAAATCAATAACATCAATTTAGTAATATATATTCAACAAAAACTAAAAATTTTGTTGAATGTTTATGTACAGTAGGATTTATCATCCAGTAGTCAAATTATTTTTGAGAATTTATCGCGAATAAATAAAAGATAGTGTAAATCCCCATTTCTCCCACAATTCAAAACTACACAAATTAAGCACTTCTTTTCAATTTATTATAGAATTTCCTTGTCCTGCCAAATGAAGAATTCCTATTTCTTAAATTAGATTCATCAAAAACTTATTTAAAAGCATTTGAGGATTTAACGCTTTTTGTATCTTTATGAATTGTGGATAATAACATACGATTATCAAAATGGATTACATTGATTATTACAAAATTTTGGGCATAAGTAAAAATGCTACTGCAGAAGAAATCAAAAAAGCATACCGTAAGCTGGCACGTCAGCACCACCCTGATTTGAACCCCAATGACCCCGAAGCAAGTAAATTATTTCAACAGATTAATGAAGCAAATGAAGTATTAAGCGATCCTGAGAAGAGAAAGAAATATGATCAATATGGAAAGGACTGGAAACATGCCGAACAGTTTGAAGAAGCCAAAAAACAACAAAGATCAACTGGAGGAAATCCATTTGGTGGTGGCGAGTATTATTCTTATGGCAATGGAGATGAAGACTTTTCAGACTTCTTTTCATCTATGTTTGGTAGCCGTGGGAGTAGAGGACAGGCCAAATTCAAAGGACAGGATTTGCGCGCCACACTTCATATAAAACTCTCTGAAGCTTATAAAACCCACAAACAAAGCTTTACGATAAACGGGAAAAATATTCGGATAACCATTCCTGCGGGAATTGAAAACGGGCAGGAGGTGAAATTGTCAAATTATGGAAACCCTGGCGTAAATGGCGGCCCGAACGGGGATTTGTATATCACTTTCGAAATTCAAAATGACACTCATTTTATACGCAAAGGAAATGATTTATATGCCGATGTTTCGCTTGATGTATACAAAGCGGTTTTGGGTGGTGAGGAAACCATCAATACGCTCTCAGGAAAAGTGAAAATGAAAATTTCTCCCGAAACACAGAACGGAACCAAAGTTCGTTTAAAGGGCAAAGGATTTCCGGTGTATAAAAAAGAAGGAACATTTGGAGACCTGTATGTAACTTATCAAATTCAGATACCCACTAAACTTTCCCAAAAGGAAAAAGAATTATTTGAACAGCTTTCTAAAGAGAGATAAACTAACGGAAAATGGAAAAAATAAATAAAATATCGGTAGACCAGCTCTGTGTACATTACAGCATTGAAACATCTTTTGTATATGAACTTGACGAACGCGGGCTTATTCAACTAAAGCGTTCGGGCAAACAAACCTATATTGCTTATGAACACCTTACTGATTTGGAAAAATATATGCGGCTCCATTATGACCTTGAAATTAATATGGAGGGGATTGAAGCCATCAACCATTTGCTTTCCAAAATAAAAAATCTTCAGAATGAACTTAAAAAACTCCAGAATGAATCATAAAAGGTTGATGGGAAATTCAGGTCAGTTTACCGTAAAATCCTTATTCCGGCTTTAGAACTTCTACCTGCTGAATCAACTACAGACCAAAGAAAAGAGTGCAATATTCTTTCATTGATTATTTAAGAAATCCAAAAATTCATCTGCAGGAATTTCCCTTGCGCCAAAACTTTCAAGGTGTGTTGTATAAACCTGGCAGTCAATTAATTTATATGTTTTTTGATACTTTTGGACAAAGTGAATAAATCCGGCTTTGGAAGCGTTGGAAACTTGGGTAAACATACTTTCCCCACAAAAAATATTTCCAAGGTCAATCCCGTAAAATCCACCGACAAGCTTATGGTCCTGCCATACTTCTACGCTTTTGGCAATGCCCGATTGGTTCAGTTTAATGTATGCCCCCATCATTTCCTCTGTAATCCAGGTTCCTTTTTGACCATTGCGATTTACGTTCCTGCAATGATCTATTACTTGTTCAAAACATTGATTTTCAGTAAATGTAAATATTTCGTCCCGAAGATTTTTTTTCATCGACTTAGAAACTTTTAATTCATCAGGAAACAAAACAAAACGCGGGTTGGGAAACCACCATAAAATGGGTTCGTTTTCATTGAACCATGGGAATATTCCTTTTTGATAAGCCAACTTCAACCTTTCAACACTTAAATCTCCGCCATAAGCGATGATTCCAAATTTATCGGTTTCAGAATAATCAGGGAAAATCAGTTCATGTGAGAGCTTTTTCATCTAAAGCCAAAATTAATCAAATAAAAAATGCCTTTTCCTGATTTAAGAAAAGGCATTGGAAAATAAAGAACTCAGAATTATAACTTCCAATCTTTTATTTCATTTTCAATTTCTTCACGGGTTTTTCCGGATTTCTCCTGAATTTTCCCTACAACTTGATCGAATTTACCGTCCAAAAAAGCTTCATCGTCATTGAACCATTCACCATACTTTTGTTTAAAAGCTCCTTTGACCTGGTTCCATTTTCCTTCTAATTCTAACTTGTCCATGATTTAAAATTTTTATGATTAATTATTTGAGATATAAAAAGCAATGATTGTTCCGTTAAATCAATCCAAATTGTAAATCCATGTTAAAGATTGGAGGATTATGTTAAGGCTGTATTTCTTTTTATCTTTGAACAAAAATTTCAAAATGAGCATCAAAAGCATAGATACTTCGCAGGTAACCCCTGCAGAATCCATTCAATATTTACAAAACGCGGTGGCTCCCCGGCCGATTGCTTTGGTCAGTACGGTGGACAGTGAAGGAAATGTAAATTTGAGTCCATTTAGTTTCTTTAATGTATTCAGTTCCAACCCGCCAATCTTGGTGTTTTCGCCTTCCCGCAGAGTTCGTGACACAACAACCAAACATACGCTGGAAAACATAGAACAGGTACGTGAATGTGTGATCAATACGGTTTCTTATGACATCGTTCATCAGAGTTCTTTGGCGAGTACAGAGTACGAAAAAGGTATAAACGAATTTCACAAGGCCGGTTTTACAGAAGTACCTTCACTCAAAGTAAAACCGCCAAGAGTAAAAGAATCCAAAGCTTCTTTTGAGTGTAAAGTAAATGATTTGATTCATCTGGGAGAGGGCGGAGGTGCCGGAACTTTGATTATATGCGAAGTTTTGATGATTCATGTAGATGAAATGGTTCTGAACGATCGTGGCTTGATTGACACAAAAAAAATTGATTTAGTAGGAAGAATGGGTGAATCTTATTATACACATTCCAACGGTGATTCGCTTTTTGAAATTCCTAAACCCATTTTCAACAAAGGTATAGGAGTTGACAAATTGCCGGAACAAATCAGAAAAAGTACCGTATTGACAGGAAATGACCTGGCCATGCTGGCCAATGTGGAAAAAATATCGGATGGAACTTTTAAAGAAGATGAACTGGCGCATATTCATGCCAAAGATCTCTTGAGAGATGGTGATGTCAAAGGGGCTTGGGATATGTTGCGGAAATAGTTTTCCCTTGCGAATCTTTCTTCTTTTTATTTTTTCTAATTGGTTTTTATAAAGAAATAATGGTTTAATATTTCCAATTTTCTTTTTTCAATTCAAACCAATTGCACACTAAATGGGTATCATTGTATTTGAAGATTTCTTTCAGTTCAAATTCTAATTTATCCAAAACATGAATTGAATTTTTATTGTCAATGTCTGTAATGGCATAAATGGAATCTGTATTTAAATTCCTGAAAGCCCAATTCAAAATGACTTTGCTGGATTCGGTCGCATAACCTTTTCCCCAATGCTTCTGTTTGAACCGATAACCGTGTTCGTAGAAATTCTGATGTCCGTTGAGTTCATCAGTATAATATTTAATTCCACACCAACCGAGCATTTCATTTGTCATTTTATCAACGATTGCCCAACGCGCAATGCCATTGTTCGTGTATTGTTTTTGAAGCATTTCAATTACTTCCACGATTTCCTCTTTGGATTGTACGGGACTTTGGAGAATGTATTTATGAACTTCCGGATCGGAATCCATTTCGAACATATCATCTACATCAGTCAGCTCTATTTCGCGGATGAGTAGGCGTTCGGTTTCTATGTAGATTTTCATTATTCGTAAGCTGATTCAAATGTTATAAATTCATTATTATTTTTTAAAGGAATAATCCCAAAATAAAAATAATCAACAATATAATTCATGATTTGGTAAAGATCAACCACTTTTTCAGATGTATGGGGAAAATCATCTGTAGTGAGCAATGAGAATTTATTATCAAATTTAAAATTAGAAATATAGTTTTTTAATACATTGACAGAAAACTGAAAATCATCTCCAAAACCATTCGTGACATCTATTCCAGCTTTTTTATATTCCAAGATGAAATTATTTAATAAGAAATCAATTATATATTCATCTTTCGCATGTATGTCATTATTTTCTAACATTTCTATGTTGAAAGGAAATTGTAATTTATTATCCCAATTTTTGGTTATATCTGCAACGTATTCATTTAAGAAGTATTCAGAATTTACAAATTGAAGTGAAAAATCTCGAATATTATTTATTTCACTATTTTCTAAAAACTTGAAATGATTAATTAAGATATAGTGATAGTTTTTTCCTTCTAAAATCTGATTTATTCTTTGAAGTTTCATTTAAAATTCAACATTTAAAATTTAGAATAATAAAATCAAACTTTCGCCAGCAAATATTTCATATTTACTTCTTTGTCTATGATTTCAGAAAGTTTTTCAGTCGGGACTCTTTCCTGTTTCATGGTGTCTCGGTAGCGAAGCGTAACCGAATTATCGTTCAGAGAGTCATGGTCAATCGTGATACAGAATGGTGTTCCAATGGCGTCCATTCTTCTGTAACGTTTCCCGATGGAATCTTTCTCTTCGTACATCACATTGAAATCCAGACGTAAATCGTTGAAGATTTTCTCTGCGAATTCGGGAAGTCCATCTTTTTTTACCAAAGGCAAAATAGCCGCTTTGATGGGAGCAAGAGCAGGAGGTAAGCTCAAAACCGTTCTTTCTGAACCGTCTTCCAGTTGTTCATCTTTTAAACTATTGGAGAAAATAGCAAGAAATAATCTATCCAAACCAACCGAAGTTTCGACTACAAAAGGCACATAATGTTGGTTCAATTCGCTATCGAAATATTGTAATTTTTTGTTTGAATATTTTTCGTGACTGCTCAAATCAAAATCGGTTCTCGAATGAATTCCCTCCAGTTCTTTAAATCCAAACGGGAATTTGAATTCAATATCCGCCGCGGCATTGGCGTAATGCGCTAATTTTTCATGGTCATGAAAACGGTAATTTTCTTCCCCTAAACCAAGTGCCTGATGCCATTTCAAACGGGTTTCTTTCCATTTTTCATACCATTCCAGTTCAGAACCGGGTTGTACAAAAAATTGCATTTCCATCTGTTCGAACTCGCGCATTCGAAAGATAAATTGTCTTGCAACGATCTCATTTCTAAACGCTTTACCGATTTGGGCAATCCCAAACGGAATTTTCATTCGTCCCGTTTTCTGAACGTTCAAAAAGTTGACAAAAATTCCCTGAGCCGTTTCGGGACGTAAGTACAAATCCATTGCGGTGTCAGTTGTTGCACCTAATTTGGTTCCGAACATCAGGTTGAACTGACGCACTTCTGTCCAGTTTTTGGAACCGGTTACGGGGTCGGCGATTTCCAATTCTTCGATCAGTGCCTTTACATCGGCCAGATTCTCAGTTTCCAGGGATTTCGCCATTCGGCTTAAAATCGAATCGATTTTTTGCTGGTATTCAACCACGCGTGGATTGGTTGTGACAAATTGTGCTTTGTCAAAAGATTCGCCAAACCGTTTTGCAGCTTTTTCAACTTCTTTGTCGATTTTGGCTTCGATTTTGGCGCAATAATCTTCAATCAAGACGTCGGCTCGGTATCGTTTTTTTGAATCTTTGTTGTCGATCAAAGGATCATTAAATGCATCTACGTGGCCGGAAGCTTTCCAGATTGTCGGATGCATAAAAATCGCGGAATCAATCCCGACGATATTTTCATTGAGCTGCACCATCGCTTTCCACCAGTATTGTTTGATGTTGTTTTTGAGTTCGGCTCCGTTTTGACCGTAATCGTAAACAGCTGATAATCCGTCATAAATTTCACTGGATTGGAAAATATAACCGTACTCTTTGGCGTGCGAAATGATCTTCTTGAAAATATCTTCTGACATAGTTTTTAATTGATGTGCGAATTTAAGTAAAATCGGAATCTATTTTAAATTATAAATGCTGAATTTTAAATAGAATTAATTTTTAGACATAATCTCATTTAAAATTTAGAATTCAACATTTATCATTATCAATTAGAGTAACGCATCCACTTCCACATTTCTTTGAATGAAGGTTTTTTGCCGTACATCAAAATTCCGACACGGTAAATTTTTGATGCAAAGAAAACCATGAGCAGCATCGAACCGATCAGCAAAACGAGCGAAAGCGCAATTTCCCACCATTCTACACCAAACGGCAGCCTTGTAACCATGGAAATCGGTGAAGTCAACGGAATGATGGACAACCAAAATGAAACCGGCCCGTCAGGGTTTTCAAGTGTGGTCATGCTTCCGTACATGGCAATCATCATCGGGAAAATCGGGTAAAAAGTAAATTGCTGTGTATCTGTGTCATTGTCTACTGCCGAACCGATTGCGGCAAAAATGGAACTATAGAATAAATAGCCCAAAAAGAAATAAAGCACAAACAAAACAATAATGAATGGATAATTTAGTGATAATAATGTGTCAAAAATGCTATTTGCGTCTGTCATCCATTCCGGGTTTTGCTCCATCATGGCCTGAGCTTGTGGTGTGTCAATCTGGGTAGGCATTTTGGAGGCGAAAAAGGCAGAGCCACCTAAAACAAGCGTAAGTCCCATCGCGATCCAAATGATAAATTGCGTCAGCGCAACCATCGTTGTACCCATGATCTTTCCCATCATCAGGTTAAAGGGTTTTACCGATGAAATGATGATTTCCACCACACGGTTATTCTTTTCTTCCACCACGCTGCGCATCACTTTTACGCCGTAAATCATGATGAACATGAAAATCACATAGGCAAGAAACATGGCCAGCCCGAACTTTACATATTCACCTTTTTCTTCTGAACCGCCTTTCAGGTCAAAGGTCTTGATTTTTACGTTGGAATCTATGCTTTTCAAAGCATCGTGTGAAATTCCTGCTTGCTCCATTTTAAGCTCTTCAATGCGCTTGCTCAGTTTGTTTTCGAGTTTTTCCTTAAAACCAACGCCGATGTTTCCTCTTGTGCTCAGCTCAATTCCGGTTTCAACTTTTGAAAAATCATTTTTATCGAATTTGGGAATAATCAGTAAACCATTCAGGGTTTTGCTTTCTGCCAGTGTATCTTTAATTCCTTTGATGTCTTCCGGGCCATAAAAATTATAAATTTCATTTTCAGAAGAAACGAGTGCGGTAATGAATTCTTTGCTCTCATCTATGACCGCAATGCTTTTTTGGTCGGAGTTAGCAGACATCATCCAGGCAATAATCCCAATGATCCCCACCAAAATAATGGGCGACAAAATCGTCATGATGATGAAGGTTTTATTTTTTACCTGAGACAGGAATTCTCTTTTGGCGACAAGTAATATTTGGTTCATTGTGAATTTAGATTTTAGAATTCAGAAATTAGAATTTTTTCTATACTGTGATGATGCTTCAAAATAAGTTTAAAAAACGCCTTCCTTTTGTTTGCTGAACGAAGTCGAAGTATTAACGGCTTGTAAAAATATTTCGTTCATAGACGGAATGGCTTCTTTGTATTGGGAAATATGCCCCAATTCGGAAATCCTATGCAATAATTCATTGGAGTTCAATCCTTCGGGTTTTGATATGTTGAATGATTTGGAGAATTCATTTTGTTTTAATATTTCAACGTCAGAATCCTGGATGAAGTTTTGCCATAGGTCTTCCAAAGGATTTTCAATTTCCACAAAATATTTTCCCGATTTGAATTGTTGTTTGATCTGGTTGATTTCTCCGTCCAGCACTTTGTTCGATACGTTAATCAAGGCAATATGATCACACATTTCTTCTACGGATTCCATGCGGTGTGTGGAAAAAATGATGGTGGTTCCTTTGTCGCGAAGCTCTGAAATTTCGTTGGCAATGATTTGTGCGTTTACAGGGTCAAATCCACTAAAAGGTTCATCAAAAATAAGTAATTCGGGTTCGTGTAAAACCGTAATGACAAACTGGACTTTTTGTCCCATTCCTTTTGAAAGCTCGGTCAGTTTTTTATTCCACCATTCGTCAATTCCTAATTTTTCAAACCAGTATTTGGTTTTTTTATTCGCTTCTGCATTGGAAAGCCCCTTGAGTTTGGCGAAATAAAGCGCTTGTTCCCCAATTTTCATATTATTATACAAACCACGTTCTTCCGGCATATAGCCTACCATGGGAATTACGTTTTTATCCAAAGGTTTTCCGGCAATGGTCACAGAACCTTTGTCGGGAGCAGTAATTTGGTTGATAATACGCAGAAAAGTAGTTTTCCCAGCACCGTTCGGACCCAACAGCCCATAAACAGAGCCTTGGGGTATGGTTAAATCAAAATCGTTTAGTGCGATTTTTGTTCCGTATTGTTTGGTTAATCCTTTTGCTACAAGCAAATCCGACATAAGAATTGATTTTAATGATTAGTGTGAATTCTTATGCAAATGTTACAAAAAATTATGAATCTAATTGAGGAATAAAAGAATTGAGTATTCTCTAAATTTAATTTAAATCTTCCTATCAATGAATTCCTGAACTTTTTTAGCAATAATAGGCGCTGCAACCACCATAGCAATGGAAAGAACGGTTTTGGCTGTTTTGCTCATGTGGAACCGGCTTTGCGCTTTATCTGAAAGAAAGTTCAAAGCAGAACTTACGCCTGCGCCCACAGTGGTATTGTGAACCGCCGAATTATCTTCTACTTTGCTAAATAATTTGTTTACAGTGGAATATAAAAATCCTTCTTTGGCATTTTCATCAGCACGTGTCATTTTCAGCTTCAGTTCCTTTTTAGCCTGTCTTAAATCGGCGAGGGTATTTATATCTTTAGTCTTCATCATCTTCGTCATCAGAGTTATCTATAGCTTCCATTGCAGCTTCAACAGCTTTATCAGTAATCAAGAGCATGATTTTCCTTCGGAAAAGAAATAAAATGATAAGAAAAATAATGTAAATCCCCATTACCATTAAAAAGCCCAATCCGGTATCATTAAACCAGCTTCCGAACAAATACCCGGCTGAAAGGCTCCCAATGAATAAAATCATCATTATAAACATTCCTACCAGGATTCCAAAAACTCCGGCTCCAATCATATTACTGACTGAATCTACAATTTCGAGTTTGGCATAAGCAATTCGATTGTTGATGTATTGTTTTAAATCATCAAACATAAAAATAGTTTTAGGTCAAATTTAATAAAAAAAATTGGGGTTATTAAACCCCAACATTTTCTTCAAACTCATCTTTGGCCTTTTTTGCTTGGCCTTTGACTTCCTGAGCCGTACTTTGCAATTTAGATTTTACTTCTGCAAGACGGTCTTCCAAGTCTTTTTTAGCTTTTTTGGCTTTATCACTGAAATCATTGGAATATTTGTCCAAATCTTTTTTCAATTTATCAGCTTCTTTTCTAAGTTGCTTACGTGTTTCTTCTCCGGACTGGGGAGCCATTAATAGTCCCGCTGCGGCACCGGCAGCTGCTCCGATTAATAATCCGGCCAATAATTTAAATGCTCCACTTTCTTTTGCCATGGTTCTAAATTTTTTAGGTTAATAATTTTCTAAATTTACAAATACTTAAGGTCAAAAACAATACCAAAAACTTTATCTTTACACCCATTTAATGAAAAATTTAACAAATGCTGCAATTATCTGTTAAAGGCGAATTAATGCCTTCTTCACCCATCAGGAAACTCGTTCCGTATGCTGACAAAGCCAAACAAAGAGGAACCAATGTATATCATCTTAACATAGGGCAGCCTGACATTCCGTCGCCCCAGCCGGCACTTGATGCTTATCATCATCTGCCATTTGAGGTAATTGCCTATACACATTCGGAAGGCACTCCGGAATACCGCAAAGCGATGTCCGATTATTATAAAGGAAGAGGGCTGGAAATAGAACCCGAACATTTCATCATTACAAACGGTGGTTCGGAAGCTTTGCTTTTTACATTTGGCGTAATTGCCAATCCGGGCGATGAAATCATCATTCCCGAACCTTTTTATGCCAACTACAACAGCTTTGCAGTCCAGAGCGGAGTGGAAATTGTTCCCATAAAATCTTACATCGAAAATAATTTCGGGTTACCGCCGATTGAATCCTTTGAAGAAAAAATTACCGATAAGACCAAAGCGATTCTCATCTGCCATCCGGGAAATCCGACAGGATATTTATATTCCAAAGAAGAATTGGAGAAACTGAAAGATTTGGTGCTGAAACATGATTTGTATCTGATTTCTGACGAAGTATATGCAGAATATGTCTATGGAGGTGAAGAGCATTTTTCAGTTTTGAATTTTGACGAATTGAAAGAAAACGCCATCATCATCGATTCCGAATCCAAACGTTTTTCTATGTGCGGTGCCAGACTTGGCGCTATGATTACAAGAAATAAAGAAGTTTTACAGCGCGCGTTAAAATTTGCCCAAGCACGTTTAAGCCCGGTTTTGACCAGCCAATATGCAGCGACCAAAGCGCATGAAAATGTAGGTTCGTATTTTGACGACAGCCGTGCGGAATATGTGAGCCGTCGGGATTTGCTTGTGGCAGAGCTCAATAAAATTCCCGGTGTAATATGTCCGAATCCCAAAGGTGCCTTCTATTGTATGGTAGAATTGCCTGTGGATGATGCCGAGAAATTTGCCATCTGGTTATTAAACGATTTTGAGTTGGATGGTGAAACCGTAATGGTTGCCCCCGGAAACGGATTTTACAGCAACCCCGAATCGGTAAAAAACCAGGTTCGTATTGCTTATGTTTTGAACAAAGAAGATTTGCAACGCTCGGTTGAAATTTTAAGAGTGGCATTGGAGAAGTATCCGGGAACTGTAAGATAACTTGAAAATTGCGGATAGATTCTGATTTTTATGATGATAGAACCTGAATATAAAAACTGGATTTCAGAAGTCAAACAAAAAGTCAGGTCTTCTCAGATAAAAGCTGCTATTGCCGTAAATTCAGCTTTGATTATCTTTTATTGGGAACTGGGAAAAATGCTTTCCGAAAAAATCAGCCAAAGTAAATGGGGTGATAAAATTCTGGAAAACGTTTCCAAAGATTTGAAAGATGAGTTTCCTGATATGAAAGGGTTTTCGGTTTCCAATCTTAAAACTTGTAGATTGTTTTATGAATACTTTGGTTCACAGGTTGTGAACGAAATACAAACTTTCAAAAATAGGTTTCCAGAAATAGGTTCACAAGCTGTGAACTTATTTGAAGATGAATGGCAAATAATTGAAAAACAAGAAAACATAATTCATCCCCAACTTGGGGACGAATTGAGTATGATGATTATTTCTAACGTTGTTGCTCAAATTCCTTGGGGACATATAAAACTAATCATTACAAAAATCAAAAATATAAAAGAAGCTCTTTTCTATATTGAAAAAACCAAAGAAAACAATTGGAGTAGAGATACATTGGGTTTGCAGATAAAGTCAGGACTATACCATAGAAAAGGCAAAGCCATTACAAATTTCAGTACAACTCTACCCGAACCTTTTTCAGATTTAGCGAAGCAAACCTTGAAAGATCCTTACGTATTTGATTTTTTACAATTGTCAGAATCATTCAAAGAAAAAGACATTGAAAATCAATTGGTCAATCATATCAGAAAGTTTTTGTTGGAATTAGGAAAAGGATTTGCATTTGTTGGGCAACAATTTCATTTGGAAATTGCCGGAAATGATTACTTTCTTGATTTGCTTTTTTATCACATCAAATTAAAATGTTACGTAGTAATTGAGCTGAAGAATACTTCATTTATTCCAGAATACGCCGGAAAACTCAATTTTTATTTATCGGCGGTCGACAGCATTTTGAAAGAAGAAAATGATAAACCTTCCATAGGAATTTTACTCTGCCGCAACAAAAATAATATTGAAGCGGAATTTGCATTACGCGACATAAATAAGCCAATCGGGGTAAGCGAATTTGAATTAACCAATGTATTGCCTGAAAATTTAAAATCTTCATTACCAACCATAGAAGAATTGGAACAAAATTTATTGAATGATGAATGAAAGAATTGAAGAAAATAAATCTCTAAAACACTACAATACCTTCGGAATAGACGTTTCAGCAAAGTATTTTGTAGAAGCAGAATCGGTGGAGAAAATTATATATGCGCTAAACTTTGCCCATGAAAATAAGTTGCCGCTGATGCTTTTCAGTGGTGGCAGCAATATGCTGCTCACACATGACTTTGAAGGATTGGTTTTGAAACTGAATCTGAAAGGAATTGAAGTGGTTTCGGAAGGTGAAGATTTTGTAGAGGTCAAAGTCAAATCCGGCGAGAACTGGCATGAATTTGTTCAATGGACTTTGCAAAATGATTTCGGCGGACTGGAAAATCTTTCCCTGATTCCCGGAAACGCAGGAACAGCGCCTATGCAGAATATCGGTGCCTATGGTGTGGAAATCAAAGATACCATGACAGAACTTTCTGCATTGGAAATTTCAACCAAAGAAATCCGTAAATTCACAAATGAAGCATGTAAATTTGGCTATCGCGAATCGGTTTTTAAACACGAATTGAAAAACCAATTCATCATTATCGATGTCACGTTTAAACTTACCAAACGAAACCACATATTGCATACCGAATACGGAGCGATTCAGTCCGAACTGAAAAAATTAAACATAAAAAATCCTACGATTCAGGACATTTCAAAAGCGGTGATTAACATCCGTCAAAGCAAATTGCCTGACCCGAAAGAAATTGGAAATTCAGGAAGCTTTTTTAAAAACCCGGTGATCTCGAAAAACCAGTTTGAAAGATTAAAAAAGCAATTTCCCGATATTTCAGGATATAGTTCAGGTGATGAAGTGAAAGTCGCTGCCGGATGGCTCATTGAAAAGGCAGGCTGGAAAGGCAAACGATTTGGCGATGCAGGTGTCCACGAAAAACAAGCCTTGGTTCTGGTCAATTATGGTAAAGCGACCGGCCAGGAAATTTATGATTTGTCACAGCGGATTTTAGAGGATATTTATGATAAATTTGAGATTAATTTAGAAAGGGAAGTAAATATTATCTAATTGTAATTTATTGTCAGTAAATTAGTTATCATATTATTGTTAAATTCTATTTAAACTCCACTAATTTAGTAGACTAAAAGGTTTAATTTTGAAACCTTAAATTTTTATATGGACAAAAAGTATCTAAGGTCATCTATATTCCGGCATCTTGACGGGATTGTAACCACGCCGGTTATGGCACATTTGTCAAAGCGGGGAATCCTGCGTTATATTTTGGAGAAAAGAGCATTTACTGTGTCGGAATTAACAGATGAATTTTCTGCCAATGAGGGATACCTGAATGTGGCTCTGCGGATTTTGGCTTCACAAGGTTACCTTAATTATCTCGCTGATGATACAGACTTAATTAAGATTTCAATCAATCAAAACACAGAAAACGCGTTTTCTTATCATAAAATTTATGAGGATTTAGCAGAATTTTTAGCAGATCAGGAATTAATTAATTCCAAAGAAATTACCGAGGGTTTATGCAGGAAATGGATTGTCTTATTTGATAAATACAAATCAATTTTACTGGATGAGGTAGATGAATATTCATTGGAATTTCAACTTAAAAAACATATTGAAGGTGTTCTGGTAGGCCCGATTATCGTAAAACTCGGAATGAGTGGGATGTTTCACAAATACTTTATGGAAGCTTCTTTCAGTGCCGGAGAGTTTCACCGGAACCCGGAATGTTTTGAAGTTATTTTGGATTATCTTTCACAATTGGGCTGGTTTACAAAAAGAAATCAAAACTTTCAATTTACAGATACAGGTTTATTCTTTGCGAGAAGAGCCTCGGCTTACGGCGTGACAGTTTCTTATTTGCCGATGTTTTCAAAGCTCGAAAATTTATTGTTTGGAAGGGCAAATGAAATCAGGGAAGTTGAAATTGGGGAAGAAGAAATTCACGTGGATCGTGAAATGAATGTTTGGGGAAGCGGTGGTGCGCATTCGACTTATTTTAATGTGCTGGACGAATTTATTATTGAAATTTTTAACCGCCCGATTGAACAACAACCCAAAGGGATTTTGGATATGGGTTGTGGGAATGGCGCTTTGTTGCAGCATCTGTATGAGGTGATTGAACGTCAGACGATTCGGGGTAAACGACTGGAAGAATATCCTTTGTTTTTGGTAGGAGCCGACTACAACAAAGCTGCGCTGAAAGTAACCCGTGCCAACCTCATTAAAAACGATATTTGGGCAAAAGTGATTTGGGGAGACATTGGCAATCCCAAACAGCTGGCCGATGACCTGAAATGCGATTATGACATTGAACTCAGTGATTTGCTCAACATCAGGACATTTCTGGATCACAACCGGATTTGGGAAGATGTGGAAGTCGGGCAACGCGAGAGTACTTCAACCGGTGCATTTTCCTTTCGTGGAAAGCGATTGGCGAACAATGAAGTGGAAGAAAATCTTTTGCAGCACCTGAAAAAATGGACACCTTATGTAGAGAAATTCGGATTGCTATTAATTGAATTGCATACTTTACCGCCTGCAATTACGGCTCAGAATTTAGGGAAAACAGCCGCGACGGCTTATGATGCAACGCACGGATTTTCCGACCAATACATTGTGGAAGTAGATGTTTTTCATCGGATTTGTAAAGAATCTGGATTGAATCCAGACGGAAATTTGTTTAAAAAATTCCCCGATTCGGAACTGGCTACGGTGAGTATTAATTTGCTCAGAAAATAAAGAAATCAACCAGATGTAAATAGGCCAGTCCTATTAAAATCCCGATTCCGAAGCTGAATAAAGTACCGATCAGTATATACTCTGTAAGTCGAACGTCTTTGTTTTCTTTTAAATCACCAAAGCGAAAAATGGATTTGGCAGCCAGTAAGAATCCGATTCCTTCCCAGAAATCCATTATTACAAACAGGAAAATAAACAGCCTTTCCAGAATCCCGATATATTTTCCTGCATAGTTGGTTTTTTTGTTCTTTTTGTCGGGATTCAAATCTTTCAATATGACTTTCAATACCACAGAAGCTACAAAAGTAACAGCAATCAAAGTAGTAAAAAGTAAAAGATTTTGATTGCTGAACAACCAGTTGAGATTCAATCGGAAAGGAAAATAATGATTGACTACTGCAGCAATTGCCAAAAGGTGTAAAATCTGGTCACCAAAAAAATAGAGCTTCCCGAATTTCTTTTTTTCGGTGTATAATTTAGTGCAGTCGATGGCGAAATGGGCAAACGCTAGAATTGTGATTCCCATTAAATACTTTTGCTGAAACCCTGTGACAATCAATAAGAGTAAAAAATGGATGAGCGTGTGAAAGTAAAGATATTTCGATTTGATTTTATGTTTTCTCTTATCAGCTACCCAGGAATCAGGCTGCAGCACAAAATCTCCGGCCAAATGTGCAAACGTAAATTTTAAAATCAGCTCAATCATAGTTTTTCGATTTCTAGTTTGTACAATTCCAGCACTTTTCGGATTTCGTCAAATCCGGCTCTTTTTAGTGCGGAACTAATTGTTCCTTGACTCTTTTTGTTAAGAATTTCGGCCAATTCCGATTGGTTTAATTCGGGATTTTTTAATGCCGTATAAACCACTTCCGATGTGTTCGGTTGCCAAGAAGCAATGATTATATCTAACAAATTCAAAATAACGCTAAAGGTATGGTTGAATCTTTCATTTTCTGTTTGTATGCCGAGGGTTTCTTTTTTTAGTAATTCAAATCGTTTTCCTGAATTAATAAAAGCAGAACCATTGGATTCCGTGACTTTGGAAGTCTTGTAACTAATTTCGCCTAAACCGAGTGAAATTCTGGCGTCCATTTTTATTGATTTCATTGCCGCTTTGATGATCAAAGCTGCCAATAAGCCTTCTTCTTCAGAGACAACCAATTGAAAACTGTCGCCTCGGTAAATTTCCCAATCACTTTCTTCTTTGCCGAATTCACCTAAAATTTCTTTCAGTTTCACCAACCAAATTTTCGCTTCGGTTTTTCGAGAATTAATTATATCACCTGTTATGACAACTACCTTATTCATGTGGCAAATATAGTAAAATTATTGATTATTTAGTCAATAATTAGAAATATTGAGTATTTAGTAGATATTTTAAGTTATTGATGTTTTAGTCAATAATTTTTAATTTACCCAATTCACACCAAAAACTGCATTTAATGCAGCTGTTTCGGTTCTTAATCGTTGATTCCCAAGCGAAATTCCGGTAAAACCATTTTGCAGAGCGAATTCAATTTCTTCTTTTGAAAAATCCCCTTCGGGGCCGATTAAAATCAGATAATCTTTTTGAGGTTGGATAAATTCCTTGAAATTCAATCGGGGAAAATCTTCTTCACAATACGCTATGAGTTTGTTTTCTGATTGATTTTCTTTGATGAAATCAGTGAATTTCACCAAATCATTGACTGTCGGAATATAAGCTTTCAATGATTGTTTGACAGCCGAATGTACGATTTTTATACACCGTTGGATGTTGATGTTTTTCCTTTCGGAATGAAATGATTTCAGAAATGTAATTTCGTCAATTCCTATTTCAGTAGCTTTTTCTAAAAAGAATTCCATTCGATCCATATTCTTGGTAGGAGCAATGGCAATGTGAATTTTATAAGGACGTTTTTCAAAATCTTCCTGAATTCCTGATAAGTCTATTTCAACGGTTCTGGAATTAATTTGTGAAACAATTCCTTTCGCCATCGTACCCCTTCCGTTGGTGATATTAATTTCCTGTCCGGTTTTTCCGCGAAGAACCTTAGTGAAATGTTGGCATTCCTCACCGGTGAGTTCGGCGTAATTTCCCTCAATATTTCCAATGAATAGCTGCATCAGATTTTGTATTTGGCTACTGATTTTGATGAAAGATCTGCAAATTCCTGTTGTTCAAACTTGAGTTGCCCGGCCATGGCAATCATGGCAGCATTGTCGGTTGTGTATTCAAATTTAGGAATGAAAACTTCCCAGTTTCGTTCGGTTTCCATTTCTTTTAAACGGTTTCGGATTTCGGAATTAGCTGAGACACCACCTGCAATCGCAACTTGTGTTATGCCGGTTTGTTCCGAAGCGCTAATTAATTTCTCCATCAAAATATCGACGATGGTTTTTTGAATCGACGCACATAAATCGTTCAGATTTTCCGGAATAAAGTTTGGATTTTCTTTTACTTCTTTCTGAATGAAATAAAGAATGGCAGTTTTCAACCCGCTGAAACTAAAATTCAAACCATCCACTTTGGGTTTGGAGAACTTGAATTTATCGGGATTTCCTTCTTTGGCTAGTTTGTCAATGATGGGGCCGGCCGGATAATCCAGTCCCAGTATTTTTCCGGCTTTGTCAAAGGCTTCGCCTGCGGCGTCATCAATCGTTTCACCCAAAACTTCCATTTCAAAATAATCATCTATTTTTACGATTTGGGTATGGCCACCACTTACGGTCAGGCATAACAACGGGAAGTTAGGAGAAGATTCGTTGGCATCTTCAATAAAATGGGCCAGAATATGTCCCTGCATATGATTGACTTCAATTAACGGAATATTCAACGCCATGCTCAGTGATTTTGCGAAACTGCTTCCTACGAGAAGAGATCCCATCAATCCCGGTCCGCGTGTGAAAGCGACTGCGCTCAATTGACCGGAATTAATTCCGGCTTGTTTGATTGCTTCATTTACCACCGGAACTATGTTTTGTTGATGCGCTCTGGAGGCAAGTTCCGGAACTACACCACCATAGCTTTGGTGTATTTTTTGATTGGCTATGACGTTGGAAAGAATCTTCCGGTTTTGGATAACGGCTGCTGCCGTATCGTCACAAGAAGATTCAATCCCTAAAATGATGGGAAAAGCTTTCATTTTAACGTTTATAATTAATTAATTACGCTTAATTTTGTGCAAATATCGGAATTTTAGAATTTGAAAGTAATAAGAAGAATAGGCAGGGTGATTTTGATTTCCGCAATCGTGATTCTCACGCTGTTGCTTACCCTGCTGATTTCATTACAAATCCCTGCTGCTCAGACTAAAATTGCCCGATATGCCGTAACTGAGCTCAATAATACTTTTGGAACTCAAATCAATGTTGACAGAGTGAACATTGATTTTTTTGGAGATGTCAATCTTTACGGGGTCTCCACTGCTGACAACCATAATCTGGAATTTATTAACATTCAAAGAGTAGAGGCAAAAGTGAGTATCTGGGGAATCATCAGAAACCCCAATAGGCTGACACTTAAAAAAGTAACTTTGTTTAATCCCAACGTAAAAGTCATTACTTACAAAGAGGAGTCAATAAGTAATTTTCTGGATTTAATTGCAAAATTCAGTTCCGAAGAAAAACAGGAAAAATCCGATTTTCGGATAAGAGGTTCGGTGGAGATTATCAATGGACAATTGCTTATTCATAACCAAAACCTCAGCCCGGAGAGACAGACTTGGATCGATTCGGAACATTTCAACGCTTTGATTGAAAATTTCAAGTTTGAAGACGAAGAAATATGGGCGGATTTGAGGAAGTTGAATTTCGATGCCAAGAAAAATGGTGAAGATTATGATGTTCAAAATCTGTCGGCCGGATTTCATTACTCGAAAAATGAACTGAGATTTGACGATTTAAACATTAAGACGGCTGATACAGATTTAAATGGCGGTTTGGCGTTTTCTTATGATTCTTTGGAAGAATTAAAAGATTTCGCCAATAAAGTTCAATGGGATTTGCTAATTGAAGACAATTCAAAGGTTAATTTTAAAGATATCCGTTATTTTGTTCAAAATTTTGACAAAAACAGTTCGGTTGAGGTTCTGGGGAAAGTTACCGGAACTTTGAATGACTTACAATTAAATGATTTTCAGCTTTCGGGTGACGGTGCCTTCATTGCAGCCAATCAACTTAATTTGGTTGATATGACAGATGGTGAGAAAATCATCATTGATTCGGAGTCAGTCAAATTAAAATCATCTTACAAAGGCTTAAATCAATTGCTTCCAACGTTTATTACCCAAAGAATTCCTGACTTTTTGGATCGATTCGGGACCATTGATTATTTGGGAGATTTTAATTTGAATCCACAAGAAATTACCTTAGATGGAAACGCAATTACCTCATTGGGTGATGCCGATATGGATGTTCTTTTGCAGGATTACCGGCATAATTTGAAATATAGCGGGACTTTGATTGCAGATGATATCAATATAGAACAGATTACAGAAGTAAAGGAACTCGGGTTTGTAAAGGGAAGAATTGATTTTAATGGCCAAGGAACCGATATAAAAACACTCAGTTTGAAAGCCGATGGCGAGTTGGTTTATTTTGACCTCATGGAAAAACGATATGAAAACGTTGTTTTGGATGGGAGTATTGACAATCAGAAATTTACCGGTTTTCTATCAATTGAAGACTCAGAGCTCAATGCAAATTATGACGGCGTTTTTGATTTTTCCCAAAAACCATATAAATTAGATTTTACTTCAGATATTCGACATATAAATTTGGATTATTTAGGCTTGACCAAAGATTTAAACGCACACGCAAGAGCCAATATAAAAGGAGATTTTTCATTTAGTAATCTGGATGATTTTTTGGGAATACTTGAAATTAAGAACCTTTATTTTTCTTCTAAAAGAGATACGCTTGACATTGCTGAAGCGAGCATATCCTCATCGGTTCAGGGAGGAATTCAAAATTTAACACTTGATGTACCCGGGTATTTACAGGGAGAAATAAATGGCCAATTTAAGTTAAGTCAATTGCCTGACGCAATTATGAATGCAGTGGGAAGTACTACTCTGATGACCTATGAACAAAAAGTCGTAGACCCTAACCAGAACTTCAATTTTTATTTTGAGGTAGAACAAGATTTGTTCAATATTTTTGATCCAAGAATTAAAGTCGCCCCGGGAACCATTATAGACGGGTTGGTAGATGCCGGTGCAAATACTTTGGTAGCAGAACTGAGCTCAACCGAAATAGGGTTTGACGGAATTAATGTTTACAATCCGCTCATAAATATTGATACAAATAAGGACGTAGAACAGATTTATGTCAGGACAGACAGCCTACTGGCCAAGGGTTTTATGCTTTATAATGTTGATATTCACACAACACCGATTCAGGATTCCCTTTTGGTAAAGACCAATTTTCATATAGGAAAAGAAAGCCCGGTTGATTTTGATTTGAACTTGTTCCACACAACAGATGAAAATAAAAACCTGGTATTTGGTTTTTCACCTTCTACAATCAGTATTGACAATACAGACTGGCACCTTAACCCTAATAATGAAAGAGATTCAAACCGCGTAATTGTCAATTTTGATAAAAATTATTACGAACTGCAAGGTTTATTGTTAGAATCAGATGAGCAGAAATTATTGCTTGACGGATATTATGCCAGCAACACGGATTATAAATTAAACGCTGATTTACAGCAGTTGGTACTTTCCAAAATTATTCCTCAAGGACTACTTGGCAACCTTGAGATTGATGGTATTGCCAACGGTAAAATAGACGTCACAAGAAGTAAAGATGAGCTTAAGCCTTTGATGGAACTAAAAATTGAATCACTTGAGTTGAACAAATACGGACTGGGCGATTTGGGCATGAATGGCACATACAATGTGGAAGAAAATGTATTTGACCTTGAATTATTTCTGGAACAACAGCAAGTTCAGGTACTTTATGTAAACGGTTATATTGACAATAAACCCGAAAAGCCGGAATATAATCTGGTAGCCAGTTTAGATGATCTAGACTTCAAATTTGTAGAGAGTTTTTTGTCGGCGGCCATGAGCAATATGCGCGGAATGGTTTCGGGAAATATGCGTTTCACCGGCCCCATCGATTCTCCTAATTTTGAAGGAATGCTGGATTTGAATAATTTAGGCTTTACAGTAGACTACCTGAACGTTGATTATTCTTTTGATGGAATCAACACAGTTCCGGTTTACAAAGAAAGTGGCGGGCAAGGTTCTATTACACTTGACGAGGTTCATTTCCGAGATACAAAATACAATACCAAAGGAGAAGTTTCCGGACAGCTTTTGTTCAGAGATTTTGCTTCATGGTTTCTCAACTTGTCATTTAATACAAATAACTTGCTGGTCATGAATACCAATCAGGCTCAAAATGATTTATTTTATGGAAAAGTATTTGGGCAAGGAGCATTCTCTCTCTTTGGCCCACCTGAAAGATTGGACATTGGAGCCACGGCAATTATCAATGACGGTTCTGAATTTACCATCAATACCGGCGCTACAAAGGTAGAGAATGGAAGTGATCTGGTCAGATTTATTCCGGAAGGAGAGAAAGAAAAAGATGACGGAACCCCAAAAGGAATGAACATTGATTTGGACATTACGGCCAGTCCGTCTACTACTGTTAACCTTATTTTTGACCCGGTTTCAGGCGACATGGTGACAGCCAATGGCTCAACCGAAAACCTGCAATTTAATCTCAACCGTTCGGGAAACATGACTATAGACGGGACGTATACGCTTGAATCGGGCGTTTATAAATTGCGCCAGGTGTCAGTTTTGAATAAAGATTTTGACATACAACCGGGTAGTTACGTAAGCTGGGGAGGAGGAAATGCGTTTGAAGCTACCATGAACATTACGGCAAATTACGAAAGAACCGTTTCAAATGTAGGCGAATACCTTGGTGCCGGCTACAGCCAGACTTATGATGTAGTTTTGGGAATTGTCATCAGCGAATCTTTAGAAGATCCGCAAATGGATTTTACCCTTACAATACCAAAAGCCGGGACAGATGTTCAGTCTATGATTGACTACAAATTCAATTTAGATCCTGACGAGAAAATGGTGCAGTTTGGTTCAATTCTTTTATTTGGTCAGTTTATAACAGACTCAGGAACAGCATTAACAGCAGGTGCCACTTCTACAGGAGCCGGGATTGCGCTAAAACAATTAGGAGGAATCCTGGACTCTCTTATTGCCAGCAATGCATTCAGCATTGGGATTGATTATGTTTCAGGTTCGGAATTGAGCAACACGGCAGACCAGGCAAAAGTTAACTTTTCTATTGATTTTAGCCCGCGATGGACTTTTAAAGGAGAAGGAGGACTGGCCGTTGGAGGAAACTCAACTACAAATAATACAACCACGGGCGAGGCGGAAATCCAGTGGGATATCTCTCAGAAAATGGACAAAAGCATGGTGGTAAATTTCTTTACGAGACCCACTAATTTTGGGGTTCAGAACTTTGGCGGAGCCGGAAATTTCCAAAGCTTTGGCGCCGGGATTATTTACAAAACTTCTTTTGACCGATTTTCTGAAATATTTGAAAAGACCAATAAACTTTCTGCCCTTGAATTACCCAATACAGAAAAGGAACCACCTTCGTTATTTGACCAGATGGAAAAGAAAGATTCAGCGGAAGTAAAAACTGAAAAAAGTGATTCTGTCAAATTAAAATTAGACTCAATTCAGAAAAAAGAAGTAAGTCAGAAAGATTCCCCCAAAAAACAAAACAATTCTCTTGTCCGCTTTAAATAAAAAAGTTTATTGCTTCTTAAGGCAATAAACTCACGCAAAACAAACAAAAGTGATGAATTCTAATTTTTAAAAATCATTACTGTATACAAAATTAAAGCTTATTTAAAGTAATTACTAATCACATACTTTTATATCGTATATTTTTGTAAATTTGGTAGCATTTTACGTTTTAAATTATCAAATTAATAAAATACATAAGTATTTATGAAAATGAATTATGAAATTGATGAGATTGATAAGACAATTTTGATGTATTTAATTGAAAATACACGAATGCCTTTCACCGAAATTGCAAAAAAAATGAATGTTTCTGCCGGAACGATTCATGTAAGGGTCAAAAAACTGGAAGATGCTGGCGTCATCAAAGGAACAACGCTTATAACGGATTATGATAAAATGGGGTACCAATTCGTTGCATATTTGGGTTTGCTTTTGACCAAAACAAATAAAATCCAAAGCGTAATAGATGAATTGTATAAAATACCCCATGTAACCGTAGCCCATATTGTAGCAGGTAAATACAACATTTTCTGTAAAATCAGAGCACGTGATACCAGCCATGCCAAAGAGTTGATTTTTCTAATTGACCAGATTGAAGATGTACTTAGAACTGAATCTATGATTTCATTAGAAGAAAGTTTTAATGACAAAAATCGTTTGATGAAAGCGATTTTCAAGTAAATTTGCCTTATGAAACGTTCAATTTGGTTTAATGGTCTGATTTGCCTGATGTTAATCTTAATAGGTGGAATTCTTTTTCGGGGTTACCGGATTTGGTCTACCAACGATTATTTATTTAAGGAACACTTTCACTTAGAAGATACGGTAATGCCCGGTTGGTACCCGGGTGTAACATTGGGGCTGGGGATTTTGAGCTTAATTGGAATTATCTTGGTTTTTTTCTATAAAAAAATAGGAGTTTACCTTACTATCATAGGATTGTTTTTTTCCATTGTCATACAACCGGAATTCATGCCCGACGGAACTTTGTATTCAATGTTTACGCTTTTTGTGTTTATCGGATATGGACTGGCAGTTATCATCCCACATTGGAAAGAATTCAAATAACAGATAATAATTAACAGATAATTAATTACAAAAAGCACCTGTCAGGTATTGAAAACCTGACAGGTGCTTTTTTTGAGGTTTTATTTTTCTAATGAAAATATTCTGCTACATATTTTTCCGCATCCAGGGCGGCCATACAACCAGTTCCGGCAGCCGTAATTGCCTGACGATAAACATTGTCCTGAACATCACCGGCAGCAAATACACCTGGAATATTGGTTTTGGTAGTCTTGTCCTGCGTGATTAAATAACCTGTTTCATCCATATCCAAAACACCATTGAACAAATCCGTATTGGGCTTGTGGCCTATGGCGATGAAGACACCATCTACCACCAATTCCGATGTTTCCTGGGTTTGATTGTTGATGATTCTGGCTTTTTCCACTACTTTTTCACCTTCCATTCCTATTAATTCGTGATGGAACAAAACGGTAATATTGGGTGTATTGAAAACCCTTTCCTGCATCACTTTTGAGGCACGCAATTCATCTTTTCGTACCAAAAGATAAACCTGTGTACATAATTTGGCCAGATAAGTTGCTTCTTCAGCCGCTGTATCACCGCCGCCTACTACTGCAACAGGTCGTCCACGATAGAAAAATCCATCACAAGTTGCACAGGCAGAAACACCACTTCCGGCATATTTAGTTTCATCTTCCAAACCTAAATATTTGGCAGTTGCGCCGGTGGAAATAATAATCGAGCGTGCCTGAATTTCCTGACCTGAACTGGAAATGGCTGTATGCAATTGCCCGGGTTCAGTGGCCAATTTTACTTCGGTAATATATTCATAATGAATTTGCGTGCCGAAACGTTCCGCTTGTTTTTGTAAATGTTCCATCATTTCCGGTCCGGTAATTCCGTCGGGATAGCCGGGGAAGTTTTCAACGTCGGTTGTAGTGGTTAATTGTCCACCGGGTTCCATTCCTGTATACAGAACGGGATTCATATTGGCTCTTGCTGCATAAATTGCCGCTGTATAACCTGCGGGTCCAGACCCGATGATCAATGTATCTTTTATTGTTTCAACCATAATTTTGTGTGTTTAGTCCGCAAATTTAGGATTCTTTTCAGGAATTAAAAATGAGTTTTGATTTGAATGGTTTATAAAGCCATATTTTTAATTGAATATTCAGCCGGGAGTATGTTGATTAACAACAACCTGAGCCGGGAGCGCACTCATTTTTTTCTGTGATGTCCGCCAGCTTTATTTTTTGTTTTTCCGAAGGAATTCCACAAGCCTCCTGTGCCAAACAAGCTGTTGTTTTATTAGCCAGAATGAAATGGTTTCCGTCAAATTTCAAATCATATTTACCAATCGTGTCCGATTGGTATTCCACTTCAATCTCCGCATCTTCAATACCCAATTTTTCTTCAGAAAGTCGGATGATTTTCAAAAGTTTCCCGGGTTTCAAACGATGTTCAAAGTCGTTTGCATTCCATAGCTGGAAGTTTACCACTTTTTCTGAACGTATGGTGCCACCGCAATCAATAAAGTTTTTGGTGATTTGTCCTATTTCTGTTACGTGGAAATGTTCGGGAACAAAACTTCCATTCTCTAATTGAAATTCTACGTTTTCCAGTTTAGGTAGAATTTCTTTGATTTCTGATAATCTCATCTGTTTAAATATTATGTATAGTTATAATGCAATATTACGATATATCGATTCAAAAAAAATGTCTCAACAACATTTTTCTGCTTTGATGCTCTCTGTAAAGAACAAGTTCAATTCATTTTTGATTTCCAACCAAATTTTTTCATCAATACAATAACAAATACTGGTTCCTTCAATGCTTCCTTTAATTATGCCAATGTTTTTAAGTTCTTTCAAATGTTGGGAAATTGTCGCTTGCGCCAATCCTAATTCATCTACCAAATCATTACAGATACAGGAATTTTGTTTGATGATGTGTTGCAAAATAGCAATCCTTGCCGGATGACCTAAAGCCTTTAGTATAATCGCCAACCGGTTTTGTTGCTCGTTAAATATCTCTGTTTTGGTTACGCCCATTTGATTAATTATTATATTGCAATATTACGATTAATTATTTAATTGTAAAAATTAATTTAGCTGCACTGTTTTTAAACAATAAGGATTAGTTACATATACTGCGTAGCCGGTTTGTTTTTGAATCGGATGATGCGCGTTTTGTCCATCAACCAAATAAATGGATACAAGGGGTCAAATTCCCACCATTTTACGGCAAAGTTGGGACGTCCTCCGAATTTGTGGTGGTTGTTGTGCAGACTTTCTCCCCACATCAACAAATCCACAGGAAATAAATTATGTGAAGTGTCTTTGACATCGTAGTTTCTGTAACCGTATTTGTGTGAATACCAATTCACAATTACGCCGTGAACAGGCGACATCAACACCATAATTGGAACTAAGAAATATAACCACCATGGAGAATCCAATAAAACAAAAATTAGAACATAAATCGCAACCCAAACCAAACGTGTGATTCTCGATTCTGCAAACTTGTCAAACTTTCGCCATTTCGGTACGCCTTTTTTGAATTTTTCTCCTACCACTGCTATTTCCTGGTCGATGTCCATATAAACACGGCGTGTGCGCCACATCATCGCAAACAAATCTTTGTCAATGATAGGCGAGTGTGGGTCGTCTTCCGTATCGGCAAATGCATGATGTAAACGGTGCATAACCCCATAAGCATAAGGGCTTAAATAGGAAGCTCCTTGGGTAACGAACGCACCAATATGAAAAGTTTTTTCCCAGAAATTCGACATCGTAAACATTCCATGCGCGGCATAACGATGGTGAAACATCGACTGGAAAAAAAGAGAAGCATACCAGTGAATAACAAATAAAACAAGAAGGATGATAACAGTTGTTTGCATTAAAATGATTGAATTTTCACAAAGATAGTAGATAAATTTCTTTTTCAGGCTAACGAATATCAGTCAATGGGCTTATATTTGGCAGATTAACAAAAGATTATGACACGAAGTCTTTTCAATAAAATATTACTGTTTAAGCTTCCTATTGCTAAGATTGCGGGGTTGAAACTTCATCATTTTGACGAAAATAAATCTCAGATTTCAGTCAGGTTAAGTTGGTTGAACCAAAATCCTTTTAAAAGTATGTTTTGGGCGGTTCAGGGAATGGCGGCTGAACTTTCTACCGGACTCCTGTGCACTGATAAAATACGGAAATCGGGAAAGAAAATCTCCATGCTGGTTGTGGGGCTGGAAGCCAATTTTACCAAGAAAGCGGTTGGGAAAATCATTTTTACTTGTGAGCAAGGCGCAGAACTGGATGCTGTTTTGCAAAAAGCCGTTGAAACAGGTGAGGGACAGACCCTGAAAATGTGCAGTGTTGGAATCGATGAAAAAGATGACCAAGTCGCGGAATTCTTTTTTACCTGGAGTTTTAAGGTGAAAAGTTAATTCAACCGTAGTTGGTTACTTTCTAAGTTATCAAGTTTCTTCTTTTCAATCTTCACATCGTTTGAGATATTTAATCCAATTCTTAATCCAATCATTTGTGTTCTTGGTTTTAATTCTGCTGTGGTAAAGAAATCAGGAGAATCCCGTTCATTTGTATATTTTAAAGTATTGAATATGTCCTCAATAGATAACCTCACACTTAGCAAATCTTTGAAAAAATTTCTTTCAACATAAACATCGAAATACAAAATTTCTTTGCCAATATAGTAAGCATCTGCTGTGGGTGATCTATATCTGAATAGCACGTTAAAATTGTATTTGGAGAGCTTGAAATTATTATTGACCCTTATACTAAAAGTGGTTTTTTCAAATAAATCCAAATCTGCATTACTTATGAATTTTCTATGATAGACTTCTGAAGAAAAATTTAATTGCCACCATTTAAAAATCTGTTTATTGAAAAAATATTCTAATCCAAACTGATGCTGATTTCCTTCATTTTTTTTTTGGTAATAGGCGACATCATTATCATTAAAATAAATACCGTTAATTGCATTACTTGTATTGATGAAATACAAATTGAAATGATGATTTTTTATAGAATAGCCCAAATCAAAATTATTGTAATATTCCGGCTCTAAATCAGGGTTTCCTATTTCATACCTGAAATCATTCACCTTTCTGATGTTGGTATTTAAATCTCCAAATGAAGGTCTTCTGATTTTTCGGTTATAGGAAAAGTTGATTGAATTTGACTTCGAAAAATTATAAGAATAGCTTAACGACGGGAATAGATTTATATAGTCATCTTTAATTTCTGAATACTCAATTAAATTTTCTCTTCCAATATCCGTATACTCCAATCTCATTCCGATTTCAAGTTCGTGTTTGTCATTCCAGGATTTATCGGCATTGATATACGTACTATAAATTGATTCTGAATATTTAAAGCCTGACGTCCGGCTGTTGGGTTGCCATATTTCATTTTCGAGGTAAAATGAATCTAAGCTATTGTCACGTTTTGTATTTAACCACTTTATTCCTGAATTCAAATTGAAAGAGTCAAATGATTTACTTAAATCAGCTTGTAAGGAAAAAACATCTGTGACAGCTTTTGAATAATTCCTTTCAGTTTGATTTTCAAAATTTTCGTTTTCGTACAAAGAGGTTCCTAAAAATCTGTCATAATAATCCTGATTCAGATAATTAGCATAAAAATTCAAAGAGCTGCCTAAACTGTCGAGATTTAATTTGTAACTCAGAACCCCACTCCAAGTATTATTCCGCTCATTTCCATTTATATCATTTTCTCCAAAATCAAATGATTCGCCATTTTCAAAGATTTCAAACTTATTATGATTGAGATAGTCATCCTTTTTCCAATTTCCATATAATTCAAATCCTAACTCATTTGATTCATTGAGATTGATAATTGAACCTAAATTAAATTGATTGCTTAGATAATCACTTTGTCCGGTTTCCTGATTCTCTACATTTCTTCCTGAAAGTTTATAAATTAATGAAGAATTATTCTCAGAAAAAGATTTGTTTTCATTCAAGGCATAATTCCCATATAGTGATAATTTTTCATTTCCATAATTAAACGAATAATTCGTTTGATAGGTCAAATAATTTCCATGCTTATTTTTAAAAGTGGTATATAAATTTGATGTAAATCCGTCATTTTTCTGTTTTGTAATTATATTCAGGAAGATTCCGGAATTTCCGGCATCAGTTGATGAATTTGTATTTTTTTCGATTTCAATTGATGTAATTTGTTTTCCTGATATAGACTTTAAATAATCTGATAAATTTTGTCCTGATAGATTGATCAATCTTCCATTAACTTTAACGCTAACATTTCTTTCACGGGACAAGATGTTTCCTGCATTATCAATTTCTATTGCAGGAAGGAAATTTAAAATGTCTGTTGCATTGGTTTGTGTACTCAGCGGGGATTTTTCGATATTATAGACCAATTTATTTCCTTTTCTCTGAACAATTTTTCCAGTCGTAGAAATGATTGCCCCTTCAAGCAAAATGGAATTTTCGTTTGTAAGTTGAATATCCTTTAGTATTGTATCGTTTTCAATGGTTAAAACTTCGTTCCAGTATAAAAAATCAAGATTTATCTCTATGTCATATTCACCAGCAGAAATATCTAATGAGAAAATGCCGTTTTCATTTGTGATTGTTTCCAATGACTCACTGGATATAGTATTTGTCAGAAAAACATTCGCATTGCTTACATTATTGTAAGATTCATCAATTACATTTCCTTTTAGTAAGATTTGAGCTAATAATAATTGAGAAGAAAAGGCAATAAGGAAAAGGAATGAAAAATAAAATTTCATTAGGCTAGGGTTTCAGGTCAAATACAAAACTAATGAAATATTTGGAAATCAATATAGATAGGGTAGTCAAATGAATGAGTTCAGGAGATGGGTAGTATAGATGTGAAAAATTATCGAATAAAAGCTTAGTAATAAAAACTAAAAGTATCAATTCCAAATCATCCTGTAATTGATACTTTCTACATTTTACTTTAAACTTTTTACTGTTACAAAACCCTTGCCCCTTTCACTTTCTGCTTCAGCAAAGCGATTTTAAGTACATCCATCATTTCGGTTACGTAATGAAATTTCAAGCCTTTGATGTATTCCGCCTTGATCTCTTCAATGTCTTTCCGGTTTTCTTCACTCAATATGATTTCCTTAATATTGGCACGTTTGGCAGCCAAAATCTTTTCTTTGATGCCGCCTACACCCAATACTTTTCCGCGAAGTGTTATTTCACCGGTCATCGCCAGGTTGGCTCTTACCTTTCGTTGTGTAAACGATGATACAATCGAAGTCAGCATGGTGATTCCGGCAGATGGGCCGTCTTTTGGCGTAGCCCCTTCCGGCACGTGAATGTGTAAGTTGTAATTGTCAAAAATATCTTCTTTCAAATCCAATTCCTTGGCGTGCGCTTTGGTATATTCCAAGGCGATTCGGGCAGATTCTTTCATCACATTCCCGAGGTTCCCTGTGATGGAAAGTGTACCTTTTCCTTTGGATAAAATCGATTCGATAAAGAGAATATCTCCACCCACTCTTGTCCAGGCCAATCCCGTTACTACACCCGGTACTTCATTGTTTTCGTATTTATCACTGATTCTTCCCGGTCCTAAAATATCGCGAATAATTTCAGCGGATAATTTAGGGTTGTATGCTTCTTCCATCGCAATTCTTTTTGCCACATTTCGCACCAATTTGGCAATTTGTTGCTCCAGATTCCTTACACCCGATTCACGTGTATACGTTTCTACCAAAAATTCCAGTTCTTTTTTGGAAATCGAAACATCATTTTTCTTTAAACCATGTTCTTTTAATTGTTTGGGTAGTAAAAATTTATAAGCGATTTCTACTTTTTCTTCGATGGTGTATCCGGCAATATTGATCATCTCCATACGGTCACGTAGCGGAGCCGGGATATCGGAAATATTATTGGCCGTTGCAATGAAAAATACTTTGGATAAATCATAACCTTCTTCTAAGTAATTGTCATAGAAGGAATTATTTTGTTCCGGATCCAGGACTTCAAGCATAGCAGAAGATGGATCTCCATGTGCGCTGCTGCCCATTTTGTCGATTTCATCCAGGATGAAAACAGGATTGGAACTTCCGGCCTTTTTGATGGATTGCAGAATTCTGCCCGGCATCGCACCGATGTATGTTTTTCTATGTCCACGGATTTCAGATTCATCGTGTAATCCACCCAATGACATTCTGATGTATTTTCTGCCCAAAGATTCCGCCACTGATTTTCCAAGTGATGTTTTACCCACACCCGGAGGTCCATACAGGCATATAATTGGGGATTTCATATCGCCTTTTAGCTTCAAAACTGCAAGATATTCAATGATACGTTCTTTGATATCTTCCAACCCGAAATGGTCCCGATCCAATATTTTCTGTGCTTTTTTCAGATCAAAATCGTCTTTTGTGAACTCATTCCAGGGTAAATCCAGCATAAAGTCCAGGTAATTACGCTGGATGCTGTGTTCGGGCATTTGTGGATTCAACCGCAGCATACGGTTCAATTCTTTTTCAAAATGCTGTTTGGTTTCCTCATTCCAGTTTTTGGTTTTGGAACGCTGACGCATTTCCTCAATTTCAGTTTCAGATGAAACGCCACCTAATTCTTCCTGAATGGTTTTCATCTGCTGGTAAAGAAAATATTCTCGTTGCTGCTGATCCAAATCCTGGCGGACTTTGGACTGAATGTTATTTTTTAATTCTAATTTCTGTAATTCGATTCCCATCAGACGAAGCACATCGGTAGCACGGTCTTTCAGATTGTCAAATTCCAAAAGCGTCTGTTTTTCCTGAAGAGTCAGGTTCAGATTGGAACAAACAAAATTAATCAGAAACGAAGGGCTTTCAATGTTGTTAATGGCCATGCTTGCTTCGGTGGGAAGCGCAGGGTTGATGTCTACAATTTTCAATGCCATGTCTTTTACGGAATCAATTGTAGCCTGGTATTCTTTATTCTTTGAACCTGGTTTTTTTTCTTCAATCGTTATGATTGAAGCTTTGAAATAAGGCTCTGTCTGAACCATTTCCATCCACTGAAAACGTTTTACTCCTTGCAAAATAACCGTTGTATTGCCATCGGGCATTTTCAGCATTTTCAAAATGCGGGCAACCGTCCCGACTTCATGAATGTCTTTGGGCTCCGGTACATCAATTTTGGCATTTTTCTGTGTTACAACACCTATGATTTGGTTCTCTTTGTAGGCATCTTCCAGCAGCTTGATGGATTTGTTTCGTCCGGCTGTAATCGGAATGACAACACCCGGAAACAAAACCGTATTTTTTAACGATAAAACCGAAAGTACTTCCGGAATCGGTTGTTTTTTAAACTTTTTTTCGTCTTCCTCGTTCATCAAAGGAATTAATTCAATTTCTTCTCCCATAATCTGGTCAAATGACAAGTTGTCTATATTCATGTTGTTGTCTTCTGTAATTCTGTCAGCAAAAATGCTTCGTATTGGTTTTGTTTGATTGGTTTAATAATTTGAAAATCAGTAAATTAAAATAAAAACAATCCAATTGCGTTTTCATTGAAAATATGTTCTCTTAAATAAGTCAAACGATATGCCATTTAGAATTCAGAGTTTAGAATTTGGAATTCAGAATGTAGAAGTTTGTGCTTTCAAATCGAAAAGATTTTAAAACCTTTGATAAATTCTAAATAAAGACGGACATTGAATTTCGAATCCCGTCAAACTTACTACCTTTGTCTTTATGGAAGAATTTGTGGTTTTGATAGATGAGCAGGACAATGAACTGGGACTGATGGAAAAACAACAGGCACATGTGGCGGGATTGCTTCACAGGGCGTTTTCAGTTTTTGTTTTTAATCCAAAGGGAGAGCTTTTGCTCCAGCAAAGGGCAACCGATAAATACCATTCGCCGGGACTATGGACCAATACTTGCTGCAGCCATCCGCGCGAAAATGAAACGTATCTGGAGGCTGCTCACCGTCGATTACAGGAAGAAATGGGATTTGATTGTGAGCTGGAACCAAAATTTCATTTTATCTACAAAGCGCAGTTGGGGGAAAAGTTGTTTGAATACGAGCTCGATCATGTTTTTACCGGACAATATGATGGTGAAATCAAAATCAATAAAGAAGAAGTAGGGAACTTTAAATGGATTTCTCTGGAGGAATTGATGGCCAATATGGATTCGAATCCGGAAAAATATACCATTTGGTTTCGGATTATTTTTGACGAATATTTAACAAAACTTCAGTATGCAGGTAACGATTAGTAGAAAAGCGCATTTCAATGCGGCGCACCGCTTGTTTAATCCCAATTGGGATGACCGGAAAAATTTTGAAGTTTTTGGTAAATGTTCCAATCCGAATTTTCACGGTCACAACTATGAATTAATTGTCAGCATAACCGGAGAAATTAATCCGGAAACGGGTTTTGTGATGAATCTGGATGAGCTGAAGGACATCATTCAGGAACAGGTTGATGACTACATGGATCATAAAAATCTCAATCTGGAAATTGAAGAATTCCGAAACCTGAATCCAACAGTTGAAAATATTTCTGTGGTGATCTGGAACCGCATTCGTGAAAAATTGGATGCCCGATTGAAATTAAAAATTACGCTGTTTGAAACACCCAGAAATTTTGTGGAATATTCGGGAACTTAAAGAAGAACCTTGTCAAGGTTAATCACCGTAGCGAAAAAAACCTTGACAAGGTTTTTTATATTAATTCTTTTTGGTTTCTTCTTTGATTCTTTTATAATTGTCTTTGTAATTTTCAATGGCTTTGGTCACGATTTTTTTGGCTACTTCAGCATTTTGAAATTCTTCCACTACGACAATTTTGTTTTCGAGTTTTTTATAATCTTCAAAGAAATTTTGTAATTCTACTGTTAAGTGAGGTGGAAGTTCAGAAACATCATTTATATGGTTGACACTCATGTCATTGCTTGCCACGGCAATGATTTTGTCGTCGCCTTCACCATTATCAATCATCCGTAAAACGCCTATTACTTTGGCTTCCACAATACACATAGGGTCTACATCTATCTGGCAAATCACAATGATATCCAATGGGTCATTGTCATCACCCAAAGTCTGCGGAATGAATCCATAATTGTGCGGATAAGAAACCGATGAAAACAGCACGCGGTCAAGCCGGAGTAAACCGGAAGCTTTATCCAGTTCATATTTGGCTTTGCTTCCTTGGGGGATTTCAATGATTGCCTCTACAGTGTCAGGTTGTTTGTTGCCCACCGATACGTGGTGCCAGGGATTAAATTTCATTTTTAATTATATTTTGGTTAATACAAATCCTCCCCAAACGGCAAGTAGGCTCAAAATGAAGCTTCCTGCAGCATAGAGAAAAAATCCGGTATAATTTTGATTTTGAAGCATTGATAAATTTTCGTGTGCAAAGGTAGAAAATGTTGTGAACCCACCACAGAATCCGATGGTGAGAAATATTCTCCATTCGTCATTCATCGTTTCAAATTTTTCGGAAAAACCAAAAAATAATCCGATGAGAAAACAGCCTAAAACATTGACCGTGAAAGTTCCGTAAGGAAAATTGAGCGGAAATATTTTTGAAAACCCCAAACTTATTCCGTAACGGGCAATGCTTCCCAGAAAGCCGCCAATTCCTACCAATAAAAAAATCCTACCCATTTCAATTTAATTTTTAGGTTAAAAAGAGTAGGAGTCATCAGCCAACGGCGGTTTGTATAAAGGAAGACCCCATTTCCTAACTGCAAAGATAAATCAAACATACATTATAATGGGCCGATTCGTGTTAATTTTTTGGAAGCCGCCATTCCGTTGGGATTGCAACCGGGTTTTCCTTCAGGGATTTCCATGTTGAGGTTTTGGTAAAACTCAATCCATCCCTGATTGAAATTTTCTTCTCCCGGATTTTTAAAAGTCATGGGATTCATTTCAAAAATAGAATCCTTTTCAAAGGAATGGTACACGAAATCAGAACAATAATAAGCCGAATCACTTAAGACGTACGTGAAATTATAAGGTTTCCCCAACATGGTTTTGGCTTTGGTTATGGCAGCGTTAAAGTCAGGCTGAAATTCTTTTTTGATACGGTAGATTTCAATGACAGAACCGTCTTTTTTTTGATTTTGAATGAAATCCTCTAATGAAATCCTTTCTGACCCGTTTTGTGGAGCAGCATGGAGCACCCAGGTTTTATTTTCTTCTTTTTCCACCAAAGCGATATGGGAAAAATTGGTTTTTTTATCGGTTTGGGTAACTTCGTCAATGGCTTTTGACAAATCTCCACCAGAGTTTCCAACAAAAAGCAGATCGCCATTTTGTAATTTATGCGGCAGCGTTTGGGTTTGACAAGAAAGAACTGTACACAGAAAGATATAGAAAATTAAAACTTTGTTCATGTCTGATTAATTCTCACAAATATAATTCATAAAAAAATCCTGCCTAAAAAAGGCAGGACATAAATAAGAGTTTTCACAGAATTTAGGATAAATTTTTACTATTCCAATGAGTAACTTGGGAGTTTCTTTTTTGGGTTGATTTGTTTTTGATAGAGAAAGTTGGATAGGGGGAAACCGATTCCTTTTCTAAACTTATATTTCCTGATAGTTCCCAAGTTCCTTCATTGGTCCAGTTTTTTGTGAGAGAGATTGTTTGGAGTTCTGCCAGTTCGCTGGCAGAAAATTTCCATATTGTAGCATCTACCCGGTTTTCTGAAATGAATTTTTTCCAGAAAGGTTGTTGTTTTTGTGATGAATTCAATATGGTTGTTTCAAGTAGGTTGGCAAGCGGTTTGTTTTTATTTACCAAAGCGGTATTTTTATGATTAAGGGTGGGAATTAATTTGTCTAATTGTGCTTGGAGAGTAGAAGAAAGCAGGGTGGGAAGCTCGTTTTTCCAATCTGCCAGAAAACAGTTCCGATTCATAAAGATAGTTACACATCCAATTTGTGGCTCCGGTTTTTTTATGGTTGACTCTTTTATGAATTCGGGAATAGGAATAGGCTTGATGACTATTTCTTTTTTGCCTATGTATTCAGGAATTTGGATCGCGTCATCTTGATCGGGTACCAGATTATTTAAAGTTTCAATTTTTTCTAACGGTGTGTATAAAGAAGTTTTCCCTTCTAAAATGAGAGATTCATTTAGTCTGCAATTCGTTCCGTCTATTTTGAAGAAACAAAACCAAAAGAAAGGCATTTCGTTTGTCCAGTCATAATTATGGCTATGATAAAAAAATTGATTTAGGTTGAATATTACTTTGGATGAAGATTCCATATCAGGAATTTTTGTTTTGACAAATTTCCAAAATATGTTAAAATATTTCATACAGGATTTTCCCCCTTTTTTTAGGGGGTTTTTCCTGTGCGGGGTACAGGATTTTTCCTGTTTTTTCATTTTCGTGTTTTTTGGAAACAAATAATCTTTATTTTGGCGGCATAGAAAATTTAACGTTATGAAAAGAATACGACTCATTTCATTCATTCTAATTTCGCTTATTTTTGTTTGTTGTTCAAAAGAAACAGAGAAAAAAGAAATAGAGGAAGTAAGCTCAAAACAACAACAGGGGAAAACTGCCAACCTGATTACTTTGGAAGAGGCAAAAGAACAGATTAACAATTATAACACGGCACACCCCGAGGAAGCAGGAGATCAATATGCTTTAAGAACCTGGATTTCCATTGAAGAATTGAAAGCGTACATTCAATATGTGGAAGAAGATTCTAAGGAAAAAGGAATTGAAGTTTCGGGAATAGACTTTATTCATGCACAACATAAAAAAGCAGAACCAGGCTCTAAAAATCCTAAAAACGAGGTTTATGATTTGACTTTGATGCTGGCTCCAACGTACAATAACGGTACAACGCAAGTGGCCTTTGACCCTATTTATTCTGAACAGGGTAAACCCAAAAGCCTGGAATCTTTATTTGATGAAATGACAATCAATACAGGACCGGAAGAAGCAAACAGAACAGAAAGCGCAGCAAAACCAAGCTCCATAGGAAATAACCTGAATACCTGTCCGAGCTTCTGTGATTAAATCCCAAACAACCCACTTAAACCTACACTTTTTATATGTATATAATTAAACTAATAGGCATTTACACTGAATTACTTACTTTCATTGTAAGCCTGGCTACATTTTACAAGTATAGGCATACGGTTCTTAAATATCTGCCTGTATTTTTGGGGTTAACTGCTGTTTTAGAATTATTTTGTTTTTATTTCTATTCTATAAATAATGTATGGCTGTATAATATACGTACAGTTTTAGAATTCAATTTTTACGCCTTTATTTTTTGGCATTATCTTAATAGGTTCAACAGGAAGTTGTTATTGGCATTTTTAGTAGTATTTAATTCAGTAACAGTCTTAATTTACATTTTTAAAATTCAGGATTTTCTGGTTGAACCTATTTCTTATTCTTATATACTTTCTTACTTTTTTCTCATTTTTGTAATTATAATTCTTTTCAACCAGATTTTGAAGTCTGAAAAGCCTGTGGAAGGCATTTCCCGAAATTTGTTAATATGGATTAGTTTTGGGTTATTGATTTATTACGGAACATCCTTACCTTTATTCTCTATTTCAATTTCAGGAGATTTAAGGTACCAACTTGTAAACATATTGTTCTTTGCGGTTGAAGTTATGAATGTATTGTTTATCATAGGATTTATATGGAGCAAAAAGATTTATACGTATTAATTCTTTCCGCATCTGCAACAGTTTTTGTATTTTGTGTAAGTTTGATAATCCTTTTTGTTCTCTTTCAAAAAAGGAAAACAATTTACCAACAGGAAATCGTTAAAACCCGGATTGAAATAAAAGAACAAACCCTAAAAAACATATCATGGGAAATTCACGATAACATAGGGCAAATCCTCTCGACACTTATTATGTACAATCACAACTTGGAACATATCGTGACGAATGAATTAAAACCAAAAATCCTGGAGTCGCGGGAATTGATTGAAAAAGCCATGACCGAAATAAGGGCAATTTCAAAAGCAACCAATACCGATTACATAAAAACGGTGGGTCTGCTTGAATCTGTCAAAATTGAGATTGAAAGATTTAACAGGTTGAAATTTTTGGAGGCTCATTTAAACATTACCGGGAATCCATATAAACTGAATGAAGAAAATGAACTCATTATCCTGAGGATATTACAGGAGTTTTTCACCAATTCCATCAAACATTCGAAAGCACATAAACTTGAAGTTTCATTTAATTATAATTCTAATTCATTGAAAATCATGGCCAAAGATGATGGTGGAGGGTTTGGTGAAGAAGTTATAAAAGGAACAGGCCTTTTAAATATGCAAAACCGTGCAAAATTAATCGGAGCTTTTCTTAACTTTGAGTCCGTGCCGGGGGAGGGAACCCATATGGAATTAGTCTACGAGAACAAGCTACCACAATATGAAAAACTTCAAAATAGCCATAGTTGATGACCATACGCTTTTCACAGGCGCGTTATCTGAAATGATTACTCAACTTGGAAATTATGAGGTAGTTTTACGAGGAGAAAATGGGAGGGATTTTATCAGCAAATTAAATTCAGCTTCAGAATTACCTGATATTGTCCTGCTTGATTTGAGTATGCCCATAATGGACGGATTTGAAACACTTGCTTGGCTGAAGTCCAATAGACCGGAAATAAAAGCGATAATCCTTTCAATGAATGATGATGAACAAAGCGTAATCAACTGCCTAAAGCTGGGCGCTAAAGGATATCTATTAAAAAACACATCTCCTGTAGTACTTAAAAACGCAATGGAAACAGTGATGAATAAAGGGTTTTTTCATAATGAGACCATCAATTCAGCGCTTTTACAAAACATGAATGAATCCGGGGTGGGAAGTCAAAATACAATCGATTTAAAGGAAAATGAAATTTTTTTTCTCAAACTTGTTTGTACAGAAATGACCTACAAAGAAATTGCAGATGAAATGAAACTCAGCCCCAAAACAGTTGATGGCTACCGAACCAACCTTTTCAAAAAATTGGGTGTAAAAAGCAGAGTAGGGCTCGCACTTTATGCTATGCAGCATCATTTGGCTGATTAGATTATGGTAATACTTTGTACAATTCTACTTTATATAATACATTTGCCTCACATAAATTAAATTAGCAAATGAAAGTAACAGCACTCAATCAGGTACATAAAAATTTAGGAGCCAAGATGGTTCCGTTTGCAGGCTATGAAATGCCGGTTCAGTATACCGGCGTTAACCAGGAACATATGGTAGTGCGTGAAGGCGTGGGTGTTTTTGATGTAAGCCATATGGGGCAGTTTTTTGCCAAAGGACCAGAAGTTGAGCAACTGTTGCAATACATTGCGACAAATGATGTGACTAAAGTTGCGGCCGGGCAAGCGCAATATACTTGTATGCCAAATGAAAAAGGCGGAATTGTAGATGATCTGATTATATACAAAATTTCAGATGAGGAATGGATGCTTGTGGTAAATGCGTCCAATATAGAAAAAGACTGGGATTGGATTAACTCTCATAATAAATGGGATGTTTCCTTGGAAAACAAATCCGAGGAAATGTCGCTGCTGGCCATTCAAGGGCCGAAATCAATTGAAGCCATGCAGTCTTTGACTGATGTAAACCTTTCCGAAATCCCCTTTTATCATTTCAAAATCGGGAAATTTGCCGGAATTGACAATGTGATTATTTCCGCAACCGGTTACACCGGATCAGGCGGATTCGAAATTTATTTTGAAAATAAAGATGCTGAATTGATTTGGAATAAAGTAATGGAGGCCGGAAAAGATTTTGGAATAGAACCTTGCGGACTCGCGGCTCGTGACACACTTCGTTTAGAAAAAGGTTACTGTTTATATGGAAATGATATCCATGACGAAACCACTCCGCTTGAAGCAGGTTTGGCATGGATTACCAAATTAGATACCGATTTCGTTGCCAAAGACATCATTGCCAAACAAAAAGAAGAGGGCGTAAAGAAAAAACTCGTTGCCTTTAAAATGATTGAAAAAGGAATTCCGAGACATGATTATAAAATTGTAGATGAATATGAAAATACATTGGGAGTTGTGACGTCCGGTACCCAGTCGCCAATTTTGAAACAAGGAATTGGATTAGGGTATGTTGCCATAGATTTCGCTAAACCCGGCACCCATATTTACATACAAATTCGTGACAAGAATATTCTGGCAGAAGTGGTTAAGCTTCCATTTGTTTAAAAAACAACAGCAACCAAAAATAGCAAAAGCAGGCAATTTATTGCCTGCTTTTTTAGTCATATAACCCATAGTGCATTATCGAAATCCTATTTTGTCACAATTTTTGTTCAAAAATATGTGCCAAAATATTCTACGTTCATAATTTCCTACCCCGGATTGCATTCGGGGCTACAAATATATAACCCGTTCGAGGTATGGTGTTGTCTAAATATCTTAAATTCAATACTTTAAAATTAAATTGATAATGCACTATGGGTTCATATAGAAATTTTACTTCCAATCTCTCACAATTCTAATATTGAGTTTAATTTTCTACCAAAGGAACATGAGGCTCAACCCTAAGTTGACGTCCGCTCCCTCCAATGTTGGATAATAAGCAATGACCAATGAATTTAGTTTAAATGGATAATTAAATATAAAAATGATTTATTAAAATTTATAGAACTATCTTTTACCTTATAGTTTAAAATGAATACTACTTTGTATTGCATAGTATTATTATTTATTTTAGTTTTGCTGAATAAATAATGAATGCGATGAAAAATTTATTGATTTTATTGGGTGTTTTAATAAGCGGTTTAGCATTTGCCCAAATTAAGTTAGCAGGAAAAGTAACAAATGAAAACTCAGGTCAGCCTTTGGTTTTTGCTGAATTATCTTTAACCGGAGCAGAGCTCGAAGTAAATAATGTAACCGATGAAAACGGTGAATTTTTATTTGAAGATGTTCCGGTGGGTGATTATGATTTTCATGTCATCTATAACTTTGACACGATTTATTCGGAAAAAATTGAATTAAAGGAGGATTTGAACAAATCCATCACGGTAAAGCTAAATGAAAGTATCCAGCTGGGAGAAGCTTTGGTCCAATCCAAAGTTTTCAGAAAAAAAGCCGATCGTTTTGTTTTTGACGTAGCGGCATCGCCTATTGCCAAAGGAAATGACGCTTTTCAATTGCTCAAAGAAACACCTTTGGTTTCCAGCACAGATGGCAAGTCACTTAAGATACTGGGAAAATCCGATGCGATTATTTACATCAACGGACGAAAATCCAATATGGATACCGAAGCCATTCTGGAAATGTTAAAAAATACACAGGCAGACCAGATCCAGCGGATTGAAGTAATTACAGTCCCGGGAAGTGAATTTCAGGTAGAGGGCAACGACGGAATCATTAACATTGTAATGAAAAAATCTTCTACTGATGGCTACAATGGAAGAGTTCAACTCAAAGACAATCAGGGATATTACAATAATTTAGGAACAAATTTGGGATTAAATTTCAGGAAAAATAAACTTGCCGTCAATACAAGCCTGTATCTGAGCGGATATAAGGAAAGGGAAAGATTTGAACTGTCAAACGGAAATGATACATTCCGAAGCGAGTCTGAAGGGAACATTACCGATCCAAATACAAATGTAGGTGGTGGTGTCAATATTGATTATGAAATAAATGAAAGACAAAATATTGGCCTTAATTACAATTTACATTATAACAAAAGCTTTGACTCTCAAATCAATATGTATAACTCGTATAACGGTGTGCTTTCCAATCAAAGCTTACAGAATGAAGATGCCCAGACCCGGAACCATTCATTTAATTTGAATTATGAATTGAAAACGGATTCTTTGGGAAGCAAATTTTCTACCAATGTTTCTTACTTGTGGTACAACCGCGACCGTGAAGCGCTAAATGAAACCTTTCCATTGGATGGTGGTGAATATTCCGCTTTCCGACAGTTAGTTCCTCAAAAAATCAGTAATGTAGGAGCCAACGTAGATTATACATGGAAAACCAAAAAAGAAAATACCTGGTTATTCGGCGGGAATTACAATTATACCAAAACAGATAATGACACACGCCAAGATAATTTGGAAAACGGTGTGTTTGTAACAGACGCTGCGCTTTCCAATTATTTCAAATACAATGAAAATATCATCGGTTTGTACTTGACATTTGAAAGGCAGTTCGGTGAACAATTTTCGGCCAAGTTAGGAACCCGGTATGAAATCACGCAAACAGACGGAGAAATATTAGGGAAGAATAATTCATTCGAAAACAATTACGGGAATTTTCTTCCTTACGCAAGCTTGAATTATGCACCCGGTCCGACCCATAATGTAAGCTATACTTTTTCAAGCCGTATAAAAAGGCCTAGATTTTGGGAATTGAATCCTTCAAGAGTTTATTTTACCCCGACCAATTATATTCAGAACAACCCCTTTATGAAAAGCTCTAAAAATTATAACCAGGAACTGACTTATATGTTCAAAGGTGCTTATTTCACCACATTGAGCTATGAATACACGGCCGATGCTTCCAGCCAGCTGCCTTTACAGGGAATGGTGGTTGAAGATGCAACCGGAAATGAAACCGAATTTTTGCGATACATCAGAACCAACTATGGAGACAAACAACAAGTTTCCCTGACATTGGGAATGAACAAAGATTTCTTTGAAGGGATCTGGAGTGCCAATTATTCGTTTAATATGTATTATGAAAAATTTACCGGAACGATAACAGAAGACCCTACGTATGCTCCACAGCCCGGCTATACCGAAACGCTTTATCCGTACATTGTGGACAATGATAATTTCGGGATATTTTTCCAGCTCAATAACAACATTCGTTTATCTGCTGATAAAACTTGGTTTTTAGGCATAAATTATTGGTATCTCGGCCCAAAACAAATTGAATTAGGCGAATTGGGGCAGCTGCAAAGTTTTGATGTCAGCCTGAAAAAAATATGGAATAACTGGACATTTATAGTAGAAGGAAATGATTTGTTTAATTCAGGGACAGAAGTTATAAAAGGGATCCAGCCCAATGGGAATTACAACAATGTGAGACATTATAATTATGGCAGAGAGGTCAATTTTAAAATTTCCTACACATTCGGGAACCAAAAATTGAAAAAAGCAAGAGAAGTAGACGCCGCCAACAGTACCATTAAATCAAGAACTTAATTAAGACTTTATGAAATTCAGGATATCCAAAAAATGGAGGGGAATTGTCAAATGGACAACGATAATATTTTTAGCATATTTTGTACTGACGACTATTTATTTTGGCTATGACGATATAGATGCCAGAACCGGAAATTGTAATTTTTATTGGTCAGGATTGGATGAAATTTGGAATCGTGACAAGACATTCGGGTTCAAAATTAATGAACCTTTTGACACCCGGCTCAATGGTATTGATGGACCATATATTATTGCAAACCAAATTTATGCTGTGAATGCTGAAAATGAATTGACAGAAAAAAAATTGGATAGCGTTAGGGGGATAATCGTTCAAACCGGTTTGAATCAAATGCCTGAATTTTATGTTGAATTAAAAAAAAATCATCCACTCGAAATAGAAGAATACAGAATGCCGGATCAACTGGTGGCGGTTTCAGATATTGAAGGGAATTTCACTGCTTTTTATAGTTTTCTATTGGCCAATAAAATAATTGACAAAAAAGGAAACTGGATTTTCAGGAAAGGCCATCTTGTTCTCAACGGTGACTTTTTTGATAGGGGCAGTCAGGTAACCCAGCTTTTGTGGTTTATTTATCATTTAGAAAATCAGGCGATGGAAGCAGGCGGGAAAGTCCATTACATTTTGGGGAATCATGAAGTCATGAACCTTTATGGAAATGCTTCTGACAATGATTTCAAATACATAGAAGCAGCAAAAAGAATCAGTGGTCAAACGGATTGGGACAAAGCCGTTCGGTATCTTTATTCAGAAAATTCAGAATTAGGTAAATGGCTTAGAAGTAAAAATATAATTGAAAAAATTGGTGAGATTATTTTTGTGCATGGTGGATTGAATGAGACACACCGAAAAGATAGATTTACAATTGCAGAGTTGAATTCAACAGCTAGAAAGTATTTAGGTAAAATACCTAAGGAAGCTGATGCAGATAACCGGGAAGAAATTGTAATCAGTACATTTCAAAGTCCTTATTGGGACAGACTTTTGAATGTAGACTGGAAAAATAAACTATATTTTATTTCAAACGGAAAATTTGTTCAGGAAACATCTCAGGAAGAACTTGACCAAATATTGAAATTTTACAAGGTATCAAGATTGGTAATAGGGCATTCTGTAGTGGAAGATATTTCAACCGGTTATGAGGGGAAAGTAATCAAAATTGATGTAGAACACGGTGAAAAAATAAATTCCGGTAAGACAAAAGGATTGCTGATTGAAAATGAAAAATTTTACAAAATTGATGATAAGGGAACAAAGACAAGTTTGGGGGTGGCACTCTAATTTGATTTTAATAATAAAAAAGCCCCGGAAGTCCGGGGCTCATTATTGATTATTATTAATTAATCAGTAATTACTTACTTCTTAATAATTTTAAAGGTTTCTACTTGTCCTCCTTCAAGTGTTACACGGAATACATAAACCCCTGGTGACAGGCTGCTCATGTTCACTTTTCCGTCTACTG
>PJTQ01000216.1_pt1 | contig 61921 bp, 47 predicted proteins | sample 1512231 | NCBI WGS metagenome assembly PJTQ01 (sample SAMN08177688, study PRJNA422409) | Soil metagenome, whole genome shotgun sequencing project. | isolation source: Soil (3) enriched on wood chips | place: USA: Madison | collected 2015-01-15 | reverse complement strand
TCGGTAACGATGAGGGGTTTTTGCGTTAAGGGACTATCATGACAAACATATTCACCCCAAAATGCCAAAACTGCGTCGCCCTATGCTGCACCGCTCTGGCATTCGAACGCGGAAAGCAGTTCGCTCACGATAAGAGTGCGGGTGTGCCTTGCCATTATCTGGCTCAGGACTTCAGCTGCTCCATTCATGCCAAGCGCGAACAGCTCGGCTATGACGGGTGCGAAGCTTTCGATTGTCTGGGGGCCGGGCAGCGCGCCAGTGCAATCTTTGCCGGCCAGAACTGGCGGCGCGATCCGGCCATTGCACGTCGGCTTTACGCCAGCTTCTCAAATCTGATGCGCCTTCAGGAAATGCGCCAGGCGTTCGAAACCGCTTCTGCTCTCGATATCGACGCCGCATTGCATGACGAACGCGGCAGCCTGCTCGAGGCGCTTGCAGAGCTGGCCGAGAGCGGGCGCGAGGATGTGGGCGATGCGGCAAGCCATGTTCTTGCCGAATGCAAGGCGTTCCTGCGTCGGCTGGCGCCGCATCTTACGCAGTGATCACCGCGCGCCCGGTCCGCGCCTGACGCCAATGGGTCGAGCTTGCAATTGTCATCATCCGATGACTTGACCTTGCCGATGCAACAGCCATGCTACGCGCAACGATTTTTGTGCGATGATATCAATGCGTTTGCTGGTCCTGTTTGCCCTGCTTTTTCTAGTCGTTCCGATTCAGGCGCAGGAGGCCGCTCCGGCGGCTACGCCCGCCGATGAGCTCATTCGCATTCTTGAGGATGACACTGCGCGTCAGGCGCTGATCGAAACCCTGCGTCAGGCCGTGCCGGAAGAGGCAGTAGAGGCCGGGCCCGTGGTGCCGCCCGATCTCAGTATTGCGCGGCAACTGGCGGAGTATACCCGCAGCGTGGCCGAGGGTGCTTCGGCCAGTGTGCGTTCGTTCGGCAAGGCCATGTCGAACTTTCATGAGGTCTTTACCGTCGGCGTCAGCGCCGATGCGGAAGTGGTTCGGAACCTCGCCATTAATCTGAGCATCGTGGTTGTCGGGCTGATTGGCAGTTTCTGGTTGTTGCGCCTGCTGACCGGCAGGCTGACCCGTCGCATTGCCGAGGATGCCGAGGGAAAAGGCTTGGGCCGCAGGCTCGGAGCTTTGCTCCTGGTGGGGCTGATTGATGTTGCCTCCATCATCATCGCCTGGGCTTTGGGCTATGTTCTGGCGCTCAATACCGGCGTTAATCCCACCGGACAGATGGGTATCAACCAGTCGCTGCTGCTCAATGCCTTTCTTATTGTCGAAGCCAGCAAGCTGGCGATCCGGCTTGTTCTGGCGCCCCGCCATCATGGCCTGCGGTTCCTGCCGGTGGGGGACGAGAATGCCGCCTATTGGTCGTTCTGGGCAGCGCGGCTGATTTCGCTGGTGGGCTATACCTTCATGTTCGTCGCGCCAATGCTGAACAGCGTCGTGTCGCGGGCGGCAGGAGGCGCGGTGCAGATATTGGTCATGGCCACGGCCGTCACCATCGCCATCATCATCGTGCTGCAAAACAAGCAGGATGTGCGCAACTGGCTGGCCGCAATCTCCGAGCGACGGAACCATGACGGGTTGGGCCGGTTGCTCGCCGCTTTCGGGCAGCATTGGCATGTGCTGGCCATCGCCTATCTGGTGGCGCTGCTGGTCGTCTGGTTTGCCAATCCCGATACGGCTCTGCCCTTCATGCTCGGCGCGACGATCCAGTCTCTTATTGCCATTGGTATCGGCTCGCTGGTGGTGGGGTTTATCGGGCGCTTTGTCAGTGCGGGCCTCAGCCTGCCCGATGATGTGCGCCAGCGTTTGCCGCTGCTTGAAAGCCGCCTGCGGGCATTCGTTCCCGGGGTCATGAGTGTGGTCCGCTGGGTGGTCATTGTCGGTGTCATTGTGGCCATCGGACAGGCCTGGGCGCTGTTTGATTTCGTCGGCTGGATTGGCAGCGATGAAGGTCTGGCCGTTGCGGGGTCGGTCGTTTCGGCGGCTTTGATCGTTCTGGTGGCGATCGTGCTGCATGTGGTGGTCGCGTCCTGGGTCGAATACCGGCTCAATACCAAGGTCGGACGCGTTCCGACCTCCCGCGAAAAAACCCTGCTCAACCTGTTCAAGAATGCCTTTACGGTTGCGCTTGCCATTTTTGCCCTGATGCTGGCCCTGGCACAGATTGGGGTGAATATCGCGCCGCTGCTTGCCGGTGCCGGTGTTGTCGGTCTCGCTATTGGTTTTGGCGCACAGAAGCTGGTGCAGGATATTATTACCGGCATTTTCATCCAGTTCGAGAATGTGATGAATGAGGGCGATGCGGTCGAAGTGGCCGGGCGGTCCGGCACGGTCGAGAAGCTCACCATCCGTTCGGTCACCATAAGAGACATGAGCGGTACGATCCATCTGATCCCGTTTTCGTCGGTGGATCAGGTTTCCAATATGGTGCGCGGCTTCTCCTTCTATGTTGCTGAGGTTGAGGTGGCCTATGACAGCGATATCGAAGCGGTGAAACAGACCATGCGCGATGCCTTCGAGGTGGTGCTGGCCAGCGAGCATGCCAATGTCATTCTCGATGACCTCGATCCGCCGGTTCTGGTGGCCTTTACTCAGACCTCGATGAAATTGCGGGCGCGCATCAAGACGCTGGCCGGTAAACAATGGGGCGCCGGGCGGCTTTACTCGGAGACGGTGTGGCGGCTGTTTGCCGAGCGCGATATTCGCAAGCCGACGCCGCGCGTGTCCTATGTGCCCGGCCTCGCCGCGCCTTGGGGCGCCGATGAAGGCGGCAATTGAAGCCACCAACGCTTTCGTGATCGTCGCCACGGCGCGGTCGGCTTTGCCTTAAGGCGATCTTAATTGAAGCGGTTAAAATAGAGATACGCGCTGTGGGGGCGGTCGCGTTCCCATGTCGGCATGCGGGCTGACATGAGGCTATTTGTCTTTGCGTATCGAGAGGCCGAAATGTTTTTGTCGACCCGAGCTTTCCCCCGTCTTCGTCAAATTGGCGCTGCCCTTGCGCTCACCCTGCTGACAAGCGCGCCGAGTTTTGCGAACACGGCTGATTTCGTGCGCGGGCTCTGGCCGGAGGCTGAGCGCGCCGGGGTGAGCCGGCAGGCTTTCGATGCCGCTTTTGCTAGCTATAGCCCACTCCCCAAGGTGATGGAGCTGACCCGCAGCCAGCCTGAATTCACCCAGACCGTGCAGCAATATATCGAGCGGCGCGTCAATGCAGCGCAGACCAGTAAGGGCCGTGCCATGCGCGCCGAATGGGCGCAGACGCTGGGCGGCGTGCAGCAACGTTTCGGCGTGCAGCCGGAAATCGTGTTGGCGATCTGGGGCATGGAGACCAATTTTGGCGGCTATATGGGCGGCAATAACACCATCCATGCGCTGGCAACATTGACCCAGAATGGCTACCGCGAAAGTTTCTTCCGCAAGGAGCTGCTCACGGCCCTGCGGATTCTCACCGAAGGACATGTGAGCGCCAATAACATGACCGGCTCCTGGGCCGGTGCGATGGGCCATACCCAGTTCATGCCGACGAGTTTCATGAGCTACGCCGTCGACTATAATGGCGACGGACGCAAAGACATCTGGAACTCGGTGCCCGATGCGCTCGGCTCCACCGCCAACTATCTCAAGAGCTTTGGGTGGCGGCCGGGCGAGACCTGGGGCTATGAAGTCAAGCTGCCGCAGAATTTTGATTTCAATGCCGCCCGGCAATTGGAGAAAGCGCCGCTCAGCCAGTGGCGGGGTTTGGGAATTACGCGTGTTTCCGGACGGGATTTCCCCCGGGCCGGCGATATTGCCCGGCTCTATATGCCCGCCGGGGCGAGCGGACCGGCATTTCTGCTCCTGCCGAATTTCGATGTGATCAAGCGCTATAATAATTCCGATTCCTATGCGCTGGCTGTAGGGCATCTGGCCGACCGGATCATTGGTGGCGGCGATTTTGCCACGGCCTGGCCGAAGGGGGATTATTCGCTCACCAAGGCGCAGCGCGCCGAAGTTCAGACCCTGCTCAACCGCGTCGGCTATGACGTGGGTACGCCCGACGGCGTGGTGGGACCGAAGACGCGCGCGGCCGTCATGGCCTATCAGCAAAGAGCGGGTTTGCCTGCTGACGGACATGTGTCCGGTCTGCTGCTTGAACGGCTGAAGCGTTAGGGTAAACGTTAACAGTCTGTTAACCAAGTCGGCGCAGAGTTACCGCGCTTAAGCAGAGGGCAGGCCAGCGACCGACAAACGGCGCGCCTGCCTTCGCCCATTCCGGCGTCAGAATTCCGTCGGTTTGATGCTCTAGTAAATCCATCTATTTCAACACTTGCCCATGTCGATCCCCACCATGATTGCGCTTCGTAACGCCTTTGCAGTTCTTGCCATTCTTGCCGCTATGTTGCCCGCAACGGCCCATGGTGTGTCGATCATGGACCCGTTCAACGTGCCCGCCGCCATGGATGGCGGTACGTCCAAGGTCGGTAACGGGATCGCCTATGCCGATGGCCCCCGACACAGGCTGGATGTCTATGCCCCCGAACAGCGCGGCGCTGCCGCTCCGGTGGTCATGTTCATCTATGGTGGCGGCTGGAGCCGGGGCGAACGCGGTGAGTATGAATTTGTCGGCAGAGCGCTGGCGTCGCGCGGCTTTGTCACCGTCATTGCCGATTACCGGCTGGTGCCCGAAGTGCGCTATCCCGGCTTTATTGAAGACAGCGCCCGCGCGCTGCGCTGGGTGCAGGATAACATTGCCAATTATGGTGGCGACCCCAACCGCGTCTTCCTGTCAGGTCATTCGGCCGGAGCCTATAATGCGGTGATGCTGGCGCTCGATCCTTCCTATCGTCAGGAATATGGGGTCACTATCCCGATCCTGGCCGTCGCAGCCCTTTCGGGCCCCTATGACTTCTATCCGTTCGAATATTTCGAGGTGCAGGAAGCATTTGGACAGGCGGCCAATCCTGAAGGCACGCAGCCGATCAACCTGATCACCGCTGCGTCTCCGCCCATGTATCTGGTGACAGGCACCAGCGACCCCATCGTGCGCATGCAGAACACGGATCGTTTTGCCGATCGTTTGCGGGCCCAGGGCGTGTGGGTGACGACGCAATATTATGAAGGCTTCGGGCATATGGAGCCGGTGATTGCCATGGGCGCGCTGTGGCGCTGGCGCATGCCGGTGCTCGATGACATGGTAACCTTCTTCCAGCGCTTCGGGGCATTTCCCAGCGGTGTGCCCTATGTCGCCGTGGTCCCGGACGCGCCTGAAATGCTGCCCGATTCAGTGATGCCAACCGATGAGATCGTGCGGCAGCTCAATGCGATGTTCCAGCCGATCGAGGAGTAGGCGCATTCTATGTTTCGGGCGTGATAGTGACTGACTCGGCAGATCGGCGGCTGGGGCCGTGATAGACGGCCTCGATATTATTGCCATCCGGATCGAGCACGAAACAGGCATAATATCCGGGGTGGTAATGCCGTTCTCCCGGCGCGCCATTGTCGGTGCCGCCAGCCCGGATCGCAGCCTTATGAAACGCATCCACCATTGCCTTGTCACGCGCCCGGAAGGCAAGGTGAATATGGGTTGGAATGGTGCGGGCATCAGCCGCGTCGATGAACAATTCGTCGACCTGAAGCCAGCCCTGGCCCTTGGCGGTGATTGGAATTTCCAGCACCTCGAGCACGGCTTCATAGAAATATCTGGTGTTGACGAAGTTGCGGGCGCGCAAATGCACATGGTCGAATAACCGGCCGGCATGAAATTCCATAATAACTTCCTGAAAAGAAACGCCCGGATTTTTGATCCGGGCGCTTCTGAATTATTCCGCTTCGTCGGCGGGCGCCGAATTGAGCTGGCCGTATTTTTCCGACCCGATCTTTTCGAGCAATTCGAGCTGAGTTTCGAGGAAGTCGATGTGACCTTCCTCGTCAGCGAGCAGTTCCTCGAAGAGATTTTTGGAAACGTAATCGCCCAGTTCTTCGCAGAGTTCGCGGCTGGCTTTGTAAGCGGCGCGTGCGTCATACTCGCCGGCAAGGTCGGCTTCGAGCACTTCCTTGATGGTCTGGCCGATGCGCAGGGGGGCGACGCGCTGCAGGTTTGGGTGGCCTTCGAGGAAGATGATGCGCTCGATAAGCTTATCGGCGTGGTGCATCTCTTCGATGGATTCCGCGCGTTCCTTGCTGGCAAGGCGCTTATAACCCCAATCGTCAAGGAGCCGGAAATGGACCCAATATTGGTTGACTGCGCCGAGTTCAAGAAAGAGGGCTTCGTTAAGCCGCTCGATGACCTGTGGTTCGCCTTTCACGACGTACTCCAATCCGTTGCTTTTTGAGCTTTTCAAGCCCGGACTGGATGTTCACCAGCTCAGCGGGCTCATGGGCTTGCTGTGCGTGGTAGTTTTCGGTGACCCGCACGATAATGTCCACCACATTCGGCACGCAGCCGGAGCATTTTGCGCGACGATTGAGCTCGGCATAGACTTTCGCCGGTACGACAAGCTGCCAGGGATCGGCTTTCAGCAGATCGAGTACGATATCCTCGATCTCTTTCGAGCTAATCATGTTGCATTGGCAGACAAGCATGGCAGGGGCCGAAATAGGGTCTCAACGGCGCGGAATAAACGCCGTCCATTCCTGAATGTCAACGTCATAAATTGTCACGTTTGGGCGCATCGGCCTGCATGCGCTGGCGTGCCGCAATCAGTGCGGCAGAGGCTGCAGTGCGATGGGAGGACGAAAAGAACTCCCGATGGACAATCACGAGAACCGTTACAAGACAGACGGCGATACTCAACCATTCCGAAACGAACCAGGCCACGGTCGGCACGGAAAAATAATAGGCTCTGATACCGCTGTTGAAGTTCTTGGCGCCAAGCGCATTCATCCGCGCGATGGAGTCGATTTCTTCGTCCGTCGTGTCCCGGTCGTGATCAAGGGCGCCGAGCATGATGCAGAAATGATTGAACTGGCGCAGTGACAGGGTGAAGGCGAAAAAGGCCAGCACGAACATTGTCAGCATGACGCCGAGATGGATCTGCACATCCAGTACGGAATAGCTGCGTTCGAGCGAGAGCGAATCCAGCGCTTCCATCAGCGCCGACAATTGCCCGAAAACGGCAAAGACCGCGAGCACCAGCAGTACGGATGTGGAGGCAAGAAAGCTCACCGAGCCCATGATATTGCCGGACAGGATGGCATCGAACGGGCTCTCACGGCGCGTTGCATTTGCCACCCAGCGTCGGCGCTGCATGTTCATGATAGCCGAGAGCGATGGCCGCAGCTTTTCCACCTGCGGCACGACGATATTATAGGCCAGATAGACCAGAAGCGGAAAAGCCGAAGTCAGCAATGTCGTCACGAATGGGCTCTCCAGCGCAGGGCAAATCGTGCCCGACTATATCGCCGCGACGCTGTTTGGCTAGGGTTCAGATCGGGCGTGGGTTGCTGCGATAAACAGCATCGATGTCGGCCAGCACTTCTCTCGACAGCTGCAGATCCGTGCCATTCAGAATGTGACGCAATTGTCCGGTGCTGGTCGCGCCGATGATCGTTGAGGCCATGAAGGGACGATTGCGGCAGAAGGCAATTGCCATGTGCACGGGATCAAGGCCATGCCTGTGGGCGAGGGCGTGATAATCCTGCGTGGCACGCTCGGAGTGCTCATTGAGCCGCCAGAAGCCTTTCTGGTAATCTTTGCGGCTACCGGCGGGCGTGGCGCCGCCGAAATATTTCCCGGTCAGCAATCCGCCGGCAAGCGGCGAATAGGCCAGCAAGCCAACCTGCTCGTGGTGGCTGAGTTCGGCCAGATCGTGATCGAAGAGGCGGCGCAAAAGGCTATATTCGTTTTGTACCGAAACAAGGCGCGGCAAGCCGCCTTGCTCGGCAATACGCAGCCATTGCGCTATGCCCCAGGTCGTTTCATTGGAAACGCCGACATGGCGAATTTTGCCTTCGCGGACAAGTTCGCCCAGCGTTTCGAGCATGTCGGCGATGTTGGCGAGGACATCGCTCGTGTCCTGCTGGCTCGGATCGTATGACCAGTAATTTTCGAAATGATAATGGCCGCGGCTGGCCCAGTGGATTTGGTAGAGGTCGATATAATCGGTCTTGAGCCGACGAAGGCTGGCTTCCAGCGCCTCCCGGATCGAGGCGCCGTCGGCCCGCTTTCCGCCGCGCAGGAAGGAGGACCCGCCGCCACCGATCTTGCTGGCCAGAATCCAGTTCTGCCGATCACCATTTGCAGCGAACCAATTGCCGATGATTTCCTCGGTGCGTCCGCTGGTTTCAGGGCTTCCCGGCACGGCGTAAAGCTCCGCCGTATCCATGAAGTTGATGCCAGCATCGCGGGCCATGGCGATCTGGGCGTCACCTTCTGCCTGCGTGTTCTGGCTGCCCCAGGTCATCGTGCCAAGGCAGATATCGGTGACCTTGAGGTCGGTGCGGCCGAGCGTGTTGAATTGCATGCAGAAAATCCATGAAGGCGATCAGAAGCGGAAGGAATATCTAGACCAGCCCGCCGGGTCGCGGAAGTCTTCCAGCGGTCTTTACCGATGATTTAAGGCCGCTCGTCGGCAGACTTTCCCCAGCCTGTCAAAAAACTGTCGCAGGGGGTTGAGGTCTGCCGCGACACCCCCTATATAGCCATCACACCGCGCGGCAAGCGCAGTGTTTGACGCGGGATGGAGCAGCCCGGTAGCTCGTCAGGCTCATAACCTGAAGGTCGCAGGTTCAAATCCTGCTCCCGCAACCAAAAAACCACTGACCGAGAAATCGGTCGGTGGTTTTGCCTTTTCAGGCGTTGTCGATATTGTCAGCACATTTGATGGGGTGGCCTTAATCTTGCTGACCCAGCCTTACGAAAACAAAAGGCGCAGCCCGCAGGCTGCGCCTTATTTGGTGCTGTCGAAGCTTGTTAACAGCCAGACCGCGATTTCTGAACTGCTAGGCAGTGGTTTTTTATAACTGAGCTTGCCTAGACGGACAAGCTCCCGCCCGTCGTAAAGCCGTCTTGCGTCGGCTCCTTTGACCCTTTGACGAAGATGGGCCAAACTTTCGGCGTCAGCGCGGCACTTCAACTGAACAAGAGTGGATAGGTGATTGCTCCTTGCTTAAGGTTGCAGCATCGGGCCTAAAACTACCGCTTGGTGTCGCGCTTGCGCTGCAGCCGGGATGCTCTGGGGTAATTGCCGCTGGGCCGCGATTTCTGAACGGCTAAGCTGATGGCATCTGCTCAATGCCATCAGCGACTTTCGGGGGAGGACGCTGCGTGCAGTCCAAAACATCATTCGCCTTCGACATTGGCACCAATTCCATCGGCTGGTGCGTCTTTGAACTTGATCGCCTGAACGATCCTGTCGGTATCCTTGCTTCCGGTGCCCGTATCTTTTCAGATGGCCGTGAGCCCAAATCCGGCACGTCGCTCGCCGAGGGTCGGCGCCTTGCCCGTGGCATGGCCCGCCGCCGCGACCGTTATAAGCGTCGTCGCAAGGCTGTCATTCGTACCCTGATCGAATATGGCCTCATGCCGGACGATCCGGCCGCGCGCCGGGCGCTCGTCGCCGAAACCAATGACAAGCGCTCCGGCCAGGTTGCCAGCGATGTTTATGCCCTGCGTGCCCGTGCGCTCGACGAGAAGCTGCCATTGCACCATATCGGCCGCGCGCTGTTCCATCTCAACCAGCGCCGCGGCTTCAAATCCAACCGCAAGACCGACAAGCGCGACAACGATCAGGGTAAGATTGCCGAAGGTATTTCCCGCCTCAAAGCTGAGATTGGCAATGCCGGCGCCCGCACGTTCGGCGAATATCTCCACCGCCGCCGCCTCGCAGGCAGATGGGTCCGGGTTCGGCCCTCCCGCATGCCGGGCAAGGACGACAAGCCCGAAGACGGCTATGGCTTCTATCCCGAACGCAGCCTTCTTCGGGACGAATTTGACGCCATCTGGATGGCGCAGGCGGTCCATTATCCCGACATGCTCACCCAGGAGCGCCGGCAGCATCTCGAAACCGTCATTTTCTACCAGCGCCCGCTGAAACCCGTTCAGGTGGGCCATTGCAGCTTCAACCCAGCCGAAAAACGCCTGCCGCGCGCCCATCCGTTGTTTCAGGAGTTTCGGCTTTATAAGGAAGTCAACGAACTCGCCATTGTCGATCGCGCCCAGCACGCCGAAAAGCTGACGATCGAGCAGCGCGACGCTCTGGTCACGCAATTGAAGGCCCAACGCGAAGCCAGCTTCAGCGCCCTGCGCAAAACAGCCCGCGCGCCGACGGGCACCCGTTTCAACAAGGAAACCGAAAGCCGTAGCAAGATGAAAGGCGACGAGGTCGCCGCCGAACTTTCGGCCAAAACCCGCTTTGGCCAGCCCTGGTTCTCTCTGCCCCTCGACGAGCGTTGGGCCATCGTCGATATGCTGCGCACGATCGAAGATCCGCTTGAACTGACCGCCTGGCTAGAGCAAAACTACACTCTGCTGCCCGAGCGGATCGACGCCATCCTGGCTGCGCGCTTGCCGGAAGGCTATGGACGTCTGGGCGAAACCGCGCTCACCGAAATGCTGGCTGAACTCAAAGCCGATGTGATTCCGGAGGCGGAGGCCGCCAAGCGCGTCGGCTACGACCATGCCCTGCTCACCCGTGGCGGCGGCCATGATGAGCTGCCCAAATATCAGGAGGTCATCGCCCGCCGCATACCGCCCGGCACCGAAGCCCCGGACGATCCCTATGATGTGCGCAAGGGCCGCATCACCAATCCAACGGTCCATATCGGCCTCAACCAGTTGCGCCGCGTGCTCAATGCGCTTATCTGCCGCTATGGAAAGCCCGAACAGATCGCCATCGAGCTGGCGCGCGAGCTGAAACTCAACGAAGAGCAAAAGCGCGAAAAGAACATCGAGATCGCCCGCAATACCCGCGCCGCCGAGCAGCGTTCGGCGAAACTGGTTGATCTGGGCGTGCCGGATACCGGCTACAACCGCGTCCTCCTCAAATTATGGGAAGAGCTTGATCTTCGTGCGCCGGAAAACCGCGTCTGTATCTATTGCGGCGAGGCCATCGGCATCGGCACTTTGTTTTCGAGCGCAGTGGATATCGACCATATCCTGCCCTGGTCGAAAACGCTCGACGACAGCCAGGCCAATCGCATCGTCTGCCATGTCGCCTGTAATCGTCAGAAGGCCAATCATGCGCCAGCCGACGTGCCGCAATGGCAGACCCGCTACGACGACATCCTCGAACGTGCCAGTCGCCTGCCGCTCAACAAGCGTTGGCGCTTCGGCCGCGACGCCACGAAGAAATTTGCCGACGAGGAAACCTTCCTCGCCAGGCAATTGACCGATACGCAATATCTTTCGCGCCTTGCCCACGAATATATGGCGGCGCTCTATCCCGACGAGGAGCCCGACGCCTGGGGTGAGCTCACGCGCAAAAACCATGTGCGCGTCATCACCGGCCGCATGACCGAAATGCTGCGCCGCCAATGGGGGCTCAATTCCATCCTGGCCGACCACAACCAGAAGAACCGCAATGACCACCGGCACCACGCTATCGACGCTGCCGTGGTCGGCGTCACCACGCGCGCCCTGTTGCAGCGCATCGCCACCGCAGCCGGCAGCCGCGAGGCGCTGGCGCTCGAAGAGACCATCGGCAGGATCGATCCACCCTGGTCCACGTTCCGTGAAGACCTCGGTGCAGCGATTGACCGCATCGTCGTCAGCCACAAACCCGATCACGGCACCTTGCCCCGCCCCGGAAAGATGGGCCAGACCGTCGGCCAGTTGCACAATGACACGGCCTATGGCCTGACCGATGAAATCGACGAGCGTGGCAATCCCATCGTGGTGCGCCGCAAGCCCTTCCTCTCGCTCACCGACAAGGACATTCCCAATATACGCGATGTCGAACTGCGCACGCGACTGCGCGCCGCCACGTCGGGAAACAAAGACTTTGCCACGGCCCTACTGACCTTCAAGCAAAACGATCTCAAGTTTAGCGGCATCCGCCACGTGCGCGTGACGGAAGGCCTCAAGGTTATCCCCATCCGCGACGCGGCCGGCCATGCCTATAAAGGTTACAAGGGTGACGCCAACTATCGCTACGACGTCTGGGAAATGCCCGATGGAAAATGGATCGCCAAAGTCGTCACGCTTTTTGACGCTCATCAATCCGGATTTGATTGGAGCAGCTTGCGGCCGCACCCCGCCGCCCGACGCGTCCTCTTTCTCCAGCAGGGCGACATGGTGGCCTACGACCACCCCCGCGACGGCGAGACGATCGGCATCGTGGTCAAGTTCGGCCAGAACGGCCAGATTACCCTGGTGCCGCACACCGCCTCCGGTGATCTGAAGCGCCGCGATGCCCTGCCCAATACGGAAGAAGAAGCCATTGCGCGCAATATCCGGGACCGAAACGGCGATCCGGTTTTTGATCCCTTCAAATATTTTGCGCCCACCGCTGGCGGCTTGAAGAAAATCAACCTGCGCAAGCTGCATGTCGATGAGATCGGCATCGTCCGCCACCTAAAGCGTCGCGGCGGGGAAGGCTAGAAGGGGCGCGGCCGTCCGCCCCACCTAAAGGTCCTGTTTGCCGCAAAGCAGAATTCTCCATTTTGCAGGGGCTTGTGTTGTCCATGTTAAGGTAAATAGTCGTTCAATATTGGTGAAATTCGGTTGATAAATCATACTCCGATCCATGGATCGTGTAGTCGACATAGAAACCGATAATCTTTTCCTTGCCGTGCATCGCGGATTCTTGACCGTGACTTCCGGCAGCGAAGAGCGCGGACGCATTGCGCTCGATGATATTGGCGCCCTCATCGTTCATGCCCACGGCACCACCTGGTCCACCAGCGTTTTTACCCGGCTGAGCGATCGCGGTATCCCCGTCGTCATCTGCGGCACCAATCACGCGCCGGCTGCCATGGTCTGGCCGCTTGAGGGACACCATCTGCAGGGCGCGCGCATGCGTGCCCAGCTCGCCGGTTCGCGTCCCCTCGCCAAACAGCTATGGGCGCAGATCATCAAGGCCAAGATCCGCATGCAGGGCTACACCCTCGCCCGTCAGGGCCATGAAGCTGGCGCCTTCGATCTTCTGGCGCGAAAAGTCCGCTCCGGTGATCCCGACAATATCGAGGCCCAGGCTGCCCGCCGCTATTGGAAGGCCTTGTTTGGTCCCGACTTCTCGCGTGATCAGAACGCCTCCGGCATCAATAGCCTTCTCAACTATGGTTACACGGTGCTGCGCGCCATTGTCTCCCGTGCCATCTGCGCAGCGGGTCTGCATCCAACGGTCGGCATTTTCCACGCCAATCGCGCCAATGCCTTCGCTCTCGCCGATGACCTGATGGAGCCCTACCGTCCCCTTGTCGATCAACTAGTACTCGACCTGGTCAATGCTGGGCGGTCCGAAGTCGATTCAGCAACCAAGCAGTCACTCACCACCATCGCCACGCTCGATCTGCCCGGTCCCCTGGGTCTCTCCCCGCTCTCGGTACAGGTTCAGCGCTTCGTCCATTCTCTGGCCGTCAGCTTCGAAACCAAGATTGCGGCGCTCGAATTCCCCAATCCGCCAATTCGCACCAATGTTGCTCTGGACGTTAACAATGCGTGAACGAAAAGCGAATTCGGGTGCGACTCACCTAAGCGGATACCAGCTCATGTGGATGCTCGTCACTTTCGACCTTCCGGTAGAAACCAAAGCCCAGCGCTCCGCCGCCACCAAGTTCCGAATGGCGCTTCTCGATTTAGGTTTTGAAATGAGCCAGCTTTCCAACTATCTTCGCTTCTGTAGTGGCAAAGAACAATGCGAGTCATATACTCGAAAGATCGAAGCGAAACTTCCCGAGTTCGGCGATGTATACATATTTCAATTCACTGACCGACAATACGAAAACATCGTCCGCTTCTCTGATCAAGGCCGAAGACCTAGTCAGAAAAATCCCACCCAAATGGCTCTCTTCTAATGCTTAAACCCATTTTGCAAGCGCCGACACCGCCGAATCCTCCTGTAAAAACAAGGGGTTCGGGCGGGGTCGAGCTTAGCAGTTCAGAAATCGCGGTCCAGCGGCAACAACTTGGGTGAATTGTGTTTCGCCGCGGGTAGCTTAGCAGTTCAGAAATCGCGGTCCAGCGGCAACGCCCGCCGCTCTTTATCCAAGTCCAGAAGCAGCTTAGCAGTTCAGAAATCGCGGTCCAGCGGCAACCTGCCCCTGTCTTTACCATCGTCACCGCCGAGCTTAGCAGTTCAGAAATCGCGGTCCAGCGGCAACTGCTTGGAACTCAGGGTCCATATCGTTAAGAGCTTAGCAGTTCAGAAATCGCGGTCCAGCGGCAACCGGGCACTGCTTCTGGTTATTGCTGTGCTTAGCTTAGCAGTTCAGAAATCGCGGTCCAGCGGCAACGCTGCTCTGCTTGAGCAGATAAAAGAGCGCAGCTTAGCAGTTCAGAAATCGCGGTCCAGCGGCAACGTTCACACACCCAGGAACACGACAAACGCGAGCTTAGCAGTTCAGAAATCGCGGTCCAGCGGCAACGGGTTTAGCCGCGATGAAGTAGACGAACTGAGCTTAGCAGTTCAGAAATCGCGGTCCAGCGGCAACTGTCTTACACAGACCTAGCTTACGAGCGCGAGCTTAGCAGTTCAGAAATCGCGGTCCAGCGGCAACTGAACTCCAGGCCGGGCGCGGGCCTTCCTAAGCTTAGCAGTTCAGAAATCGCGGTCCAGCGGCAACGACCTAAAAATGCGGTGCGCAATCTGCCCAAGCTTAGCAGTTCAGAAATCGCGGTCCAGCGGCAACCTTGCTGCGATGTTCTCTGACGAGGCGACGAGCTTAGCAGTTCAGAAATCGCGGTCCAGCGGCAACAGCCCCAGCAGGATGAAGACGCCGGTCTGGAGCTTAGCAGTTCAGAAATCGCGGTCCAGCGGCAACGAAAAAATATGTCAAACGAGTTTGCGTGATAGCTTAGCAGTTCAGAAATCGCGGTCCAGCGGCAACCTGTTTGCTAGTGAAATGGTGCGAACACATAGCTTAGCAGTTCAGAAATCGCGGTCCAGCGGCAACGCACGGCGGTTGAGGGGCAAGAGCTTTCGGAGCTTAGCAGTTCAGAAATCGCGGTCCAGCGGCAACCCATGGACCGACGCTTGCGTGCAAAGGTAGAGCTTAGCAGTTCAGAAATCGCGGTCCAGCGGCAACTGCTCACCCACTCGGCCGCGACATCGAACGAGCTTAGCAGTTCAGAAATCGCGGTCCAGCGGCAACTCGCCGAGGGGCACACGCGCTTCAACCCGGAGCTTAGCAGTTCAGAAATCGCGGTCCAGCGGCAACGAAAGTGTTTTCAAGTCACCGGTCATCAATAGCTTAGCAGTTCAGAAATCGCGGTCCAGCGGCAACAAGATGATGAGCGCAAGCAGAAATACAAATAGCTTAGCAGTTCAGAAATCGCGGTCCAGCGGCAACGGAGTTGAACGATTGCCAAGAGTAAGGCCGAGCTTAGCAGTTCAGAAATCGCGGTCCAGCGGCAACTAGGCAAGTCTGGCATGAGATAACGGGGAGAGCTTAGCAGTTCAGAAATCGCGGTCCAGCGGCAACAAGCGGGCGAAGTGGGTGCGGTCTTACCCCAGCTTAGCAGTTCAGAAATCGCGGTCCAGCGGCAACTGACGACTACGACTGGCAGCGCCTCATCAGAGCTTAGCAGTTCAGAAATCGCGGTCCAGCGGCAACTCGTTGATCACGGTCCCGCTTGGGGTAACCAGCTTAGCAGTTCAGAAATCGCGGTCCAGCGGCAACGGCCCGCAGGGCAACGATGATGACGATGACAGCTTAGCAGTTCAGAAATCGCGGTCCAGCGGCAACCTTGGGAGGTTTCGGCATAAAGCTCATTCAAGCTTAGCAGTTCAGAAATCGCGGTCCAGCGGCAACGCGTTCTTGTGGTGATCAAAAAGTTCCTGAAGCTTAGCAGTTCAGAAATCGCGGTCCAGCGGCAGGCTAGCTGGGAGCGGGGGTGAGCCGCGATCTCGCCCCAGGTGTAGCTGCAACTGTATCGAGGCCTTCTACACCGAACCCACTGCCACAGACGTACTGGCGGCGTTCGTCCGGAGGTAGTCGAAAACGCCGCGGCGGGAGGCTGGGAAAGGGCCGCCAAGCCGGCGGCGGTCCACGCCGTCCCAGCGGTATGTAACGTTGCCTCTGTTCGAATGATAAACTGGCCGCCTGCTTCGACAGGCGGCCAGTTTGCGTAATATTCTGCTCAGTTCACTTGAGCAGCCGGGCGCATCGCAGGCTAGGCGAGCTTCACGCGCACCATCTGATAGGAATAGGGCGGCAGGGACAGGCTGAGTTTGCCGTCATCAATCTTTGCGCCGTCTCCCTTGCGCGGCTTCACCTCATCCTGATTTCTGGCCGTGTTTACGGCCTTGAGATCGGGATGCGTCATGACCTGATGGTCGATGACTGTACCAGCGCCGAAGCCTTGGAGGCTCACTTCTGTTTCGATGCTGTCGGTGGTGTGGCGATTGACGAGAAAGAAGCTCAGCGTGCCGTCCTCGTCATTGTGAACACCGGAGATATCGACGAATGGCGTGTCCTTCGCATGGGTGGTTTCATAGCCCGGAGAATTGGTCACCACCTGCAATGCCGTGCCACGACCAAAGATCGAGGCGAAATAGTATGGATAGTAAATGGTTTGCGCCCAGGCTGGCCCGCCCTTCTCAGTCATGATCGGGGCAATGACATTCACCAGTTGAGCGATACAGGCGATTTTCACCACATCGGCGCGGCGGATGAAGGTGTTGAGGATCAGGCCGACCATCAACACATCTTCGAAATTATAGATGTCTTCAAGCAGGCCCGGCGCATGTGGCCAACCGCTATTGCCATCCAGAATTTCACGATCCTTCTTGTTGGAATGGTACCAGACATTCCACTCATCAAAGGAGATATAGACATCCTTTTTCGATTTCCGCTTGGCCTTGACCTGCTTGATGGTGGAGGCAACGGTCTCGATATAGGTGTCGAGCTTCTCGCTCAGGCCGAGATAGTTCGGTGTGTTGTCGTCGCGGTTGGCGAAGTACATGTGGAGGCTGATATAGTCCACATGATCATAGGTGTGCTCGAGCACGATGCGTTCCCAATCGGGATAGCTTTGCATATCGGCATTGGATGATCCGCAGACGATCAATTCGAGGCTTTTGTCAAACATCCGCATGGCGCGGGCGGTATTGGCGGCAAGCTTGCCATATTCGGCAGCGTCTTTGTGGCCGACCTGCCAGGGGCCGTCCATCTCATTGCCCAGACACCACATTTTGACGTTCCAGGGTTCCTTGCGACCATTTTTGATGCGCAGGTCGCTCCAATAGGAGCCGCCCGGATGATTGACATATTCCAGGAAATTGCGGGCTTCATCGACGCCGCGCGAGCCGAGGTTGACAGCAAGCATCATCTCGGTGCCAACGCTGGCGCACCAGTCGGCGAATTCGTGGATACCGACGGCATTGCTTTCCGAAGTATGCCAAGCCAGATCGAGGCGCACCGGCCGGTCCTCGCGCGGGCCGATGCCGTCCTCCCAGTCATAGGCCGAAACGAAATTGCCGCCGGGATAGCGCACGACCGGCACATTCAGGTCTTTTACCAGCTTGGCGACGTCGCCGCGCATTCCGTCCTTATCGGCGGTTGGGTGATCAGGCTCATAAATACCTTCGTAAATGGCGCGACCAAGGTGTTCGAGGAACGCCCCATAAACACGATCATCGATCTTCGAGATCGTGAAATCCTTGTTAGCGATTGCAGACGCCTTCACCACGTCCTCCCTTGTATGCGGATTTTCTGATTTATATCATTAAATCGGTTGTACAAGAGCCTCCGACAGGAAGGCAAGGTGCTCGAAGGTCTTTTGTATGATTTTTTATCGCGGCTGAGACCTGCCAGCTGAGTAAGCGCCAACAGCCTGTGTGCCTTCGCCTGTGCCGGCACCTTACCGCGCGGTCTGGAGCCTCATGATGATATCCTGATCGTAATTGCCGAAGCCTCGGCCAAAGATATTGATGCCGCCCGGATGCTTCGCGTCGGGCTTTACGGCGATGCGCAAGCGGATCGAGTGATGGTTTGAGAGATCAAGGTCCACCAACGAGACTGGAGAGATTTTCACGCCATCCACATAGGTGCCTTCATTGGTGACGCGCCAGCTTTTCAGCTTGCCATATTGGCTGCCCTTGAGCTTCCACCAGTCCGGCGTGTAGACGCCGCGCTTGTCGCCAAAATCGCCCGGAGAGGTCCAGGTGCCGATTTCCGTGCTATTGACAGACAGGGTAATGTCGCTGGGCCAATCTGCTGAAGTCCCGGGCACTTCAGAACTCAATTCCATTGCAAATTCAAGAACTTCAATAGTGTTCTGCGCCAGTTTGGCATTGTTGGGGAACTGGTATTCGAGAAAGCCCCGGGTAAACCAGATCAGCCCGGCCTTCATGCGGTCCGGCTCCAGATAGGTCTCGGGCACATCGAGCAGTCCAATAATACCCTCGGTCGAGCAGAGGCCGCAGGGGGCGGACACCTCACAACTCGTATAGAGCCCGAGCGGCATGGCGACCTCGATGAAGTTGGACCGCAAGGGGGAGATGTCCTCTTTGAACATCACGAGCACTTCATCGAAGGTGGAGTGACAAATCTTCTGATTGCCCTTACGCGCCTTTTGCGTCTCCGTGCGGATCAGACCGGCTGCCTCCAATATCTGGATATTCGTGGATACAGTTGATTGCGGCAGGTCCAGGCGATCAGCAATATCGTTGCCGTTGAGCGGCCCGTGAACGTGCAGCAGTTTGAGAATTCGCACGCGAACCGGCGATGCCAGCCCCTTCAAGACCTCGATATTCTCCTCGGGGTCGACGACTAGAAAATTGCGGCTCATCTTGGTCCAGCACCAGTTTTTCTTGTCGTATCAGATAATCTGATATGATCAACCCTGCTTCTGGGTGGACATCACCGTGCTGGCGCGCTGCAGTAACCGGCCAGAAATCGACAGCACCCTGTCGCTGAGCGGCTTGCCATCGACCAGTTCGCTCAGGGCTTTTTCGGCCATTTCGAGATAGGGCAGGGTAATGCTGGAAATGCCCATGTCCTTGGCAAATTCACGGTCGTCATAGCCGACAATGGCAAGATCGCTCGGTACATTCAGGCCCATTTCGGATGCGGCCTGCAGGGCGCCGCGGGCGATGATGTCATTGTGACAGAAGATGGCATCGGGAGGTTCCGGCAGGCTGAGCAGGCGCATTGCTGCCGCATATCCACTGGCATGCCCCCAATCGCTGACCTCTTCATACTGGGCGCCCAGATTGAGCCCGGCCTTGTTCAGATCCCGATGATAACCGGCGAGGCGTTCGCGGCTGGCAAACTGCCATGGATCACCTACAATCGTGGCAATACGCTTGCGACCCAGTTCGATCAGATGTTGCGCGGCCAACCCGCCGCCGTGGCGCTCGGCTGGCAGCACTGAATGGCCCGTCCGGTCCTCGCGGCGGCAATTGAGCATGACATGCCGGAAGGCCGCCAAGCGCTCGGGTGGCGATACAATTGCCGAGAAGGTGCTGGCATAGACCACTCCCGCCACGCCGATCCGCTCGAACAGGTCCAGCGCGGCCATTTCGTGGTCGGCCACGCCGTCGCTGACCTGAATGAGGAGCTGAATGCCCTGTGCATCGGCCCAGTTCTGCATCCCATAGATCAGATCGACAGGGTAAGCGGATGAGATTTCATTGATCAGCACGCCATAAACACGCTTGCGGTCTGGGTCGAGGGCGCTGAGGGCGGGGCCTGGCGTATAGCCAAGGTCTCTGGCCACCTGCAGCACGCGCTGCCGCGTCGCCTCGGCAATGCGCACCCCCGGGACCTGGTTGAGGATCAGGGAGACCGATGTGCGCGAGACATCTGCCGCCCGCGCAATATCAACCATCTTGACCCGCTTTTTCATCGCGCGACCCCTCGCTCCATTGGCATTCTTGACAAGCTAACGACAGTGAAGCAGTTTGCTAAACAAATTTAGCAAGCAGGCTCTCGAACGCGAGGAGGCGGCCATAAGGCCGTTGCGTTCGGGTTCGTCAGCAAAGCTAACGCGTTATCACACCTTACGCCAAGCGAGGAAAACCTTGTCTATCGCCAATAGCTCCCTTGCCCCGAATCCGCAATTTCGCCGCGCCAATTGGGTCGATCTCTGCGGTGAATGGGACTTTGCTCACGACGACAATAATCAGGGCGTGAGTGAGAATTGGTGGAACAGGGCCGAAGTCTTCAACCGTCGGATTCTGGTGCCTTTTCCGCCGGAAAGCGAGCTTTCCGGTCTGCGCGAGACCGGCTTTCATCCAGTGATCTGGTATCGCCGCACCTTTGCCGCGCCTGTGCTGGAACAGGGTGAGGCATTGTTGCTCAATTTTGGCGCGGTGGATTATGCCGCAACTGTCTGGGTCAATGGGCAATGCGTGGGCTCGCATGAAGGCGGACATGTGCCTTTTTGTCTGGATGTGACCCATGCTCTGGTTGAGGGCGAGCAGGTACTGGTCCTGCGTGCTGAGGATCAGCCTGAAGATGTGCGCATGCCGCGCGGCAAACAGGATTGGCTCGAAGCGCCCCATGCCATCTGGTATCACCGCACCAGCGGCATCTGGCAGCCGGTCTGGCTCAGCGTCGTACCGAACCTGCATCTTACCGACCTGCATTTTACGCCCGATATCGCCAATTATCGCGTGCGCTGCGATATTCGCCTGAACACCGTCCCCATGGCGCCGGTAGCATTGACGATCAAGCTGAGCGCTCATGGAAAGTTGCTGGCGCAGCAAAGCATTGTGACCTCTGACGCGGAACTGCGCTTCGATATATCGGTGCCTCAGCTCGAAAATGGCGTGCACAGGGATTATCTGCTGTGGACACCGGAGCGACCAAATCTGGTCGATGTCGAGGTGACGCTTGCCGGCGACAAAGAGGATCTGGTTCAGTCCTATCTGGGCCTGCGCAGCGTCGGCGTTGGCGCACAACGCTTCCTGCTGAACGGCCTTCCCTATTATCTGCGCATGGTATTGGGTCAGAACTATTGGCCGGAATCGCATCTGGCTGCGCCGAGCCCGGAAGCCCTCAAGCGCGAGGTCGAACTGATCAAGGCGATGGGGTTCAACGGCGTCCGTATCCACCAGAAGATCGAGGATCCGCGCTTTCTGTATTGGTGCGATGTGCTCGGGCTAATTGTCTGGGAGGAGATGCCTAGCGCCTATGGCTTCTCAAATTCGGCGATCGAGCGGTTGTCGCAGGAATGGATGGCTGCGATTCGGCGCGACAAGAGCCATCCCTGTATTGTTGCCTGGGTGCCGCTTAACGAAAGCTGGGGCGTATCCCAAATCGCTGATCGACCTGATCAGGCCCATTATGCCAGCGCGCTCTATCATCTCACAAAGGCACTCGATCCCAGCCGGCCCGTAATTTCCAACGATGGTTGGGAACTGGTCGAAAGCGATATCTGGTCTATCCATGACTACGCTCCAGATGGGGCGGGACTGTCGAGTCGCTTCCATGACAGCGCAGACCTCGAAGCCATGCTCAAGGGCATGGGACCGGCACGGCGCAGGATTGTGCTGGATGAGCGAGAGCTCGGTGACAAACCCATAATGCTGACCGAGTTTGGCGGGTTGAGCTATCTGCCCAAGCAGGGCGAGAAATGGCACGGTTATTCCACCGTCAACGATCCCAAGGATTTTGAAGACAGGCTGCGGGACATTTTCTCGGCCATTGCCGCCATGCCGCATGTGGCGGGCTATTGCTACACGCAGGTCACCGACACCGAGCAGGAGGTCAATGGGCTTCTCACGGAAGACCGGGCGCCGAAACTGCCGTTTGAAACATTGCGCGATATCATGACCATGCCGGCTGCTTCCGTGCCGCATGAGCAGATCGACAATGCCCGACGCAAGGCCCGGCAGGCCGCAGAGGATGCCGAGCCTATCGACTGAGCCCCTTCGGGGGGCATGAATGATCAGAATGTCCCGACGACCGGCATGGGCGTCGGGCATTTCAGCGCGCATTCTGATATTTATCAAAAATAATGATGTTAAAATACCGTGATGGTCTTGACTGCATCTGCGTTCCATCTGAAAAATAATACAAATGACTGGCCAGCCCATATGACGGGAATGACCAGCAATGATGCGACTTACGCGTCGGGGAGAGGTGCATGTCAGATATCGTCCTGAATGAGGTCAGCAAGTCCTATGGCGCCGTCAGCGTTCTGGACAAAGTTTCGATGCATATCGAATCTGGCGAATTCATTGTCTTTCTCGGGCCATCTGGTTGTGGCAAGTCCACCCTCTTGCGGATGATCGCAGGTCTTGAGGAAGTGACGGATGGTGAAATTCATCTTGGCGGTCAGCGCGTCGACCAATTGCCGCCCAATGAGCGCGGCGTCGCCATGGTGTTTCAAAACTACGCGCTCTACCCGCATATGACAGTGCGGGATAATATGTCGTTTGGGTTGCAGAACATTGGCACACCCAAGGCCGAAATCACCCGCCGCGTCGACGATGCGGCGCGCATGCTGGAAATTGCCCAACTGCTTGATCGCAAGCCTGCCCAATTGTCGGGCGGACAACGCCAGCGCGTTGCCATTGGGCGCGCTATCGTTCGTGATCCCAAGGCCTTCCTGCTGGATGAGCCGCTGTCCAATCTGGATGCCGGCCTGCGCGTGCGCACACGGCTCGAACTGGCGCAGCTTCATCACCGCATCAAGGCGACAATGATCTTTGTGACGCATGATCAGACCGAAGCGATGACGCTCGCATCGCGCATCGTCGTGATGAACAACCGGCGTATCGAACAGATCGGGACGCCGATGGAGATCTATGCGCGTCCCGCCACCCGGTTTGTCGCCAGCTTTGTCGGCTCCCCGGCCATGAACTTCCTGCCCGTAACCTCTGTCGGTGATGTGGATGGCAAGGCGAGCGTCAGTTTTGCAGGGCAAACGCCAGTCCAGACCTTCGTGCCCTATGCGGGATTGCCAGCCAGTGACCTGACCTTAGGCATCCGCGCCGAAGCTGCTCGTATTGATGAATCGGGTGCCATTGAAGGCGTCGCCGATGTCGTGGAGCGCCTGGGTGAGCGGACCCTGATCTACACCCGTCTTGCTGACGGCAGCACGTTGGTTGCCGAGGACAAGGGCGTAAGCGAGATCGAAGCTGGCGATAGCGTCCGTATTGCGCTTAGCGGCGCGGCTGCCATGGTCTTTGACGCTACGGGAAAGGCCTATCACGCGGCCTGAAGCCAGGCTGCTCGACGTTCAGGTTCGCGGGTGGAGACGCGGACAGTGGAGGAAATTCAGAGCCGCATATCGGCCATCTGAAAGAGGCGCGTCTGCTTTGCCAGGGTGACGCAATGCCGAAGAAATGGCGCTGAACTAGTCTTTATGGGAGGATCAAAGGTGAAGACTTTTCTCAAATTTGCAATGCTGTCATCCGTAGCCGTGCTTGCGCTTGGCACTGCGGTGCAGGCCAAGGAAACTGTTGTCTGGTGGGACTTCCTCAGCGGCGGTGACGGGGTGCGCATGAAGGCCCTGATTGAACGCTTCAATCAGGAACACGCCGACACGATCGAAATTCAGAACACGACGCTGGAATGGGGCACGCCCTTCTACACCAAGGTGCAGACTTCTGCCGCTATTGGCGAAGGTCCGGACGTCATGACCTATCATCTTTCGCGCGTACCGCTTGGGGTTAGCTCGGGTGCCCTTGCGCCGATCAGCGCTGAAGACCTCGCCAGCGTCGGATTGACGGGCGATGTGTTCGCGTCCGCAAACTGGGAAGCCGGACAGAGCGATGGCGCGCAATATGCCGTGCCCTTCGATATCCACTCCATCATTCTTTACTACAACAAGGACAAGCTGGCAGAAGCCGGGCTGCTCGGTGATGATGGCCTGCCCACCGGTCTTGATGGTGTCGAGAACTTCACAGCCGCACTTGAAAAGCTGAAGCCCGGTTCCGAATATGCTCTATCGCTGCAGACCTCGGGCGACGGCACTCCATGGCGTGTCTTCTATTCGCTGTTCGGTCAACAGGATGGCGTCTTCCTGGCTGACGACGGTACTTTCCTGCCAGATGACAGCATTCCCAAGGCGGTATCGGCTGTCGAAACCATGGCCGGTTGGGTCGAGGGCGGCTACGCTCCGGCCCTGACTGAATATGAAGGCTCGGTTGCGCTCTTCACCTCGGGCGCCGCGGCCCTGCATATGAATGGCGTCTGGGAAGTCCCGACCATGGCCGACCTTTCGGCCAAGGGTGAACTGGGCTTTGAATGGGGCGCTATCGCTATCCCGACGTTCTATGACCATCCGGCAACCTGGGCGGACTCGCATGGCTTCGCCATCCCGAACAATGCCGGTAAGGACGTGACGCCTGAAAAGAAGGCCGCCGTGCTCGAAATCATCTCCTGGATGAACGAGAACTCCCTGGCCTGGGCCAATGCAGGTCATATTCCGGCCTATTCGCCGACCCGTGACAGCGAAGAATTCAAGACCATGCAGCCCAACGCCACCTATTCGGTGCTGGCTGACACGGCTGTCTTCGATCCGAAGTCTGTTCTCGCTGGCGTGGCTTCGCCTGTCTATGACGCCGTGGCCAATTATATCAGCCCGGCCATGAACGGTGAAATCGATCCGCAGGAAGCCATCGAGGAAATGAAGGCCGATCTGCAGGATCAGGCTGACTAATCACTTCCGCAATCCGTTCGGCGGCTTCATGGCCGCCGAACTTCGTATTGAGGCCGGAGCCGCCATGATCAGGAATCACCGCCGCGAGATAGGGATCGCCTATCTGCTTATTCTTCCCTTCGTGCTGACCTATGGCGTGCTGTTCCTGTGGCCGACCTTGCAGATGGTCTATCTTAGCTTTACCGATGCGCCGCTCATCGGCCCGGGTAAGTGGGTTGGTCTCGAAAACTACATAGAGATGTTCGATGATCGGCGGTTCTGGACCTCGGTCAGAAATACCGCCTATTTCGTCGCTTTGACGGTGGTCCCCAATACGCTGATTGGCCTGGCGATCGCCATGATGGTGTCCCGCCTCAAGGGGTGGCAACAAAGCCTTATCCTGGCGATGTTCTTCCTGCCCTATATCCTGCCGGTTTCGGTGGTCTATCGTATCTGGAACTGGATGTTCAACCTCCAGTTCGGCATCATGCAGCACCCGATCAGCGCCATTGCCGGACAACCGATCAATGTGTTCCGCACGCAGTGGCTGTTCATGCCTGCCGTGGCCTTTGTCACCATATGGTGGACCTGCGGCTTCAACATCCTGCTGTTCCTGGCGGGCCTGCGCTCGATCTCCCCCGATATTTACGAGGCAGCCTCGCTTGACAACGCCAGTCGCTGGACGGCCTTTCGCCGCATTACCTGGCCGTTGATCTGGCCAGTGACGGCGCTGGTCCTGACCATCCAGCTGATCCTGCAGCTCAAGATTTTCGATCAGGTCTATCTTTTCGTTCAAGGCGGACGCCCTGACCCTTCCATGGTCATGGTGCAATATATTTACAGCCAGGCCTTCCAGAGAAACGAAGGCGGCTACGCTGCAGCAATAGCGGTCGCTCTCTTCGTCATCGTCATCGTCTTTTCAGTGCTGCAATTCCAGCTGCTGCGCGCCCGAGGTGAAAAATGAGTATCGCTGAGAGCCAGTCCGCAAGCGTTGTTGGCGGCACTTCGCCACGCACCATCAAGGCGCTCGATATCGGCGGTTTGATCCTGACATTGATCACCGTGGTGTTCGCGGTGCTCTGGGCTTTTCCGATCTATTGGGGCGTGATTACCTCGCTCAAGCCGGAATCCCATGTCATCGCCAAGACGGTCGAGTTCCTGCCCCGCGTATGGACCATCGATGCCTATTGGCACGTGCTGGTCAATACCATGATCGGCCGCTGGTATCTCAACTCGCTGGTCACCTCGGTGGGGGTAACGGTGCTCACGCTGGTCATCAGCGCGATGACCGCCTATGCCCTATCGCAACTGCGTTTCCCCGGCCGCAACATCATCTGGTACATGATCCTTGCCAGTTTCATGGTCCCGATCGCGGCGCTCATCGTCAACCACTTCATATTGATGGCGCAGTTGGGTCTGATCAACAATTGGCTGGGCGTCATCTTTCCGCAGTTGATCCACCCCGTCGTGATCATCGTCTACAAGAATTTCTTCGACTCCGTGCCCAAGGAATTCCGCGAGGCAGCCAAGATGGATTCCGCCAGCGAATGGCGCATCTTCAGCCGCATCTATTTGCCGATGAACTGGGGCATAACGACCGCTCTGGCCATTGTGACCTTTATCGGCGCCTGGAACAATTTCCTTTGGCCTTTCCTGGCTGTGTCACGACCGGAAATGATGAACGTTGCCGTGGGCATCACCCAGGTCAATGACGCCTTTGGCGTGCAATATGCCCGCGAATTGGCGGCAGCAATCCTCGCCGCTCTGCTGGTTGCAGTGCTCTATCTGATCTTCCAGCGCCGCGTGACCCAGGCCATCATGCTTTCAGCCGGTGTGAAGGGCTAATCCTGGTCCGATAGTCACAGGTGGCTGGAAGTTTGGAGGCTAAAATGAGGCCAGACCGGCCAGAAGCGTGACATCGCAGCTAATGCTGCGGTGTCGATGCAGGCAGCGCTCGGTGCGGCATTGCTGCATGCCTTTCAAGGAAAGACATGGACGCCTCAAAGAGGGGTAAGATAGTGCCGGAGCGGTGAACGCCGGGTCCGGTCGGCATCAGGCTTTAAAGCGCAAATTGCTCCTTCAGCGCCCGAACCAGCAGGTCGGCCTGCGCCTTGTTATTATAGCCCTGGATCGACACACGAACGATCGAATGGTCGCCCCAGTTGAGCACCGGAATCTCGATGCCGTAGAGCTCCATGAGCTTTTGCTGAAACGCAGGTGGGTTTTCGATTCTGGGCACCGGCATGGCGACCATTTGCGGCGCAACGAAGGGGCGATCCGCGAGCTGGGGCAGGCCTGTCAGCTTTGAAACGCGTTGCGCCGTTTCCCATGCCAGATCAGAACAATGAACCATGATCGATGGCCAGTCATGCTGGCGGCGGAAGTCCAGTACGGCTGGTATGGACAGCCAGGCAGAGGAATCGCGGGTGCCCTGAAACTCGTTCTCGTCGATGAAGGGTGAATTGCCGAACGGACCGACCGCGTCGGCATTTTTCGAGTCCGGCGTCCAGCCATGACCGAGCACGATCGGGTTGATGAGCTTTTGCACCTCTGGCCGCGCATAAAGAAAAGCTGCGCCTTTGGGCGACATCAGCCATTTGTGGCAATTGCCGGCGTAGAAATCTGCGCCCAGCGCATCAAGGTCGAGCGCCCTTTGTCCAATCGTATGGGCGCCGTCGATGACGGTGTAGATGCCTCGGTTGCGTGCCTCTGCCACCAGTCTGTCGATGGGAAACATCAATGCCGTCGGCGAGGTGATATGGCTGAGAAACAGCACGCGCGTGCGCGGCGTGATGGCGGCGGCAAATGCATCGAAGAACGCGTCTTCGCTGATCAGGGGCAGCGGTACCGTAACCCGCACGATCTTCGCGCCTGACCGGCGCGCGACAAAGGCCCAGGTCTTGTCCAATGCCGCATATTCATGGTCGCTGGTGAGGATCTCGTCTCCCTCTTTGAGATCCAGTGATTGGGCCACGATATTGAGGCCGAAGGTGGCATTGGCCAGTGCACCGGCAATGTTCTCGGGTGCTGTGCCGAGCTCTGCTGCCAGTGCCTTGCGCGGCGCATGCATGCGTTCGGTCAATTCGCGGGCCAGAAACGCCACAGGCTGACGTTCGATTTCAAGCTGGATGGCCTGATACGCCGCGAAAACGGGCTTGGGGCAGGCCCCGAAGGAGCCGTGATTGAGAAAGGCCACATCCTCGCGGATCAGGAATTGCGATGCCAGATTATCGTCCATGTCAGCGTGCCTTTTGCGTCATCCCGAGCGGCGTCAAGGCCTCCGAAATCGCGGCCAATGCGGGTTATTTCTCCGAACCGGCCCCCGCGTCAGTCTGGGCGGAACGGGTCGAGAGAAATTTCATAGACCCAGATTGCCCATAGTCAAGCCAGGCACAAGTCCGAACTGGCCGGGCAATTCGCGCCGTGCTTGGCTGGGGGCTGCGGCGGGGTGGTTTGCACATTGTTCATTGCCCGGTGCTAGATTGACCACTAGTTTATTCAGATTGCTTGAACCGCCCCTTGCCTAAGGGGTGCCTTTCAGTGTTTGGGTTCTGACGCAGAGCGGTGCTTTCCCCTATTCGGGCCGGAAAGAAACAAGGGCGGAGTTTTTTGAAGCTGGTTCAGCGCCATATTGTTCTTGGCTGGTCGGCTCTTGTCGTCCTTGTCGGCTTTGCGTCGGCAGGGATTGTGCCCGTTCATGCCCAGGGTCTGGTGCCGCAGAGCTTCTTTAACGCGCCGATCGATCCTTCCGCCCCCACGGGCGTTGAGGCCAATGAACTGGTGTTCGACTCGGTCCGCAATATCATTACCGCGCGCGGCGATGTGGTCGTTCGGATCAGCGGCTATACGATTGTCGGCGATGAGCTGGTCTATCGGCGTGCCAATGGGGAAATGGACGTTGTCGGCAATGTCCGCGTCACCGATCCCGCCGGGAATGTATCGCATAGCAGCGCGCTGTCGCTGACCGGTGGCCTCAAGCGCACAGTGCTCGATGCCATGACGATCACGGCCAATGACGGCTCGCGCATTCGCGCCGATAGCGCCGAGTTCGATCAGGAGCTGCGCTCCATTCTCACCAATGCCCAATATGCGCCCTGCGGGGAATGCGTCGACGCCAAAGGGCGACGGATTGGCTGGTCGATCAGCGCAGCAAAGGTCGTGCAGAATTCGGAAGATGGCGCGATTAGCTTCGAGCAGCCGGTGCTGTCCTTGCTTGGCGTGCCGGTGGCCTGGCTGCCCTATCTGTGGCTGCCCGATCTCAGCAATAGCGCGCTCGAAAATCTGCCCATGCCCAATTTCGGCTATAGCGAGCAGATGGGGGTCAAGGCCGAAGTACCTGTCAGTGTCTATTCGAGCCGGATGACCGATATTATCCTCACCCCGACGCTGTTGTCGCGGCAGGGATTTCTGCTGGGCGCCGAATGGGTGCAGCGATTTGACCAGGGCTCGTTCCGGATCAAGGCATCCGGCCTCTATCAGTTGGACCCGAGCGCTTTTCCCTCTGGCGACCGCCAAAATGAATGGCGTGGCGCTGTGCAGGCGGACGGCTCCTTTTCACCGGCTCCGGGTTGGACCACCGGATTTGCCTATGCCGCATTTTCCGACAGCCATTATTTCGCGGATTATCAGCTTGAAACGCGCCGTGCCGCGACCAACGAGGTGTACGCGACGCACCTGAGCTCAGACACCTATGTCGATGCGCGATTGCAGCAGTTCAATCAGCTTCAGAACGACGATGCCTCACGTGAGCAACAGGGAATTGCCCTGCCCAATCTGCGGGTTGAGCGGACCTTCAAGCTGGCGCCCGGTGCGGGACAGGTTGAAGTTGAAGCCCGCATGCTCGGAATTTATCGGGCGCGTGACTATTCCACTTCTCCCTCGGGTTCGGTGGGTGGTGTCGCACAGCCAATCCCCTACGATCATGGCTATGCGGGAACACGCCTGCATGGCATGGCGCAGGCGAGCTGGCAGAACCAGTGGATTGCAGGTGGTGCGGTCGTAACGCCCTTTGCCGGTCTGCGAGTGGATGCGGCCGGGTATGAGCGCGATCCGACGCTTCCCGCAGTTGCGGTTTCAGACACTACCCTGTTCGGTCTCACCCCGATTGCGGCGCTGGATGTGCGCTATCCTCTGGTAGCGCGCAGTCCGGGGCTGACGCATCTGGTCGAGCCGATTGCCCAGATCGTCTATCGCGGCGCGTCCAGTTCGCAGCCGGGTATTACCAATGAAGATTCCCAGAGCGTTGTTTTCGATGACAGCAATCTGTTCAGCTATAATCGCTTTACCGGCATAGACCGGCAGGAGGCGGGGCTGAGGCTGAATGTCGGCGGGCGTTATCTCGCCAGTTTCGACGATGGCAATTATCTCGAAGTGGTGGCCGGACAGTCCTTCCAGCTTGCCGGGACCAATGTCTTTGGTGAAGCCAACCGGCAGCGGGCAGGCGTGGGATCAGGCCTCGAAAACGCGTCGTCTTACGCTGTGCTTGGCGCTTATGGCGTCATTGCCGATAGTATCAAGGCTGGCGGCAAGGTGCAGATCGATAGCGGCAGCCTCGATGTCGCGCGGGCCGGTCTCGGCCTTGCTTATAGCCGCGACGGATGGGGCGGTGCGCTCAACTATCGTTATGCTGCGGCCACGCCCGCGGCAGGCAATCTGAATGCTTTGCATGAGGTCGGCGCGGAAGTGACCGTGCCGATTGACGATTACTGGTCTGCCTCCGCCAATTATTATTGGGATATTGCCGGGGACAGCTGGCTGCAGGCCGGTGGCGGGCTCAATTATAATGATGGCTATCTCAACATGGCCGCCAATCTGACGCGGACCGGGCCCACGCATCGTACTCCCGATGATCTGCGGGCGAGCGTGACGTTCCGGCTCATGGCTCCGGCGGGCTTTGATGCCGGATATTCCGGCGCTGTGCCGCTCAAGAGCTGGATTGGGAGTGAGTGATGGATAGACGGCATGTTCTGGCGATCATCACTGCTGGCCTGTTCGCTGCGGGGCTGAGCGGCTGTACGAGCTTCTCGCCGGTTTATGGCGATATGTCCGGCGCTGGACTGGCTGATGCACGGTTCAATTTCGCGCCGCCGACCAATCGGCTTGAGCAGGTGATCCTCAATCGTCTGTCGGTGGCGTTTCCAAGTGCTGCAGGCCCCAACGACCCGGTCTTGCGGGTCTCAGCATCGAGCAGCACGCCGGCGGCTGCGCTCTCGAAGGCCTTTTCTGTGCGAGCGCCCGTCAATGTACGGGTCGAGGCAAGCGTCTCCATTGTGCGGGGGGATCAGACTTTGTTCTGGGCAAGGCGCTTTACCGATACGGCCTATCAGGGCGGCGGGTTGGTGCCGGGCAAGCTGGCCTCAGCCGATGGGGCGCGCGAACAGGCTGCGGAAGGCACTGCAGAAGCGCTGCGCGCGGCCATTTTTGCAGGCTACAGGCCCGGCGCGGTCAACACGCCGGTACGTTGACGGCAAGGCCGCCAAGGCTGGTTTCCCTATATTTTTCATTCATATCGCGCCCGGTCTGGCGCATGGTTTCGATGCAGGCGTCAAGCGGCACGGCATGGGTGCCATCGCCTTTGAGGGCGAGCGATGCGGCGGTGACGGCCTTGACCGCACCAAAGGCATTGCGCTCGATACAGGGGATTTGAACCAGTCCGCCCACCGGATCGCAGGTCATGCCGAGATGGTGCTCCAGCGCGATTTCGGCGGCGTTTTCGACCTGCGCCGGCGTGCCCCCCAAAATGGCGCAGAGACCAGCCGCCGCCATGGCCGAGGCAGACCCTACTTCACCCTGACAGCCGACCTCGGCACCAGAGATCGAGGCGCGATGCTTGATAATGCCGCCAATCGCTGCGGCGGTGAGCAGGAAGTCGCGGATAGCGCTGTCGCCGGTGCCCGCGTTGAATTTCACCGCGTAGCTGAGCACGGCTGGAATGACTCCGGCAGCGCCATTGGTCGGAGCGGTGACAACGCGCCCGCCTGCCGCATTCTCTTCGTTGACGGCCATGGCAAACAGGCTAAGCCAGTCATTGGCCATCAGGGGGTCGATTTCATTGCGCTGCCACTTTTGGGCAAGCTGGGCATGGATTGACCCGGCGCGGCGCTTGACGCGAAGGCCGCCGGGCAATTCGCCGCTTTGGGACAGGCCGCGCGTAATGCAGGCCGACATGGTGTCCCAGATGGCGTCAAGCTGGCGGTCCAGCGTGGCGCGGGGCAATCGGGCCTCTTCATTGGCGCGCTTCATGGCGGCAATAGACAGGCCGGAGCGTCTGGCCATGTCCAGCATTTCAGCGGCATCGGCAAAGGGCCAGGGCACATCCTCATCGGCAGGCGAGGCGCTTCGCACGGCGTCCAGCTCTTCCGCCGTAACCACAAAGCCGCCGCCGATCGAATAGTAGATGCGGCGTAGCAGCAATTGGCCATCATTGTCCCAGGCGCAGAATTGCATGCCGTTGGGATGGCCCGGCAGCGGATTGGTCCTGTCGAGCACCAGATCGACGGCGGGACGAAATCGATAGGCAGGATGGCCCTTTGGCGTGGCGGTGCCTGTCCTAACGATTTTGGCGATGATGGCGTCCATGGAGTCGGGGTCGACGGATTGCGGGGTCTGCCCATCGAGGCCCAGAATGATCGCGCGGTCACTGCCATGGCCGATGCCGGTAAAGGCAAGAGAGCCGTGCAGGCTTACGGTGATGGCGCTGGGCTTGGCGCGTGCCGCGCGCGGCCATGTACCCGCGGCAAGGTCTTCGAGAAACCGCGCGGCGGCCGTCATCGGTCCCATGGTGTGGGAAGAGGAAGGGCCTATTCCGATCTTGAAAACGTCGAAAACAGACAGAAACATGCCTTATCATACAGTGCGCGGGGCCCTGTGCAATCGGTGGGGCGGCGATTGTTTCCATCTGGACAACAGAGCGTGGCGGGAACGGCTTATTGCACTGGCGCGTGTGGTGGCCAATATCGTCGGTACATACAGGAGACCGGGATGTCCCAATATCAATTCCGCGCGGACGATGTCGCAAATTCGCAAGCGCCCGTCATTTTCCTTTTTCACGGTACGGGCGGGGACGAAAATCAGTTTTTTGAACTGGCGGGTCAATTGCAGCCCGACGCCAGACGGGTGGCGCCGCGCGGCGATGTGAATGAGCAGGGTGCCTTGCGCTATTTCCGCAGGACGGGCGAGGGCGTCTATGACCTGGACGATCTGGCCCGGCGCACGGCCAATATGGTTGGTTTTGTGCGGGCACAGATTGGCGCGGTGCGTCCGCCGCGCGTGATCGGGCTGGGTTATTCCAATGGCGCCAATATTTTGGCGTCGGTGATGTTTGCCGCTCCAGACCTGTTCGACAACGCGATCCTGATGCACCCGCTCATTCCCTTTGCGCCTCCTGCAGCGGATTTCTCGGGACGTAAGGTGCTGATTACGGCCGGGCGTCGTGATCCGATTGCTCCGGCCGCATCAACCCAGGCGCTGAGCGATTATTTCGTGCGTTCAGGGGCACAAAGCCAACTGGCCTGGCACGATGGCGGGCACGAAATCCGTCAGGATGAACTCGGCGCCATACAGGAATTCCTGTAGTCGGTCAGGCGTTTTCGGCCAGTCTGGCGGTTCCAAACCCGATCGGCTGGATATGGCCGATGCAGCGCTTAACGATGGTGTTCGAGGGCGAGACGTCGGCAATATTCGCTATGGAATATAAGGGTTTAGCCTAGGAGGTCAGCCCATTCGGGATGGCGGCGGAACTGCACCACCACATAGGGGCAGACGGGGGTAATCTTGAAATCCTGCTCCCGCGCATCGGCAATGGCGGCCTTGACCAATTGGGCGGCGATGCCTCGGCCTTCATATTCGCCCGGCACGCCGGTATGATCAATGATCATCGGGCCATCGCCTTGTTTCTTATAGGTCATTTCGGCTTCTGCACCGGGAGCGAGATGGATGACATAGCGGCCGCGCGTGGGGCCTTCTTCGCGGATAATTTTGTATTCCGTGTCGCTCATGGCTTTATTCCTTGCGCTGTGTCGCCAACAATGTGGGACTTTCGCATCGGCGTCGCAAGCCGGATGAATTGGTTAGCAGACTGTTAGCGTTGAGCGTCGCCGTCGCGCGAACAAGCAAGGTTAGTGCCTATGAGTGATATTTTTCACCACATGATTGCCTCCGGACCGCGCCCGGTTGCTCCGTTCAGCCATGCTGTCGAGAGTGATGGATGGGTGTTCATCACCGGACAGATGCCGACCGATCCGGCGGCCCCCGACGCGCCTCTGCCGGAGGGGATCGAGGCGCAGACGAGGCGGGTGGTCGAAAATCTCAAGATCGTGCTGGGCGGGATCGGGCTGGGGCTGGAACATGTGACCATGGCGCGGATCTATCTCACCCAGTTCGAGCGGGATTACGCGGCGCTCAATGCGCTGTGGCCCAGCTTTTTCGAGGCGGGCAAATTGCCGGCGCGGACGACGGTGGGGGTTACGGCGCTGGCGGTCGGGGCTCTGGTGGAGATTGACCTGGTGGCGAAAAGGCCGGGATAGGCGCCGCCGCCGGGCGGCACTCGATCTGCACCCTCCCCTTGACGGGGAGGGATGGGGTGGTTCACGCGCCTGGAGATCGTGGCCCTTACACCCCCTCCGAGCTTCGCTAAGGCCCTTTGGGGCCAAGCTGCGCTTGCCTCCCCCGTCAAGGGGAGGTTGGGATCGCGTATGTGGAGGCCTTAGTCCTTCTTCCTCGACATTTCGATCATGCGTTCCACCGCGAGCCGGGCGGGGCCGATGATGTCGTCGGGGATCGTGACTTCCTCGGCGCCGGTGTGGAGGGTCCAGAGTACGTTTTCGAGATTGATGCGCTTCATATGCGGACAGATATTGCAGCCGCGCAGGAAGTCGACGCCGGTGGTCTCGCTGGCCACATTGTCGGACATGGAGCATTCGGTGACCATGACGACGCGGGCGGGTTTCGTCGATTTCACCCAATCGATCATGGCGGCGGTGGAGCCGGCGAAATCGACCGCATCGACCACTTCGGGCGGGCATTCGGGATGGGCGATGATCTTGGCCGATGGATAGGCGTGGCGCAACTCGGCAATGTCGTCGGCGGTGAAGGTTTCGTGGACCTCGCAGGCGCCGGCCCAGGTGATGATCTTCTTATGCGTCTTCTTGGCGGTGTTCTTGGCCAGATATTGGTCAGGGATCATCATCACCGTGTCACCCTCGACGCGATTGACGATGTCGAGCGCGTTGGAGGAGGTGCAGCACACATCGGTGACGGCTTTGACGGCGGCGGAGGTGTTCACATAGGTGACTACCGGCACGCCGGGATAGCGGGCGCGCATGGCCATGACGTCTTCGGCGGTGATGGATTCGGACAGCGAACAGCCGGCGCGGCTATCGGGGATGAGCACCGTCTTTTCCGGGTTCAGCATTTTGCTGGTCTCGGCCATGAAGTGCACGCCGCACTGGACGATGACCGATTGGGTCACTTTGGTGGCTTCCACCGCGAGTTGCAGACTGTCGCCCACCACATCGGCGACGCCGTGGTAAATCTGCGGCGTCTGATAATTGTGGGCGAGAATAACGGCGTCCTTCTCCTTTTTCAGCCGATTGATCTGGAAGATCAGCGGCGCATAGAAGGACCATTCGATCTCAGGAATCTTGTCCCTGACGCGCTCGAAAATCGTTTCGGTTTCGCGTTCGATGGCCTTGGAGAATTTGAGATCGAAGGCACCAGAGAGAATGGCGCGTGCCTCGGCAAGCGGGGTCAACGCATTGATCATCTGCACCATTGGGGCCTCCCTGCCGAGGGTCCTTGGGGTGAACCCGCTCCAGCGGGCGGAACCTAGGTATTTTTGGCTTTCATTTCAATGAATGGCCTTGCAGGAAATTCGCCCTGCGCCTAACGCTCTTGTCGACTTCTTCCAACCGAGGAATTTTCTTCATGCCGCAGGACGCCAACGCCATCCGTTCCATTCTCTCGCTTGCCCCGGTCGTGCCGGTCATCATTCTTGATGATGTGGCGCAGGCACGGCCGCTGGCCGAGGCGCTGGTGGCCGGAGGCTTGCCGGTGCTGGAAGTGACGCTGCGCACGCCCAATGCGCTCAGGGTCATGGAAGAAATGGCCAAGGTGAAAGGGGCTATCGTCGGCTCCGGCACGGTGCGCAATGCGGCGCATATGAAAAGCTCGGTTGATGCCGGTTGCCGTTTCATGGTGTCGCCCGGCGCGTCGCCGCGCCTGCTCGACGCTGCCGAGGATGTTGCCATTCCGCTCTTGCCCGGCATCGGCACCCCGACCGAGGCCATGGCGGCGGCAGAGCGCGGCTATTCGTTCCTCAAATTTTTCCCGGCCGAAGCGCTGGGTGGTGCGCCGGTGCTCAAGGCTTTCGCCTCGCCGCTGCCCGATATCACCTTCTGCCCCACCGGCGGCATCGACGTGGTGAAGGCCAAGACCTATCTCAGCCTGCCCAATGTCATCTGCGTTGGCGGCAGCTGGATCATGCCCGCCGATGCGCTGGCAAGCGGAGACTTTGCCCGGATTGAAGCGCTGGCCAAGGAAGCGAGCGCGCTGAGGGGGTAGGCTTTGGGCGACCCTGTATCGAGTGAACAGGTCGTCACCCTCGGGCTTGACCCGAGGGGCCTTAACTTGCCGTTACATGCGCAAGTACAGAGCCCTCGGGTCAAGCCCGAGGGTGACGGGTGGTGGGGTTGGCGACCTCGTGCCGCCTATGGTGCTTTCAGGCCATGACCCAGCCAGTTCCTCCCAATGCCCTTGGCCATCTGCGTATCGTGCTGAGCGAAAAAGCCTATATCGGGCCGGGCCGGGCTGATCTGCTGGAGGGCATTGCCGTGACCGGATCGATTTCGGCGGCGGGCAAGGCGATGGGGATGAGTTACAAGCGGGCCTGGGGGCTGGTGCAGGCGCTGAATGATGGTTTTGGCGCTGCTCTCGTGCTGTCCAGCCGGGGTGGTGCCGGGCAGGGCGGTGCGGTGCTGACGCCGCTGGGGCAGCAGGTGTTGAGCCATTACCGGGCCATGCAGCAAAAGACCGAAAGCGTCATTGCCGAGGATGTTGCGGCGCTGCGGGCGCTGATTTCCGATATTTCCTGAGGAACATATCGCTTGCGCGGATGCGTCATTTTGGTCAACGATATGTTTGAACAAACATATCGGAGATTGCCTTGTCCCGTATCCTTCTTGCTGCGGCCCTGCTGACCTCGACGGCGCTGCCCGCTTTTGCCGAAAGCGTCAATGTGGCGGTGGCGGCCAATTTCACTGCGGTGGCCGAAGAGCTGGCGCAATTGTTCGAGGCCGAAACGGGCCATGATGTCGAGCTGAGCTTTGGCGCGACCGGCGGGCTCTATACCCAGATCACGCAGGCGGCCCCGTTCGGCGTGTTCCTCGCGGCCGATACAGCCCGCCCCGAATTGGCCATTACCGAAGGTCATGGCATTGACGGCACGTTCTTTGTCTATGCCGAGGGCCGGCTGGTGCTTTATGGGCCGGGCCGTGATCTCGGCGATGGCGAGGCGGCGCTCAAGGCCGATTTCAGCCAGATTTCCATCGCCGATCCGCAGGCGGCCCCCTATGGCAAGGCGGCTGTGGAAACGCTGACGGCTTTGGGGCTCTATGAAGCCGTTGAGCCGAAAGTCGTGTGGGGCGAGAATATTTCCCAGACACTGCAATTTGTCGAAAGCGGCAATGCCGAACTTGGCTTTGTTGCCGCCAGCCAGGTGCTGGGCAAGGGTGATCAATGGCTGGTGCCTGCCGAGCTGCACGCGCCGATTGCGCAGGGCGCGGTTCTGCTCAAGGAAGGCGAGAACAATCCGGCGGCGATTGCATTCCTTGAATTTCTGAAGTCGGATCAGGCAGTGGCGGTGATCGAGGCGGCCGGGTATTCGGTGCCTTGAGTTTTTAGGTTTGCCGCGGCGATGATGAGCCCCGATGGAACACCCTCCCCTTGACGGGGAGGGATGGGGTGGGGTGTTTCATACGCGCAAATATCGGGGCCCTCACACCCCCTCCCGGCCTCCCCCGTGAAGGGGGAGGTGCAGTCCGGCGGTTGCGACCGGATCGTGCGCCCGTTGGCAACGATCGTGACGAAGCAGATGCTGCTGCCGAAAGGTTTGCGTATTGGAGTCAATTATCGACCTTGCCCCCCTCATCGCCCCGATCAGCCTCACCATCACGCTGGCGTTCAGCGTTACGCTGATCCTATTGGTCATCGGCACGCCAATCGCATGGTGGCTGGCGCATGGGCGCTGGGCGGGTAAGGAAATCGTGGGCGCAATCGTCACGCTGCCCATGGTGCTGCCGCCCACGGTGTTGGGCTTTTATCTGCTGCTGGCTTTCGGTCCCAATGGGCCGGGGGGCGCGCTGGCGGGATTGTGGGGCGCGCGGACGCTGGCCTTTTCCTTTGGCGGGCTGGTGATCGGTTCGGTGATCGCTTCGCTGCCCTTCATGGTGCAGCCGCTGCGCAACGGTTTTGCCGCGATTGAAAAAGAGGTGCTGGAAGCGGCTGACACGCTGGGCGCGTCCCGCTGGCAGCTTTACTGGCGCGTGGTTCTGCCACTGGCGCGGCCCGGCTATCTCGTCGGGGGGATCATGGCCTTTGCCCATACAGTGGGCGAATTTGGCGTGGTGCTGATGATCGGCGGCAATATTCCGGGCAAGACCAAGGTCTTGTCCATTGCCATTTATGATTTCGTCGAAAGGCTGGAATGGGACAAGGCCCATATGCTGGCCGGCGGCATGGTGATCTTCGCCTTTGTGGTGATTTTTTCGACGCTGATGGTCAACCGGCGGATGATGACGCCGCTGGGGTGAAGCTGAGCGCATTGACTACTAACATGTTAGTTGCTAGGGCAGGCGGACATAGCCGGAGTGCCCGCAGAATGAGTGCCGTCAACAAGGTTCTGACCGTCGATGAGATGAAGCGTCTGGCGCATCGGCGCGTGCCCAGAATGTTCTTCGACTATGCCGATAGCGGCTCCTATACCGAAGGCACCTATCGGGACAATGAGAGCGATTTCTCCAAAATCCTGCTCAACCAGAAGGTGGCGGTGAACCTTGAGGGGCGCAATCTCAAGGTCAAGATGCTGGGTCAGGAGATCGCCATGCCCCTGGCCATCGCCCCTGCCGCGACCGGCGGCATGCAGGTGGCCGATGGCGAGATCAAAGCGGCCAAGGCCGCGGAAAAATTCGGCATTCCGTTCTCGCTCTCGACCATGAGCGTCTGCTCGATCGAGGACATTGCCGAGAACACGAGCGCCCCATTCTGGTTCCAGCTTTACGTCATGCGCGACCGGGATTTCATCAATCGGCTGATCGACCGGGCCAAGGCGGCGAAATGCTCGGCGCTGATCCTGACCATGGACCTGCAAATCCTCGGGCAGCGGCACAAGGACATCAGGAACGGACTGTCGACGCCGCCCAAATTTACGCCCAATTCCATCTGGCAGATGATGCAGCATCCGCTCTGGTGCCTGCGCATGCTGGGTACGCAGCGGCGGACATTCCGCAATATTGTGGGTCATGTGAGCGGAGATCATGATCTCGCCTCGCTTTCGGCCTGGACGGCGAGCCAGTTCGATCCGACGCTCAATTGGGGTGACGTCAAATGGATCAAGGAACGCTTTGGCGGCCCGGTGATCGTCAAGGGCGTGCTCGATGCCGATGATGCACAGGCGGCGCTGGACAATGGCGCTGATGCCATCATCGTTTCCAACCATGGCGGGCGGCAGCTCGATGGCGCGCCGTCGACGATCCGGGTTCTGCCCGAAATCGTCGACCGGGTGGGCCATAAGACCGAGGTTTATCTCGATAGTGGTATCCGCTCCGGGCAGGATGTGATCAAGGCGCTGGCCTATGGGGCGAAGTCCACCTTTATCGGACGGCCCATGCTTTACGGACTGGGTGCCGGTGGGGAGGCCGGGGTGTCCCGCGTGCTCGAAATCATGCGCAAGGAGCTGGATACGACCATGGCCCTGTGCGGGGAGCGCGATATTGCCAATGTCGGGCTGCACAATATCTATTCCAACGATCTGCCGCCCCGCAACGCGCCCAAGCCGCGCGCCTGAGCGCAATCAGACGTTATAACGGGGGCCCTTGGTGGCCCCCGTTTTCATATGCAACAGTTCGGCGCCATCACGATCGATAGAGTTTAAGCCTTTGTTAAAGGGCTGCACGGCGATGTTAGGCCGGTCTAGCGATATGGATGTTGGCGTTGACTGCGGACCTGTTGGCGAATTTTGCAGTTGTGGGCCTGTTTGTTGCGGTATGGGCGCTGTCGCAGGAATGGGTAAGGACCTGGACGCGGGCAGCGCGGGTGGCCGGGTCGGGCCTGCTCATGGGGCTGGGCGCGGCCGCATCCATGGAATTATCGGTAGAACTCTTTGACGGCATGCGCTTTGACCTGCGCGGAGTGCTGTTGGCGCTGGGCGGCATGTTTGGCGGCCCGGTTGCGGCTCTGGTCGCGGCGCTGCTGGCAAGTCTGGCCCGCTTTGCCATTGGCGGCAGTGGCGTGTGGGGCGGCGTCCTCATGATCGCCCTCTATTCGGGGGTCGGCTGTGCGGGATATCTCGCCAGACGCTTTTGGGGCGTGACCTTGCCGCTTGTCCTTATGGTCAGTCTGGCGCTGGCGGCGATGCCGCTGCTCTCCATGCTGCTGCTGCCACCCGACATGCGGCAGGTGGCGGTGGCGACGCTGTTGCTGCCGTTCATCGTCATGACGGGCGTCTCCAGCTTTTTCGCCATTCTGGCCATAGAGCGCAGCCGCTATCGGGGCTGGCTGACCCATATCATGCGGGTGGCGATGGGGAAGGCGCCCGATTATTTCTATATCAAGGACCGTAACGGGCGCATCGTGGTGGCCAATGACGCCGCGGCCCGGGCCGCGGGCAAAACCGTCGGCGCCGATATTGTGGGGCTGACCGATTTCCAGCTGGTGCCGCGCGAGCAGGCCGAAACTCTGTTCGCGCTGGAGCAGGACATGCTGCGCGCGGGCGGCAATATCGTCGATTATGAAGAGCAGGTGCCGCAGCGCGATGGGTCGGTGCGGACATTGGTGACGACGAAACGCTCGATCTTCAATGCCGATGGCAGCGTTGCCGGTCTTGTGGGCGTGACCAAGGATCTGACCGAGCGGCTGGCGCTGGAGCGCAAGGTGACTGAGACGCGCGCCGAGCTGGATGTGGTGCTCAACGAAATGAGCGACGGGCTGGCGCGGTTTGACAAGGATTGCCGCCTGGTCTTCAGCAACCAGAACTATCAGGCGCTGTTTCCGCTCACCGCCAGCGTGAGGCAACCGGGCACTCATCTGAGGGATATTCTGCAGGCGGTGCTGGAGACCGGGGAGCAGGTGCTGAGTGGGATCAGCGCCGATCAATGGATCAAGACCGTGCTCGCCAATATGGAAAAGGGCGGCGAAGAACAGGTGCGGATGTATGACGGGCGCTGGCTTTTGGTGCGGTCGACGCCGATGCGGGCCGGGGGGACAGTGGTCATCGTCTCCGACATTTCCGGGCTGAAACTGGCCGAAAGCAACCTCATGGATGTGGCCGAGCAGATGCGCGTCCTGTCCATTACCGACGCGCTGACCGGCCTGCATAATCGTCGTGATTTTGACGATGGGCTGGCCCTGCATCTGGAGCGGCTGCGGCGGGATGGGGGTGAGCTTAGCGTCGTGCTGATCGATATCGACCGCTTCAAGACCTATAACGACACCTATGGCCATCCTGCCGGTGACGCCTGCCTGCGGCGGGTGGCGGGCTGTATCCGCGACAGCGCCATGCGTCCGGCGGATATGGCGGCCCGGCTGGGAGGCGAAGAATTTGCGGTATTGCTACCGGCGACCGATCTGGCCGGGGCGGAAAAGGTGGCCGACGATATCAGGCGGGCGGTAGAGGCCATGCAATTGCCCCATAGCAGCGCCGAGCATGGCTATCTGACCATCAGCGCCGGGGTCGCGTCTGTGGGCCGGGATGGACAGATCGAGACAGGTCTTGAGCTGATGGAAGCGGCCGACCACGCGCTTTATGCGGCAAAGGCAGGCGGGCGCAATCAGGTGGTTTCCGCCTCTGCAAGCTAGAGCAAATCCCCAGCGCCGCGCCCTCAGCCCTGTTGGGGCTGAGGGGCTTCGGTCTGGCGCAGGATGGGATAGGCGACGCTGGCGAGCAGCGAATTAATGGTCTTGAGCGCGCGGATGGTTTCGAGGTGAAGGTCGCTGGTGGCGATGGATTGCTGCGCGCCTTCTCGCAGACGGGCCAGATGCTCGGCGGCGCTGGCGCGGCCCGCAATGCCAAGCGAGGCCTTTTCTTCGAGCAGCAGTTTGGCGGCCGCCCGGTCTTCCGACATCAGCACATTGAGAGCCAGATGCAGGTTGTCGACGACGCGATGATGCAGGTCATTGAGCTCGCGCCAGCCAGCCGGTGAAAATTTCACCTTCTGCTCGGCGCGGCTTTCCGCCAGCTTCACCAGTGTCTTGACCACGGCGTCGCCGACATATTCGAGATTAATGGCCAATTGCGCCAGTTCCTGCCCGCGCAGGGCCTCGGCACTGCCCGGATCGGCGTAATGAATGCGCGAGAGATAGAGCTTGATGTCGGACTGGGCGGCATTGACGGCCTGTTCGAGCTGCTTGATCTCGCGGATCTTTTCCGGGTCGGCGTTTTCGTAAAGGTCCATGATCGGCTGGAGCATGCGCTCGACGATTTCGGCCATGCGCAGCAGCTCGCGCTTGGTGCTGGCAAGGGCAAGAGCCGGATTGCTGATCAGCTTGTCGTCCAGCCGCATGGGGGAGACCAGCGGATGGTTGAGCTGTGGCGCGCTGCGGACGAGGCGCGTGGTCAGCTTGGCCATGGGATTGGTCAATGGCAGGGCGATGAGCAGAAGCGCAATGTTGAAGACGAGGTGGAAATTGATGATCTGGCGCGCCGCATCGGGGCCGAGCAAGGTGCCCGGCAGGTGGCTGAGCCAGAGCAGGCCAAGGCCGATCACGGCGAGGACAGCACGGAAGATGAAATTGCCCAATGTGATGCGGCGCGCGGCGGCTGACCCGCCACGGGTCAACATGAAGGCAATGATGGATGAGCCCATATTGGCGCCAAGCACCAGAGCCGCGCCCAGCTCGAACGGCACAAGCCCCTGCATGGCAAAGGTTGCGACCAGCAGGATGAAGGCGACCGAGGAGTGGATGACCCAAGTAAAGGCCGCCGCCAGCAGGAACGCGGTGAGTGGATCACCGGCCAGATAGGCGACGATATCGGGCAGCACTTCTGCTTCGCGCAGGGGCATGGTGGCTTCGCCGATGAGGCGCAGCGACATCAGGATCAGGGCAATACCGATGACGATGCGGCCAGCCTGGCGAATGTCCCGGTTATGGCCACGGAAAAACAGGACGCCGCCCACGATCATCAGGATGGGCATGAGCCATGCCGGATTGACGCTGAGCAATTGCACCACGATGGCCGATCCCAGATCGGCGCCCAGCATGGTGGCGAGGCCTGCGGACAGCGTCAGCTTGCCGCTGGCGGCAAAACCGGCGGCGATCAGCGCCACGGCGGTGGAGCTTTGCAGCAGAATGGCGACGAACCCGCCCAGGGCCGCAGATTTGACATGGCCGCGCTTGCCCTGACTCAACAGGCGATGAAGTACAGCTTTTTGCGAACGCTCCATGCCCGTTCGCACCATCCGGGTGGCCCATAGAAGCAGGGTGACCGCACCGGCGATGTTGATGAGAACGAGATAGATGTTCATGGCGTCCTTTCAGAGGGATAAGCGGTAAACATGACCGGGGATCATCGGCCCGTTTGGGCACGTGTGCAATGGGCTTGTGCATTAGCAAAGCAATGCGGCCAGCACATGGCCTGGGGGAATGGGCGCATTGTGTGGGGGATGAGTTCGTGTTCGCCGGCACCCCCTCCCAACCTCGCCCGTCAAGGGGGAGGTGCCGCATCGCGTTCGGGGCGGGATTGTGCCCAATCACCGGTCCGGCACCCTCCCCCTTGACGGGGGAGGGTTGGGGAGGGGGGCGGCATATAGGGGCCTATCGGGCCATATGCGCGCCTCCCCTTGTCAGTCCCGCCCCCAAATGCTTTAGGAGCGCACTCCCCTCCCGGCGCATATCCCCAAAGGCATTTCTCCGCATGATCAGGCTCGAAAGTATCGGCAAGCAGAATGGCAAGCAGATCATATTCATCGAGGCGTCGGCGGCGCTGAACCGGGGCGAGAAGATCGGGCTTGTCGGGCCGAACGGGGCGGGCAAGACCACGCTGTTCCGCATGATCACCGGCGAAGAAGCGCCCGATGAAGGCCAGGTCTCGGTCGATCGCGGCACATCCATCGGCTATTTCAGCCAGGATGTGGGCGACATGGCGGGCAAGCCGGTCGTTGCCGAGGTGATGAACGGGTCCGGGCCGGTCAGCGAGATGATGGCCGAAATGGCAGTGCTGGAAGCGGCGATGGCCGACCCAGACAAGGCTGACGAGATGGATACCATCATCGAGCGCTATGGCGAGGTGCAGGGGCGGTTTCAGGAGCTGGACGGCTATTCGCTGGATGGGCGGGCCCGCGAAGTGTTGGCGGGGCTCGGTTTTTCCGCTGAAATGATGGATGGCGATGTCGGTGCGCTGTCGGGCGGCTGGAAAATGCGCGTGGCGCTAGCCCGTATCCTGCTCATGAAGCCCGATGTGCTGCTGCTGGACGAGCCCAGCAACCATCTCGATCTTGAAAGCCTGATCTGGCTCGAAAATTTCCTCAAGACCTATAGCGGCGCGCTGTTGATGACCTCGCATGACCGCGAGTTCATGAACCGTATCGTCAACAAGGTGCTGGAGATCGATGCGGGCACGCTGACCTCCTATACCGGCGACTATGATTTCTATCAGAGCCAGCGCGAGATTTCGGACAAGAACCAGCAGGCGCAGTTTGAGCGGCAGCAGGCCATGCTGGCCAAGGAAGTGGCTTTTATCGAACGGTTCAAGGCGCGGGCCAGCCATGCCGCGCAGGTACAGAGCCGGGTAAAAAAGCTCGACAAGATCGACCGGGTGGAGCCGCCCAAGCGGCGGCAGGTGGTGGCGTTTGAATTCCGGCCCGCGCCGCGATCAGGCGAAGACATTGTGCGGGTCGAGGGCGTGCACAAAGCCTATGGCAGCCGCTCGATCTATGAGGGGCTCGATTTCCATGTGCGCCGGCGCGAGCGCTGGTGCATTCTGGGCGTCAATGGCGCGGGCAAATCGACGCTGCTCAAGCTGGTTGTGGGGGCGTCGACGCCTGATGCTGGCGCAGTCTCGCGTGGTCCGAGCGTGAAGCTGGGCTATTTCGCGCAACACGCCATGGACGTCATCGATGGCGATCAGACCATTTTTCAGATGCTGGAATCGACCTTCCCGCAGGCCGGGCAGGCGCCGTTGCGGGCGCTGGCAGGGTGTTTCGGTTTTTCGGGTGACGATATCGAAAAGAAATGCCGGGTGCTTTCGGGTGGAGAAAAGGCGCGGCTGGCCATGGCGCTGATCCTGTTCGATCCGCCGAATTTTTTGGTGCTGGACGAGCCGACCAACCATCTCGATATCCAGACCAAGCAGATGCTGATCGAGGCTCTGGTCAATTTCGAGGGCACGATGCTGTTTGTCAGCCATGACCGCCATTTCCTCGCCGCGCTTTCCAATCGCGTGCTGGAGCTGACGCCGGAAGGGCCGCATGTTTATGGCGGCGGCTACACCGAATATGTAGAGGCGACCGGTCAGGAAGCGCCGGGCCTGCGAAGCTGACATATCAGCGCTGGTGACAGTGGGGGCGAAAATGCTATGGCACGCCCCGGACGGGTATAGAGGGAGTGAGCCATGTTCGTTGTCGGCGGCGAGAGCCTGATTGATCTGGTGCCGGTGTCATCGGGCGCGGATGCGGAGCGGGTGGCGCTGGCCGGTGGCTCGCCGTTCAATTGCGCATTAGCCATGGCCAAGCTGGGCAATGAGACCGGTTTTTTGTGCCCCATCAGCAGTGACCAATATGGCGACCTGCTGCTCAAGCCGCTCGATGAGGCGGGCGTCAATGTGCTGCTGAGCGAGCGGGTGGCAGCGCCGACGACCAAGGCCATCGTTACCTTCAACGAGAAGATGCAGGCAAGCTATGTGTTCGAGCGTGGGGCCGACCATGCCTTTACGCGCGAAGGCCTGCTGGCAGCGCTGCCGGAACAGCTCGATCTCTACCAGATTGGTGGATTCTGCCCGATCCTGCCCGAAGATGCGGTGATCTGGAAAACGGTCGTGGCCGAGGCCATTGCGCGTGGCGCGACCATCTCCATCGACATCAATGTGCGTGAAAAGCTGGTGGATGACGAGGCGGGCTATCGAACCCGCCTGTCCGAGTTCTTGGACCACGCCCATGTGATCAAGCTTTCGGAAGAAGATCATGAATGGCTGGCGCCGGGCACCGGCATTGCCGATTTCGCGGCGGACCTGTTGAGACGGCCCAATTGCGAATTGGTGGTGGTGACGCTGGGTGAAGGCGGTTCGCGCGCCTTTTCGCGCGTCGCCGAGGGGCGGGCGCCGATTTATGCACCGCCGGTCTTTGGCGATACGGTGGGGGCTGGCGACAGTTTGATGGCCGGTATCCTGACCTGGCTGGGCGAAGCCGGAGCGCTCAAGGCCGGGGGCATGCAGGGGCTTTCTGGCGCGCAGCTCGAAACCATGCTGGGTTTTGGCGCGGTGGTGGCCGGGATCAATTGCGGTCGCAAGGGCTGCCAGCCGCCGACCCGTGCCGAGGTCGATGCGGTGCTGGAAGGCCAATCCTAACAAACCCGTTAGTTGCCAGATGACGAGCGCTCTGCTTTTTAGCTTTCAGGCAGCAGAGGGTTGAGCAATGCAGCGCAAATGGGTCGTATTGAGTCTGACACTGGCCGTTGCGCTGGCAGCGGGCGCGTTTTTTCTCAAGCCTGTCACTGGCCCTGCGCGTGATCTGACGCTGGTGGGTGATGTCGAGCGCGGCAATTATCTGATCCGGCTGGGCGGATGTGTGGCCTGCCACACCGATACGGCCGGGGGCCGCGCTTATCTTTCCGGCGGCGCGGGGCTGGAGACGAGCTTCGGCACGTTCGTTCCGCCCAATATCACCTCTGACCCCGATGCCGGTATCGGGCGCTGGACCGTCCAGCAATTTTCCGACGCCATGAGCAATGGCATGGGGCCGCAGGGCCATCTTTATCCTGCCTTTCCATACGAAAATTACACGCTGATGAGCGATCAGGAGATCGTCGATCTCTACGCGGCGCTGATGGAGACCGAGCCCGTCAGCGACCCCGCTCCGGAAAGCGATATTCCCTTCCCCTTCAATGTGCGGTTGATCATGGCGGGCTGGCAGAACCTGTTCTTCTCGCCGGACCGGTTCCAGCCTGAGGCGGGGCAATCGGACCTCTTTAATCGCGGCAAATATCTGGCCTATGGACCGGGCCATTGCGTCGCCTGCCACACGCCGCGCAATGGGATTGGCGCACTGGAATGGGATCAGGCCTTTGCCGGTTCGCCGGGCGGCACGGGCGGGCGCGCCCCGGCCATCAATGCGGCGTCTTTGGCCGAGGATGGCTATGATGTCGAAACGCTGGTCCAGACGCTCAAGGATGGCTTTACGCCGGGTTTTGACATTCTGGGCGGCTCGATGGGCGAGGTCATCTCGGATTCCACGTCTTATTGGACCGACGAGGACCTGACGGCGCTGGCGAGCTATCTCTTGAGCGAATAATCAGCCGCGCAGGCGAGCGAAAAATTGTTCGCGGTGCCAGGCGAGGGCGTCGCGGTCGAGACTGGTTATGGCTTTGTCGCTGATGGCGAGCATGCCGGACCGGTTGACCGTGTCGGCTATGTCCGATGTTACCGCATAGGCATCGATGAGAAGTTCAAGCCGGGGGCCTATTGTCCAGGCGAAGCTGGAGAAGAGCGTTCCGGGTTCCGGATCGAGAAACAGAAAATTGCCGATCTGCCAGACGCCGCCCTGGTCAAGCGGACGGATAATGACGGCCTGTCCCCTATGCGTCGTCACATCGGAGAAGGCACAGCGCCGCTGTTGCTGGCGTGACAAATGCTCGGAGAAAAGGTCGAGCGGTCCGGCGGTGTCATAGGCAGAGCTGACTTCATCGGCCGCCATCATTGTCGCGGTGGTGATGCGAGCAAAAACCGCGTCCTCGATCTCGGCCATGCCGATGGTGGCTGGCCGTTCTTCGGCAAAGGGCATGTCTGCTTCTAAGGGGTGCAGATTGTCGATCCGAACCAGACATGCGCCGCTGTTCTGCCGGGCGAACGGACCCAATGTGCCAAGAGCGACATAGCCGCCAATGATGTTCGGGCTGATATCGGCGATGACGATCTTTTCGCCCATATGGCCACCGAAGCGCATTGCGTCGCCGGGCGCGCATGAGAGTTGGGCAGAGCCTCCTTCTCGAAGGATCTGGCCGACATGGGTAAAGACAATCAGTCTGGGCACGCTTTATCCCCGGATGCATCCGGACGATAAAACTACGTAGGTAAAAACGCCACCCCAACGCCCTTGTCGCCAATCAGGCTTCGGCGCGCAGGCGTAGGGCCTCTTCCAGCGTCATCTCGGTATGGTGCTCCCACGCTTCGTTTGGCTTGGGGAAGTCGGTGCGGAAATGGCCGCCGCGGCTTTCGGTGCGCTTTAGCGCGGCGGCGGCGACCAGAGTGGCCGAGGTGGTCATGTTGAGATAGGCGCTGGTGACCTGCTCGGCATGGATTTCGAGATGGGCGATGTCGCGCAGGGCCTGCCGGAGGCTTGTTGCATCGCGCTCCACGCCGACCAGATCGGTCATGACGTGGCGCAATTGCTGAACGGCAATTGTGTTGCGCAGCACTTCTTCGGCGCGGTTGCCCTCGGCCTCGTTCCATTCAATGCCTTTGAAGGGTGCGAGGTCGCGGGCCGGTTCGAGTCCGCCAATATCCTCGGCAATGCGGGCGCCATAGACAATTGCCTCGAGCAGGGAATTGGAGGCGAGGCGATTGGCGCCGTGCAGGCCGGTGCAGCTTGCTTCGCCACAGACCCAGAGGCCGGGCAGCGAGGAGCGGCCATTGTCGTTGACCTTGACGCCCCCCATGTGGAAATGCGCGGCCGGGGTGACGGGAATTGGGTTCGTGACCGGATCAATCCCGGCATCGAGGCAATATTTGCTGACGGTGGGGAAGCGGGCGAGGATGGTTTCGCCCAGCACCTGCCTTGTGTCGAGATAGACCTTACGGCCTGACTGAATCTGGCGGAAATTGGCGCGGGCGACGATGTCGCGCGGGGCGAGTTCGGCGTCGGCATGGATGTCGGGCATGAACCGCTCGCCCAGATCATTGACGAGGATCGCGCCTTCGCCCCGCAGCGCTTCGGTGGCGAGCGGGGCCGGATCGGCATTGGTGAGAATTGCGGTGGGATGAAATTGCACGAATTCCGGATCGGCAATGATCGCCCCGGCGCGCGCCGCCATGCCCATGGCGTGACCGCGAACGCCGGGGGGATTGGTGGTGATGGCATAAAGCCCGCCAAGACCACCCGCCGCGAGCACCGTGGCGCGGGCGCGGATGAAGACGGGCTCGGAATAGCGGTCGCCCAGACGGCGGCAATAAACGCCGACGACGCGGCCATTTTCACGGGCAAGGCTGAGCGCGGTAATGCCTTCCACCACGCGAATGGAGGGCGTTCTGCGGACCTGCGCAATGATGGCCTGCATGATGGCCCAGCCAGCGCGGTCGCCTTCGACCTTGACGATGCGGTTGGCGGAATGGGCGGCTTCGCGGCCCAGCTCGAAATTGCCGAAATCATCGCGGTCGAAGGGGGTGCCCCAGCGGGCGAGGTCTTCGATGCGGGCGAGCGCTTCGGCGGTTACCCCTTCAGCCGTGCCGTGATCGACAATGCCGGCGCCGGCCATTTCGGTGTCGATGGCATGGGCATGGGGGCTGTCCCCTTTGCCGATGGCTGCGGCAACCCCACCCTGCGCCCAGGCCGAGGAAGCGCCAATGCCGAGCGGTTTGGGAGAGAGAACGGTGACCGGGCGGGGGGCGAGTTTCAGCGCGGTAAAAAGGCCCGCGAGACCGGCCCCGACAATGAGCGCGCCGTCGGCGTAAAGCGTGTTGTCGAAAGCGGTCATGACGTCCTCCCAGGGTGAGGAGGGAGATACGACGAGCCGGTCTGCGGGACAAGTACAGGGATCAGGGCTCTTTCGCCTTCTCCCCTTGAGGGGGAAGGTGCCCGAAGGGCGGATGAGGGGTTCAGGACTATCCGCAACAATGAATGCGTGGATGGGCCGGAACCCCTCACCCTGGAAATTCTTCTGAACGAGGATTTCCTTCCCCTCTCCCCTTGAGGGAGAGGGGAAGAAGGAAGATCAGCCCTCGTAGGCCTTGACGTTCTGGGTCTGCTCGCCGAGGCCATCAATGCCAAGGCGCATGACATTGCCGGGCTTGAGCCAGATCGGCTCGGGCTTGATGCCCATGCCGACGCCGGGAGGGGTGCCGGTGGAGATGATGTCGCCGGGCTGCAGGCTCATGAACTGGCTGACATAGGAAACGATGGTTTCGACGCCGAAAATCATCGTGGCTGTCGAGCCGTTCTGATAGCGCTTGCCGTCGACTTCGAGCCACATCTTGAGGTTTTTGGGATCGGCAATTTCGTCCTTGGTGACGACCCATGGGCCGATGGGGCCGAAGGTGTCGGCGCCTTTGCCCTTGTCCCAGGTGCCGCCGCGCTCGGTCTGGAAATGGCGCTCGGACACGTCATTGATCAGGCAATAACCGGCGATATGGTCAAGGGCGTCGGCTTCCTCGACATAGCGGGCTTCCTTGCCGATGACGATGCCCAGCTCGACTTCCCAGTCCGGCTTGATGGAATTTTTGGGAATGATCACATCGTCATTGGGGCCGATAATGGCGCTGGTGGCCTTCATGAAGATGATCGGCTCTGCGGGAATGGCCGCGCCGGTTTCGGCAGCATGATCGGCATAGTTGAGGCCGATACAGATGAACTTGCCGACATTGCCGACGCAGGGACCAATGCGCTGGCTGTCATCGAGCCTGGGCAGGGCATCGATGTCGGCGGCGGCGATCTTTGCGAGACCGGCTGGGGTAAGCGTTTCGCCTGCAATGTCACTGACCACGCCGGACAGGTCGCGGATGGAGCCGTCTTGGGCGAGGATGGCGGGCTTTTCTGCGCCCTTGGCGCCGACGCGAAGCAGTTTCATGGCGGGGTCTCCGATAGTGTTCTGGCGCTCGTCATAGAGCTAACATGTTAGTCTGTCGAGGTCGACCTTTGGGCAATGCGTTCGCCCGGTCCTAGCCGAAGGGGAAATCGTCCTTGTCGGGGGCGAATGCTGCTCCGTCGGCAAACAGGTCCGGCTGCTCGGCGGCGAAGGCGAAAAGCTCGACCATGACCGCGTCGATATGGGCGCGGATGGCGGTGATCGCCTGTGGGGCATTGGCCGCCAGAATGCCGTCGAAAATGGCCTGATGCTCGGCAATCGTATGATTGAGGCGGCGCGGGGTGATGATCAGCCGCCGGGCGCGGTCCAGATTGGCGCGGGCGCGGTCGATGATCGCCTTGACCTTGTTGAGCCGCATGGTGCGGAAGATGATGTCGTGGAAATCGACATCGATCTGGTGGAAGGTTTCGGCATCGTCGCGCGAAGCGGCTTCGCGTTGCAGCGCCATATTGGCGTGCAGCGCCTCGATCACCTCGGCATCATGCTTGCCGATCAACACGCGCAGGGCTTCGCTTTCGAGACCTTTGCGGATCAGCATATATTCGCGGACATCGGCAATGCGCACCAGCGACACGGTGGAGCCGCGCTGGGGTGCGATATCGACCAGCCCTTCCTCGGCCAGACGGGCAAAGGCTTCGCTGACCGGAAAGCGGGAAACGCCGAGCTGGGCGCAGATGGCGGATTTATCGAGATTGGCACCGGGCGGCACCGCCAGCGTGACAATGGCCTGCCGCAGGGCCTGCGTGACCTCGGTGGTCACATTGCCGCGCGCCAGCGCCGGAGGCCGTATCAAAAAAGAATAGGAACTTGTATGGTTGTTCATGCTAACATGTTAGTTAGTGTGCCGCCGCCCCGCAATGGCCTCAATCTGACTGCGATGCGGGCTGGCGTAAAGCACCAGTTGAGACCCATCCCCGGAACGATCCGATGTCTGATATCATGACCCGCCCGAGCCCGGGCAAGACGCTTGTCCTTAACGCTGCCGACAATATCGCCGTGGCACTGGCCAATCTGGATGTGGGGACAGAAACGGCGCAGTCCGTGTCGATCATCCGCCGTGTGCCGCGCGGACATAAATTTGCAACGCGGCCGATCACTGCGGGCGAGGCGATCCTCAAATTCGGGCAGATCATCGGCTTTGCCAAAGAGGGTATCGCGCCCGGCGACTGGGTGCATGAGCACAATTGCGGCATGGGTGGGCCTGATGGCACGCTGACCCATGATTATGCCTTTGCCGAAGGCGCGATCCCGGTGGATTTCCTGCCTGACGCGCAGCGGGCGACGTTCCAGGGGTTCAAACGCGCCAATGGATCGGTGGGGACGCGCAATTATATCGGCATCCTGACATCGGTGAATTGCTCGGCCACCGTCGCCAAGTTCGTGGCCGAGGCGATCAATCGTTCCGGCATTCTCGATGACTATCCCGATATCGACGGCGTGGTGCCGTTCGTGCATGGCACCGGTTGCGGCATGGAAAGCCGGGGCGAGGGGTTCGATATCCTCAAGCGCACGCAATGGGGCTATACGTCCAATCCCAATCTGGGCGCGGCCCTGCTGGTGGGCCTTGGCTGCGAAGTGTTCCAGATCGGGCGGATGAAGGAGCTTTACGGCATCGAGGAAGGCGAGACCTTCCAGACCATGACCATTCAGGAGCGCGGGGGCACGCGCAAGATGATCGAATGGGGTGTCGAGAAGGTCAGGGAAATGCTGCCCGTGGCCGCTGCGGCCAAGCGCGAAACAGTGGATGCCAGCCATCTGACGCTGGCGCTGCAATGCGGCGGCTCGGACGGCTATTCGGGGATTACGGCCAATCCGGCGCTGGGTGTCGCCGCCGATATTCTGGTGCGCAATGGGGGTACGGCGATCCTTTCGGAAACGCCGGAAATCTATGGTGCCGAACATTTGCTGACGCGCCGTGCGGCGTCGCGCGAGGTGGGCGAAAAGCTGATCGAGCGCATTCACTGGTGGGAGGATTACACCCAGCGCAATCGCGGCGAGATGAACAATAATCCCTCGCCGGGCAACAAGCTGGGCGGGCTGACCACCATTCTCGAAAAATCGCTGGGCGCAGCGGCCAAGGGCGGGACCTCGCCGCTGACGGCGGTTTATGAATATGCCGAAAAGGTCACCGAGAAGGGTTTCGTGTTCATGGACACGCCGGGCTTCGATCCGGTTTCGGCAACGGGGCAGGTGGCCGGTGGGGCCAATATCCTCGCCTTCACCACCGGGCGCGGTTCGGCCTATGGCTGCAAGCCGGTGCCTTCGATCAAGCTGGCCACCAATTCCGAGCTTTATGCGCGCATGACCGACGATATGGACATCAATTGCGGTGACATCGTCGAGGGGGTGAGCATCGAGGCCAAGGGGCAGGAGATTTTCGATCTCATGCTCAAGGTGGCGTCGGGCGAAGAGACCAAATCCGAAGCGCTGGGCTACGGAGATAACGAGTTCGTGCCATGGCAGGTCGGGGCGGTGATGTAGGGGGCACCCCCACCTAACCTCCCCCTGAAGAAGGGGGAGGGACAGATCGCGTGCGTTCTGCCGCTCATGCTTAGTCCCGATGTGCTCCTCCCCCTTCAGGGGGAGGGTGGGCGGGGGTTAATCCTCTACAAACCGCACCTTGCCGATATGGGGCAGGTTGCGGTTTCTCTGCGCGTAGTCGATGCCATAGCCGACGACGAATTCGTCCGGAATGTCGAAGCCGATCCAGCGGGCGTTGACTTCGGCTTCGCGGCGGCTTGGCTTGTTGAGCAGGGCGCAGACTTCCATGCGGCGCGGGTGGCGCGTTTGCAGGATCTCGAGCACGTGGCTGAGCGTGTGGCCGGTGTCGATGATGTCTTCCACCACCAGCAGGTCGCGGCCGGCGATTTCGCCGCGCAGGTCTTTGAGAATCCGCACTTCGCGGCTCGATTGCATGGCGTCGCCATAGGACGAGGCTTCGAGGAAATCGACTTCGAGCGGCAGATCGATCTCGCGCACCAGGTCGGCGATGAAGATGAAGGAGCCGCGCAGCAGGCCGACGACGACGAGCTTCTCGGTGTCCTTGAAATTCTCGGTGATTTCAGCAGCGAGGGCCTCGACGCGGGCGGCGACGGCCTTGGCGGAAATCAGCTGGTCGACGACATAGGGCTTCTGAGTCACGCGAAGGACCTCTTTGTGGACGTCATCACCCGGCTTGTCCGGGTGATCCTGCGATGTTGAAGCATCCATGGATGGCCCGGACAAGCCGGGCCATGACGATTGTTGAGGAAACAGCGCCTGAATGCGGCCTTTATCTCGGCAGCGCCGTCTTGCCCATGAGATCGAAATCGATGGAGCGGGCGGCCTGACGGCCTTCGCGGATGGCCCAGACGACGAGGGATTGACCACGGCGCATGTCACCGGCGGCATAGACCTTGGGGACGGAGGTCTTGTAGCTCATCGTATCGGCAAAGAGATTGCCGCGCTTGTCGTAAGACGCGCCGAGTTCGGTCAGCATGCCTTCCTGCACAGGCCCAGCAAAGCCGATGGCGAAGAGCACCAGATCGGCCTTGATGATGAATTCGCTGCCGGGGATGGGTTGACGCTGGCGGTCGACGCGGGCGCATTCGACGCCGGTGACCTGACCCTTGGCATTGCCGATGATCTTCATCGTGCCGGCGGAAAATTCGCGGATCGCGCCTTCGGCCTGCGATGAGGAGGTGCGCATCTTGACCGCCCAATTGGGCCAGTTGGTCAGCTTGTTTTCCATCTCGGGCGGCATGGGGCGCACATCGAGCTGCGATACGGCAATGGCACCCTGGCGGAAGGAGGTTCCGACGCAGTCCGAAGCGGTGTCGCCGCCACCCACGACCACGACATGCTTGCCTGCGGCCGAGAGCTGGAATTCACTGCTAACATCTTCGCCGCCGACGCGGCGGTTCTGCTGCACGAGGAAGGGCATGGCGTAATGAACGCCAGCGAATTCCTTGCCTTCGACATCGACGGCACGCGGCTTTTCCGCGCCACCGGCGAGCAGGACCGCATCGTGGTCGCGCTGGAGATCGGAGAGGGGCGTCGTCACGCCGACATTGACGCCATAATGGAAAGTGACGCCTTCGGCTTCCATCTGGGAAACGCGGAAGTCGATATGGTCCTTTTCCATCTTGAAGTCGGGAATGCCATAGCGCATGAGCCCGCCCGCCTTGGGCTCGCGCTCATAGACATGGACATCGTGGCCAGCGCGGGCGAGCTGCTGGGCGGCGGCGAGACCGGCAGGGCCGGAGCCGATGACGGCAACCTTCTTGCCGGTCTTGATGGCCGCAATCTGCGGCTTGATCCAGCCAGCGCGAATGGCCTTGTCGGCAATGGCCTGTTCCACCGTCTTGATGGCGACGGGCACGTCTTCGAGGTTGAGCGTGCAGGCTTCCTCGCAGGGTGCGGGGCAGATGCGGCCGGTAAATTCGGGGAAATTATTGGTCGAGTGCAGGTTGCGCGCCGCCTCTTCCCAATCATTGTTGAAGACCAGATCGTTCCAGTCGGGGATCTGGTTATGAACCGGGCAACCGGTATCGCCATGGCAGAAGGGCACACCACAATCCATGCAGCGCGCAGCCTGATCGGTCACCCGCGCTTCGGAGAGCGGAATGGTGAACTCGCCCCAATGGCGCACCCGGTCGGAAGCCGGTTCGTAGCGCGGTTCTTCGCGGTCGATTTCGAGAAAGCCTGTTACCTTACCCATGGCTCTGCTCTCCTGAATTGGTGTCGACAATGGCTTGGAACTGGATGGTGCCAAGCTCACCAAGCGGCACCTCCCCCTCGACGGGGGAGGGTGGGAGGGGGTGTTTTGAGCCTTGGTATCCGGGCCCTCGCCCCCCACCCTTGATCCCTCCCCGCAAGGGGGAGGGTGTCGACTGAGATATTGCGGTCGAGAATGTGATCATCGGTCTACTCAGCCGCCACGTGTGCGCCCGAAGCGCGCTTCTTTTCCATTTCAAGGATGGCACGGCGATATTCGACCGGCATGACCTTGACGAATTTGGGGCGCATCTCGGCCCAGTTTTCCAGAATCTGCTTGGCCTTGGTCGAGCCGGTATAGTGCAGATGGTTGGAAATGAGCTGATGCAGGCGCTCGTCGTCATGCCTGGTCATGTCGCCGGAAATGTCGACGCGGCCATGCCATTCGAGGTCGCCACCATGGTGGTGGAGCTTCTGCATCAGGTCTTCTTCTTCCTGAACCGGCTCCAGATCGACCATGGCGAGGTTGCAGCGGGAACGGAAACTTTCGTCTTCGTCCAGCACATAGGCCACGCCACCCGACATGCCGGCGGCAAAGTTGCGGCCTGTCGGCCCCATGACGACGACAAGGCCACCGGTCATATATTCGCAGCCATGATCGCCCGTGCCTTCGACAACGGCGATGGCCCCCGAATTGCGCACGGCGAAGCGTTCACCAGCGACGCCACGGAAATAGCATTCGCCCGAGGTCGCGCCATAAAGCACGGTATTGCCGACGATGATCGCCTTGTTGGGGTCGAACGACACCTTGTCGGATGGGCGCACGACGATGCGGCCACCGCTGAGGCCCTTGCCGACATAATCATTGGCATCGCCGATCATGTCGATGGAAATGCCCTTGCCGAGGAAGGCGCCAAAGGCCTGACCAGCCGTGCCGCGCAGGGTGATAGAGATCGTGTCTTCGACAAGACCCTCATTGCCATATTTCCTGGCCAGCGCACCCGACAGCATGGCCCCGGCCGAACGGTCGCGGCTGCGGATCGGCAGTTCGATCTGCACCGGCGTGCCATTGTCGATTGCGGGCTGGGCCAGTTCGATCAGCTTGCGATCCAGCACGTTTTCCAGGTGATGGTCCTGGGTCTCGGAGTGGTAGAGCGTGTCGCCGCCAATCGGCTCCGGCTTGTAGAAAACCTTTGCCAGATCGATGCCATGGCTCTTCCAATGGCCGTCGGCACGGCGCTGGTCGAGCAGGTCGGAACGACCGATCAGATCGAGCAGGGTCCTGGCGCCAAGCTGGGCCATGAGTGTGCGCAATTCTTCGGCCACATAGAAGAAGAAGTTGATGACATGCTCGGGCGTGCCCTTGAAGCGCTTGCGCAGCACCGGATCCTGGGTGGCGACGCCAACCGGGCAGGTGTTGAGGTGACACTTGCGCATCATGATGCAGCCCGCCGCGATCAGCGGGGCGGTCGAGAAGCCGAATTCATCGGCACCGAGCAGCGCGCCGATCAGCACGTCGCGGCCAGTCTTGAGACCGCCATCGACCTGAAGGCGGACGCGGGACCGCAGGCGGTTCAGCACCAGGGTCTGATGGGTTTCGGCCAAGCCGATTTCCCAGGGACCACCGGCATGCTTGAGCGAAGTCAGGGGCGAAGCGCCGGTGCCGCCATCGAAGCCGGAAATCACGATATGGTCGGCGCGCGCCTTGGCGACGCCGGCCGCAACGGTGCCGACGCCGACTTCGGAGACAAGCTTGACCGAGATATCGGCCGCCTCATTGACGTTCTTCAGATCGTAGATGAGTTGGGCGAGGTCTTCGATGGAATAGATGTCATGGTGCGGCGGGGGCGAAATGAGGCCCACGCCGGGGGTCGAGTGACGGGTCTTGGCGACGATCCAGTCGACCTTGTGGCCGGGCAATTGCCCGCCCTCGCCGGGCTTTGCACCCTGCGCGACCTTGATCTGAATCTGGTCGGAATTGACCAGATATTCGCTGGTGACGCCAAAGCGGCCAGAGGCCACCTGCTTGATGGCGGACCGCAGGGGGTTGCGCGATCCATCGGGCAGGGGCTTGTAACGGTCAGGTTCTTCGCCGCCTTCGCCGGTATTGGACTTGCCGCCGATCTGGTTCATGGCGATGGCGAGCGTGGTGTGCGCCTCGCGCGAGATCGAACCAAAGCTCATGGCGCCGGTAACGAAGCGGCGGACGATTTCGGCAGCCGGTTCGACTTCATCCAGCGGTACCGAGGGGCCGAGCGGGCGAATGTCGAAAAGATGGCGGATGGCGAGATAGCCGTCAGCGCCGCTATTGGCGCGCTCGGCATAGGAATCGTAGCGCGCCTGCGCGGTTTCGGGTGCTTCCTCGGCATTGCGCACGGCATGCTGAAGATCGGCCACCAGATCAGGCGACCAGGCGTGCTTTTCGCCTCTTATGCGATAGGCATATTCGCCACCCACATCGAGCGCCTTGCGCAACACTGCGTCGTCGCCAAAGGCGTCGGCGTGACGGCGTACGGTTTCCTCGGCCACTTCGGCGAGGCCCACGCCTTCGATGGAGGTGGCCGTCCCGAAGAAATACTTCTTCACGAATTCGGAATTGAGGCCGACCGCGTCGAAAATCTGCGCGCCGCAATAGGACTGGTAGGTGGAAATGCCCATTTTCGACATGACCTTGAGCAGGCCCTTACCGACACTCTTGATATAGCGGTAGACGACTTCGTCCGCTGAGACTTCTTCGGGGTAATTGCCCTCGGCATGCAGCGCCTGCAAGGCCTCGAAGGCGAGGTAGGGGTTGATGGCCTCGGCACCGTAACCGGCCAGCATGGCGAAGTGGTGGATTTCGCGGGCTTCGCCGGTTTCGACCACAAGGCCCGTCGAGGTGCGCAGGCCCTTGCGGATCAGGTGATGGTGCACGGCGGCGAGCGCCAGCAGGGTGGGAATATCCAGCCGGTCGGCGGAAACCAGCCGGTCGGAAAGAATGATGATGTTATATTCACCACGCACGGCTTCTTCGGCGGCCTGACAGAGGGCGTCGATGGCCGCTTCCATCCCTGCCGCGCCGTTCTCGACCGGATAGGTGATGTCGAGCGTCTTGGTCTTGAACTGATTGCTCTCGATGTCGCCAATGCCGCGGATCTTTTCGAGATCCTCATTGGTGAGGATGGGCTGGCGCACTTCGAGGCGCTTGACCGTGGAGAGGCCTTCGAGGTCGAACAGGTTCGGGCGCGGACCGATGAAGGAGACCAGGCTCATCACCGATTCTTCGCGGATCGGATCGATGGGCGGGTTGGTGACCTGCGCGAAGTTCTGCTTGAAATAGGTGTAGAGGAGCTTCGACTTGTTCGAGAGCGCCGAAATCGGCGTGTCGGTGCCCATCGAGCCCACGGCTTCCTGGCCGGTCGTGGCCATTGGCGCCATCAACAGCTTGACGTCTTCCTGGGTATAACCAAACACCTGCAGGCGATCGAGCAGGGCATCGGTCGGCTCGGGGGCCTTGGGGGCCACCTGCGGCAGGTCTTCCAGCACGATCTGGGTGCGCGCCAGCCAGTCGGCATAGGGATTGGCGGTCGCCAGCGTCGACTTGATCTCGTCGTCGGAAATGATGCGGCCCTGCTCAAGATCGATCAGCAGCATGCGGCCGGGCTGGAGGCGCCAGCGCTCCACAATATCCTCGTCGGGAATGTCGAGCACGCCGGATTCGGAGGCCAGAACCACATGGCCTTCCTTGGTCAGCAGATAGCGCGCCGGGCGCAGGCCATTGCGGTCGAGCGTGGCGACGACATAGCGACCATCGGAGAGCGACATGGCGGCGGGGCCGTCCCAGGGCTCCATGAGCGCGGCGTGATATTGATAGAAAGCGCGGCGCTTTTCATCCATCAGCGGATTGCCGGCCCAGGCTTCGGGGACCAGCATCATGGCGGCGTGAGGCAGCGGATAGCCGCCGCGCACGAGAAATTCGAGCGCGTTGTCGAAGCATGCAGTATCCGACTGGCCTTCATAGGAAATGGGCCAGATCTTGCCGATGTCATCGGCGAAATACTTGGAATGCACCGAGGCCTGACGGGCGGCCATCCAGTTGACGTTGCCGCGAATGGTGTTGATCTCACCATTATGGGTGGTCATGCGGTAGGGGTGGGCCAGCTTCCAGCTTGGAAAGGTATTGGTCGAAAAACGCTGGTGCACGAGCGCGATGGCGCTCTCGAAGGCTTCGTCATGCAGGTCGAGATAGAAGGCGCCGAGCTGGTCGGCGAGGAACATGCCCTTATAGACCAGCGTGCGCGCCGACATGGAGACGACGTAAAAGCCGTTATCGGCGTCGCTTTCGGGAATTTCCTTATAGACGGAGTTGGAAATGACCTTGCGCACGATGAGCAGCTTGCGCTCGAACTCGTCGAGGGTGAGGCCATCGGGCCGGGCGAGGATCATCTGTTCGATGATCGGCTGGGTTTCGATCACGCCACGGCTGAGCTTGCTGTTATTTGTCGGGACAACCCGTTCATCAAGAAGGGCCAGGCCCTCCTGAGCGAGGCATTGGCGCACGACTTCGGCGCAGCGGTCACGCAGCTCTTCGACGTTCGGATAGAAGATCATGACCACGGCATAGTGGTGCTTTTCCGGCAGATCGATGGGCAGCACCTTCTTGAAGAAGGCGTGCGGGGTCTGCACCAGAATACCGGCGCCATCGCCCATCAGCGGGTCCGCACCCACCGCACCGCGATGTTCCAGGTTCTCAAGGATTTCCAAGCCCTTCTGCACCACTTCGTGGCTGGGCGTGTTCTTGATATTGGCAATCATGCCGATGCCGCAGGCATCATGCTCATTGGCCGGATTATAGAGCCCCTGCGCCTCAGGGCGACCATCAACGCGCTTGCCGTCGCGGATCAAGGTTTTGGTAGTGGCTTTGCTCGACGCGGCGGGGATTCCGGTTCGTTCGTGTGCCATGGCTCAACCTCGTTCTGTTCGGCGCCCTTGCGGGGGCTATTAAAGTCGCGTGCGCATCCTGTTGTTGCCGGTGGGGCCGGCCCGCTGGATGCATCTTTTCCACAAGGTCGGGGCGTCCATGTCGGGTCGTACTTTGCTGGTACGGCTCGGATGAGCACTCACGTCCATGTCTTGGGGAGCGGCACTGCATCCAAATGGCCGCTCAAAATTCGGGCTGGAGTTTAGCCCCGCCTGTTCGTTTCCACTCTCGCCGAATGGGCCAGCCGAACCAGCGTGCGTGCTGGCCGCGGAGAGCGGGGCGACGCATCAGATAGGACAGATATGCTGCCCTAACGCGTCCACATTTGCATAATTCAAAACTACGGGCAAGCCAGAAAGTTGGACTTGCTTGGAAAATAATAGGAAATGCAGGAAATTAGAATAGGATTTATAGGAAATTCGCGGTGTATATGGGGCTATCCTGCCCAATATGTGACCTTGCTGCGCGTATTTTGTGCAAAAATCCTACATTTGCTGTTATGTGGCTCATGTTTTCCTATTGTGCTGCAAAAGGGTTCATAGGGTTTGATGCTGGCGGTCCACCAGCTTTGATATTTTTTCATCGCGCGGTGGATGGGCGAGACGCGGAAGCGCCTTGCCCCTGGCTCTATTCGAGATGGGATTTGATGAACCAGAGATTCTTGTCCAGGTCGCGTGAGAAGGCGGTGAGGATATCGGCGCTATCAGCGTCCCCGGCTTCATCGGTATTGTCGATGTCCTTGCGCACCTGATTGGCCAGCCTGGCATAGCGGTCGGCCAGCGCCGCGAGATGATCGGCGACCTTGCGGATATCGGTGGGGTAGGCATCTAGGCTTGTAGCCTTTGCGACGATCTGGCTGGTGCCCAGGGCAATACCGTCGAGCTGGGCGATGCGCTCTGCAATGACATCGACATGCTCGTCGAGGCTGGCGCGCATTGGGTCGAGCATTTCATGCACTGCGATAAAGTTCGGGCCCTTGAGATTCCAGTGGGCCTGCTTGGTGATCAGCGCGAGATCAATGGCGTCGGCAAGCCGGGCATTCAGCACTTCGATGATTGCAGACTTGGCATTGGCTTTAAGATCGATGGAGGGGGTCTTCATGAGGGAAAGCGTCCTGACGCTGGGTTGATGAGGGAGGCATTGGCCTGTGCATCATCAACTTTGCGCAGGGGGAAATGTTCCCCCAAACAAAAAGCGCGGCCCCCTGGACCGCGCCCTTTTCTGCTCTAGCGCCGCCATTCGAGCGCAGCTCTCATGGCCTGGAAGCCTAAAATCGCTCCACCGGAGCGATTTTGCGCAAACGCCGGCCTCTAGTTGACGGACTTGTCCTCGATGACTGCGCTGCCGCCATT
>PJTQ01000213.1_pt1 | contig 63306 bp, 65 predicted proteins | sample 1512231 | NCBI WGS metagenome assembly PJTQ01 (sample SAMN08177688, study PRJNA422409) | Soil metagenome, whole genome shotgun sequencing project. | isolation source: Soil (3) enriched on wood chips | place: USA: Madison | collected 2015-01-15 | reverse complement strand
TCACAACCCAATCAGGTTTGGGTAGACTTATCCACACAAGAAGAGTCAGTCAATAAAAGAACCGACTGGGATTTAGGGTTTTATGGAGGTGCCGAATTCAGAGTGATTTTAAATAATTCCATTCTGATGGCCGCTGCACCAATTGAATCCCATAATATAGATGCTGTTTCAGAAGGTGATTTTTCTGACCTTATCTCAACTTTAACTCCTCCTGCCAGCTGGCCGGAACAATACATGGATGACGTTGCCGGAAATTACTTGAATGACGGAACGGTGATTGACGAAATCAGTGAAAATGATGCTGAAAATAAAGTTTATTTAGTGAAATTAGGCTACAATACTTATCCTCACAATTCAGATATTCCTCCTTATTCAACTTACACAATTGGGGATTCGAGAGGGTTTAAGAAAATCAGGGTATTGAGAAACGATGAGAATTCTTATAAAATTCAATATGCTGATTTAAATTCTACTACTCATTCAGAATTTATTGTTGAAAAAGAGCCGGAATACAATTTCAGTTTCTTTAGCTTCAATACAGAAAATCTTGCACAAATTCAACCGGAAAAAAACAATTGGGACATTTGTTTCACAATCTGGAATAACGTCATAGAGGGATATGGAACTTATACTTATGCCGATTTCATCATCAGCAATACCATGTCGGGGGTAGGCTCTTATGAAATTGTTACAGACCCGTCAACCTTGGAAGATGATTATAGTAATTTCTCTACAGATGATGTAGATGCCTCTTTGTTTGTTTATAACGACCAAAGAGCCATAGGAGCCAACTGGCGTTCCACTGTTTCCGGAACAACCTCTACTCCGGTTGTAAAAGCCGACAGGTTTTATGTTTTAAGAGACGCAGAAGGATTGCTATTTAAAATCCGGTTTTTAAGTATGCTGGACGAAAACAATATGCGTGGGTATCCGCAATTTGAATACGAGCCCTTATAGTTTTTATAATTCACAGTTTAAATCCCGGGTGTTTTTTAAATGCCCGGGATTTTTCATAAAATACTTTTGCTCAATGCCATTACATAGCCCAGATGAAGAGATTCATGTAAATTGTTGAACCGGATGGCGTCCTCAATCGTTTCCAGTTTAATTCCGAAGCTTGTTTCATAAGGACGGTAGTAGGAAAGCTTTTCCGAATTATAATCTTTCCTCAAACGGATTTGTGTAGACTGCAACAGCTTAATCAGCTGCCTTACTTCTTCTTCCGTTACGTTCTGGTCACCAAAAGTTCCTTTTTTAAACCGCATCACCCAGTCATTGTCCACCAGCATTTCATTGTCAGAAAGATAATAGGTCATCAGCTGTTGGGTAACCACCGCGTGGGCGATGTTCCAGAAAACATGATTTTTAAATCCCATCGGGATATAGGTCAGTCTTTTCAAGTCATAGTTGTGAAGATAATTCACAAAATGATTCCTGATCTGGGCTAAATCTTCAAAATATTTGTTCATAAATAAAATTTGACTCTTGACAAATTTATAAATCTATCATGCCATAAGCAAAATCATATATAACTAATTTTCAAAACCGTAGTTATTCTTTAACTTTGTCTTTCTAATTATCGAATTATCATGAGCAGTTTGAAAAACCGTGCGGTAGGAATCCTGGAAGATTTGGGAATTGAAAAATGGATGAAAAACATTCAGGTAATGGGAAATGACGTGATACTCGACATTACGTCACATTCACCTGCCATGCACGAGAGAAAAAGATTGGAGCAAGCGTTAAAAGCTGCCTTTTCTGAACAATTACCAGAAGCGAATTTAAAACTGAATATTTCGGTTGAAGCCCAACCGGAAAAACCGCAAATAAAAGGAAATGAAATTCCGGGGGTTCAAAATATCATCGCGATAGCTTCCGGAAAAGGCGGCGTTGGGAAATCTACGGTTTCGGCAAACCTAGCCATAAGCCTACAGAAAATGGGATTTAAGGTCGGTTTATTAGATGCCGATATTTACGGTCCTTCAATGCCAACTATGTTTGATGTAGAAGGCGCACAACCGCATTCCATACAAGTGGATGGAAAGTCTAAAATGAAGCCCATTGAAAGTTATGGAGTCAAATTATTGTCTATCGGATTTTTCGCCGGCACCGACCAAGCCGTGGTCTGGCGCGGCCCTATGGCTTCCAAGGCCTTGCAGCAAATGATTCGTGACGCGCACTGGGGCGAACTGGATTTTTTGCTGATTGACCTTCCTCCCGGAACGGGTGACATTCATTTGTCAATCGTTCAGCAGGTACCAATTACCGGAGCCGTCATTGTAAGCACACCCCAGCACGTGGCATTGGCAGACGCCCGAAAAGGGGTGGCTATGTTTCAAATGGACGCAATCAATGTTCCGGTATTGGGCATGATTGAAAATATGGCTTATTTTACACCCGAAGAATTACCTCAAAATAAATACTATATTTTTGGACAAAATGGTGTGAAAAATCTAGCAGAAAAATTAAATGTTCCGTTTTTAGGTGAAATTCCTTTGGTGCAAAGCATTAGAGAATCAGCTGATGTAGGAAGGCCGGCTGCACTACAAGACAACACGCCGGTTTCCAGAAATTATGAAACCCTTACCCAAAATATGATTGTGAGTTTGGTGGAAAGAAACAACACATTACCACCCACTGAAGCAGTGAGGATTACGACTATGGCCGGTTGTTCGGCAGTTAAAAAATAATTAACTTTGCAGTTATGAATCAGGAAAATTTAATTCAGAGAATTGAAAAAGCGTTGGCTGAAATTCGTCCGTTTTTGAATAATGATGGCGGCGATATTGAATTGGTTTCGGTTGAAAATGATGTGGTAAATGTGCGTCTGATGGGAACTTGTACAGATTGTACCGTTAATCAAATGACATTAAAATCGGGTGTGGAAATGACAATTAAAAAATATGCGCCCGAAATCAGCAAAGTAATTAATCTTGATGCCATTAAACCTTTGATGGGCTAATTCTATCTTAACACCCTCTCCGCTAACAAAATCATTTTGGCAAACTCTTTGTTTTACAAAAGGTCAAATCTTAACTCAATGAAAAAGTCTTTATTAGTTTCCATTGTGGTTTTTGCGTTGCTTTCATTTGTCCGAAATGATTCATCGGCCCAAAATTATCAAAAGGGAGAGTTCTTAAAATATAGGATTCATTATGGATTACTCAATGCAGGATTTGCTACCCTCGAAGTCAAATCTTCTAATTATGACGGCAGGAAACATTACCATGTGATTGGAGAAGGCTCTTCTTCTGGAGCCGTCCGTGCTTTTTATAAGGTAGATGACCGATATGAATCTTATATTGACGCTTCTACAAATAAACCATCCAAATTTATCCGAAAAATAAGTGAAGGCGGGTACACGCGCGACCAGGTTTTCACATTTGACCATGAAAAGAAAATTGTTAAGGTAAATGACCGTAAGGCACAGAAAATCAGTTTCCATGAATTTGAAGGAAACGTGCAGGATTTATTGTCGGCATTTTATTATCTCAGGAATTATGATACAGATGACCTGAAAACAGGGGATTACATCAATGTTGATATCGTGATGGCTGATGAAACCTATAAATTCAGATTAAAAATCCTCGGAAGAGAGAATATCAAAAGTAAATTTGGCACGATTAAATGTTTAAAAATCCGTCCTTATGTACAGTCCGGAAGAATTTTTAAAGAATCAGAAAGTGTGACCATGTGGGTTACAGATGATGCTAACCATATCCCGATTCAAATCAAAGCCGAACTGAGTGTTGGCTCACTCAAAGCGGATTTACATGATTACAAAAACGTAAAGTCTAAATTAAACTTTACAAAATAACACCTCCTTAACTCAGCCAGGCGTTCCATGGAATTCTGGACAAGACGCAAGCCAATGCAAGCAATACAAGAATGGCGACCGGAAGCTTAATGGTTTCAGATTTCTTTATTTTGGAGTTGGCAACCGTTACCAAAATGACTGCGGTAAACATAATCAACGGGTGCTCCAAAGCATATAGACGAGATGTTTCGTCTTTCATGGTATTTTCTGTCCACTGCGCATAGGGAGAAACAAAATAAAGAATAATCCCTACAACCATTTGAATATGAAATACCAATGTTGTAAAAAAACTGATTTTGGTAATGGTATTGTCTTTGGTTTTTTTATTCATTGCATACATCGAAACTGCCAGAAAGAATAGAATGGCCATCAAAACCGTTAGGTAGGCCCACCCGCTGTGCAAATGCTGAATGATCTGATAGAAGCTCATAATTGTTTTTTTGAATTCACACAAAATTAAAAAAAGCCACCCAGTACTGAGCGGCTTTTTGTATTTTATAATGAAACTAAATTAGAAGCTGTATTGGATGCCTGCATTAAATGTACGGCCTAACCCGTAAAAATAACCATAACCATCTTTTCTTCCTATATACTGAGTATTTGTTACATTATAAACGTTACCTCTGAAACGTAATTTTTGTTTACTGGAAAGTTTCACTTCATAAGTAACACCCATATCCATAATCGCATATGAAGCCAATTCTTCTGATTGTTCTCCGGAAATAGCAGCATCGCTACCTACCTCGCCCCATATTCTTGTATAATAATTCATATCAGCGTCAAAAAACAAGCCTTTAACGGGCTCAAATTTTGTTCCTAACCCAAATGTAAACTGCGGTGCGTTTCCAATATAAATACCATCCAACGATTTATCTCCTGATTCATAATATTCAGAAGTATCCTCTCTTCTAATTCTATAAGGAGATGATCCTTCATATTTCCAATCACCTATTGATGTATTACCTCTTAGATTCCATTTTCTTGCCAATTTAGCATCAAAATCAATCTCTATTCCTTTATGAACTTGAGTAATGTCTGTAAACAATGTGGTTATGTCAATCATTTGGGGGGCGCCGTCTATTATAAACTCCTTCTCTCCAAAAGTTGCTAAAAATCTATTCCCCCAAGTTGTATGATACAAGTTCACGTTTACTTTTAAATTTCTTGCACTATAACGATATCCCACTTCAAAACCTGTAATTTCTTCATTATCTACTTCGGGATTTTTTAATATATTGCTATATCTTACATTCTCGAAAACATTGTCCAAATATGGCTGGCGAGAATATTGTCCGGCATTTCCGAAGATTGTATGATCCCCAAAGTTATACGCAAGACCTCCTTTTACGTTATAACCAATTTTATTAACTGTTTCAGACTTCCCAAGCTCATCTTCTTGCATCCTTTCTTCTCTTCTATAGCTTTGGTTAGATACTGCTCCTTGTGCAAAAACAGAAAAGCCATTATTTTTATATTCAACTTGTCCAAATCCTCCTTGGTAGTTAATCCATTCACTATAATCGTAATTCATTCTTTGTCCTTCATCTGCGAAATTGAATAATGATGCCCAAGGATCTGCATCAAATGTTTCTGTAACAACATTCCCATCCCCATTATAATCCCATCCTTGTAGGCCAAATAATTCAACTAGTTGATAAAAATGATCTCCTTTGTAAAAACGAACATCGGCTCCTAAATTAAATGTCCAATTATTTTTAGTGTCGTAATTAAAGTTAGACACCAATCCATACCAAAAATGATTATTTACTGAGGAACGAATGCCAGATCCATTATAGCCAGAACCTATTGTAACAGGGTTACCTTCCTCATCAGTCAAAGTTTCATTATAATTTTCAAATGCATTAAAATTAATATAGCCATTATCCATCATGGCGCCATCAACATACGCAGCCCCATTTCCTAATGGCCCGGTTCCTCCCCCCCTTCCTAATGAAGCATATAAGACTGTAGATAATGAAGCGTTGCTATTAATGTTCCAATCCCAGTTTAAGTTAGCAACAGGTTTGTGATAATAGTTTTTACGAATAGTATACCCTTCTCCGTTAAAATAACCATAATTATTATTATACTTTTTCCCATACTCGTGATATAAATCCATTGATTTGGAAAAGTTTTGAAAATGCCATTGCGGAGCGCCAAAAATCATAAAGTTCAAATTATGATGATCATTGGGTTTAAACCCAACAGAAACAAAATAACTTTGCCCTTGCCCGGCTGTACCTATTGCATATTTTCTATGTCCGGTCCAGTAATCTAATAATATGGAGAATCCCCATTTTCCTTGTAAACCGGTATCATAAGCCACAGTTCCTTTCATATAGCTGTCATTCCCCATTACGAAACGCGCCATACCTCCTTGCTGTTTCTCAGTGGCTTTGGTCACAATATTGACCGTACCACCAACCGAAGAAATAGCCAATTTAGAGGAGCCTAAGCCTCGCTGAACCTGAATCGCGTTAGCTACATCTGTCATAGAACTCCAGTTGGACCAATACATGTTTCCATCCTCCATGCCATTAATGGGTTGACCATTTAACAAAAACGCTGTATTTGACTGGTCAAAACCTCGTAAAAACATCTCTGAATCACCAAATCCACCAGCCTGATTAGCTACATATACCGAAGGCGTATTCTTCATAATTTCAGGGAACTCCACGTTTCCAACCGCCTTGTCCTGAATTTCCTGTTTAGTAATTGTAGAAACCGCGACCGGGGTTTTCCGGTTTTCTTCCAGGTCAATTACACCTTTACCTACTATTACGGTTTCGGAAAGCATAATGTCCTGCTCCCAATCCGCTGAGTCCGTCACAATAGAGTCCTGAACTTCGGGGTCTACCTGTGCATAAGTTAAAGTAGCACCTCCTATCATAAATAGAAAAGCCACCTTGAAAAGAATAGAGTTTTGCCTCATAACTTTTTAGTTTTATAATTACCCGGCAAAGTTGCAAACAGTTAGATATATAATTGTTACCAAGAGGTTAATTTTTTTGAGCAACTTTTCAACTTTTTATATGAATTAAATCATTTATTTTATAGCCTTTAAGCTCAAATCCTTATTGGGAGCGGAGTGGATGATGGCACCCGAAGAAATATAATCTACTCCCGTTTCTGCAACCTGCTTTATGGTTTCAATGGTAATTCCGCCCGAAGCTTCTGTTTTACATTTTCCATTGATGACGTTTACTGCTTCTCTCATTTCAACTAAATTCATATTATCAAGCATAATGATATCTACTAAATTTGTGGAAAGCGCTTCTTTTACCTCGTCTAAATTCCGGGTTTCAACTTCTATTTTTAAATCTTTTCCTATTTGATTCAAATAATTTTTTACAGATTGAACGGATTTTGATATCCCACCTGCATAATCATTATGATTATCCTTCAGCATGACCATGTCGTATAATCCATACCGGTGATTTTCGGCTCCTCCAATGGCCACCGCCCATTTTTCACACATCCTGAAATTTGGGGTTGTTTTCCTTGTATCGAGGATTTTCACGTGGGTTCCTTCTACTCTTTCTATCATTTCACGTGCTAGCGTAGCAATCCCGCTCATGCGTTGCATACAGTTTAAAACCAAACGTTCCGAAGTCAAAATGGAGCGTGCTGAACCTTTTACACGAAAAGCAATATCACCCACTTTGGCAACTTCGCCATCATTCATCAGAACTTCAATTTCCAGGTTAGGGTCAAAATGATGGAATATTTTTATGGCCAATTCAACGCCGGCCAATACACAATCTTCTTTGACCAGCAATTGCGCATCATCCTGTAAATCTTCGGGAACACTCCCCAAAGTGGAATGGTCACCATCGCCGACATCTTCTTTAAATGCCTCGGAAATGAAATGTTTAAGGCGTTCATTGGTTACGTAATCAGGTCTTTTCATAATTCATAAAATAAAAACGGTGGCTTCGAGAACCTCTGCCACCGTCAAATTTATTATTTTTTAATTCAATTTAAAACTTCAAATCACCGTTTACATCACGTACAGCCTTTGCTGCTGTCGCGAATTTTTCTTTTTCGGCATCGGTCAAAGAAATATCAATAATTTTTTCAACTCCGTTGGCTCCTATAATTGCAGGAACTCCCAGACAAATATCAGACTCTCCATATTCTCCATTTAACATCAAAGAACAAGGAATCATTTTTTTCTGGTCGCAAACGATAGATTGAACCAAAACCGAAACTGCTGCTCCCGGTGCATACCAGGCAGAAGTTCCCAATAATTTGGTCAAAGTCGCGCCACCTACTTTGGTTTCCTCGATTACATAATTTTGTTTTTCTTCATTCAAAAATTCTGTAACCGGAACTCCATTTCTTGTCGCTTTTGTCATCAAGGGAACCATTCCCGTGTCAGAATGCGCGGCAATCACCATTCCATCCACATCTGAAATCGGGCATTCCAATGCTTCTGCCAGGCGGTATTTGAACCTTGCAGAATCCAAAGCTCCACCCATCCCGATGATTCTTTCTTTGGGCAATCCGGAAGTTTTATGAACTAAGTAAGCCATCGTATCCATTGGATTGGAAACTACAATGATAATCACATCCGGCGAATGTTTAACCAAATTGGCCGTCACCTCTTTTACTATTCCGGCATTGATTCCGATTAATTCTTCACGTGTCATTCCGGGCTTTCTTGGAATTCCGGAAGTGATGACCGCTACCTTGGAACCGGCCGTTTTGGAATAATCTCCGGTCGTTCCGGTGATTTTGGTATCAAATCCATTCAGTGAAGCGGTTTGCATCAGATCCATAGCCTTACCTTCGGCAAAACCTTCTTTGATGTCTACTACTACTACTTCTGACGCGAAATTCTTCATTGCGATATATTCGGCACAACTTGCACCTACTGCTCCTGCTCCAACGACAGTTACTTTCATGATATTATACTATTTAGATTATTAAATTTTTGGGTTGTAAATATAATTAATTCATAGTAAATTAATTGAAACTAATCGTATGATTGTTTTCACCTGAAAAATCCTCCCGGATTTCTCCAAGAGGATTTTAATCAAAATGAGTGAAAATTAAAAATATGTAAGTGTGAAACTTCTTAAACTAAAATCCGATTCCGCCGCCGGGAGCCTGTTGCTGATTGTCTTTCTGAACATCTCTTTTGCGTACGTCTCCTCCGAAATTGTAAGAAAAACCAACATATAACGTTTGAGATTCCCAATTAAATTTACCAATGCCTTTTGATGGATTTTCTACGTGGGCTTCGGCGTGAAAGGTTTTGAAAATATCGCTGACCCTTGCGGTAAAAGTTGCTTTACCATTCATAAATGTATAGCGTGCTCCTAAATCCATTCGCCACATAGGCTGCATTTCTCCCTGAACGAATTTGAATTTACCTCTGTACATAAAGAAATTTTGCAGGCTCAGGTTCTTTAACAAAGTAAAGTTGTTATTGATCCTGAAATTCCAAGGTGTTCCCGTTGATTCATCGTTGTCCAGATAAAATTTGTTTGAAAAAACATCAAAACTTGAATTGAAGTTCCACCATTTGAGGGGCTTATAATTTGCGCTTAATTCTAATCCATAACTCTCAGAATCATCATAATTTACCCACATTTGGTTGATGATGGTCGGATCATTTTCATCTGTTTCCAAGTAACGGAAAATCATATCGTTTACTTTTCTGTAAAAGACTGTGGCGTTCAGGCTTCCTCCTTTGAATCTTTGCAGATAACCCAATTCATAGGAGTTGGTAAACTGAGGCTTCAGATCCGGATTCCCAAAACTCTGCATGGTTGCGGTGCTCCATTCCGGAACAGGTGTAATCTGGTTAATTCCCGGCCTGTCCACTCTACGGCTGTAGTTGAGTGACAACTGTCCTTTTTCTGTAACATCAAATGTTAAAAACGCGGACGGATAAAATTCCGCATAGTCATTTTCATAAGTTCCCGGGCCGGTTGGCGCTACCGAATAATCCACATTTTCTTCCACTTGTTCAGCACGTAACCCTAACTGCATCGCAAATTTTCCGAATTTCTGGCCATAATTGGCATAAGCGGAATAGATATTTCGTGTGAAATCAAAATTAACATCCGGATTAAACGTTATGGGCGGCGTGTCCTGGGTTTCACGAGTCTGGCCGGAAACCATATCACTTAAGTTCTCTTCCTGTCTGAACTGGACTCCCGCTTCTATTTTTCCTCCGTCAATGATCTGGTTGGTATAATCCAAATTGATACGCAAGTTATTATTTTCCCCGTTTCTTAATTCGGTATAAGTATCTTCTGGAAATGAATTCCAATAATTCCGGGTATCATCATTATCTGAAGTGGAATAAATCGCATCCAGCACTATATTATGATCTTCTTTTCCAAAATCCTGTTTGAAATTCAAACTATAGTCTTGATTGGTATAATTTCCTTTGGAATCACTTATGTTCTCAAATAACGTTTGGGTTGAATTATCAAAAACATTGGCCGTGGCTAATCCATCTCCATTGTAATAAAATTGGCTGGTGTAAAGGGTCAAAGCTGTTTTTTCTCCTATGAACCAGTCAAACCCGACTTTGAAAACCTGCGAAGTATTATCATCAGTCACATCAAATGACTGGTCCAACCCTGTATCATAATTCTGAACCAAACCATGGAATCTGTTTTTACCAAAATTAGCATTGTAATTCCCAAAAAAGTTGAAATTTCCTGTGTTGATGTTGGCATTTACAGAACCGTTATGGCGCGAATTATCTCCTTGCGTAAATCCTAAATTCAGTCCCACGCTGTAACCTTTCCGTTTATTTTTATGGGTAATGATGTTGATGATTCCGGAATTCCCTTCGGGGTCATATTTTGCCGAAGGGTTTGTGATGATTTCCACTTTTGCAATCGCGTTGGAAGGAAGCTGCTTTAACAATTGAGCTGCCGGAATATTGGACGGTTTACCATCTACCATCACTTTTACATTTTCATTTCCGCGCAAGGAAAGTTCTCCGGTTTGCTGGTCAACGCTTACCGAAGGAATATTATTCAGGACTGATGCCGCATCTGCGCCGGCGCTCACCAAATCTTTTCCTACATCCACTACTCTTTTGTCAATTTCGGTTCGGTATTGGGAAACTTCTCCCCTTATTTCCGCCCCTTGCAAACTCACTACTTCACCGCCCAGAATAATTATACCTAAATCTGTCTTGGAATTCTGAATGGTGACATCCTGAACCTTGTCGGTAAATCCGACTGCCGACAGAACCATTTCGTAAGTTCCATACGGAATTTCATCTATGAAAAAGGCTCCGTTATCGTCAGTCATTCCACCGGAAATCAAATCCTGCGTTTCACCTTTGGTGTAAATTTCAATCGAGACGAATGGGAGCCCATGGCCCGCCGCATCCTGAATCGTTCCCGCTAATTGTCCGTTTTTATCATTGTTTGCAAAAAGAAAACTTGCAACAAACAGAAACAGGACCGAAAAATTAATCTTTATACTCATCATATATTTTGCTTTCAAATTGTTTACCTCATCTTTAGGATTTAAGAAGGCGTCCCATAAATAACCGCTGTGTCCAGCGTTATGACATTGCCATCTAATTTAATTACCCCCATATCTTTTGCTTCATTTGTCAGATGAAGCTTCTGAACTTTATCTTCAAACCCGGGAACCTTGATTACCATTTTATATACACCCGGAATCAGATCATTTAAAGCGAAACTGCCGTTCAAATCTGTTTCAGCTGAATAAACCAAGTTATGTGCTTCCCCCGTGGTATAGATTTCCAAAGACCCCAATACGATTCCTTTTCCGGAATAATCCTGAATTTTTCCTGTCAAACTTGTGGTTTTTCCGCTTTCCCATAATAATGTGGAAAATGCCAAAACCAATCCTGTAATTAAAATTTGAATTTTCATATTATATTTATTTTGTTATACAAACTACTTTGTTATACATAATTCAAATGCGTAGCTCACCACACATTTCATATATAAGACGATAGTAAAGAAATATTTGTTACACTGACTTGGTATTTTTTCTTTAAAAATGATTATTCAATTTTATTCTAAATAAACTTTTAAAGTAAATCCTCTATATTTGTCGGGCTATGAGATCAGTTGTAATTTTAGGAGCGGGTAATGTAGCGTTCCACCTAACCAGAGCTTTAATTCAGAACACCGTCAATGTACGGCAGATCTTTAATCGTACACTGGACGCCGCCGCAAGGGTCGGCGAAGCCAATAAAGTGAATTATACCAATAAAATTTCTGAACTTGAAAAAGCAGACCTTTACATTATCGCCACTTCCGATTCTTCTATAGAAGAACTTTCCCATTACATTCCCTATGATGACACTTTGGTCGTCCATACTTCGGGTTCGCTGGGAACAGAGGTTTTGAAAGGTGATTATAGAAAAGGCGTCTTTTACCCCTTTCAGACTTTTACAAAAAAGAAAGAAATCATGAAATATGATGACATTCCTGTTTTTGTGGAAGCGGAAAACAAAGAGGATGAAGAGGCTTTGTACAATCTTGCTAAAAAAGTTTCCAATGAAGTCCATAAAGTAGATCATGACAGGAGAATGAAAATCCATATGTCCGGCGTTTGGGTAAGTAATTTCGTCAACCATCTCTACTATATTGGAAGCCAAATCTGCAAAGAAACGGGCATTCCTTTTGACGTATTGCGACCCTTGATTGAAGAGACTGCATTAAAAGTCCGAGACATGGAGCCTTATGAGGCGCAAACCGGCCCGGCCCGGCGAAATGATGATATCGTAATTAATAAACATTTAGAAATACTGGAAGAAGACTCTCGTCTTCAACAACTTTACCGCTTGATGACCGAATCAATCAAAAGGACTTACCAAAATGATTAGTTACAAACAAAAATTAACCAAAATAACCACATTGATTTTTGATGTAGATGGCGTCTTGACCGATGGGAAATTAATCCTAATGCCAACAGGCGAAATGGTGCGTACCATGCATACAAAAGACGGTTACGCTATGCAGCTCGCCATCAAAAAAGGATTTCGGATTGCCGTAATTACCGGCGGGCGGGATAAAATGGTGGAAGAACGGTTAAAATATTTAGGTTTAATCGACATTTATTCTGGCATCCGGGACAAGTTTGAATGTTACCAGGATTTGTGTTTCAGCTACAATCTTATGCCCGAAGAAATCCTTTATATGGGTGATGACATTCCCGATATGGATGTTATGAAAGCCGTAGGATTACCTTGTTGCCCGAATGACGCTGTTCCCGAAATCCGTGAAATGTGCGACTATATTTCTTTGAAAAACGGCGGTGAAGGCTGCGTGCGCGATATCATTGAACAAACACTCAGGTCGCAGGGAAAATGGTCAGACGACACCCACATTAAATCTGCCTGATGCTCCTTCTTGAAAAGTTAAAAAATAAAAAGATTCTCCTTGCTTCACAATCTCCCCGAAGACAGGAATTGCTGCAAGGATTGGGGATTGATTTCGAAATCATTAAAATTGAAGCCGATGAATCATTTCCCGAAAATTTAACCCGTGAAAAAATAACCGAACACATTTCCCGGAACAAAGCCGAAGCTGTCCAAAATTTAAATCAAAACGAAATTCTTATCACCGCCGATACACTTGTCTGGCTGAAAAATTCCATATTAGGAAAGCCAAAAAATGAGGAAGATGCTTTTAGGATGATTCGGAATATGTCAGGGAAATCACATGAAGTCTTTACTTCTGTCACAATTAAATCAAAAGAAAAAGTCATTACCTTTTCTGAAACAACCGAAGTTGTTTTTGATGATTTCTCTGATGAAGAAATTGATTTTTATATTCAGAACTTCAAACCGTTTGACAAAGCCGGCGCTTACGGAATCCAAGATTGGCTCGGTTATGCTAAAATTTCTAAAATCAATGGTTGTTATTACAATGTAATGGGTTTGCCGTTGCGGAAATTGTATAATGCGTTACTGGAATTTTAGTTTTAACCCATAGTGCATTATCGAAATCCTATTTTGTCACAATTTTTGTTCAAAAATATGTGCCAAAATATTCTGCGTCCATAATTTCCTACCCCGGATTGCATCCGGGGTTACAAATATATAACCCCTTCGGGGTATGGTATTCTCTAAATTTCTTAAATTCAATTGATAATGCACTACGGGTTTAGTTTTATCATTCTCTTAAAATTAACTTTCGCGAATTTCTGAATTCCGGCTTCTAACTTCTAACTTCGATTCGTACCTTTGCACAAAATTTTTCGGTATGCAAATTCTGGATGGAATCAAACTCGCAAAAGAAATCAAACAGGAAATAAAAGAAGCTGTGGAAACCGCAGCAAAAGAGGGAAAAAGACAACCTCATTTGGCCGCTGTTTTGGTGGGAAGCGATGGCGCAAGTCAAACTTACGTGAACAATAAAATCAAAGACTGCCAGCAGGTTGGGTTTAAATCTTCTTTGGTGAAATTGCCTAATACTGTTTCCCAAACAGAATTACTGGAAGAAATTGAAAAATTGAATAATCAGGAAGGATTGGACGGATTCATTGTTCAACTTCCGTTACCTGCACAGATTGACCAGGAAGAAATCATCGAAGCCATCAACCCGAAAAAGGACGTAGACGGATTTCATCCGGAAAACTTTGGAAAAATGGCACTCGACATGAGTACATTTTTACCTGCGACGCCTTTTGGGATTCTGGAAATGCTGGATCGTTACAACATCCCAACCCGTGGAAAACATGCGGTGATCATCGGCCGAAGCCGGATTGTGGGTCGACCGATGAGCATATTGATGGGAAGAAAAGATTTTCCCGGAAACAGTACGGTGACGCTGACGCACAGTAACACGGAAAATTTGGCTTATTACACACAGCATGCCGATATAGTCATTACAGCTTTGGGCGTTCCCGGATTTTTGAAAGCCGATATGATTAAAGAAGGAGCCGTTGTCATTGATGTGGGAATTACCCGTGTGGACGATGATTCCGAAAAAGGATATAAATTAGTCGGTGATGTTGATTTTGAAACGGTAAAGGAAAAAGCATCCTGGATTACGCCGGTTCCGGGTGGTGTGGGGCCTATGACCCGCGCCATGTTGTTGAAAAATACCTTATTGGCTTATAAGAGAAATACAAAGTGATTACATTAAGTTCCATTTCAGAAGAACAATCGGAATTACTGAAAGAAGGAAAGTTTCTTCCGGTGATGGAACACTTCTATACACTTCAGGGCGAAGGGGCCCATGCCGGAAAAGCGGCTTATTTCATTCGTCTCGGCGGATGTGACGTAGGTTGTCATTGGTGCGATGTGAAAGACAGCTGGGATGCGGAAAAACATCCACTCACTGATGTCGGGCAACTGGCCAAAGAAGCAACAGATTTGTCAAAAACCATTGTCATAACGGGTGGCGAACCGCTTATGTGGAATCTGGATTTTCTGACTTCCAAATTAAAGGAATCAGGTGCAACCATTCATATCGAAACCTCCGGCGCATATCCACTAAGCGGACAATTGGACTGGATAACCCTTTCTCCAAAAAAACTGGCCAAAGCTCAACCTGATGTGATAGCAAATGCTTCGGAACTAAAATGTATTATTTTCAATCATGATGATTTCCGTTTTGCCGAAAAATATGCCGCATTGGTCAATCCAACTTGTAAATTGTATTTACAGGTAGAATGGAGCAAACGTGAAAAAATGTCGCCAAAAGTTGTAGAATATGTAAAGCAAAACCCGAAATGGCAGGTTTCGGTTCAGACGCATAAATATTTGGATATACCGTAAACTTCTTTTTAACCCTGATTAAACCTAAACATGAAACATTATTTTTTCTTCTCATTCTTATTTTTTATTACATCCATCAGTATTTATGGACAAAATTTTGAAAAATCAGTTAAAAAAACAGCTAGGTTAGTCAAGGATTTTCAGGAAACAAACAAAATTCCGGGTATTTCCGTATCTGTTTCATATAAAGATAAAATTATTTATTCAGAAGGGTTTGGTGTTTCAGATATAGAAACAAACGAGGTTGTAGTTCCTTCAAAAACCAAATTCAGGATTGCAAGCATGACCAAAAGCATTACGGCTTTGACTATTGGCAAGTTAATGGAAATGGATTCTTTAGACATTGACAAGAGTGTTTATTTTTATCTGAAAGATTTGCCTAAGAAGGAATATGACTTTACTATAAAAGACGTTGGGGGTCATTTAGCCGGAATTATGAGGGTTCCAAGTGGAGAAAGATATGATTGTGAGAATACTTATCTGCAAGCCGATTTCTATGACTCCTTCAAAAGAGACAAATTAATTTCCGCTCCTAGAGTAGAGTTCAGTTATAGTAATTACGGATATAAATTGCTGGGCTTGATTATAGAAAAACAATGTGGAGATAAAATAACCAATTGTCATAAAAAACTGATTCTTGATAAGTTGAACCTTGACAATATCACACCCGATTTCAGAAATAATAAAGAGCTGAGCAATAAATTTTATATTGAAAAAAAAGGGGAAAACATTCCCGCTCCTTGTTTAGATTGTACTTTTAAATATGCGCAGGGTTGCTATGTCGCTACATCAGAAGACATTATAAAACTTGCAAATGGTATTATTTATAGTAATCGTCTATTGAAACAAGAAACCTTAAAAGGACTTATAAAATCGCAGGTGACACAAAGCGGGAAGAAAACAGGTTATGGCTTCGGGTTTATTTCCAAAAGAGATTTTTACGGGAATTATTACTTTGGGCATAATGGTGGTTATCAGGGAACAACTACCGAATACAGAATTTATCCTGATGAAGCACTTGTTGTAGTTGTGCTGACCAATAAAAGCGGAAATTTCAGGTTAAATGATTTGCTGAATGAAATAGCTTACCACTTTATAACTCAAATTAAAAAATAAAAAAACTGTAAATTGACAATCGTCATTTTCTAAATCGGATTTCAACTTTAACTTTATAGAAAACATTCAAAATGAAAAACTTAATTTTTGGATCCATCATCGCATTGGGAGTCGTTTCCTGTGGCTCCGATAAGAAAGAAACGGAAAAGACAGATCAAACCGTTCAACAACCGGAGGAAAGCAAAGTTTCAAATGTCCTGGAGCTGAAAGGAACAGATGATATGAAATTTGACAAAACCGAATTCACCGTAAAAACAGGAGAAGAAATAACATTGACTTTCACCAATGCCGGCGTTTTACCTCTTGAAACCATGGGTCACAATGTTGTGATTTTGGAAAAAAAGGCAGATGTTCAAAAGTTCGCCACGGCTTCTGCCAGAGCAAAAGAAACACATTATATCTCTGACCTTTACATCACAGATATCATTGCCCAAACCAAATTATTAGGCCCGGGCGAATCAGAAACCATTAAATTTACACTGAAAGAACCGGGTGATTATACCTACATTTGTACGTTTCCGGGGCACTGGATTGCTATGAAAGGCGTGATAACGGCGATTTAAGAAAATGCAGAATAATTTTGACAAAGTTTCAAACTTTGACAAAGTTCAATTAATCTCTAACTTCGCATTTCTAACTTCTAATTTCAAAGAATGTCTGACGTAAAAATAACCATCATTGACCGCGAAGGAGCTTCACACGAAGTGGATGCGCCCACCGATATGGCCATGAACATTATGGAATTAGTTCGCGCATACGAACTTGCCCCTGAAGGAACGATAGGAATTTGCGGTGGAATGGCCATGTGTGCTTCTTGTCAATGCTATATCCTGTCAGACGATGTAGAACTTCCCCCCATGCAGGAAGATGAAGAGGCCATGCTTTCAGAAGCGTTTAACGTAAAAGAAAACAGCCGCTTAGGCTGCCAGATCAATATTACCGAGGAATTAGATGGATTGATTGTGGAATTGGCGCCGGAAGTATAATTTATTCTTCAAAGGCTTTTCCTATGTACATCAAGAGATCATCATATAATGGGTCATTGTTGCTGTAAAATTTTTTGATGAGCGTTTTCATTTCATCTTTGGTTCCATATTCAACCGCTTCAATATCTGCCACAACAAGCTCCTCTCCTTCCGGCTTATTCAATTCATTATTATCGGCCTGTGAGCCGAAAATAAAAAACCCATCCTGATCAAAATAAAGTACAAAATTATCTGGGGAGTAGCCTCCTTCCCCTTGTATAAATTCAAAATTATCATCATTTGCCATGATTGTAACCAACCAATAGCCGTCTTCATCAATCTCGCCCGTCAGCAGACATTTATACTGAACGACTTTGTAAGCGCCATTCATTGAATAACGAACCCGAATCATTCCATCTGCATACCCGGTATCATCAAAATCCTCAGTAACAATCATAACTTCATAATTAATGCCTTCCTGAGAAGTCCATTTGTAGAAGTCAACAATATCAACATTTATTTGCTGGGCAAGTGACAAGGAAAAAATCCCGGTCAAGAGAAGGGTAAAAATGAGTTTCATGTTTTAGCTTAATTTAAACAAATATAGATGTTCTTTCTTTCCCAAAAAATACCTTAACCTAAGTATATAAATTATTTTCATTAGACAATTACTTTTCCAGATTTCAACGAATTCCATACCTTTACTTTCTATGAATTCAGAAGACAAAAGATTATTTTTATTAGACGCTTACGCGCTCATTTTTCGCGGCTATTATGCCTTTATCAAAAACCCCAGAATCAATTCCAAAGGCCTGAACACTTCAGCCATTCTGGGTTTTACCAATTCACTGCTTGACGTGCTGAAGCGCGAAAAGCCTACCCATATCGCTGTGGTTTTTGATGTCGGTCAGGCCACTGTACGTACTGTGGATTATGATCAGTACAAAGCCAACCGTGATGAAACACCGGAAGCCATTAAAATTGCCGTTCCTTATATTCAGGAAATCATCCGTGCTATGTGTATTCCCGTTCTTTTTGCAGAAGGCTATGAGGCCGATGACGTCATTGGGACGCTTGCGAAAAAAGCTGAAGCAGAAGGTTTTACAACCTATATGGTAACACCTGATAAAGACTTTGCGCAATTGGTTTCGGATAAAATCAAAATGTACCGTCCGCCGGCATTTGGGAAAGGAATCGAAATCTGGGGTGTGGAAGAGGTAAAAGAAAAATTCGGGGTCAAAGATCCGATTCAAGTGATTGACTTCCTTGGGATGATGGGTGACAGTGTTGACAATATCCCCGGACTTCCCGGTGTTGGTGAAAAAACCGCCAAAAAATTTCTTGAACAATATGGCACCCTTGAAAATCTTCTGGAACATACACATGAACTAAAAGGAAAACTCAAGGAAAATATTGAAGCCAATAAAGAGCTCGGTTTGCTTTCTAAAAAATTGGCAACGATCATAATAGATGCACCGGTTGAATTTGACGAAGAAGATCTAACCATGTGCGAACCTGATGTGGAAAAGGTGAGGGAAATCTTTATGGAACTTGAATTCCGTCAGTTACTGGAAAATTTTTACCGTACTTTCAATCTGGAATCTCAGGTCGTGGAAAAAGCCAAAACTGTTTCACAAAGAGCGGTTCAGGCTTCTTTGTTCGATGAAAATGAAGTCGAGCCAATGGAAATTTCCACCGACTCTTTTTACAAGGAAATTGACCATTACGACCATTTGTACCAATTGACCGAAGGAAAAATGGGCCGTAAATTATTATTGGACAAATTATTAAAACAAAAGGAAGTTTGTTTTGATACTGAGACCACCGGGTTGAATGCTTTGACAGCCGAATTGGTAGGGATTTCATTTAGTTTTGAACCCGGAAAAGGATATTATGTGCCATTTCCCCAAAATTTTGAAGAAGCAAAGTCGATCATAGAGGAATTCATTCCATTTTTTGAATCAGAATCGGTTTTGAAGATCGGGCATAATTTGAAATATGATTACAAAGTGCTCCATAAATACGGAATTACATCCAAAGGAAAATCTTTTGACACGATGATTGCGCATTATTTGCTGAATCCCGATATGCGTCATAATATGGATGTTTTATCTGAGACTTATTTGCATTATAAGCCGGTTTCCATTGAAAGTCTAATCGGTAAAAAAGGCAAAAACCAAAAACAATTCAACGAAGTTGACCTTGAGCTGCAAAAAGAATATGCAGTGGAAGATGCCGACATCACATTGCAGCTGAAAGAATTTTTTGCGCCACAGCTTCCTGATGTCAATGCGCAGAAATTATTTGAAGAAATCGAAATGCCGCTGATGGAAGTCCTTGCCGATATGGAGATTGAAGGAATCCGCTTGGACAAAGATGTACTGGCCGATCAGTCTGTAAAAATTAATGCGGAAATTATAGAACTGGAAAAGAAAATTTATCAGGATGCGGGCGAAGAGTTTAATTTAAATTCTCCCAAACAACTGGGCGATATATTATTTGATAAACTGAACATAGACTCGAAGGCAAAAAAAACCAAAACGGGACAATATGCGACCGGCGAAGAGGTTTTATCAAAACTGAGAGATAAACATCCCGTCATCCACGATATTCTGGATTACCGTCAACTTCAAAAACTGAAATCTACTTATGTGGATGCTTTGCCCAAAGAAGTCAGCCCGGACACAGAAAGAATACACACGACCTTTAGTCAGACCGTTGCTGCTACGGGCAGATTGGCTTCAGTGAATCCGAACCTGCAAAATATTCCGATTCGTTCCGAGCAAGGTCGTGAAATCAGGAAAGCATTTGTGGCAAGGGATAAAAATCATGTGCTGATTTCTGCAGATTATTCACAGATTGAATTAAGAATTATTGCAGAATTAAGCCAGGATCCCGCGATGATGGAATCTTTCAAAAACGGAGAGGATATTCACAGAGCAACTGCTGCAAATGTTTTCAAAGTCGCTTTGGACGAGGTTACGCGTGAACAACGAAGTCATGCAAAAACCGTGAATTTCGGCATTATTTATGGTGTTTCAGCATTTGGTTTGGCAGAACAAACGGGACTCTCCCGTTCGGAAGCCAAACAGTTAATCGACGCTTATTATGAAACCTATCCGGTTTTGAAGAAATACATCGAAAGCCAGATTCAACTGGCGCGTGAACAAGGTTATGTAGAAACGATTTTGGGTAGAAGAAGGTACTTGAAAGACATCAATTCAAGAAATGCAGTCGTTCGCGGTCATGCTGAAAGAAACGCAGTCAATGCACCGATTCAGGGAAGTGCAGCAGATATCATCAAAATCGCGATGATACGTTTACAGAAAAACCTGAAAGAAAATTTTCAGTCCAGAATGTTGCTTCAGGTGCATGACGAATTGGTATTTGATGTGCCTAAATCTGAATTGGAAAAGATAAAGCCCGTTATCAAAGAAACGATGGAAAATGCTGTTAAAATGCAAGTCCCACTCGAAGTAGAAATCGGTGTTGGACAGAATTGGCTGGAGGCGCATTAAGGTTTCCCCGGAAAACTCTCCACATATTTGATCGTTACATCAGGGAAGCTTTCTACAAATTTGATTTTGGTATCGGGAAAGTTTTCGACCATTTTCCATTTTCCGCATTTGTCCGGGAAGTGGTCAACCAATTCGACTTTCAGGTCAGGGAAGTTCTCAACGACTTTTACTTTCAGGTCAGGGAAATTTTCCACTATCTTGATTTTTCCGTAAAGCTTAAATCCTTTGCAGGTACATTCGTCATCAACCTGGTTGGGGTTGAACGAAACTAATATAATTAAGCTTAGAATGGTAATGGCTTTCATAAATTGATTTTTGATAAATTTATGAAAAATCTAATTTTTAAAGCATCTTCAAAAACGAAACTTCTTTTTCATCCAGTTTTCTCCAATCACCGCGTTTAAGGTTTTTCTTGGTGAGTCCACCAAAAGAAACTCGGTCCAGGCTTTCAACTTTAAACCCTAATTTTTCAAAAACTCTTCTTACGACACGGTTCCACCCTATATGAATTTCTATTCCGACTTCATTTTTGGGTTTTCCTTCAATGAACGAAACATTGTCCACAACAGCGATTCCTTCGGGAATCAAACGAACGCCTTTTTTGATTTCATCCAAATCGGCATGGGTCAGTTTTTTGTCTAAAACAACATGGTATATTTTACGAACCGAATGGCTCGGATGCGTCAATTTTTTGGTCAAGTAACCATCATTTGTAAATAATAATAATCCGGTAGTGGCTCTGTCTAATCGGCCAACAGGAAAAACGCGTGCGGTAGTAGCATTGGCAATCAAATCCATTACGGTTTTGCGGTCTTTTTCGTCACGCGTTGTGGTAATAAATCCTTTGGGTTTATTGAGAAGAATGTACACGTTTTTTTCGGCCGAAATGGTTTTTCCGTCAAATTTTACGACATCACCGGGCTGGACTTTGTAACCCATTTCGGTTACGACTTTTCCGTTGACCTGTGCCAGTCCGGTTTTGATGAACTCGTCGGCTTCGCGTCGGGAACAGATTCCGGCGTTGGCGATGTATTTGTTGAGACGGATGGTTCCGTCATCAACAGGCGCCTTTTTCAAACGAGGTTTGAAGGGTTTGCCGGGATTTTTAAAATTCGATTTTGAGTTTCCCGCCGGTCTTTTTGGGGAAGCATCTCGCCTTTCCTGTCTTTTTTTCATTTGTTTTATTTTCTGATTTTTTTAAAATCTTAATTTTTGTTCTGCGCCCGCGTGAGGGATGGAGGCTTTGTTTGAGCTTTTTGGTCACTGAGCGGAGTCGAAGTGAGCGAAAAGCGAGTGCCGAGAGCCCGACCCCGTTGCGGTAAAATTTCAATTTGATCTAAAGTTTTGAATCGCAACGGGGACACGCCCTCCTTCGACAAGCTCAGGATGACTTTTGACAAGCTCAGGATGACTAAAAGTCGTTGCGAATCTATGTTTAGATAATTCTTTGCAAATCTAAGGGATTTAAATCAATGAACACCATATTGAAGATGCCAAATCCGATTAATAGTTTGAAAATCAGGTGTAATATTTTATAAGTTGTTTTGGAATGGGAATTCCATAAGGGAAAAATAAGAAATAAATTAAGTCCTGCACTGAACAGGAAAAAATATTTCATATAGCCGGTGGCGCTGTCGTTCCACATGAACAGAGACCACACCGAAATAAGCATCATAAGCGCGGTAACGATCTTTTTTGTGGTTTTGTCGCCATAAATAACAGGAATTGTACTGTAATTATAAATGGTGTCGGCGGTGGAAGTAGTCAGGTCCTTCAGGATGTCGGTAACGAGCAGCAAAAGCAAAAGAAACCCGGCATGAAAAAAGATGATGGAGGAAAAGTTTTCATAATAAAGAAAAAGGGCGAAGAATGGGAAAACCATCAGAATGACCGAATATAAATTATTGAGCCATACGATTTTATTGACTTTGTGTGAATAGAACCAAACCAAAAACTGATAAACCAAAAAGAACAATGCGACCCGCCAGGATACCAAATAAGCTATTCCCAATGCGAGGAGATTTAGTGCGAGATAAATGTTTAGTTTGAAGTTCTGCGACACGAATCGTTCGATATAATTCTGTAACGGGCGGCTGATGGCATCCTTTTCTAAATCATAAAAGTTGTTGATGATGTAACCTGCCGCTGCACTCAAAGCAGATGCAATGATGATGAAATTAAGGTGTTTATCAAGTAAAATCTGAAGGTGATTTCTTCCTTCATTGAAGATAAAAAGACTGGCCATATATTGGGCCAATATGAGCATTGCAATATTATAACCCCTGATAACCGTAAAAAGTGCAAGCGTTTTTACAAACAGTTTCCGCAAGCTTACAGAGCTGCTCATGTATGGTAAGATTGAATGACTTTTTCAGCAAACCAGCAGGTAGCCGAAACACTCCAATCATTTTCCTTTGCGTATTCCAGAACTTTGTCCACCAGTTTCTTCCCATAGCCTCTGCCTTCAAATTCTTTCAGAACGTAAGTGTGGTTGATGGAAATTGCGTTTTGACTTCTTTTCCTGAAGGTAATTTCTCCAATCTTTGTTTCATCGTCATACAGATAAAACCCTCCCACAAGGCCATCTTCTTCAAAAGTAAATTGTTCCATACAGTTTGTTTAAAAAGTATAAATTACTTCGGTATCAAAGTCTTTTAAATGCTTTTTCGCTTTTTCGTAATCTTTGGTGAACCCAAGAATGTATCCGCCACCGCCTGAACCGCAAAGTTTAAGATAATAGGAATTGGTTTGGATTCCATATTGCCATGCATCGAGAAGACGTTGCGGAATCATAGGTTTAAAATGTAAAAATGCCCAGGTGGAGAGTTTTTTTAGATTGGAAAACAACGGATTGACATCACCTTTAACAAAGGCGTCAATACAGGCGTTGTTGTATTTGATGAATTCTTCTTTCAGTGTTTTACGGAAACCTTCCTGTTTCAGTTTTTCAAAGAAAATCTGTACCATAGGTGCGGTTTCACCTGGTGTTCCCGAATTAACCAGAAAAATAGCACCTTTGCCTTCTTTCTGTTGTGGGATTCCGACCGTGGAAATATCGGTCTTTGAATTGATGAGCAGAGGTAAATTCAGGTAACAGATCAAAGGATCGATGCCCGAACTTTTTCCATGGAAAAAAGATTCCATTTTGGAGAAAGTTTCTTTCAGCTGTGCAATGATTTCTTTGGAAATCCCTTCTTCCGTACTGATTTTATTTAGTGCATAACGTTCGTACATAGCAGCAACCAATGCGCCTGAACTTCCTACACCATATCCCTGTGGAATGGTAGAATCGAAATGCATACCGGCTTCTATATCGGCAGACATTTGAGTAAAATCAAATTCATTGGGAAAACTTTGTGCCAGATAGTCGGAGAATTTCCGGATGCTCTCATTGGAGATTTTCCCTTGGGAATTTTCATCGAACTTCAAAGTTCCTTTGTAAGAATTATAAGGAATGGTCAATCCTTTGGAGTCTTCGATGATACCGTACTCTCCAAATAAAAGGATTTTAGCATAAAACAAAGGGTTTCTCATTGGCTTTTAATTGCGTTGCAAAGATAGTAAATTTTTGATAGTTAGTGAAATGTTTAAGCTTGACAGAGAGGCTTCCTTGTTGTTACAAAAAATTTAATTCTCTTGTGTGATTGTTGGTTATGTAGGTTATTAAATACCGGTTGTTTTTCTTTTCAAAGAAAATATACCAAGTTGTATGTTCATTGGCTTTATAGAAAGCATATTTTGATCCAAAGTGTTTAAGCTCTTCAGGAGTGGTTTTGTGTGGGAAATTTATGATTTTGTATTCAATGAAATCATAAATTTTAGAAACATAAATTTGTGCAGATTCTTCATAACCAAAATATTTTTTTTCAAACAAAATTTGGACGAGATTTTCTAAATAATCTGTCACATTCTGTTGAAATATGATCATTTTTCCCAAGGCAAGGATTTTATGAAATCAGATGTTTTCTTTCTCGCTTCTTCAATCGAAACACCAGTAGCCCATTCTTTTTCAAAGTCAAAAGGCTCAGTATCCCTTTTTTTTATGCTTTTAATCTGCTCAAGAATAACAGGGTTTTCCAAAGAATTTATCCACTTGATGATCTCCTTTTTTTCAACTGCTATGTTCATTTCAACTGATTTATCCATCAAAGTTAATGAATAAATTTTTAGGTCGGATTATACATTTCCTTTACGGTTGATTTTTCCTTTACGGCACCCTCACTTCAATCAGCGTTGAATTTCCTTTTGGAATGATTTTATATCCATCCACTTCAGCCGGTATCAGTAAGCTCTGGTATTTATCCAGTGGGGTTTCGCCGTTTTGGGTCTGAAATCCTACACTTCCTTCAGTACTGATATAAATCCGCATTTCATCATTTTTGTTAATTGAAATTTCTTCATTTCCACTGAATATCTGGGTTTCGAAGTAAGGAGAATTAATTAATGTATTAAATTGATTTTCAGTTGATTTATATTTTGTTTTAATTTGTTCAATGTGATTGAAGTCGATTGCTTTTAAAGCCAAACCGGTATGCAGTTCGCGCTTTTTTCCGTCTTTGTCAATCCGGTTGTAATCGTAAATCCGGTAAGTCACATCAGAAGTCTGCTGGATTTCCGCCAGTACAATCCCGGCTCCAATGGCATGGACTCTTCCTGCCGGAATATAAACAGCATCGCCTTTTTGTACCGGTATTTTTCCAAGGATTTCTTCCAGCGTTTGGTTTTTCAAATGCTTTTCATAATCTTCTCTGGTTACACCTTCATTGAACCCAATGATTAGTTCCGAATCTTTTTCTGCATCCATGATGTACCACATTTCCGATTTTCCGAAAGAATTATGCAGACGTCTGGCTTGCTCATCATTTGGATGAACCTGAACCGAAAGCGGTTGAACGGCATCAATGAATTTAATCAGAAGCGGAAAATCCTTTCCGAATTTTTTCCAAATTGTTTTTCCGACTAATTTTTCCTGATAAATTTCAATCAGTTCATTCAGATTCCGGTCTTTTAATCTTCCGTTTTCAACTTCACTGATATTGCCAAGAACGCCTGACAAACTCCATATTTCACCCAGATTTTCCATTTGAACCTCAGCCGGAACTGCCGAATTCAGTTTATTTCCACCCCAAATCCTGTATTGGGTGATGGGTTTGAATTTTAATGGATACAATCGATTCATATTTTTTTTTTCATTGTCCGTAATTTTTTCATAATTTTTAATTTGCTAGGAGGAGCCTTGTCAAGGTTCTTCTCAGAGTGAATATTAACCTTGACAAGGCTTACATTCCAATTACGGACATTCTTTAATTTTTTATCTAAACGTAATTTCCTGCAAAAAATGTGCTGCCAATTTTGCTGTTCTGTTGTCCTGATCAAATCCGGGATTGAGTTCGACCACATCAAATAATTTCACTTTTTGGGTTTGCATGATTTTCTGTATGATGGTTTTTAGCTGAAAAGGCGTTAGCCCATTTACCGATGGGGCGCTCACTCCGGGTGCAAAAGCACCGTCCAGCACGTCTAAATCCAGGCTCAGGTAAATCGCATCAAAATGGGCTGCAAAGTCTTCGATTTGCCGTAAAACGAAATTCAAATCAATATGGACTTCATCGGCGAGGACGGTTTTTACATTCAGTTCTTCGGCACGCCGGAAAAGAGCTTGTGTGTTTCCATTGGGTTGAATTCCGATAACGAAATAATGAAATTCCCGTCCGGTTTCAGCACAAAAATGCGCCATTTCAAAAAATGGTGTACCCGAAGTGCTGTTTTCCACCGGAACCCGCAAATCAAAATGGGCGTCTATGTTGATGATTCCTATTTTTTCAAATTGAGAAGTCATTCCGAGATAGTTTCCCAAAGCTGTTTCGTGTCCGCCACCTAAAACCACCGGCAAATATTGGTGTTTTAGAAGTTCGGACACACTTTCAATCTGTTGTTTTCGTGCAGATTCGAGATTTTCGTCTTCCAAAACGATATTTCCAAAATCAAAAATTTCCTTTTGTTTTTCGGGATTAAACGGAAGATTGGCTAAAAATTTTCGGATTTGGTTCGGGGCATTTTTAGCGCCCGTTCTTCCTTTGTTTCTGCGGACTCCTTCGTCGGAACAAAACCCCAAAAGCGCTATTTGACCATTGGCAGCAAAATTTAATTCAGAAAATAATTTTGTCTGGACAAGCTGATGCCATCGTAACCCAAGTTCGCCATCTTCATCGTCAAGTCTTCCATTCCAAATATTTTTATCAGGTAATTCTAACATAATCAATTAAATTTCGGAATACTCCATTTGTAATAAACCGCCAAAAGCCGTATGGTAATAATAAAGAGCCCTGAAATGATAAAGTTAATGGTTCTGCCCACTTCAAAACTATACAAGATTAAAAACAAAATAGCACCGGCCAAACAAGCGGTTGCGTAAATCTCTTTTCTGAAAATCACTGGAGTGGCATTGGTCAGCGTATCCCGGATTACACCGCCCATTACGGCAGAAAACATGCCCATAATGGCTGCAATTACCGGATGAAATCCGAGCTCAATGGTTTTTTCAGTTCCCAAAACGGTGAAAAGAGCAATTCCCATTGTATCAAAAAGCGATAATTCCCGGCGGTATTTGTCAAGTGAATTATAGAATAATCTCATAATCAGGATTCCTCCAATAATGGCATAAATAAAATTCACGTCATTTACCCAAACCAAAGGGTGGCTTCCCAACAGCATATCACGCAGGCTACCACCACCTATGGCCGTGATAAATCCTACAAAAGTAACGCCAAACCAATCTTTTCCTGACTTATGATCAGCAGCCAGCGCACCCGAAATGGCAAAAACCACGGTTCCAATGATTTCAAATATATACTGAATGGCCATAAAATCAGTTGTAAAATTTGCAGTGTAAAAGTAAAGAAAGAAAACGAAATTGTCTTTTGTAAAAGGATTTTTATACTTTTAATTTTTTTAAATTGAATTTATGAATTCAGGAGTGATTGCATTTTACAATACAGAAAATTTTTTTGACATAATAGATGACCCGGAAAAGTTTGAAAATGAATATTCGCCCGAAGGAAGCCGGAAATGGACTCAGAAACGCTATGAAAACAAAGTCTGGAAAATAAGCAGCGTCATAAGTGAAATTGGAGTGAAAGAAACGGGAGCACCGCCTTTGTTTATAGGGCTTGCTGAAATTGAAAATGATACGGTTTTAAAAGATTTAATTCAGTCGGAGCATCTGGTTGAGTACAATTATGATTTTATCCATTTTGAATCATTAGATGAAAGAGGGATCGACAATGCTATTTTGTATCGGAAAGATTTGATGAATCCGGTTAAATCAGAGCCCATAAGGTCAACTTATCTGAAACCACCGGAATTTTCTGCGACTGATTACTCCCGGGATATTTTGTATACGGAATTTGAGGTGGGGAATCAATTGCTGTACGTTTTTGTTGTTCATTTGCCGTCAAGACGAGATGTGGATGTAAACCGTGATTTTCGCAACATTATTTTGCAGGAAATCAGAGATAAGGCATCTGAAATTTTAAACCTGGATCCACAAGCAAAAATAGTCATAATGGGTGATTTCAATGGGAACCCAAATGACGCTGATGCTCAATCCATTCTGAGAACAAGCAATAAACCAGATTTTACCCAAGAGGAGCTCTTTAATCCTATGCTCAATATGCTATACAAATCAGGAAGCCTTAAACACGAAGGGAAATGGATCTTGTTTGACCAGATTTTGTTTTCTAAATCTTTTTTTATAGAAACGAGCAAAATTAAATTTGAGTCGGCGCATATTTACAATGACCGTTCAGTGCAGGACTGGAATCGCAGATTCAAAGGTTCTCCCTTCCGCACTTTCGCGGGGTCAAAATACCTTGGCGGATACAGTGACCATTTTCCCGTTTATGCCATATTAAATTATTAACTTTGTTTTTTTATAATTCATTATACAATGGAGCTTGCCGATTATCTTGATTCAACATATTTAAAAACACCCAAACAAAGTGGATTATCAGATTCTCAAACATTGGAGCAAGTCCATAAGCTAACAAGGGAAGCAATTGCCAAAGGCTTTTTTGCCATTATGATACGTCCTGACTACGTACGTTCGGTAAGGATGTTGATTGATGAACTAAAATCAGCCACTAAGCTGGGAACGGTCATAGATTTTCCCGAAGGAAGAGGAAGTATCACTTCAAAACTGGCCGAAGCCCAAAGAGCGATTGCCGATGGTGCGGATGAATTGGATTTCGTAATTGATTACAATGCTTTTAAAACAGGAAATTATGAAAAAGTAAAAGAAGAAGTTGAATCCTGTACAAGGCTTTGTCTTAATTTTGACAAAACGATCAAATGGATTATTGAAACCGCCGCGCTTTCTGATGAAGAGATTGCCGGTATATCAAAATTAATTAAAGATATTGTATTGGAAATACCCGAAATCTCCACTGAAAAAGTATATCTAAAATCTTCTACCGGTTTTTACGAAACACCGGATGGAAGCCCCAATGGCGCCAATGAACACGTAATTAAAATCATGCTGGTAAATGGCGCTCCCCTTCCTGTAAAAGCATCGGGAGGTGTGAAAACGAAAGAAGAAGCCAAAGCCATGATAAAGCTTGGTGTGAAAAGAATCGGCACTTCATCTGCAGCGCAAATTGTATCCGAACAAAAGTGAGATGAAAGTGAATGATGCAATACTTTTTTTAATAATACGTTTATGAATTTAAAGTTATTTATATAATTTTAGCAAAATTTTGAAAATGAGGAAATATATTTTACTCCTGTTTCTGATGTCAGGATTGATATGGAGTTGTTCGGACAGTGAGTTGGTAACCCCGGGAGATGAATTTGACATTCCCCTTGCGCCAGGCACTTTTTCAGTAGAAATCGACGGAGTTTTAACGGATTTCAGTGAAACAACTTCAGTTCTATCAAATGACTCTTCCACGCAAATAAGCGGAGCAAATGAAAATGGGCAGTCAATCAACATCTCTCTCTCTTCAAGTATTTCAGAGGGAAGCTACAACCAGGGAACCGGTACGGTCGTATCCTTAATCATGGGCGGCACAAACGGAACTTATATGAACATAAATGCAGAAGGACAACTTTTACCATTTAATTTAACCATAACAGAGCTGGATATGTTCAATATGGTGGTTACCGGCATATTTTCCGGAACGGTTTATAACACCGCTTCAGAAGAAACTGTTCAATTGACCAACGGAAGGTTTGTAGAGATTCCTTTTATCTTGGAAGAAGGAGGAGATGGGATTTTAAAAGCCAATTTCGGAAACGGAACAGAGACTGTGTTACTGGATTTTAGTAGCAACGCACATGCCACGGGAATGACAACCTCAGCTGTAATTTCGGGAGAAAATGTGGATCAGATTCAAACCCTTTCCATTTCAGTTCCCGACGGAATTGAACCCGGAACCTATACGGAAGAAGATGAAGTAACCATTCAGGTTAATTTGGGAACAAGTGAAAATCCAAGTGATGTTTACACCAATTATGATGCTGCCAATGATGTATATCTGCCTTTTAACCTTGTGATAACTGAAATCACAGCAGACGTGGGAGGTAACGTAATTGGTACTTTTAATGGAACCATCCAAAAATTTGCAGGAGGTAATGATGAGCAAATCGAGATTACTGACGGTGAGATAAATGTCCCTATTCTCATCCCTTAGAATATAATTTGATCAAAAAAACAAAGGATGTCTTTACAGGCATCCTTTTTATATTAGATGATTTCGAATTAATTAAATAGACTATAGTTTTTCCTGTTTTTCCTCAGTCGTCTCGCCATCTGAACAACCACAACCTTTAGAGCATGATTTCTTGGAGCCAAAAGAATCTTTCACCATTTTAACTACATAGAAAACCGCAACTACAAAAACAATCGCGATAAATAAATATTGAATAATCGTCCAAAACATAATTGCAAAGTTAAGTTATTTCAAGAATTGATAAGCCATCAATGCCGCCACATAAGCCAGTCCGGTCATAAATACCAGTTGAATCATCGTCCATTTCCAGGAATCTGTCTCTTTCTTCACTATGGCAATCGTACTCATACATTGCATAGCAAATGCATAAAAAAGTAAAAGTGAAATACCTGAAGCGAAATTATAAGCCGGTTTCCCGGTGGTTGGATTGATTTCTTTGGACATTCGTTCACGTATGGTCAGCTCATCATCGGTATTGCCCAAACTGTAAACAGTGGCCATCGTTCCTACGAAAACTTCTCTTGCTGCAAAGGAAGAGATCAGTCCGATTCCCATTTTCCAATCATATCCCAAGGGTGCAACTACAGGTTCAATCGCTTGTCCCATATAACCCAGAAACGAATATTCCAATTTGTAAGCTGTTACTTCATTTTCAAATTCCGCTTCTGTTAGATTTGGATTTTGTGCTCTCACAATTTCCTCGGCGTTATTGAATTTTTCCCCCATGCCAAATGTCCCCAAAACCCAGAGGATGATGCTGATGGCCAAAATGATTTTTCCGGCACCCAGAATAAATCCTGAAGATTTTTCCCAAACGGTCAGCAAAACATTTCGCCATACAGGCATTTTATAAGTAGGAAGTTCAAGAATCAGATAACTTTTGAAATTGGATTTTATAATTTTTTTCAAAACCCAGGCACTACCCAACGCACCTGCAATTCCCAGCACATACATACCCAAAAGCGCAAGACCCTGAAGATTGAAAAAGTTCAATATTTTGGTTTCGGGGATAATCAGGCCGATGATAATTACATAAATCGGCAGACGGGCGGAACAAGTCATAAAAGGCGTGACCAGAATTGTAATTAACCTTTCCTTGTCATTCTCAATGTTTCGTGCCGACATGACAGCCGGAATGGCGCAAGCCGCTCCCGACATAAGAGGAACCGCGCTTTTTCCGCTCAATCCAAAGGGCTTCAGCCAGCGATCCATCAGGTAAACCACACGGCTCATATAGCCTGACTCTTCCATGAGCGAAATAAAAACAAACAAAATCACAATTTGCGGAACAAAAATCACAATCCCACCGATTCCGGCTATGATTCCGTCTGTAATCAATCCGTTTACAGGGCCATCTGGAAGCAATCCACCCACACTTTGGGACAGCCAGGCAAAACCCTCATCGATTCCGTCCATAAAGGGTCCGGACCAGGCAAAAATGGCTTGAAAAATCAAGAGTAACAAACCAAAGAAAATCACATATCCCCATAAGGGATGGATCAATATTTTGTCTAATTTTTCCGTGATGGAAGAATTTTTTTTTGGCGTCAGAGTGAGCGTTTGGCTCAAAATTTCATCGATGGTTTCATATCGATTTAGAATTTCTTTCACCTGCAATCTTCTTGGGATGATCCTATGTTCCGATTTGATTTTTTCAATCTCTGATTTCTGATGATCTGTAAGATGTTTGATTTCTTTTTGTGTCAGTAATTGCCAGGCATGATAGTCATTTTCGGAACCGGAAAAAGATTTTGTTTTTTCTACAACCGAAACCAGTTCACGGGGAATTTTGAAAGAAATTTCAGAAACGGGATATGTTTCTTCAAAGGCTTCTTTTAATTCATGAATTCCCTTTCCGTTTCTGGCATCCGTTAAAATGATTTTAGTTTGAAGTTTTTCTTCTAATTTTTCAACATTGATTTTGATTCCGTTCTTTTCGGCTTCATCCATCATATTGATGACCAAAAATACAGGAATGTTTAAATCCCGAACTTGTTGAAACAACAAAAACGATCTTTTTAAGTTTATAGGTTCGGCCACAATAACAGCCAGAGAGGGGTGCTGTGGATGTTCCGGATTGTTCAGGATATCGGTTACGACTTGTTCGTCCAATGAGTTGGCATATAACCCATAGGTTCCGGGCAAATCGATAAGTTCATACTTAATCCCCTTGTAACTGAAAGTCCCTGTTTTCTTTTCCACCGTCATTCCCGGATAATTCCCGATTTTTTGCCGCAAACCTGTCAGCAAATTAAACAAGGTGGATTTTCCCACATTCGGATTCCCGATTAAGGCGATTTTCTTTGAACTCATAGGAATTTTTCAATTAGTATGGAACGGGCTTCGGTGTCCCTCAGCGCAATGAGGTTGACAGATTCCATTAGCTGGATGCAAACCGGGCCGCCAAAAGGAAGTCTTTTTTTGAGTGTGACAAATGAGCCGGGAATCAATCCTAATTCATAAAATTTCATCGGGATATCTTCCGATGAAAATCCGGAAATCCTTCCCGAATCATCCGGTTTCAAATCAAAAATTGTCTGCTTGTTTTCCATCCGTTTTCTTTGTCGTAATTTTACAAAGATATTAATTAAATTAAATCTAAATAAGCCTGACAATAGTCAGGGGTTATCTTGTGAAACCACTTTATCTTTCGGATTAAAATTAAAAACAGATGAAACAGTTAGTATTGATTTTCGGGACTTTGTACGGTGCGACTTCCGTTATTTTGGGTGCATTTGGGGCGCATGCCTTTAAAAAATTTCTTTCTCCGGAAAAATTAGCAAGTTTTGAAACCGGCGTAAAATACCAAATGTATCATGCACTGCTTTTGGTAGTGATAGGATTATTTCTCCAATTCCAAACCGGACTGGAAAAAGGCGCCGCATGGTGCATCATCCTAGGTACCTTTGTGTTTTCGGTAAGCATTTATTTTTTGTCATTTGCCGATCACTGGGGTGTAAACCTGAAATGGCTTGGCCCGATCACGCCGCTTGGCGGATTGCTGATGATTATCGGCTGGTTTTTGTTGATGTTTTATTTTCTGAAACGAAATTGATTTTCTCAAAGTGAATTTTCGGCAATATATTTTTCTGTTTGGGCTTCGTCCAGCCATCCTTTGATTTCCAGCGAATCGGAATCATAATTCGTCAGCCAGATTTCCATAATTTGGATAATCGACGGGAATTTGGCTTTCAACTCCTGTAAAGATTTAATTTTCAATACATTTAAATTATCCTCCGCCGGCACGGCAATTATTTTATAATCCATTTCATCGTTGTCAATCAATTGAATGGTTCCCAACAAAATAACGGGGATCATCGTTCCCTGTGGTAAAGATTCGCTTAAAACAATGATGTCCAGCGGATCGCCATCACCGCCTTTTGTCTGAGCAGATAGAGTGGAAGGGATAAATCCATAATTCCCAAAATAAGGCAGATACTGGATTATGCGGTCTTTTCCGTCGCGTTGGTCGATTTCGTATGTGATGGTTTCGGCATCGAATTCATATTTGGTATTGGTTCCTGCAGGGATCTCAATCAAAGCGTGAAAGAAACCGTCATCGGATTTCATCGGATAATTCTCAACGTTTTTACTTTCGCAGGAAAGCATAAAAATCAATAAAAAAAGAATCGAAACTATTTTCATAAACGGAATTTTGCTTCTGTAAATTTACTAATTCTCCGGTTGTGATGGATGTGTTTTGTAAAGGATTGAAGATTAATTACTTCCGCAACATTTCCATGTGCGGCAAATTGTCCTCCAGATATTCGTCTGATATTTGAACAAAACCGTATTGCCGGTAGAAATTTTTCAGATAAGACTGCGCACTGATTCTGATAGATGAGGTCTGGTAATGGTTTTCAATGATTTCAATTGCATTTCGCATGAGCCGATGCCCCAGTTTCAGATGGCGGAATTCCTGATGGGTTACCACACGCCCGATGGACGGTTCGGGATAAGAAATGCCCGGCGGAACAATCCGGCAGTAAGCCAGGATTTTTCCATCCGTTTCACACCATAAATGCGAACATTTCGGATCTTTTCCATCGACTTCGTTATATAGACAATTTTGTTCGAGCATGAAAACCATCACACGTAAGTGAAAGATTTCGTATAATTCACTGGGAGTGAGTTTGTCAAATTCTTTGAAGTGCCAGGTGAAATTCATCTATATATAATTAATCCAACTTCGAATACCTTGCCAACATCCGTTCAAACATCCGTTGCCCGATTACTCTTTTCAGCGTAACGGAAAATTTCTGAATCCCTTTCCCGATGTTGTAATGAGGCTTCAGGTTTGTTTTATTGATGAGCCTTTCGATGACGGGAATTAATTTTTCAGGCGTTAATCCGTGATCCACTTCTTCGTCGATGATTTGTACCAGTTTATCATAATTGTTTTTATAAAAAGGCGAAACTGTACTTTGGATGCGGCTTTCTGCAATTGGGGTTTTGATGTCACCAAAATTGACCGTGATGATTTCAATTCCAGTATTGTGATTTTCAAGTCGTACGGATTCCGTGATGCGGTCAATTGCACTTTTGGAAGCCGAATAATATCCGCGGAAAGGTAATCCGTGGTTGCTTGCAATCGAGGAGACATTTAAAATATGCCCCGATTTTTGTTTACGCATATAAGGCAAAACAGCCTGCATCAGGTAAATCACACCATAAATATTCACGTTTACAAGTTTATCAAAATCCTCTTTGGTTACATCTTCAATTGCACCCAGCATACCTACTCCGGCGTTGTTGATAAGGACATCGATGCGTCCTGCTTCGTTGATGATTTGCCGGATAGATTGGAAAACATTTTCTTTGTTGGTCACGTCAGTAGGGATATGATTAAATGTCCCTTTTTCTTTGCGCGAGCGGGAAAGACCATAAACCGTATGTCCTTTTTCCACAAAATGATTAGCCAGTGTCTCGCCGATTCCCGATGAGCTTCCCGTGATGACAATTATTTTTTTATTCATTTCAGGTGTTAAGATTTATTTTTTAGTTGCTTAAATTGAGATGGTTTTTGTTTGCCATTTAAAACACCCAAAATTATAATCTCTGATTTTTTTAGTTTAAAGATAATAAGCCATGATTTATATCGGGCTTCTCTGTAAATTTTTGATTTTGTTGGGATATTTTCGCACTCACTATAGGAAGTTGGATTTAGGATTATTTTCTTCATGGCATTATTGATTCCCTGTCCAACTTTAATTGCACTTAGCGGTTCTTTTTTAATTCTTGAAATGTATTCAACGATATCGGTTAAGTTATTGAAATAATTTTGTTGAATGGTTAATTTGTACGATTCAGAATTTCGCTTTCCTTGTTTTCCCATTTCGACTCAAATTCATCTAAAGACATTCCATTTCCTTGTTCCGCTTTTTTAACCCAATTTTGAAATTCTTCGATTGTCATTTCTTTATCAAAAGAAGAATCATTTTTTGACTTATAAAGAAGAAAATCAATGTATTCAGAAAGTTCTTCCATTAAAAATTCTGGAAGCTCTTTAATTTTCTGGTTTATTTGTTTTTGAATAATTGTTTCCATTTCCAAATTTGATCTTAAACAAAAATACAAAAACAAAGTTATTTCAACTTAAAAATCACGATTGTATAATTTTCAAACAATGCTTTTTGTTTTAAAAGAATTTCAGATGGAACTTCTTTCCAGTCTGCTTCGTAAAATTTCTCTTTGGTTATAACGGTTCCGCCTGGATTTTCGTTTAAAAATCTCAAAACCTGCTCTTTATTTTCAGCAAACGGAAATGTCCGCTCAAAATTAAACAAAAAAGCAGGATCAAATCCTTTGTACAAAATCGTTTTGGAATCGGTGGTGATTATATTTTCAGACAATGAAACCGGGCTCTGTGCGACCAGCGAAGGATAAACAAACTGAAACAATTGCAAGGTCAAGAACATCGCACTCAACCCAATGGCAATCACACTTTCTTTTAATTTACCCCGATACATATAAACCAATGCCAAAATAATCCCGCAAGGCAAAATTGCCAGCACAAAACTGGAAAACCTCGCGCTGTACAATTGGGTCTCCACATAAGCCAATGCAAGGTATCCCGCAACAGGCATTAAAACCGTAACTCCAAACAATACCCATAAACTGATTTTATATCCTTTCAGCGAAATGGATTTAGTAAGAATTCCGTTCAGGTAAACCGCAATCAAAACGGCGATAAATGGATAACCCGGCATCGGATAATTGGGCAGTTTTGTCATGGAAATACTAAAGAAAATCACAAAAACCGTAGAAACTAAAAATGAAAACAATACAAAATCATTGGTTTTTCTTTGTTTCCATCCTTGTACAAATCCCTGAATGATAAAAAAGGAATAAGGCAATAACCCCAATAATACAAAAGCCCAGGTTACAAACGGCAATCCACCGTGCCCTTCCATTTCACCGCTGAAGCGCCGGAGGTTATGTTGTAGAAAAAAACCTTCGGTAAAAGCACCGTTCGTAGCTTTATGCACCAAATAAAAATAAGGAACGGAAATCCCCAACGTTAAAAGCCCACCGGGAAAAGGATTTATTTTTTTAATCGAATCCCAATTGATTTCTTTTTTCATCAAGAGGAAGATGAAAATAATCAATCCGGGTAAAGCAACTGCCACAGGTCCTTTTGCCAAAATACCCAATCCCAAAGCAACATAAAATAGAAGCCAACTGCTTTTTGTGCCAAATTTATAGAAATCATAAAATGTAAACAACGCAAAACTGACGAAGAAAATCAGATAAGGGTCGGGAACCGCCAAATGAAATTCCTGCATAAAAAATATAGCCGAGCATAATATAAAAGCAGTAATGGCCGCAATTCTTCTGCTGATGAATTTTTTGGTAAAATGATACGATGAAATTAGCGTCAAAACCCCAAAAAAAGCCGAGAAGAATCGAGCAGCAAAAGCATTCACCCCAAAAAATTTATAGGAAATCATCATAAACCAATAATGCAAAGGCGGTTTATCGGTTCGCAACTCTCCGTTAAAAGTCGGGACAATCCAATTACCGTTTACAAACATTTCCCGTGCTGCTTCAGCGTTTTTGGCCTCATCCAGAATGTAGATGGGATGGCTTCCTAAATTGGCGAAACACAAAAATCCACCCGCTATCAAAATCAGGAAATAATAGAAATATTCGTTTTGAGAATACGGGCTCATTGATTTTATTTATCTTCGCTAATGCTATTTGCTTTGGGCTAAATTAAGAATTAAAAATGATTCAGAATCCGGTTTCCGAAAAGTTATCAGTCGTTGTTCCGGTTTACAACGAGGAAGAAAATGTTGCCCTTTTGGTGGGTAGAATTGAAGGCGCTTTGCCAGGCGAAGACTATGAGATAATCCTTGTGGATGATGGTTCTACAGACCAAACAAGACAAGAAATCAAAAGGCTTAATAATCCGAATGTTGTTTTAATCGAACTCAAAAAAAATTACGGACAAAGTTTGGCGCTGGCCGCAGGAATTGACTATGCAAAAGGCGATTATATCATCACCATGGATGGCGATTTACAAAACGATCCCGATGATATTTTGATGATGTACAACAAGGCAAAATCGGAAGATTGGGATGTGGTAACAGGAATTCGCCAAAAAAGAAAAGACAACTTGGTGCGGACTTTTCCTTCTAAAATAGCTAACTGGATCATTAGAAAAACCACAAAACTCGACATCAAAGACCATGGCTGCGCATTGAAAGTTTTCAACCGGGAAACAGCCAAAGATTTAAATTTATATGGTGAAATGCATCGGTACATCACGTTGCTTGCTTTTTTGAATGGTGCAAGAATTACCGAAGTAAATGTAAAACATCATCAGCGCCAGTTCGGAAAATCAAAATACGGCCTGGGAAGAACTACAAAAGTGATTAACGACCTGATTTTGTTACTTTTTCAGCGAAAATATTTACAAAAACCCATTCATCTTTTTGGTAATATCGGGATGCTTTCTTTTACCGTTGGCGGGCTAATTCTCTTTTATTTGATGATTGTAAAATTCGGGTTTGGGGAAGACATCGGGAATCGTCCTTTGTTGATTCTAGGAATTATGTTGTTGTTTGTGGGTGTCCAGTTTTTTACTACGGGAATTATCATAGATTTGCAAATGCGGACTTATTTTGAGTCTCAACAAAAACGCCCGTACAACATCAGAAAAATTTATATCGGTGAAACCGAAGTTGAAAAAGCAATTCATTACATTACTTAAAATTGTAGTCAGTCTCGCATTGATTGCATTGGTCTTTAGCAAACTGGATTGGAAAGGTATTCAGGGAATGCTAAAAACGGCCAATCTTTTTTATTTTGCAGCGTCTGTTGTTTTCTTTTTGATCTCGCAAATTATTTCTGTTTTCAGGTTTAATCTTTTTATCCGAAAAGTAGGTGTAAGACTTAGTTTCGAGGCCAACTCAAAGCTTTATCTGTTGGGAATGTTTTACAACTTCTTTCTTCCCGGTGGCGTGGGGGGTGACGCTTACAAAGCTTTTGCTTTGAGCAAATCCCACAAAAAATCTTTAAAGAAGGTAGGTCAGGTAGTATTTGTCGAACGTTTTTTAGGGATTGTCGCAATTGGATTCATCCTCTGTCTTTTGACTCTTTTTATCAAATCTCCTTTTTCGTATAACTGGAATTTGGGAATCGCCTTTTTAGGTTTTATTTCTACGGCTGTCATACTCAGGTTAATTATTCGTTTTTTACATACTTACAAAAAACGGATTTACATTGGTTTTCTTTATTCGGCTTTGATTCAAGTTGCCCAACTGATTTGCGTTTTATGCATTTTGAAATCGTTTCGGATTGAAGATCATTATCTAATCTACCTGGCTTTATTTTTGGTCTCGAGTATACTTTCCGTTATCTCTTTTGCGGGGCTGGGAATCCGGGAGGCTGTATTTTATTATGGAGCGCAATGGTTTCAGTTCAACGCTGACATTTCTGCTACAGTTGCACTTTCTTTTTCCTTGATAACTGCCTTTGTTTCATTTACAGGAATTATTTATTTATTCAAATCCATTGACTTAAAAAATTAGGTTCACTTACTTTCTGAAATTAGCTTATCAGCTTTTTAAAAAATTTGAATTTTATTCATTTAACAACCCCCTGTAATCCAGTGTACAACAATAATTCAAATAAAATGCATGAAGTCTTGGCATAATTTATGCCTATTGTCTGTTCTAATCAATAAATAATTAAAAAAAGATGATGAAAAAGTTAATATTACTATCAGGGATTTTGTTAGGAGGAATCAGCTTGGCAACTGCACAAGAAGTAGAAATTACCACACCTCAAATGTCTGAAGATGTAGGAACTAAACCCATTCAAAAAGGAAATTGGATGATAGGGGGAAGTGTTGGATCTGCCGGATATAGTTTTGAAGGAGAAACCTTTAATATTAATGTAAGTCCACGAGCAGGATATTTCATTTCTGACGGAATTGCCATTGGAGCTGAAATCGGCGGAGGTTTGCAAACTGTAAAAGACGGTGATAATGTTTGGAGTTATGGTGTTTCACCATTTATCAGATATTATTTTCCTGAAGGAGCCAGTTCTACCGGAAGATTTTTCGGGCAGGGAAGCGTAGGAATTAGCGGTGCATCTGCCGGCTCAGATTCAGACACATCATTTGCTTTTGGTATCAATGGTGGTTATGCACATTTCATTACAGACAATGTGGCTTTGGAAGGAATGATAGGTTATAATTATAGTAAGTCAGATTTAGCCACAGTTGGAAAACAATCAGGGCTTGGATTTTCTGTAGGTTTCCAAATCTATATACCGGGCAAAAAGTAATTTATTTAATATAAAAACCCAAAGGTCTTTGTAAAAATTTACAAAGACCTTTTTTTTCACGCAACCTTTTTTAAATGTTCCGTCTGTTGAGTAAGACAATCGTTCATTATTTGTGTGGATAATTGTTTTGATTAGTTTTTTCGCTTTTTGCTACCCTTTATTGGAAAGTTGCTTCAGCCACAATTTGGAAGCAACTTTTTTCTTTTTATAATTGAAATTTTTCTTTTAAAAAAAGCAAAAATCTTCTCACATTTGCCTGATGAATTTGCTGGCTAATAAATGGGTTCTACTGACAATTTTGTCATTGACCTGGGGAAGTTCTTTTATACTGATAAAACAAAGCATTGCCGTATTTTCGCCCATGCAGGTGGGCGCGCTCAGGCTAACCATTGCCGGGCTCGTTTTGGCTTTCTTCGGAATCAGAAATATGAAGCATATTCCAAGAAAATTAATGTTGTGGGTAATCGTTGGGGGGTGCATGGGAAACTTTATCCCTATGTTTCTTTTTCCGCTTGCTCAGCAAAAAGTAAGCAGCTCAATGGCAGGAATCCTTGATTCACTTGTTCCCATTTTTGTTTTGATTTTCGGGTTTTTATTTTTTGGAATGAAAAGCCGGCCTACGCAAATCTTTGGGGCATTAATCGGCTTTGCCGGTGCGGCGATTTTGGTAAGTGATGACGGTAATGGCGGAAGCAGTGACACGTTTCACTCCATACTCATAGTGTTGGCTACCGTTTTTTATGGATTAAATGGATTAATCGTCAGCAAATATTTATCAGGAATTCAATCATTTAAACTCTCATCTGTGGTATTTACGATTTGGCTGGGCCCCGCCTTGATTATTTTGGGAATCACCGGATTTTTTAATGATTTCACCGGAACGGCTGCTCAATGGAAAGGATTGGGTTTTGTGGCAATACTTGGGTTAGTTGGAACAGCAACTGCCATGATCCTATTTTATAAATTGATCCAAATGACGTCTGCTATATTTGCTTCAGTCGTGACCTACCTTATGCCCATTGTCGCCGTTATGTGGGGAATTTTGGATGGTGAAAAACTCACATGGATCCATGGCATAGGCGGAATCCTTATTTTATTGGGCGTTTATCTTATCCAGATGAAGAAAGAAGCTCGAAATAAAATAAAAGAAAAAGCTCCAATGATAGAATAATACTATTTTACATTGGAGCCATTATATAGGTAAAAATTGGATAGCTTACTAAAACATTTTATTACATTATTTTTTCAATTAGAATCGTACTCAGATTAGTAGCAAAAACAGTAAAGGAACTTGAGTTTTCAGATGAAACTTCAAATCTTACTTCTTCTCCTTGTTTCAGCATCATAGTAAATTCATAATTAGCTATTCTTGTAGAACCCGAGTTTCCAATGGGAAATTTTAATGCAAACCGATAATTATTATTTACAAATGCTGTTGTCAATAAATTTGTACTGGATAAATTAACTTCTGCTGTTATATTAACTCTATATACTCCAGTCTGTCGAATCTTAAATACGTTTGGAGCCGTAACTCCGGTCTTTAGGTTCAAATAATCAATAAAACCATTTGGTTTATCATTGAAGTGTGTGAAATTAAGATTTCCTCCTGAAGATGGGATGGTTATATTCGATTCCACTTTTGCTCTTGTTAGGTTAGGTTTTTCAACAGAGAAAGCATTACTCCATTTCGTTCCATCATAAACCTTTACAACACTTTCATCTGTTTGGTACATGAGCATTCCCTCCATTGTGGGGTCGTCATCATACAAATCTGGTTGGGAAGCATTGTATTTGGGCAATGATTGTGCATCCGCAACAACTGGAAGCCCCATTGCTTTTGCTGCTGCTTCATTTTGATTTTTTATATGGAGCATTGCCGAAGAATGTGCTTCTAACAAAGTTGAGTTAGGATTTCCCTCAATTACTACTTGAGCATATAAGTTGAATCCAAACAATAAAAGACTACAATAAAGATATTTTTTGGTTTTCATTTTATCAATATTTATGAATTAATTGTGCAGCTAAATAGGTCAGAATATGGTCAGATGAAGAGGTATATGCCCCTAACCCACCACATGTAATTGCAGGAGATTTTACAGAAGGCTTCATGCGCAATTTAGCTCCTGCAGGTAAATACACGGAAAGCGATGCGCTCGAATTTTTTTCACCATCAAAGTCTATAATAAAACTCCCACTAAAATTATTCATTGTGCTCACCGTAATCCAGTTATTATTACCAGGATATTGAACTTCAATATTAGACTGGTATTGTACTTGCCCAAACCCGCATTGCAACAATCCACCGGAAAATCCGATAGATGCAACAACTATATATAAACCAGATTCTTGGATGGTCGTATCAGAACCTTGAATTTCTAAGTTATCTATCAAAACCTCATTGAGGTTTTCTGCTTGTGAGCCCACCGGAACCTGATCAGCCCCCAGACATAAATTTCCGATTGCAAATTGGATGCAGGCAATTGTAGATGTTCCGGTACTTCTCATACGTGAAGCGAGGGAATTTTGGACAGCTGTAATTTGCTTGGCCGGATTCCAGGATCTACCATCGTATTTATAATATTGTTTGTCCTGCTTATTAAAAATAAGAGCTCCTTCCATTGTTTCATCATCCCCAAACAAATCAAATTGAGAGGGATTATAAAGTGGAAATGAGGTATAATCAGTTGCGTTTTTGGTAAAAATCACACCTTTTTCTTGGGATTTTACATCTAAAAGGGTTTGAGTATTGGGAGAGGATGTTCCTACGCCTACTTGACCAAATAAGTTACCCATGCATAATATGAAAATAATGTTTAAAATTCTCATCGTTTAAGCTTTTAATTAAAGTTAACTTTTTCAAAAATAATTTCTCCGATTGCTCCGGTAGATGGGGTATCCATGTCGATATAATTAGGCCCAAAAGGAAACACTGTTCTTTCTCCACCAAAACGAAGCCGTATTCTATCGTTCGCCGATAAGTTTAATGCAGTAGATAGCGAAAGGTTGGGGCGAATAGAAATATTTATTGTCACTCCCCCTATAATTCCACCACTTTCTGTATAGTTGTTTGATGAATATGTTCTCCAGGTAGACCCATTATCACTGCTAACCTGCAACTCCAAAAAAATATCTGCCGAGAAAGCGATGGCTTGTTCGGCTAAACTTCTTCCAATCTGCACCGGACTTTTAAATGATATCCTGTAAACTCCCGTTGTATTTACCTGGAAGGTATTTCCGTTTGGCATCAGTTGGATATCCGAAATAATGTTATTGAAGTCCTGCCCACCATTGCTTACAAATGGAACTATGACGGTGCTACAAGGAGAACAACTACCAATCCGAACATTTCCGCTTCGGGTAAAATGGGCTAATTGAGGCGTCCTTAAGGTTTCCGTCATTGGGTCAGAAATTTTCCATTTTTCACCGTCGTATTGATAAATACTTTCATCTGATTCATTATAGATGATTGCTCCGGCTAAACCGGGATCGTCTTGGTAGTTATCTGGTTGGCTTGTATCATATAGTGGAAATGCGATTGGGTCATCTGCCTTAGGAAGAATAACCGTCTTATTTTCCCCTTCTACATGAAGGGCAGCATCTTCATGAGGGACAAAGTCATTGTCTTTAGAAATCCCTACTTGTGCGTATAAGGAAATATTTGCTAGGTAAATTAGATAAAAATAAAAAAATCTCATTATTTTTAAGTTTGATTAAACTGATAGAATTTGTGTAAAAAGCCGCCTACCCGAGGCGGCTTGAAAACTAAACTAAACTCACTTACAAAAAATGAATATTGTGTTGATCAGGCAAAAGTCAAGTGCCCATCATTATAGTCATGAAAAATGTATAGAAGTTCTCATAATAGTTAGGGGTTTGGTTTACTATAACTTATAATTTAAACTTGAGAAAGTTTGGATCTGTATTTATGAATTAGATTTTCCCGGGTTTCTATAAGTTCTTTCATAGCCAGAACGGCTACTTCCTTATTTCTTTGAAACCTCATTCGGGCGTTGTCCTGAGAGATTCCCAACATTTTTCCGACAATGACAAAGTCTCCTTTTTGAATATTGGGTTTAATGTGTTCTTTTAGGCGAACAATTGATTCGCTTTCCATATATTTGGCGTTTAGTTAGGGTTTAGTTTTGCAAAAATATAGAATTTTTCTATACAATATAAAAAAATCATTTAGTTTATGAACAAAATAGTAGAGCGATTAGAAGAATTTATGAAGGTGAAACAACTTAATGACAATGAAATAACAACAAAAGCACACTTATCAATCGGACTAATAGGCAAGGCGAAAAAGTCTTCCAGAAAAGGATTACATTCAGAAGCTATTGAAAAAATCCTATCGGCTTACCCTGAGCTAAACCCGATTTGGTTCATCACCGGCAAAGGAAAAATGTTTAAAAATGAAGATTCTGATTTACTACCTGACGGTTCCTTAGAATTAGAAATTGCCAAAGATGAAATAATCTCTACTCAAAAAGAAGCTCTTAGTGCCCTAAAGAGAGAAAATGAATTACTAAGAAAACTGATAGATAAAAAATTATCTTAAAAAGATATTGTTCAATCTAACTCAATATCAAAATTAGTCAAGCTTTTGAATATATCGAGCCTTTTTACCAGCTCTTCATCTGTTAACTCAGCAATCCTTTCAGTTCCAAATTGTTCAACGGTAAATGAAGCCAGTGCGCTTCCATAAATGATTGCACGCTTCATATTTTCAAATGAATAATTCTGCGTTTTGGCCAGGAATCCTGAAAACCCACCGGCAAAAGTATCTCCTGCTCCGGTTGGATCAAATACATCTTCCAACGGAAGTGCCGGTGCAAAAAACACATTATTTTCATGAAATAATAAAGCTCCGTGCTCCCCCTTTTTTATAATCAATGTATGAGGTCCCATTTTAAGGATTTTTTTTGCAGCTTTCACTAAACTGTATTCTTTACTCATCTGCCTTGCTTCCTCGTCATTAATGGTCAGCACGTCTACATCTTTCAGAACATCCATCAATTCATTCCAAGTTAAATCCATCCAGAAGTTCATCGTATCTAGAATCACCAACTTTGGACGTTCATCCAGCTGATTTAAAACGGATTTTTGTACTAAGGGATGTAAATTCCCTAACATCAGAACGTCAGGTTTTTTCCAACCTTCCGGCACAATCGGTTGAAAATTTTCCAATACATTCAGTTCGGTTGCCAATGTATCTCGCGAATTCATATCGTTGTGGTAACGGCCCGACCAAAAAAAGGTCTTTCCTTCTTCAATTTTTTCAATCCCGGAAATGTCAATGTTTTTTGAAGTAAGCAAGTCCAGATATTCTTGAGGGAAATCCCCTCCTATTACAGAGACCAATCCGGTTTTTACTTCCAGTTTAGACGATGCCAAACCTATAAAAGTAGCGGCTCCGCCCAGAATTCTATCTGTTTCGCCAAACGGAGTTTGAATTTGATCAAAAGCAACGGTTCCAACGACTAATAAACTCATATCAGCTTAAATTTTGGCAAATATAATGATTTGACATTTGGCAGAAAGTATTTGCCCACAGGTATTTTGTTTTAATTAATTTTGACAGATTAAATGGAAAAGATAAAAAAAATTGCCATCATCGGAGGGGGTGCGGCCGGCTATTTTACAGCGGCAAATCTTGGAAAAGAATTGGGAAAGCAAACCATTTTGTTTGAGCAGTCAACTCTACCACTTCAGAAAGTCCGGGTATCGGGTGGTGGCCGCTGCAATGTTACACATGCTTGTTTTGACCCAAAAGAACTGGCTGAATTTTATCCACGCGGCAAAAAAGAGCTGCTTAGCGTTTTCCATAAATTCCAGCCCGGTGATACTATGGAATGGTTTGAAAGCCGCGGTGTAACTTTGAAGATTGAAGATGATAACCGCATTTTCCCTGTTTCGGATTCCTCCCTGAGTATCATTGAGTGCCTTCTGAAAGAAACCGAGAAAAACCAGGTTGAATCTCGCTTGGGTGAAACCGTACAAAAAATAGAAAAGACAGAAAATTATTTTATAATTCATTCCAAATCAAATTCATATAAATTTGAAAAAATCATTTTCACACCGGGAAGCAGTGTGAAATCAATGAGAATGTTGAAGAATTTAGGTCATACAATTGTGAAACCGGTTCCTTCCCTTTTTACTTTCAACATCAAAGATGAACGACTAAAGGATCTGATGGGCATTAGTTTTGAATGGGCGGAAGTTTCTATCCCTAAGTTCAAACTGGAGGCTGAAGGCCCTATGCTGATTACACACTGGGGGTTGAGCGGCCCTGCCGTTTTGCGGCTTTCGGCCTGGGGTGCACTCAATTTGTCTGATGTAAATTATGAATTTGATATCCGAATTAATTTCATCCAAAAAGAATTGAACGATTGTGTTGCGTTCCTGAATGAATTCAAATTGGAAAACAGCAAAAAGTCGGTTTATAAAATCAACCCATTTTCATTCCCTAAACGTTTCTGGCAAAGGATTATTGAAATTTCAAATATTCCGGTCGATTTGACTTTCTCACATTTAAATAAAAATCAGATTCAAAAAATTTCTGAAGAATTAACTCAGGGTATTTACAAGGTAAAAGGAAAAAGTACCTTCAAAGATGAATTTGTTACAGCCGGAGGCGTAGATTTGAAAGAAGTCAATTTCAAAACGATGGAGAGCAAAATTGTGCCGGGTTTGTTTCTGGCAGGCGAAATCCTAAATATCGATGCGATTACTGGCGGATTTAATTTCCAAGCCTGTTGGAGCGAGGCGTTTTTAATCTCTTTATTTATCCAATCCAGCCAAGTTTAATAATTATATGAATATCCGTTTGAAACATAATGGGGTTATTGTCATTCTAAATGGAACACAGTGGAATGAAGGATCTATTGATAATCAATGAGATGCCTCCTAAAGCCTGTACTGAGCTTGTCGAAGTATCGGAATGACAATGATTTAAAAATATCATATTATGACATTTAGCGGACAATCACAATAATTTTCTTTTTTATCTATCTTCAACAGATGGCAATAATTTTTATTATGTACGCATAACATTTCAATTTATTTTTCTAATTTTGTTTACAATACATTAACATTAAACGTAATGAACATGAGAAGAATTTATTTATTACTGCTTGGGTTGGGGTTAGGCTCAACTGCATTTGCAGGAGGTTATCGTGTAGCATTGCAGGGAGTCCGCCAAGCATCAATGGGGCTAACTTCTTCTATGCATGCACGCGATGCGAGTATCGCTTTTTTCAATCCTGCAGGTCTTGCATTTGTAGACAGCAAACTTAGTATTGCCGTTGGCGGTTTTGGAATTATCAATAATGCTAAATGGCAAAATGCCAGCACAATGGAATCTGCAGAGACCGACAATCCTTTGGGGACACCGGTTTACTTTGCAGCATCTTACAGACCTATTGAAGATCTTACCGTGGGAGTCAGCTTTACAACTCCTTTTGGAAGCACAGTAAAGTGGCCGGAAGACTGGGCCGGAAAAGCAAATGTGACCGAAATACAACTAAAGTCTTATTTCATTCAGCCGACTGTTGCCTATAAATTTAATGATTGGTTCAGCGCCGGTGCCGGATTTATCTATGCGATGGGTTCCGTTAATTTACAAAGAACCATGAGCGTTGCGGGTAATGACATAGGGCTTGAAATAGAGGACAGTGACGCGCATGGCTTAGGTTTTAATGTGGGCGCTTACTTCCGTCCAAGTGAAAAAGTAAATATTGGTTTGGCATATCGTTCAAAAGTAGATATGAAAGCTAACTATGGTGAAGTTACATGGACTGATGTCCCGACGGCCTTGTCCGGTACCATGCCGTTTTCTTCAAATGAATTCTCTGCAAGCCTACCATTGGCATCAGAATTTTTAGCGGGGATTTCTTATCAGGCTACCGAAAGGCTGTTGCTTGCCGGTGAAGTCGCTGTTCACGGCTGGGGTAAATACAAGAGCCTTGACATACAGCTACAAAATACCGACACAGAAGAAACCTATGATTCTTATGCTACCAAAAAATTTATCGACCGTGCGGTCTATAAATTTGGTGCCGAATACCAGGCAACCGATATGCTGGCAGTAAGACTTGGTTATTATTTTGACGAATCTCCATCTCCGGCTGATTATTGGTCTCCCGAAACACCGAGCAACAATTTACATGCCTTTACAGGTGGTATAGGATTTAAGTTTGGTGAAGGCTTTTATATAGATGCTTATGGCCAATACAGTATGGGCGTTGAGAGACATGTCCACAATGTAGAGAGCGGATTTGAAGGTGACGTAAATACCAATGCTTTCATTTTTGGCTTAGGGCTTTCATATAACTTTTTAAACTAATGAAAAAGATGAAAAATTTATCTAAAATATTTATTGCAGTTTCTTTGGTTGCCTTTGTAAGCTGCGACCAGGATTTTGACGAACCGATAGAAGATATCGTAGTTACGTCGGGCGACGCGGATTTTAGCAAATATGTCGCGCTTGGAAATTCATTGACTTCAGGCTTTACAGACAATGCGTTATTTATCAGCGGACAGGAAAATTCATACCCCAACATTCTGGCTTCTCAAATGGCCTTGGCCGGTGGCGGTAACTTTACACAGCCATTGATGCCGGATGATATCGGCGGATTTAGCAACTTAGGCATTGCAGGAAGGCTTAAATTAGTAATTAATCCGGAAACAGGAACTATGGGGCCACTGGCTATGCCGGCTCAATCACCATTGACCATGGTTAATGGGGCTGTCAACAATATGGGTGTTCCGGGCGCAAAATCTTTTCATTTGGTAGCTGAAAATTATGGAGACCCTGCAGGAATAGGTTCGTATGCTAATCCTTATTTCGTGCGCTTTGCCTCTTCCTCCACTACCACTGTTTTGGCAGATGCCGCTATGCAACAACCTACTTTCTTTTCTTTATGGATTGGAAACAATGATGTTTTAAGCTATGCGTCAAGCGGAGGGGTTGGAGTAAATCAAACCGGAAATACAAATCCGGCAACTTATGGAGGAAATGATATTTCAGACCCACAGGTTGTAGCAGGCTCTATTCAGGCTATTTTAGAAGTAATGAGAAATCAGGTAGGTGCAAGAGGCGTGATTGCGAATATCCCAAGCATTACTGATATTCCTTTCTTTACAACGGTTCCTTATGCACCGTTAAGCCCAGCAAATTCTTCATTCGGATCCATGATTCCGGCACTCAATGCACAGTTCGGTCAACTGAATGCGGTTTACGATTATTTAGGAGTTCCTGAAAGAAAAGTTGTTTTTAACACCGATGCGGTGAGTGCAGTATTAATTCAGGATGAAACATTGGCAGATTTAACTATACCAATTCGTGATATCTTAATGAGTCAGGGAATTGACGCAGGAACTGCAACCATCTTAGGCTTGACTTATGGTCAGTCTCGTCAGGCAACAGCTCAGGATTTATTGGTATTTACATCCCAAACTGTAATTGGACAAATCAATATGGACAGAGTTGCTGATTTAATGGCAATGGGAGTTCCTCAAGAACAAGCTGCTCAGTTGTCTGTCAATGGGATTACTTATCCGTTACAGGACCAATGGGTTTTAATCCCAAGTGAAAAACAAGCCGTGCTAAACGCGACAGATGCATACAATGCTGCCATTGTGCAATTGGCCAATACGTATGACCTGGCATTTGTTGATGCGCACGCGGCTATGCAGCAGTTGAGTAGCCAAGCCGGTATTTCTTATTATGGAAATAATTACAATACAACTTATGTAAGCGGTGGTGCGTTTTCTTTGGATGCCGTTCATTTGACAGGAAAAGGATACGCGATTGTCGCCAATCTTTTTATAGATGCCATTAATTTAAAATATGGTTCAACCCTGCATCATGTAAATCCGAATAATTATCCGGGTATAGCAATTCCATAAAGATAGAATCTTCTCAATTTTATATCAAAAACGTTCTCTTTTGAGGGCGTTTTTTGTATTTTTAGCTGACCTAACCGCTTAAGATGAAAAACCAGCCTTTCATCATACCTTTATTGGGTCTCATTCTGGGCGTTCTTTTCTCTGAATTTTTTTCGAAAGAATTTGGATTGGCTTTCTTTGGAATTGTTGTTCTCACATTTATCATATCAGTTATCCGTTCAGGATTCCATCAATCTTTTTCTTTGGGAATTTTGATTGTCTTTATTTTGATTGGTTCGGTCAATTTTAAAATTCATAATTATCATAAAACTATTCCCGATAATTTATTGGACAACGAAACTTTGATCAAATTAGAAATCAAAGAAATTTACAAACCCTCTGAAAAGTTCCGTAAATACAAAGCCAAAATTCAATCTGTTGATTCTGTTAAAATACATTATAATTACGCATTGCTTTATTGGAGAAAGTACAATGAAGACTTAAACCCCGGTGATGAAGTTTGGGTCAATGCAAAAGTCCAACCGACACCCAAACCGTTAAATCCCTATCAATTTGATTATTCAAACTATTTAAAAAGACAGGAGATTAATTATACCATTTTTTCAGATTCTCTATACTACAAAGAAAAAGATGGAAATTCTATGGGTAGCTTTATTGCCCAATTCAAGAAAGATATTTATGCTAAATTTATTTTAAACGGCTATTCAAAAAATTCTGCAGATATCATAGGCGCCATGCTTTTGGGCGACAGAAATGAGATGGACAGGGAGATAGAAGACCAATACAGAAAAACCGGAGTCGTGCATATTTTATCCATTTCCGGCTTACATGTGATGATGGTTTACAGCATTTTTATGATTGTCTTTTATCCCATCTTATTTTTGCCAAAAGGAAAATTTCTTCGTATTTTCATTTGTTTGATTTTCATTTGGGTCTATGCGTTATTTGTTGGATTTCAACCGCCCGTACTACGTTCTTCCTTCATGATATCCATTTATTACCTGGCAATAGCCTTTAACCGGAAACCCAATATTTACCATACGCTTGCAGTTTCCGCCTTTATTTTATTGCTCATCAACCCTAACTTTCTTTTTGATGTTGGATTTCAATTAAGCTTTTCCGCCGTGTTTTTTATCGTTTGGCTCATGCCCTTTTTTTCTAAAATCATAAAACCCAAAACCCGATTTGGGAAAATTCTCACGGACTTTACCGGAACCAGCATCGCCGCGCAGCTTGGAACATTTCCATTCTCAGCATATTATTTCAATCAAACGTCTGGTTTATTTCTTGCCGGAAACCTGGTAATGATTCTGGCTTCTTATTTTATGATTGTAGGCGGAATTATAAGCGTAGGTTTGGTTTGTTTTGATTTTTTCCCTAAAAGCTGGACAATGCTCTTCAATTTCTTTATCAGGATATGCAATGATTATATTGAATGGCTTTCCGGCTTTGACTCATTGATTTTTGAAAAGATTTCATTCAATATTCCTGAAGTAATTTTAATCTTATTGGCTGTGGTTTCTTTAAGATTTATTTTGATGAAACCTACATTTAGACTTTTCATCATTTTTTTAGGATTGATTTTAATGTTCGAAGTAGAAAGGATTCACCGGACAAAAAAGTTAATGGACAAAAAAGAAATAATCGTTTTCCATCAAAACCGAAATTCTATCATTGGCATAAGGAAAGGGAGAAAATTGGATGTCTTCTTATCGGATTTACATGATTCTGCCAGAATTAAAAAATTCATATTAAATCCTTATATCATCCATGAACAAATTGGCAAAACAAAATTATATTCGCTGGAGGATTCCGTCCATTCATTTTACTTCAAAAGCAGGGATGCTTTGTTTTGGAACGATAAAAAAATACTCATCGCTGAAAAAGGTTTTGATAAAAATCTAACTCATCCTGATTTTCTTCTTATCCGTAATAATGCGACTATAAATTTGGACTTAATTTCAGATTCAACACAAATTATAGTTGATGGAAGTAATTATCCTGATTATCTATCAAAAGAAGAAGCCGTTTGGAGAACTCGTAAAGACGGGGCTTTTGTTCTTAATTGGAAACGTTGAGACCTTCGAGGAATTTATCTTTTGGCATATAACCCAACAAAATTTTTTCCATGCTTCCGTCATTTTTCATTATAACATAAGCCGGATAAGACAACCTTCCTTTCAAAGAAAAATAAGCGAATGAATTAACTCCCCGCCCATTTGATGCCCTTACATATTTATAGGTTTTACCCAGAAAAGTTACATCTTCCTTTGTTTCCGCATTAAATTTTACCGGAATATAATGTTGATTAATTTGCTTCACAACTTCGGCCTCTTTGAACGTTGATACGTCCATTCTTTTACACCAGCCACACCAGTCTGTATAAAAATCAATGAGTAAGGGTTTTTCGGGTTTTTTTTTCATTTCGGCTTCTGCCTGCTCCAGCGTCAGCCAATTAATTTCCTGAGAAAAAAGAGCCACCGCGAAAAGAAAAAAACCAAATGTTATATATTTTTTCATCTGAAAATCAGCAAATTATTCAATACAAAATTACACATTATTTTACACCATGCATTAACTTTTTCAATGTCCCGTTCATCAGTAACGCTATAATTCCTATGAGAAAAGGAACAGCGGTAAAAATCAAAAAGAAGTGTGCCAGACTGTATTCTTCTGTGATTTGATTAATTTTCCCACCCATTACACCGGAAGTTTTATTCCCGATTGCCAAGGCCAAATACCAGACACCAAACATGAAAGCAATCATCCTTGCCGGAACCAGCTTGCTTACATAAGACAACCCTACGGGCTGAACACATAGTTCGCCCATGGTATGGAAAAGATAAGCCAAAATTAACCAGAGGAAACTCACGGAAGCGGTTTTGGCGCCTTGCGGAATTTCTTTCGCTCCGAATGCCAAAAAGGCAAATCCGATTCCGAGCAAAAACAACCCGATTGCATATTTTCCGGCCAGTGACGGATTGAATTTACTTTCCCACCATTTAGAGAAAATCGGCGCCAGCGCAATGATAAATAATGAATTCAAAATCAAAAACCAGGTAGCCGGGATTTCAATTTCATTTTCTTTTTTAGCTATGACTTTGGCTTCAATACTTTCTTTGATATTTGGGGCGCTTTCTTCCTCAATCAACTTGAAGTTATCACCACTCTTATCTAAATCTATAATGTGAACCTGCTGCCCGGATTGAAAATCTTCCAAAGCGCGGATAACCGCTGTTTGTTCTTTGATAACCGCATCTGCACCGGGTACATTCAATGCGTTTACCGCAATTGTCTTGGTGGTTTCGGTTCCGTCTTCTCCAGTCTGAACCAATTCATAAACCGGATAGCTTATTTCATAAGAATAGGTATTAAAATTCGCATAAATCTTCCACATAATCAGCCCCCAGATAATCAGGAAACTAAAGCCTAAAACCAAATTGGAAGCGAAATAGTTTTTATATGTTTTTCTAAATAACAAGAACAATACATAGGAAATAATCGCTACCGGAACCACGGTGATAATGATGTCCACGATATTGAAAATCAAAGCATGGTTACCGGAAAGAACCCGGTTGGTATAATCTTTTGCAAAGATGCTCATGGATCCCCCCGCTTGTTCAAATGAAGCCCAAAAGAAAATGATGAAAAAAGCAATCATCATAATGGCCAGCATACGGTCGCGGGTAACTTTACCAAAGCGGATTACCCTCGAAACCAATAAAAAGATAAACAGCGCAAGTGAAATAACAATCGTGGTGTTTGAAAGATCCGTATCTCCAAATTGCAACATATTAAAATTTGTAATTTTGGAAAGCGGGTCATTGATGATCCAGGTCAATCCTCCCAAAGCCACCAAAACCATGATAATTTTATCTACAATTGTAAACGGATTTACCTTATCTTCCTCGTTCACAACCTCTTCCTCTATCACTGTTTTTTTCGCAACCTTTGGCGGTGCCGTCCCTACTTTACCAAAAATGCCTTGTGCCAAGGTAAACTGCAATAATCCCAAAAGCATAAAAATACCGGCTAAACCAAATCCCCAGCTCCATCCAACCATTTCACCCAGGTATCCGCAAAGCATAATTCCCAGGAAAGCACCCGCATTTACGCCCATGTAAAAAATAGTATAAGCCCCGTCTTTCTTCTCCGGATGGTCTTTGTATAAAACTGATATAAATGAAGTCATATTAGGCTTAAAAAATCCTGTTCCTATAACAAGCAGGAACAATCCCAGATACAAGAAAAATTCAGTTTCTATGGCCATGCTCGCATGACCCAATGTCATAATGATAGCGCCTATGATAATCGCTTTCCGGTAACCTAAATATCTGTCTGCCAGCTGACCGCCTATAATCGGAGTTAAGTAAAGCAACGCCAGGTAAGTTCCATATAAGGCCAAGGCATTTTCACGCGGCCAGTCCCAACCACCAATCCCCAAAGAGCTTACCAAAAACAAAACCAAAAGGGCTCGCATTCCGTAGAATGAGAATCGTTCCCACATTTCAGTAAAGAACAAAACAAATAATCCCGCCGGGTGGCCAAGTACTTGTGTATCAAAAAAAGAATTCTTGTCTGCTTGGTTTTGCATAGCATTTTATTTAAGCCGCAAAATACTACTTTTTTTTAAATGAAAGCACTGCTGAAATTGTCACAAATTTATCCTCATCAAAAAACCCACGGTTTCAACCGTGGGTTGTAAATTATTCTGTTTTGGATTTGGTGATTTTTTAGATTTTATTATCTCTCTCTATTTCAATTTCTTTTAATTTTTTTTCTCTCGGCCGGATGATTAACCGGTCATAAATCGTCAATGTAATAATCGAAAACAAACCGATTCCAACAATTACATACCATATTTTATTGGGATGATAAGTGTTCCATAGCATATCGGCCATCTGCCAGTGATCCATTCCCAGTTTTTGTTCCGCCAAGGCAAAATATTCGTTTTTAGAAAAAGGTAAATGAACATTTGAAATGTCCGCCCCGGTCTTTACGGCAAATTCTTTAAAAGAATTCCCCACTACTCCCCAGTCAATATGTTCCACTTTTAGATTGAATTGTTTCTCAAAGGCTGAAATGGGCATATTCAGTGCTTTTGAGCCTTGTTCAATAAATTGTTCCGGCGAAACTACTTCCGGCATTTCAACATTTCGCTTACCCATTTCTTTTTGGAGAAGCGATAATTTATCAGACCAAGCCTGGTATAAATCTCCCGCAATGAACCCTGTAAAGAAATTACCAAATGCCACCGGTATAAAATAAGTCCCCTGGTACAATCCTTCTTTTCCTTTTGGTGTAATCAATGCAATAAAAGAAGAAACCGTTGGGCTGGACATCATTTCGCCAAGGGCAAAAATCATAGTTCCAATGACGGTAAACCAGACATTGTGGGTGTAAAATGTCAGCCCCACACCGATTGTGGCAATGATTGCTCCTCTGATCACGGCGCTGATGTGGCGCATTTTGGTCACAAAAAAAGAAACCGTTACCTGACAAATGATGATCATAAACGAATCAATATTGGTAAACCATTCGGGTTTAACCTGGCCGTTTTGGGTAAACACATCTGCCATAATAGGAATATTTTGGTTAATCCAGTTACTGATTGTACCAGAATCAACCCAATCCTCAATGAAGTTAGGTAGCGTATAAAACAATTGGTTAAACATGATCCAAAAACAAATCATCAGTAGTAACAAAATACTCAAACGTATATCTTTCAATGCTTCGAAAATCCCCAATAAGGAATCTTTGATGGCTTTTCCGATTGAGTCTTTGGGCTTTTCAACTTTGGGTTCCTTATAGAAAAAAAGAACCACCAATAAATTGATTCCAATCACTACAGCAGCTTGAACAAAGATTATTTTCCACCCAAATTGGGTTCTTAAAGTTGATGACATAAACGGCCCTAAAAATCCGCCTATATTTACCATCATATAAAAAATTCCAAAGCCAAGCGTTCCCGTCGTTTCGTCTGTATTTCTGGCTACAATTGCTGAAGCGACCGGTTTGAAAAATGCCGCTCCTATTGCTACAAAGAGAAATGCCATATAAACACTCCAGTAAGCACTTACCTCGCCCATAAGGTAATAGCCGGCAATCATGATGACATAAGCAATGGTCAAAGACAATTTATAACCGATCCTGTCTGCGATAACGCCAAAAAATACAGGAAGAATATAAAGAATCGCTGTCACATTGGCCATTATATTTCCCTTCTGGATATGGTTAAATCCCAGTGCACCTTCGTCAGTGGAACCTACCAGATACAGACCGAATAAGGTAAATATTCCGTACCAAGCCCAGCGCTCCATCAGTTCCATAAAGCTGGCAGTCCAGAAATTTTTGTTCATAGAACCTACGGTCTGGAAAAATGATTTTTTGTTTGGTGTCATGTGAATTAAGCTATTTTAACTTCTCTCATTAATTTTTTAAGAATGGGCGAAATAATGATTAATACTATACCGGCTGCAATAGCAATAATTCCAATCATTCTATAACCGCTTGTGTATTGTTCCAGTTTGTCCCAATTGGTCGGATTTGCAATTTCTGCATCTACTTTTGCCAGCTGGGAGCCAATTAGTCCGGCACCATATTGCCCATAAGCACTTGCCAGAAACCAGGTTCCCATCATCATTCCATGCAATCTCATTGGCGCTAATTTTGTAATCATGGATAACCCGATGGGAGAAAGACACAATTCCCCAATTGTAATAATCAGGTAGGCGCTTACAAACATCCACAATGGGGTCAATGCGTTACCTGTCGCAAATTGCTTGCTTAAGAAGAAAACCAAAAACCCTAAACCTAAGAAAACAAAACCTAATCCGAATTTTATTACTGTGTTGGGCTCCGCCTTCCTTTTGCCCAGAAAGATCCAAAGCATTCCGATTACCGGTGCCAAAGCAACCACCCAGAGGGCATTTATCGAATTATTGACTTGCGTCATATTTAATCCGTGACTGTTTACGTTCCCTACGGCAAAGAAGTTCAGGGAACCTCCTCCTTGTTCAAAAAAGGACCAGAAGAGTGCCGAAAAAATAATCAGGATAATGGCAACGGAAAGTTTACCTACTTCTTCTTTTTTTACTTTGAATAGCAGATAGGCCATATAGCCCAAAATCAAAATCCCGATTGTAATCATAAACAGGTCACTGAATTGAACAATATTCGGCGCACCGTCTTCCATTGTTCCCAATAACCAGGTCATGTCTATTTCCATTGGATAATAAACCATCATGAAAAAGAAAGGAATAAATAACAACGAGATGATATATACCCACAAGTTTTTATTGATACCGAATTTTTTTTCTTTAAGTTTTTCTTCAGAGGGTGGTAAACCGATTGGGCCTAATTTTTTTTGTGTAAAGACGAATAATGCCAATCCACACAACATACAGACTCCGGCCGAAGCGAAGCCGAGTGACCAACTGATGGAAGTTCCTATATAAGCTATCGTTAATCCACTTAATAAGGCGCCAATATTGATTCCCGAATAAAAGAGCGAGAATCCTGCATCTCGCCGCGAATCGTCCTTGTGATAGAGTTGCCCGACCATAGTAGATATGTTAGGTTTGAAAAAACCATTCCCGACAATCAACACGCTGACGCCTATATAAAACGCCAAAGCACCCGGGACGGCCATTAAGAATGTTCCGAGAGCCATCAGGATTCCGCCCCAGAAAACGGATTTTCTGAAACCGAAAATCTTATCGGCAAACATTCCGCCAACAAATGCCATGGCATAAATGAAGGCCTGAATCAACCCGTATTGTTTGTTAGACTTGCTTTCCGCTTCGTCCTTTATTTTTTGTTGGGAAGTTTCAATTACATACAACGGGTCGCTTTCAACCAGTTCCTTATGGTTCTTTTCTAAATATTCCGCTTTCTTTGTTTCAAGCTCGCTTCCAGTTAGAGGATTATAATCAGCGGACAAGGCAAGGTGGGAAATATAAAGTGCAAGCAGCGCACGCATTCCGTAAAATGTGAAACGTTCCCACATTTCTACCAGAAATAGATACCATAGCTGCTTTGGGTATTTTCCTTTAAAGTTCTGGATTTCTTCTAAGGTTGGTGTAATATTTTGTTGACTCATGTGTTAATTATTATCTTACTCCGTGCATCATTTTTTTCAAAACAGGTGTTAGCGCTGCCAGAATGACTGAAGCTATCCCGCATAAGATTACAAACACCATAAAGAATTCAAAAAGGCTCGTGATTTCAAATCCTGCAAAATTAGGATAATGAACAGGTAGCTGGTTATCAGTCAATGTTTTTTCTATTTCAGGTGTCAATATTATTGATTTATCAAGAACTCCCTGTAAGTCAATCCCTAAATCTTTTGCTTTTTCAAATTTATCCCCCGTTGCGGGAAGAATAGACCCCAATGTTCCCGCCAGCGCATAACCAGCAGCATTGGAAATAAAGAATACACCATAAAGCAAGGATGAGAAACGTTTTGGAGAAAGTTTGCCTACTAATGATAACCCAATGGGTGACAAGCATAATTCCCCGCAAGTTTGGATGAAATACAATAAAATAAGCCATTTTATCGCCAATAATCCGGTATTTCCTAAATCTTTAACATTATAAGCTATGATAAAGTAGCTTACAGCCATTAATGCTAAACCAATTGCCTGTTTAAAAGGAGAAATCGGTTCTTTTCCTTTTGCCCTTAGCTTATCCCACAACATACTGAATGGAATGGCTAAAATGACAACAAACATTCCATTGAAAATCTGCACCATTGATGGTGGCATTTGCCAACCGAATATATTTCGATCAGTTTGATTATCTGCAATAAACGTTAGAGATGAACCTGCTTGTTCAAAGGCAGCCCAAAAGAAAATCACAAAAAACGAAATAATGTAAATAACCAAAATTCTGTCACGTTCAATTTTAGTCAGACTGCTATCAGAAAGAATTAATCCGGCAAGGGTTATACCACTACTGTAAACCAGTGAGTAAATTATATTTTGATCAAATAGGAAATGAAAAATTGAGCCTAAAATCAGAAAGGCGACAATGGAGCCTATTAAGGATACAGAAGAAAATTTCGCTTTTTGAGATTCACCTTCTTCAAAGTCTTCATTGGTATTATGTTTTGGTAATCCTCCTATAGGTCTCCCCTCAGGAGTTACAACATATCTGTTTTTAAGAATAATGAATGTAATTGTTCCAATCACCATTGCTAATGATGCTGCCAAGAAACCCCATTTAAAAGCGAATATGTCTCGAATACCATCAACCTTTACATCACCTAAAAACGGACAAATGAATTGTCCCAAAAATGCTCCGATGTTGATTCCCATATAAAATATGGTAAAAGCGGAATCTAACTTACTTTTTTCCTGTTTCGGATAAAGACTTCCGACCATTGAGGAAATGTTAGGCTTAAAAAATCCGTTCCCAAAAATGATAATCCCCAGCGCCGTCCATAATAGGGTGGTTGACAATCCTATGTTCTCACTAAATAAAGATGCGCTAAAAAACAAGAGCAATTGACCAGCTGCCATTAAGGTACCCCCGATGATAATACAATACCTGTTCCCTAAAAACCTGTCTGCAATAAACCCTCCTAAAAGCGGTGTTAAGTAACATAATGCTAAGAATCCTCCATAAATAATAGAGGCTCTTGCTTCACTCATCATTAAGGCATTTACCATAAACAGAGTTAATAATGCCCGCATTCCATAAAAGTTGAAACGCTCCCACATTTCAGTTCCAAATAAAACCCATAGTCCTTTCGGGTGTTTAGGGGCGGTTGCTGTATTGTTCATATGTTAATTTTATAGATTTTCTAAAATAAAATGGGTCATCTTGGTGTAAAGTTGTATTCGGGTGTTTCCACCATAAATCCCATGATTTTTATCCGGATAAACCATCATGTCAAATTGCTTATTGGCCTGGATCAACGCTTCACTTAAGTCCATAGAATTCTGGAAATGCACATTGTCGTCTGCAGTTCCGTGAACCAAAAGGAATTTGTCTTCTTTGTCATTGAATTGAGCCGCATAAGTTACAGGTGAATTCTCGTCATATCCTTTGGCATTTTCCTGTGGTGTACGCAAGAACCTTTCGGTATAAACCGTGTCATAATAACGCCAATTCGTCACAGGTGCCACCGCGATGGCCATTTTGAAAACATCACCGCCACGAAAGATACAATTGCTAGCCATGAATCCACCATAGCTCCATCCCCAGATTCCAATCCGGGAGGCGTCTACATAATCATATTTGGCGAAAGCTTTCGCCGCGTCAATCTGGTCTTCCACTTCCATTTTCCCCAAATTCAGATAGGTTTGCTTTTTGAAAGCGGCTCCTTTTCCTCCGGTTCCGCGTCCGTCAACACAAGCAACCAGATAACCTTTCTGCGCCAGCATAAAATACCATTGGTCATTAAAGCTTCCCCATGAATTCATTACTTCCTGCGAACCCGGGCCACTGTATTGATACATCAAGAGCGGATATTTTTTATTTGGATCGAAATCTTTGGGTTTGATCATCCAGGCATTGAGCTCAACACCTTTTTCGGTTTTGATAGTGAAGAATTCTTTTGTTCCGGCACCATCAGCCATCAAACGGTTCTTAACTTCCGTATTTTTTAAAATAGTGTTGTATTCAAGTGGTTTCTTTCCATCATTTAACTGAAACAGTGGCGCTTCTACGGCAGAAGAAAAATTTAAAATGAAATACTTGAAGTTTTTGCTGAATTCAGCGGAATTTTCACCCTTACGTTCCGTCAACATAAGGTTTTGTGTCCCATCCAGATTGATTTTGTAAACCTGTCTCTCGATGGAATTCCTCTTATTTTCAAACGCGTTCGATTGGTAATAAACCGTTTGATCGCTCGCGTCAAATCCATAATAATCAGTCACTTCCCAATCTCCTTTTGTTACCTGATTGATCAGTTTTCCTGATTGATCATAATAATAAATATGCCGGTTTCCATCTCGTTCGGAAGCCCAAAGAAAACTGTTATTGTCCAGGAATTCCAACGTGAAATTATCGGTATCAATCCATTTCTCATCTGTTTCTGAAAAGAGCTTGTTGACTTTTTGCGATTTTGTATCGACAAAATTCACATCAACTTTGTTCTGGTGACGGTTCGAAGTTAAAACCGCCAATGTATTTTCATCATGGGTAAATTGGATTTTCGGGATGTAGTAATTCTCTACCGAAGAAAGATTAACCGGGTTCGTTTTCGACGATTTCAAATCATAAATATACAAGCTGACTTTTGAGTTTTCTTCTCCCGCTTTCGGATATTTAAACCGCATTTCTTCAGGGTATAAATTTCCTTGATAGATGGGAATGTAAAATTCACGGACTTTGCTTTCGTCAAATTTTACAAATGCGATTTGAGTTCCGTCAGCATTCCAGTCAAAATGACGCACAAAGCCGAATTCCTCTTCGTACACCCAATCGCAGATCCCGTTGATGATTTCGTTTTTCTTTCCGTCAGTTGTGACTTGCGTTACCTTATTATTGGTTAAATCCTGGTAGTAAATATTGTTTTCAAAAACAAATGCCACTTTGGAGGCATCTGGCGAAAAGGTAGGTTCCTGAATCGGTTTCCCGTCAAATATGATTTGAAAGGATTTTTTATCGCGACTATAAACCTGCCATTTTCCCTTTACGGAATGACGGTAAATGGGAATGGATTCACTCAGAACCAAAATGGATTTCTCGTCAGGACTAAATTTATAATCATCAAACGAACCGGAAACAATCAATTCTCTTGAATCTTGTTGTGTAATAAAAGATTGGTAAGAATAGCTGTAAATTCCTTCTTGTTCCTGAATGGAATAATGTTCGCCATCATTCATGGAATTAATCCCCCACAATTGCTGCGGGTAATATTTTCCTTTCCAAATGCTTTCTACGGTTATGGTTTGCGCACTGGAAACCAGCGCATTAAATACGAATAAAAGTAAAATTAGCTTTTTCATCCTTTGTGTTTTGCCCTGAGAGCAAAATCAAAGATAAAAAAATTAAGCAAACTTTAGGATTTCTTTTGAGATTTTACAACATTACATCAACCCCTTCAAATCCAGAACAAGTTGTTTGTCCGGAGTGGTAAATTGTTCACCGGTCACCCTCTGGCGCGCGTTTGCAACGCGTGTCTGATTTAGGTGCGTTTGTAACGCAATTACTCCTACCATAAGACATTTACTTTCACATTTGGTATTCTCTGTTTCCTTCCTCGTACGCGCTGAAACTGCAGTTCTTCCAGTCTCTTTCATGATAAACAAACCCTGCTGACACAGGATTGTAGTGGATATAATTTATCCGCTGTTCTATTTTCTTATAAGTGTCCAACAAAACCGGATGAAATCCGTCCTGCCATAATTTGTAATGGGTTGCTCTTCCGCTGTGTTTTGCTACATAAGACAACTTATTGAGCAACCATTCTCTGCGGCTTTCTGCCTGATCTGTGATTTCTGCTATCAACTGCTTGCTTGTAAACTTCTTGAAATCCCTGATGATGTTTTGTAATTCTTCTCCTCTGGAACTGACTATCAGATGAATATGGCTGGTCATATAAACATAGGCATGCACTACTAAGCCCTTTGACTTGATACAATAATTCAATGAATCGTCTATTACTTTTGTATAAGCCGGACGCACAAATAAATCTACCCAATCTACTATTGTCATTGTGACAAACGTGGGGCTGTGACTTTCTATGACTTTGTGTCTTTCTGAC